>Ga0307513_10003478_pt1 | contig 21317 bp, 11 predicted proteins | sample 15_EM_MG_FD_202174 | JGI IMG/M metagenome (GOLD analysis project Ga0307513, IMG submission 202174) | Populus trichocarpa ectomycorrhiza microbial communities from riparian zone in the Pacific Northwest, United States - 15_EM | ecosystem: Host-associated > Plants > Roots > Unclassified | place... | reverse complement strand
GCACCTCATCCTCCTATACCACTATAATCACTCCGCAACCACCTCACCACCTCCATCACAGTAATCATTTTATCACTATTTTTTTTTCCAAGTAACACCACAATGATCACTTCACTATCTTCTTCATCAATATCGACATATCATAATTATCATTGTTGTTATGTCATTATTACTATTATTTTTATTATTATCACCATCACCGTAACTATTCTCGGTCGCACCATCATAAATTTTTTAAATAAAAAAACATAATAAAGAATATATTGTCGTTTATAGAAAAATATACTGGTATTTAGCAGTCTCGTATGTCACAAATATTAAGATGCTGTTATGTCAGAGGAAAAGGCCAGCATTGTGTCCGTTGCTTCTCTTTATTGTATTCTGACTAACCCCATGACAGAAACTCTTACCATTAAAAACACAGTTAGCTAAAGATTTTTGTCTTTAGTCCTGATCTGGTTATGGCTAAAGAGAACAAAATAGACCTATCCAATGGCCTTGAACTTATCATGAAAGTTCAAAGAGGGGATGCAACAATATTGAGTAGATGAACATTAGACTTAACGGGGTGGTGAAATGAGTGAAATTCAAGTTTCTTTTTAGATCTGCAACGAAACTGAGTGCAGGCCAGTTTCCTATTTGGAGATTACAAAGAATTATCCTCATAATACAAAACCTCATCGAGAATTTTGGGACTCAACTCAATGCTAGTCAACCTAGTGCAACTCTGAATATATTTTCCACCGAACATCTGTAATTTTGTCTCCTCGGTTACTTGGTCCAGGACTGATCCTTTGTTGCATCTCAGAAGATATCATCATCAATGCGAAATGGGACTCCACACCACACGCCCCACGCTACAAGTAACGTTTGCAGTCAAATCCTGCAGCTCTAAGAAATCAACAAGATCATGGAAACTCCCATATTTGAATAAAGAAACGTTCTCGACCAATTCTTCATGTATAACTAGTAACACGAAAGTTGGTGAAAAACATGGCTTGTTGAATGATTATTCCTTGTTTTTTATTCTTGCTTGCGTCTTGATAGAAGCCAAGTTATCAAATAAAACCTGTTTAATTGAAGCCTAAATTGTGGACTTTGCAAAACACGGTTTATACGGGAACTAAGAATATTGTGGTCTTGTTACGTCTATCACAAGTGATTCTTCCTGAGAAGATTTTATTAAACATCCTTTATATATTTAGAATGATAAAAATACTAGATCAAGGGAACAAGAAATTAACTTCATGATTTCAGTCTTTGATCTGGTCAGTCAAGAGCCATTTCTTAAGCTCAACCTACCCTTTGTTTTCTACTTTTTCCTTTTTCTACGCCTATTTTTTTAAACTACCTAGCAATATCCAACTGTCAAGTTAGTTTAGCGGTCTTAATTGTTCAAGTAGTAGTTTCTGACACAATGAAATTTCCTCGTTAGCCTATCATCCACGTGATGCACAGTGCAAGAGTACTCAAGACTGCATTATAAGAACCAACCGCGTCAGAATGTTTTGAGAGCAAATAAGGTAGAGACCTGCAAACAAAGATGGATGTAGATCAAGGGAATGGAGTCAGTGAGCTGTTTAAGGCTCAATGTCACCTTTATAAACATATCTACTACTTCATAGAATCAATGTCACTAAAATGTGCTGTTCAGCTTAGCATACCTGATGTGATCCAAAAAAATAACCAGCCCATTACCCTTCAACAGTTGGTTTCAGCCCTAAATTTTCCTGAATCAAAAGCAAATTTCCTGCAGCGCCTTATGCGCGTACTGGTGCATTCCGGTTTCTTTGATACAATCAAAATCCATGATAACCAAGAAGAAGTCGAAGAAGGTTATGTTCTCACATCTTCTTCTATGCTCCTGCTCAAAGATAGCCCCACCAGCCTGTCCCCAGTTGTTCTCACAATGCTAGATCCTGTGTTGATGAATCCATGGTTTTCTCTAGGCGAGTGGATCCAAGGGAAGGAGCGCACACCATTTGAAACTTACCATGGAATGAGCTTTGGGGAATATGGGAAGAGAAACTTCAAATTTATCAACAACTTGAATGAAGGAATGGCTAGTGATTCCAAATTGGTGAGTTTGGTTGTTAAAGAGCATAAGGAAATTTTCGAGTCAGTGGATTCATTGGTTGATGTAGGGGGTGGCACCGGAACTCTTGCTAGGAGCATAGCTGATGCATACCCCCATATGAAATGCACAGTCTTGGACCTCCCACAAGTTGTTGCCAACTTGCCAGAAAGTGAAAACTTGAAATTTGTTGGAGGTGACATGTTCAAGTCCATCCCTTCTGCAGATGCAATTATCATCAAGGTATAATAAATGCCAGTTTTTTCTATGTCATTATTTGGTTCTCATTAATTGAGAATATTGAAGCTTGAAAATATTCTGATAGTATAAAGTTTTTGAACGACAAGTGGGGAAATTAAAAACGTTCTCATCTGTTCAGTTTTCTTCATGAAATTGAACTCTTTGCAGTCTGTTTTGCTTAACTGGAGTGATGAGGACTGCATAAAGATATTGAAGCGATGCAGAGAAGCAATCCCATGCGAAGATGATGGAGGAAAGCTTGTGCTCGTAGAAATGGTGATTAACGACCAGAAAGATGAACAGGAACTGACCAAAACAAGGCTCTTTGTTGACATGGAAATGATGCTCTTATGCAACGGAAGGGGAAGAAATGAGATAGAATGGAAGAAACTCTTCCTGGAGGCTGGCTTTAGTCACTACAAAATCACAGCCACTTCTGGGTTAAATTCTATTATTGAGGTGTATCCTTGAGTAGTAGTATCGAACTCGGGATGTTATTTAATTTCTCCTTTTCTACATGAATGTGTTCTCGTTTGTGTAATTTTAGCTCTGAAATGCCATGATCTCTGTGGCCTAGGAACTTTATATCTCTGGGTTCCTACTTAATATTTACAGCACGATACAATAAGGCATCCAAGATAACTTTGATAAGGCTATGTGTTACTGTCTCATTCTCAATTATTGTCACATAAACCGGAAAGCAGTGGCTAAACAGCTTTTATTTTCTTATTTGGTAAATGTTTTGTCTCATCATCTTGTCTAGCTTAAGACAATGGGAACTTTTGACGTTGCGTGTCTACAGAAATACCTACTTCTTAATCAAATTACCGCAGTTTCCTTATCTTACAAGTCACAGAATTGGAAGAGGAATGAGAAAAAATTAACAAAATTCGTTGCTGCTTATGACTTACCAAAAATACGTGACTCCATCACAGCTAACTCACTTTCATCAGTCACTCATTAAATAATTAATTCTGAGAGGTATAGTTTAATTGATCAACTTTTAAATTTATTTTCTAGAAATCACCGGTTTGAGTTTTATAAATTTCAGGGCTACTAGAAACTTACATGGTCGTTAATTTTAGAGTCTGTAGAATTAGTCGAGATACACAAGATGATCCAGACACCGACATTAAAAAAAAAAAACTAAAAATATTCTTATTAATGCCAAGATGAATTATTCCGCCAAATTCTGCATGACTGGAAAAACAAAGATTAATTAAAGATACTGAAGAAATGATGGAGAGAAACTATGTCTAGTAGAGATGAGGGAGGGAAGTTGACCACCATTAACTTAGAGACAAATGATAAGAAACAGATGTAGATGACTAATTAAAAAATATGGCTGTGATTCTATTTTATTAAAAGATAATTAGAAAAACAAGAAAGTGTAGCTTAATCCATTTTCTTGGAGGCCGGTTTAATTGTCCAAGACTCCAAGGCATATTGGATATCCTCTTGGCAGTTACTCTTCAACAAATAACATTTCTTTAAGCATTCTCCAACTCGTGACGCCAATGATCTGTCTACTTGGCCATGTGAGTGGGAAATAAAAGATAGCACGTTCTCATATGAAACAACATCAATAAAAGCTAGATGGATCTTTAAATTTAAACTTATATTTAAATGGAGTGGTTCAGAAATTCAAACAAGAATGTTAAGCATAGATTTCCATAAGGAGTACCTTGATTTGGTCTTAGTCCCCTGTGGGCTTCTGATCATGTTTGCCTATCATCTGTTCCTTCTTTACAGATACCAAAAACATCCTGGCACTACTATCTTTGACCTAGAGAACGAGGACAAGAAACTTTGGGTTCAAAGAGTTCTGCAGGTCAGAGTCTCTCCCTCTTGTTTCCTTCCTTGAACCAAAATTAGTTTATTTCTTATTGTTCTTTGGTGTATGCAGGGTGCTGAAAGTGATATTAACAGAGCTGTAAATGTGATTTCGAGCGACACAAACATAGCGACTTTCTTAGCCACCGTCTCTTTGACTCTCAGTTCTCTTATTGGAATTTGGCTTGGAAGTAGTTCTAATAATAATATCCTTGAAAGCAAGAGAATTTATGGTGACACAAGGCCATTCACCATTTTCATCAAGAACGTATGCCTCCTCGTTTCTTTTCTTATTGCTTTTTCATGTTTTGTTCAAGCAGCAAAGAATTTGGTTCATGCAAATTATTTACTGAGCTCCCCAGACAAGAAAAGGGCAGCGAAGAAAATTGAGTTTGCGGTTAAGAAAGGAGGTGAACTTTCCTTTTTCGGGCTCAGAGCTCTTTACTTTGCTCTTAACATGCTCCTTTGGTTTTTCGGCCCAATACCCATGTTTGTTGCCTCTATTGTTATGGTGATAGTCCTGTATTACCATGACATTCATACAGTTTTATTGCATGATCTCTACTGTGAGCTACATTGTCAGAAGGCTAGGGCACAAGGCGCCAGTGGCAGCTTTAGCTATTGAGAAAGGTCACAAGTACAGGGTTTTTAGTTTAGAGTCCGAATGTTCATCCATCCCAATTGAATTGCCATAGAATCGACTTCAAGTACTGCATCAAGTACTGCAATTTGTTCATTTATATTTATCGGAACTTCAGGATCATCAATTTTGTCTACCTCATATCTTCGTTTCATCTGTATTTTCTATATATCTTGTTTCGTTGGTTTGGTTCCATGTAAAGCCCACCTCCAGTTTGCATATGCTTCATTGGTGAATCTTTATTTTCTTGGCTTTAACAGTTGTCTTGCGTTGTTGAGCCATGTGCACATACCAGGTTCTTATGTAGTTATCGTGCATTGGTGCTTGTTGCTATTGTTTCCTTATAAGATGATGTTTGTTTCCGTGACAGCGCTGTCTTTTTTTTAAAAAAAAAATTATTTTGTTTTAAATTATTTTTTAATATTTTTAAATCATTTTGATATTATAATTAGACATTCGATATATAAATATTGTTGGAAAATTTATTTAAAATATAATTAATGAGTATATACAGATCAAATTAGAAGTGAAGTACATTTATCTTTGGAGTTAAAAAATTTGTTGTCATTTAATATTTAACATAAGTTTTTTTTAACAAGGAATATGAATTAAACAAATTGTAGATAAATAAAAAATTAATCTAAAAATACCTTTCATTAACATGTTTTGAAAAAACTTAAAACCCTGTAGAAATTCATATCCCATATAAAAAAGAAATAAACTTTCCTAATGGTTTATTTATTAGAAAAATAAAAAGTTAAAATTAGATCCAAACGACATCAAAATTTTTAGAAGACGACATCTAAACTTTTAGAAGACAGAGGACACCCACTCATGCTGATGCTCGTGCTTAAGTTTGGTGTAAAATATTTTGTGCAAGTTTATATATATAGCATGCATGCTAGCTTAATTTTGTATGATTGCAAGTTTACTATATTTTTATTATATTATATGATTATAAACTAAATAAAAATGCTCACTTATCTAGTTTTCTAGTAAATTTTTGGACAACAAATATAAGTATGCTCATTCATTTATTATCACACATTCATATTAGGATTATTCTATCTATACATGGGGACATAAATCATTATTGTTAAACTCGACTAAGTAAAAAGGGCCTAAGAAATTTCAAACTTAGATGCTAACCACAACCGAGTTTTTAGTTGAACCGGATATAATATTAATTTATCAAAACTCATTTTACCTAACTGGATTTTTAATGATCCGATAAACCTAGTTAAATATGATACAAACCTAATTAAGTAAACCATCAAGAAAATAAATAATAAAATGTAATTGATTCGGGATGATCTGATGACTCATGAGTTAATTTAATAACTTGATGATTCAAATTTTTTTTTCAAGTAAATTCTTGGATCGAATCTAGCAACTATGACATAAATCATCCCTAACAAAATTAATCATCTTGGAAAGTCCTTCACAAAAATTAATTAATGTTGTGCTACAGTTTTTTATTCTAGGTAAAAAACTTGATGGAAGCCAAGACACAAAGTACTCTTATTTTCAACCTAATTATTCTTCACAAAACATTTCAAGATATAAAATTGATTGAATTATATCGATGTAATTTTTATATAATTTAATATAAAATTTATGTTAAATAAAAAATTAAATCAGAATGACCCTTTAATAAAATTGAGTTAAAAGTAAACGAACCCCAGCATGACAGGGAACTACGGTAGATAATTAATTGCATAATTTTTTTAGGGAATAATGGAGTTATAATCGTCTTAACGTTTCCTCTCTCTCTCTCTCCATGGTCATTACTTTTGTAGCAAAGAGTTCAATTATTTTTTGAAGTATTAATTTTAAGCCAAATCATAAATAAATAAATAAATCGCCATTAATTTGGCATCATCGAACTTCGAGATGGATTTCATGTATACGGTTTGCGTTGGCAAAAACGTGCCGAAGACATATTATTAGCTCCAATTTCTATCACGCCAAGCAATGTTTTAAATTCGAAAGTCTTTTGCTGCTGGCAGCAGGCAGCAGGCAGTCGTCAATTTTTTTTTCCATGATTCTATTATGTACGCAAACCGCATTTCTATCCACCAACTTGCCTAATTTTGTTCCTTGAAAGTCATTTTTAGAAATTGGAAACAAAGACAAAGGACTTCAATTTCCCATCTTGCCATGTAAACCGAGTATGTTTGGTACGCAATTGAAACTGTGTTTTTTTTTAAATTAAAAAATTAATTTTTTTTAATATATTTTTAAATAAAAAATATTTTATATAATTTCAAAGAAATAGCTAGAATTGTATGATTAGGCCTGCACCCATGATTATTTTTTTAATGGGTCATTAGTAGGATCCAATCCTCACCACATTATTATAATAGAATAAATTGGAGTCACTAAGATTATTCTAATCTTATTTTACTAGATGAAATTAGTTGATACTTGCAGGCTGATCATGACAAGGATGTTGACCGTACATATCTAATTGTGATTGCATCCAACACATCAGCAGCAACTTTCTTAGCTTCATCCAGCTCTAAAAGCCGCGGATATTAATTTTTAATAAAAAAAATATACTAATGTTAAGGATATATTTTATTATACCATGTTTTTTAATTTAAAAATATAAAAATGTTATTTATATTTAATAAAATAAATTTAAAAATAATTGAATCAATCAACCGTGAAAACTACCTCGTAGAAATATTTCTAAATTATGCTAAATAAATTATACGGATTTATAAGTTTTCACAATAGAAAGATTTAAGTAACAAATTTATATAAATAGTACATAACAATGAATTTTACAAAAAAATATTCTTTTTTTTAAATAATGAATAATACATTAAATTTTCAACAGAAAACCATCAAAATCCCAATTAAATCAAATCAACAGTGTAATTTGTCAATACAGGTTTTAGGTTTTGCTCCATTACCTTGGCACCAATTCGACTCCGTTAAATTAGCATAGGCCTCTGGGGAGCAAGGAGGTCATCGGGTCACACACATTCGAGACGCATTGCACATTATATGATTCTGTTCATTAAATTGTTCAAAAGAAAATTTAGATACATTGTAAATGGCTGAGAAAGATGGAGAATAGCTAGAGATGCAGTTTGATCTGCAGCCACACCCCTCCAGATGGGAGGTTTAATCTCATTTTGTTTCTGCCGGAATGGCCAAGATATCTTGGATTTATTCAAAAAAGAATGAAAAATATTCAATTGCATCTTGTTGTCGATCTATCTCACCCGCCTCGGAAATCTTGGCCGAATAACGCCCGAAACATATCTACCATCTTGAATGTATTCCATTCCGAAGGGAAAAACATAAATTATAAAGCCAGATTGACATTTGGTGTGCTTTTTTAGAGGGTGTGTGGAAATTTGGTAATGATTGTTTTTTAAAGTATTTTTTATTCAGAAATACATTAAAATAATGTAATTTTTTAAAAAAATTATTTTTGATATTAACACATAAAACGATCTAAAAATATATAAAAAATTAATTTTAAATAAAAAAATTATTTTTTAAAAAATACTGTTTGAAAAACAATTCCAAACAGCTATAATATTGTTTACAAAAGAATAATACATCAACGTTCAATCACACAAAAAGTTGGATTTGATTAATTTATAAAACTTGAATTTAAAAAAAATTGAAAATTTATTTCTTATTAAAAGTGCATTAATAAAGGTAGATTTGAATTTATGTACTCACTGATCTATTTGTAAGCTACAAGTCCATTAGTTAATTGTGTCCTATCCTTTAAATTGATGTGTTTTGTATTGGGTTTAACGACGAATTTTTATTTTATTTAAAAAGTACACTAAAATATTTTTTTTAATTTTGATAATATTACTTCAAATCATAAAAAAATATATATTACAAGATTAAAATTTAAAAAGATCATGAAGTTAAATATATTTTAAAATTTATTTATGAACAATTTAAAAAATATTAAAAAAATAAAATAAAAAATTATTTTAAAAAAAAATATTGACATATTGCAGCCTAAAGTCTACCAGCAAATTGCAGCCTGATATCATGATATATGTGGACAGAAAATTCCCACCAACTCAAGATTTGGGGAGGAGGAAAATGTAAGTAAATCTTGATCCTGTACAGCGCCCATTTATCAAAGGATTTGACTTTTGAGCGCAACTATTTGGTTCCATTCTGCCACCCCTTCTTGAGTTCCTCAGCCGTAGATGGTCCCTGTGTTAAGATAAGACGCTCCGCTGTAATGAAAAGATGGGCCCATCAAGAAAAGTTGCCTCCGAAGATTCGTCTATGGAGTCACTAGTGGGCCTCAATAAATAGCGAGTCCTCTCAGCTTTATTCCTTGTTTGTTTGGCCTGTTAACTCACCACAGTGCACACCTCCATTTGCCTTCTAGCATCGGAAAATTACAAATTACATTTATTTCCCTATAGTTTAATCTATTTTACAATTGATAATAATAATTTTTAAAAATATAAAAAATGAATGTAAAAACAACTAAATTATAGAATAATTTGGGTAATTTTTCCATTTGTTTAAGTAGAATTATTAAGAAAATAAAAAAGAAGAAGATATTAAACCACGCCTATATGTAGAATTTAAACTAAGAAAATAGTAGAATTAAGATTTAGAAAATTAATCAAAAGAACTAGTTAATCACAGTTGAGTTAATATTATTCATGAAAATTAAAAATAAACGGATAGATAAATATAATCTTTCTTTTATTTATTTAGGAGGTTTTTTAGAGCTAAATTAGACAATGGAGTTCAGTCATCTTTATTTTATCTTTAGAACTTTGTTCCAACAGTCTTCAAATCCATGATTAAGAAGAAACAATACCCTTCAAATCCAGGCTCAAGAATCCCAAATTTAACAATTCAGCAATCCCTAAACAAAGAAAAACTACCACATTACCCTTGAACAATATTGCAACATCTCTTCAAGGTCCATAGGATTAGTCGAGATACACGCAAGCTAGCCCAGACACTCATATTAGTTAAAAAATATATATATTGCAACACCTCACACAGTTTTACAATGCCACTGAAGAAAGTGTTTTTAACTATGTAGTTTAACAAATGTTATGTGCCATGACAAAAGAAGAGATACTAAACAAGAATAAAACAATTTCTTATATGTATTCAAATAAAAAATAATAATTTTTTTAGGCAATCTATAAGCAATTGAATATGCGAGGCTAATGAGGAATATGGAAGATTTTTTTTTATTTTTGTAAGAGCTTATTTGGTATTGTAATAGTTATTGTTTTTCAAAGTGTTTTTTATTTAGAAATGTCTCAAAAAAAATTTAAAAATTATTTTTGACATTAGCACATTAAACTGATCAAAAATACCAAAAAATAATTTAAAATAAAATATAAAACAAAATTTATATAAAAAACACTTTTAAAACAAAAGATATCTTTAATGCACCTTGTGGTTATTGTGTTCATTGTTGAACATTTGTATTAAAAATAAAGAGGAAAATGAGTGATTATTGCCTATGAGAGACCTTACTAGCAACAATCATATAGTTTTTTAGATCGTTCACAACTACATGATCAGGTAAACGTAGCCTTATATAAGTAACTGATAGTTTCTGAATCAGACAAAAAGAGTCTTGTTCCTTTTAGCAATCTTGCATATGGGTCCTATCCACCACTAATCTCCTACCATGTGCCCCGTATATTGGGTTAGGAGCACAGTCCCTCAACCAAATCATATTGGGAGCATACTTCAAGGATATATAATATTCACATAAAACACGCACTATTATACACTATAGTACACTCTTTATAAATTAGGTACAATACGATACTACCCTTGCCTAGATAATTAACAAATAGTTCCTTTTGTTTTTTCCATGGTCATCAGACCAGTTAGGTTCTGAATTGGTTTAGGATTTGGTCACTAGATCATTAATTCAATTAATAGGTCACTAGATTAATTTAGGTCAATTATTTTGTCTAAAACGATGTTATTTCAATTTGTTATTTTTTTTAATTCTTTGAAGTTGACCCGGCTAAATTTGGCAAAGTTAGTAGGTGACATATCAACAAGTCGGTTCATCTCGGTTTGATCAAGTCAATGTCTAAAATAGTTCGAACTAAAACCAATATCATAATGCATTTTTAATAGTGCATGGGGTCGTCGAGTCACTAAGTTGACTCAACTGACCGAGTTAGGTTTAATAACTATGTTTTTCGCACTACAAAATATAAAACTAAATTTCACTTGTCCCATCGATATTATAATTTAATTTTAATGTCCCGACCACAATTATAAGACTTTGTCTAGCGGACTATAATTTCACTTGTCCCATTGATATCACAATGGCTTAAACTAGGTCAGTAAAAAATCCTTGTCATTTTTTTTTTATCAAAACAAGTCTGTGCAAGCTGTTAAACCTAACGTTCTTAAGTTCAACTATGTGTTGTGGTCATGTACATATTAGTCTGACGAGCTACCAGACCCAATGACTTTTGGTTCAGCTACGCCCTAAGCCCAAATAGATGTAGGTCTGACAATCTGCCAGACCCAATATTCGTGGATCTAGTTACGTGCTGAGCCCGAACAAACATGGCCCTTACAAGCTGTCAGATCCAACATCTCTGGGTTCAGCTACACATTGAGCCCAAACAGACTTGGGTCTAACGAGCTAGCATACTCAATGCCCCTAAGTTCAGTTATGCTCAGAGCCTAAACAAACATGGGTCTAATAAGCTGTTATAACCATCACTTATAGGCTAGTTATTATGCCAAGTTCAAGTGAGCATAGGCTCGATAATCATTATGGGCTCTATGATTAGGCCCCGGGCTTTCTTTATTTATTCTTATGACTTTTAACAAAAAAAATATTAATGTAAAAAATAAGCATCTCTCTACACCCTTAAATGTATAAAAGTTTTCTAAGGGTCTACCATATTTCCATCAACAATAATATTGTGTAAAAGATATTGGTCCCTCATTAATATTATATAGATATATTTATCTATTTTTAATGTTGTAAAAATGATATTTATCTCTTATTAATATTATTAGGAGGAAATGACACTTCAAACCCTCCATTCAAGCAACATGACAAGGTTCAAGGGCTAAATATATCCCTTGAACCACCCAGGTAAAGGGTTTACAATTTCTATTCTCAAAGTATTTGTACTTTAATTCTCAAAGCATTTATCATACAAAAACAAGGACAAACACTTTTGTTCTTAGAATTTAAAGCTTATTCTCTCTTTTATTACAATCTCTTACTAAAAGTCAATAACTTTATCTTCAGAAGGTCTCTAAACCCCCACAAAATGGACTGTTTTATAGGTTTTAGGCTTTTTACCACCAACCATCTACTTCATGGGTTCTGAAGAAGGGAATATTGACATAAACGTCCAACCACTTAAGAACTTTATTCCTAAGCATATTAGATTTTGAAACATCATAAAAAAACCGTCTTGTTCCATTATTCCAATACAATAGATTGACATCGATGTTTGAATGTTAAGCTTTGTAAGTTTCAATCACAATCTTAAAATTATGATGATTTCAAGTCACTAATGAGATATAGACAAAAAAACAATGTCCAAGATATTCTTGAGTTGCTTCGATAGTTCGATTTAGATATGTAATGAATAGTTTTTTTTATTATGTGTTTATAAATATATTTTACTTTTAATAAAAAAATTTCTAGAAAAGTAATATATAAAGTTGAGAATCTATTATCTACCACAAAACTTTTTTTTGGTTAGAATCCAGACTCAACTATCCAATTTAATATAATATGAGAGTGAGGCCTAACAACTCAATAAAAAATCCAAGAACTCAATCCAATTGATAAATTCTAAAAGATGGGTTGTAAGTGAAAGGAAGATTAGTGAACACATCCCACATTCAATAAATGAACTCTAAAAAAATAATATATAAAGTTAAAAATGAGTCACCCATCATAAAACTAATATCTTTTTTTTTTTTGTGGAATTCAAGCTCAACTATCTAATTTAATACGGTATTGAAGTTTCAATGAGACCTAATAGTCCACCAAAGATCTTGGAGTCCAAACCACTTGATATAACCTAAAAGATAGGTTGTAAGTGAAGGCGAGTGAAAGTGAACAAATCTTACATTAAGTAAATTATAACACAAACTCCACTATTATAGGTTTTTCTATCCTAACCATACTCTTCAACATGAAAAACATATTCATTGATGAAATACTTGTTATAACACTTGACATTTCTTTCAAGACCTAAACATAGTAATTCAAACTACCAATATCAATCTCTCTTATTTGATAAACCTTATACAAGATTATAACCATTAACAATTAAAGAAAAATATATAATGCAATTAAATATTATGAGTTAAAAATTATTAAGTAGTGCTTACATGTATTCTGAACCACGTGGAAAATTATTCATCTTATAATTGAGAAATTTGAGATTTAGTTATTTGTGAATTTTAAGATGGTAAAATTAAATAATGTTGCTTATGAGAAATTCCTCAATCTATTAGTTTATGAGAGTATAAAAGAATTTTTTTTAAAAAAATAACAACATGTTAATATTGTATTTACTGAATAAAAGGTCTCAATTCATCGCAATTAAATAACATATAATTATCTGCATGTTTTAATTCAATTTCTATCAAGTATATTTTCCTTATTGTATTTTTTTATACAGGTCATTAAGGATGGAAAAATATTGACAAATTCTCACTCGAAGGCACTTCCCCACCGTCATCATATCTTGGAACACAGTTGATTCTTGTTCTCAAGTGAGGTTCAAAATAGTACTAAATAAATGTTTAGATCTCTTTAACAATATAAACCTCACATATCGAAGTCTCAACATGTGTTTTATTTTTAACTTTTTCCTTAAGGTTGAATAAATATTGGCATAGAATTAAATGAATTTTTTAAATTAATAAAAAATAAAGAGAATCCAAATTTAATTAGAATGCATATATAATCCCTAACCCCTCAAATGGATACATTCATTTATACTGGACAGGGCCTTTAACTTTTTTCTCAAACAACAAATTTATGGGTAGATATTCCATTGTGTTGAAGAAGGATGAAGGGAATATCATCTCAAGTTCGTAGACTATCTAGACAATATTCATTTCAGTTTTCTCCATGTGTTAGATATGCAACTTGTTATAACATATATCTCTAAAAAAATGATTGATCTTTATGAGTGCATCTCATATCTCTTTTGACAATAAATCCTAGTAAACAAATGGTATAAATGTTTGCATAAACATGTGGTAGTCATGATTCTGTATACCATACAATCTGCATCCTTCAAATTTACTAATCCAGATATATTCAAAACATATTCATCAAGAAAACGCAGATTCTTAAGCTATTAGTAAACAAGTAATTATGCATTATTGTCTAAGATGAAGTTAGCATTAGGCTTTGCACCCTGTAGCCCATCATAAACCAACTCTATATTCTTATGGTGAAAAAACAAAGGTGCATTCATTATAGCCTTTATGTTGTCATTTGTCTTCCCTTTCACGTATATCACTATTTTTAAACATATTCTTTTCAATATGCAAAACATCCAGATTATGTGAAAGGAGATTAGTCTTCCAATAAGAAAGCTCATAAAAAAAATACTCCACTTTACCTAATTATAAATCACACCAAAATAAAAAAAATAAAAAAAACTTTTGCTTACCGGATTGAAAACCAAACGCAATGCTCTCATACTGCGATACTATATCATACAATTCTTTACCCAACAATACTAGCAGTGCAACATCCATTTCAACGCTACCTACAAAAAAGTCCTTTATGTTTTTTATATACTTTAGCAAGAAACTCTAAAGGTAATAAAAAAAAAAGGAACTTTTGCCACTATTTGTTAAGGTGAAAGCTTTGTTATTTTCTATATAGTATAGACATGCTAATTTTCCATATTTGATCTAACCAAAAACAATCTCGTACGCATGAAAGTCATTGATAGTCCACATCAAAGCTACCTTCTTCTGAAAATTCAATTTGCTTGAGATATCATATATCAAAGTCCTGAATAACCACAATTGATTCATCTCATCAATTAATGGTCGAAGTTCTACATAGACTATTAGCATCAAGTATGATCATAGATAAGAACATGAAGTCGGCCTCATACACATCTCCGATAGCAAGTTGTAAACTTTGAGTATCACCAGCCAACAAGAATATGGTGTAACAAATGACCCGAATGTATTGAATCTGCCTATACATAACCTAACACATATGTTATGTCGTTCCATTAAAAACTGAAGATGCACCATACTAAATTGATTCCAGGCTTCACCATTAAAAGGGTGCATCATGACTTCATCCACTGCATTATGTGAATGATGTCATATCATGTGCTCAATAATATTTGGAGATTTGAATAACCTTTGCAATCTAAGAGTGATTGAGAAGTATCTTAATTTTCTATATCTGACAAGAGTCCTTTCCTTACCAGTACTAGATTTATACCGAGCATGCCCATAAGTTCTGCACTCGGTCAAATTTGTATTTTCAATGTAGTACAACATGTAGAAGTTTGGACACATGTTAATTTTCTAGTATCTTGGACCAAAGGGTTTCATCATTGATTTAACAACATAGAAGTTCTTTTTCAGTCTATTCCTTTTGAGTAAACTGTTTCTTATTTATTCAATGATTATATTGTAATCAACCTTACTCAGCCCGTGATCTAACTTGATGGTGAACACTTGTGCAATGACCAATAATTTACTATTATTTTCACTCATCCTATAATGGTTCATCAAAATCTTTCAAAAGTTAAAAAAAACTTGTTATGTATGCATTTGATTCTTCATTTACAATTGAACATTCACTTGCATAACTATAATTTATTCTTATTACATCCATAATCATACTCCTATAACAATTATTATTATCATCTATACCTTCATGCATGTTGCTAAAACTAGAAGTTGACCCAACCATCTTTTCTACCATGGTCTCGTCAGGAACATATGGTTCTCCATGTGCATATCAATAAATGTATTTTTCCAACAATGTTTTTGTAGAAGATGCATCGTAACAACATCTGGATTGAAAAACTTTCAATTTTACACCTCTTACATAGACATCTAATACCGTCTCTACTAATATTTTTATTAGATAATACATAATTAATAACAAGAATAGGTAAATTTTGGTAACTTTATGGAATTAAAAATGCGTGTGGATTGACGTAGAGATGGATCCACAATCTCAGACGGAGCTTAGCTTCAGGTGTACCAGAGAGTAAAGTGTCAGTACCTGTAGAATGATTAGTATGAATTGATCGAGTAGAATGTAAAGGTAACGGGGTAAGAACACAAGAAGGGTGATTTGAAGTACTAAGAACCTGAGATGATAAACTATCAGAATCATTAGAAAAGAGATCTATACGAATAAGATCAGATTTGGTCAAACTATGAGTAGATATACACTCACAAAAAACAACATGACGAGATCTAGAAATTAACAGAGATCTTGATAAAATAAGTCACGTTATGACAGAACATTGGAGACACATAAATTTTCTCGATACTTTTTTTTAATCTTTAAAAAAGACACAAATAGCAGATTGAGAGGACAACTTGTTGTGTTCTACATGAGGACAAAAAACAAAACAAGTACAACCAAAAACTCTAAAGAAAGAATAATCAGGGGCATAACTATACAACTTTTTGAAATAAAAAAAACCTGAAATATGAAAAAATGAAATTATATTAATCAAACCTAAAGTAGTAAGGATAACTTCACCTCAAAACACACCAAGAACATAAGCAAACAACAAAAGAACAAGCAGTTTTAAGAATGTGCCTATGGTTTTTTTAGCAACGCCATTTTGCTCTAGAGTATCTATACATGAAGTTTGGTGAATAGTTCCACCTAGAGCAAACAACTTACAAAATTTATTAGAGGTGTATTCTCCACCCAAATCATACCTAAAACATTTGATAACAGCAAAATATTGAGTTTTGATAAGAGCACAAAAGACTGTATATATCTTAAAGAATTCAGAATGATGTTTGAATAAATAAATCCAACAATAACGAGTATGTGTATCAATAAAAGAAACATAATATCAAGACATTCTTTTGTAGCAATAGAAAAAGGTCATCATACATCGTAATGAATCAAATTAAATAGAGATGAAGAAACATAAATACTTATTTTAAAAGGTAAAGTAGAAAATTTAACCAGTTTACATCCACTACAATAAGAAATATCACAAGTTTGCAAATTTTCTAAAGCTCATGTAGATGCCAAAAATCTCAAAGGAGAAGAAGAAACATAACATGGATAAGAATATCATAAATGAAAACTAGAGGAATAAAAACTCAAACAAAAAAAGACAAATCAGCACTAGTAGCAACAACAACTAACACTTTTGACTCATTTAAAATATATAATCCCCTCTTCCTACAACCTGTCCCAATCAGTTTCTAAGACTGTAGATCTTGCACATAACAAAAAAAAAGAGGAAAATATGACTAAATAATTACTAGAATCACATAACTAACCAACAGAAGTAAGATTCAATATGAGTTTTGAAATAAGATAAATATTAGGGAGAGATAAATGAGGTATGACAATAGAACCAATACCTATTAAAGGCATAGGATTGCCATCAATAGTCATGACATGACTAGAAGACGAAGGAGACACAAATGCAAAAGATAAAGAATATGGAGACATATGATGTTAAGCACCAAAATCCAAGACACATTCAGAATGTAACCTACTTGAAGAACTATAAGGCAACTAACTTATGAAAGAAGAAACAGAAATAACTTGTGGCTGTAAAGAGAGAAACTTTTGAAATTTCCCAGTCAGAGTACTATGATCAGTGAAAGGACATGATGAAACTACTGTTGCAGCATTAGACTGTGGTGGTTTGTAATCTTGAGATGGTCTATAAGCATTAGATTGTGATTGGTTGTCAGGCTTTTAAGCTTGAGATTGCTATTGTGATTTATTTTGCCATCTCAACTTAAGACACTGAGTCTTCTAATGACCTTTTTGCTTACAAAAACTACACATCGAAGACAACCCTTGTGTAAGGCTTATTCTAATTATTAAATAGTGGCTTAGAAGGTAGTGCTAGTACAGAAGGATTAGAAGTAAAAATAATTCCTTTTTCATAATAAGATTGAAAACATATTTCTTCAGCCAATAGCTCATTGACAACTGAGTCAATAAAAGAAAGTGAAGAACGATACAGAATTGAACCTCTAAGTCCTTCAAAATCACTACGAAGTGCTGTTAAAAATTGTAACAATTATTGTTGCTCTCTACTAGCAATATAGGCACCATATGCTTTTAATTTGTGTCGATTCTGTAAGAGCCAATTGATCTTATAGATCTGTCATAGTACAATAAAACTCCTGAATACCCATATTCTTCTTATGAAGAGCTCTTATGTCATTCTCCAATTGATACTACTTTACAAAATTTGATTAAGTGAATAATCTTTTTGCATATGATCTCAAACTTCCTTTATTGTCTCATACTTCGCTAATTGTATACTTATGAAATGTTCAACAAAATTGTTAATCCAAATAATAATTTTAGCATTGTTTGCTTCCCAGACATCTATCAAAGCATCATAACCCTCATTAATATTCCTAAGTTTCACAGAAGTTCTACTAACATATCCTCACATCTTACTCTTCATAAAATTTCTCATCATATAACTACAATTCAAGTAATTCTTTCCATCCAACCTCAAACTCACCGACTGAAGCAAATTGTCTATTTTAGTAGCCATAATCAACAAATAAAGAAAACTAGAAAGCAAAAGAAAGGAAAGCAAAAAATCAGATTGTAGAAACTGAACGAATACCTTCTCGAAATTGTATGGTCACTTAAAAAAAGAATCCAAAAATCCGTGAAAGCTGTGTTTGAGATTAAGTTTCGTCTCATGAAACCTACCTATAATACCTTGTTAAACAATTTAAAAAATAAAAAGTAACACAAAAATAAAAAAGAATGAAGTTAACATTTCATTGATACTGCATAATGTAATTAAATACTAAAAAGAAACTTATTTAATCTAAATATAAAGAGACCAAATAAAAAAACTGAAAAAAAAAATTATTCTACTTTTAATAAATAATAAAAAAATAACCTTATATTAGTTGAGCATTTAAATTTTGATTCTAAAAGGACTGACTTAATATATAAATTGCCTTTCTATAAATAATAAAAAGAAAGGCCTGTATAAATGAATAGCCGAACCCACCATGCAGATTATCAGCGGTAATTAATGTGCTGAGATTTTGCAACCACAAAAAAGAAGGAGTAATTAAAGCACTGAGATATTTTAAGAAAATGTCAGATGAAAATTTGTTACTCCATTAAGAGAGTGGCAGAGCAAGATAGAGTGCGTACAAAAACACGAGCATGGGGGACCGTGTCAAGACTGATGATTGACGCGACTAAAGTACGATGAAAGGCTGCGACAAAGGGCACAGAGCGGGAGCTGAGATGGTCAGCTAGCACCCGCGTAAAAGTCGAGGGTTCCCTCTGCAAAAAGCCATCAACTTTACCCTTCGTTGTTGGGTGGTGGGGGGGCCCTCCTGATTTATTTATTTTCTAATTTTCTTCAAGATTTGACCTTCTCTGTTCATCTGCTGTCTGAGTATAGTAATGTGTAGCCCACTCGAGATAATTTGTCGAGGTGTGAGTGTGACACGAGTGTGCAAGGGAGTGGGTTGGGTTTCGAAAGGTGAGATTCTTTGGTTGGGCGGGAGTCATTGAAAGACATATTGTAGGGCCAATGGAATGGAGATTTCATTTCTAGTTACGTTTGTTAGTGTGTTCTTGTTCCTTGCCAGTTAGCCTGGAGTGAAAATTTAGAGAGAGAGAGAGAGAGAGAGAGAGAGAGAGAGAGAGTCTTAGACAAGGGATGGCTAAATTTAGAAAATTAATTCAGCACTTTTTCTTACATATAATGTACCTAACATGTATGTGTTAGATTTCCTATTATAACAATAGAATCCAAGAACAAATTGGGCAATTATCATAAGAACTAAAAAAAAATGAATTAACACAGAAGCAAAATTTTTTGGTAAAATAGAATACTTTTGAATGTCATGGTTTGACAACGATGATTATAATTAATGTTATATTTTTGAACTGTTATAATTAATTGATGTTATATTTATAAACCGTAATATCAATTTAATTAGCATGTTTAATTTTATTTTATAAACAACATATCATCTCAAAAGCAAGTAAGCAAACTAGACATTTTACTTTCTACTGGAGCTGGTGTACGACAACTTAGAATCCTCATTAAAATGAAAGTATGGTAATGGAAAGTTGTAAAAGAAAGACATGATAAAAGCATTCAAAGAGAATTCTCATTGTAAAAAATTCCGGCATAAATCACCATATCTAGAATTAGTTATATCTCTTTCACATGATATATTTCTATTTTTGACTTGTAGTTTTCAGTTGACTTAAAATCCTTAAACCATCCTCCTAGCGATTCTTGTGATGATCAAAACATTCAAAGAGAATTCTTATTGTAAAAAATCCTGGCACAAATCACCATATCTAGAATTAGTTATATCTCTTTCACATGATATATTTCTACTTTTAACTTGTAGTTTGAGTTAAAATCCTTAAACCATCCTCTATTCCTCTTAGCAATTCTGATCGAAGCATTAAAAAATGATTCTCCTTGTAAAAAATCCCCAGCACAAATCACCAGATCTAGATTTAGTTCTATCTATTTCGCATGATATATTTCTACTTTTGACTTCTAGTTTCAGTCAAGTTAAAATCCTTAAACCATCCTCTTAGCGATTTATGTGAATATATACAAAAAAAATAGACTAGGACAAGAATGAGAAAATCAGTTTCAGGGAGTTTCTCTTTTCTTTAAGGAAGCAACACCTAGCTCGATGAATTTGAACCAACAAACTTGAAAGGCTCGATCCTTTTTTCTTATTTCTCAGTTGAAAAAAAGGAGAGAAAGGGAGAAGCCAACTTGACCAGGTAGTTTTTGTTTATTGAAAATTTTTTCAATGAAAGTAGAGATAGAGTAAATTTGAAGAATTATTTCTTATTTTTTATGACATGTCGCGATTAGGAACATGACACGTTTAATTATTATTTTTTTAAATCATGATAATTATTTTGTTGTGCTTGAAAATAATAATATCTAATAATATCACATTTTAGAAGTACAATAAAATAAAAATATATTATTTCACTAAAAATAAATTTAAAAGATGTTATTCTATCCAAATTTTTAAATTACTATGTTAATTTTTTAAAAAAATCCAGTATTCGAGGGAGGCAAGTATTGTTTCACAGGTCCGTACAATTTGCTGACACGCCATTGAAATTGAAAAATCTTTCAGGGTGGGTGGAATATTGGGTTGGGGCGTGGAAAATAACGGGGTTCAGAGAATGATACCCACATTGAAGCCTTATTTTATGGGAGGGTGAACGGTCGCGTGTGCATTAATTAAGACAGCAAAATCTACTTAGTTTAAAGAAAATCATGTTTTGTCTTACCTAGTACCTAG
>Ga0307513_10003476_pt1 | contig 21319 bp, 17 predicted proteins | sample 15_EM_MG_FD_202174 | JGI IMG/M metagenome (GOLD analysis project Ga0307513, IMG submission 202174) | Populus trichocarpa ectomycorrhiza microbial communities from riparian zone in the Pacific Northwest, United States - 15_EM | ecosystem: Host-associated > Plants > Roots > Unclassified | place... | reverse complement strand
CGCGGTCCGACCCACTGGCCGCCGTGGTCGACGACGCCGCCGCCGGGTCGCTGTTCGGACCAGATCCGTCCGCCCACCCGGTCGCTGGCTTCGACCACCCGCACATCGGCCCCGGCATCGTGCAGGCGAAGCGCGGCCGCAAGACCTGCATAGCCGGCGCCGACCACGATGACCTTCGTTGCCAGGTGAGGTCCAGCGGGCGAGTTCATGGCCGGATCCTTCCGCAACACTGATTGCCAAGTCAACTCTTGCGATTCTGGCCCCTGGATCTGTTGACAACAGGGTGCCGAGGCGCAAGATTGACTGACCATTCAGAGTTGCGATGTCGTGACCTTGACTAGGCCAGCGCCGCCGGACAAAGGATCACTCGATGAACGAGACCCGACAATCGTCCACAGCCCCCGCAGACCCTGCCCCGCGCAACGAGCAAGCCACCGAGGGTGCGCCGCGGCTGCGGTCCGGGGCACTCGGGATGGCCACGAGCCTGATCCTGGCGGTGGCCTCAGCGGCGCCGGCCTACAGCCTGGCCGCCACCCTGGCGTTCATCGTTGCCTACGTCGGCTTTCAGGCGCCCGCAATCGTGATCGTCGCCTTTATCCCGATCCTGTTCGTCTCTTTCGGTTATGCCGCTTTGAATCGCCGCGACCCGGATTGCGGAACGATTTTCACCTGGGCCAGTCGGACCCTTGGCCCGCGCATCGGATTCATGGGCGGGTGGGCGATCATCGCCTCGTTCATCCTGGTCATGGGCAGCTTGGCCCAGGTCGCCGGGCAATACGTCTTCATTCTCTTCGGCGCCGAAGAGATCGGTGCGGACGCCGCGAGCCCCTGGGTTCTGTTGGTGGGGCTGGGGTGGATCGCCCTCATGACGGCCGTCTGCTACCGCGGTATCGAGGTCGCAGCCGCGGTGCAGCGGGCCCTGCTGTTCGTCGAGTTCGTGATGCTGGTGGTCTTCTCGGTAGTCGCGCTGATCCGCGTGTATGCCGGGAATGCCGGCCCGGGCGCGGCCCATCCGAGGTTGTCGTGGCTCAACCCGTTCTCGGTCGGCTCGCCCAGCGCGTTCGTCAGCGCCATGGTGCTGATGCTGTTCATCTACTGGGGCTGGGAAACGGCGTTGACGGTCAACGAGGAGACGGCCGATCGGCGTCGCACACCCGGCCGCTCCGCCACGATGTCGACGATCCTGCTCCTGGGCCTCTATCTGGTGGCGACCGTCGCGGCATTGGCCTTCGCCGGCATCGGCACCGACGGCATCGGCCTCGGCAATGCCGACAACGCCGGGGACGTGTTCTCCGCGCTGGGGCGCGCGGTCTTCGGCGACAACCAGGTCGGCTCGGCGCTGTGGCACCTGCTCATCCTGATGGTGCTCACCTCGGCGGCGGCATCGACCGAGACCACCGTGCTCACGCTGGGCCGGACGATGTTGTCGATGGGCCGGCAGGGCGCGTTGCCCCGAGCCTTCGGGGTCGTGTCGGCGAAATACCTCGTGCCGAAGACCGGCACCCTGGTCACCGGCGCGGTCGGCGCGATCGTCTACGTGATCATGAACTTCGTCAGCCACGGCCAGGTCATCGGAGACGCGGTCGCCTCCTGCGGCTTGATGATCGCCTTCTACTACGGGCTTACCGGGATCACCTCAGCCTGGGCCTACCGCAGCGATTGGCGCAGCAGCGCCGCCGATCTGTGGCTGCGGATCATCCTGCCCGCGCTCGGCGGAGCCGTGCTGATCGCGGCCGGCGTCTGGAGCCTGCGCAACGACTGGAACCCGGCGAACAGTTACACCTCCTGGTTGCTGCCGTTCGCGCCGCACTGGCGCATCGGGGGTGTCTTCATCATCGGGGTCGGGGCTCTGCTGGCCGGGTTCCTGTTCATGGTGGTGTTCAGCCGGGTATCGCCGGGGTTCTTCCAGCGGCCGGTGGATCGAACGCGGAATTCGGGCGCGTGAACGAGAACGCCGCCTACGAGCGGGGCGCGGTCCTCATCGACGGGCGATGGACTCCGACGGCGACACGTACCGAAGTCTTCAACCCGGCCACCGCCGCCGTCATAGGTACCGCCGCCAGCAGCACCGCGGCCGACGTCGATCGCGCGGCGACGGCGGCCCGGACGGCGGGAACGCGGTGGGCCCGCACGACGCCCGGACAGCGTGCGAAGTACCTGAGAAGCCTGCACGCCCTTCTGCGGGAACGCCGCGACCAACTCGTCCAGGTGATCGTGGCTGAGGTCGGTGCCCCGGTGACGGTGGCCCGCTCGGCGCACGTCGACCTGGCGCTGGACGTCCTTGCGTCCTTTGCCGAGCTGGCCGAAGGGTGGGACGACGAGCGGATCGGGAACTCGCTGGTGATTCGGCAGGCGGCCGGTGTCGTCGCGGCCATCACGCCGTGGAACTACCCGCTCTATCAGCTGATGGCCAAGGTCGCCCCGGCTTTGGCCGCCGGATGCAGCGTGATCGTCAAGCCCGCGGAACTGACTCCGCTGAGCGCCTACCTGCTGGCCGACGCCATTGTCGATGCCGAATTTCCGCCCGGCGTCGTCAACCTCCTGCCCGGCTCAGGCTCGGCTGTCGGCGCCGCGCTGGTCACGCACCCCATGGTGAACGTCGTTTCGTTCACCGGGTCGACGCAGGTCGGTCGCCAGGTCGGGGCCGCCGCCGGCGCTGCGCTCAAGCGGGTCTCGCTGGAGTTGGGCGGTAAGTCGGCCAGCCTCGTGCTCCCCGGTGCGGACCTGGTCGCGGCCGTACGGGCCACCGTCGAATCGGCCGCCTTCAACAGCGGCCAGACCTGCAGCGCCAGCACACGGTTGATCGTGCCGGTAGCCGCGTACGCCGATGCGCTCGCTGTCGCCGAGGCGCGCGCGCTCGAACTCGTCGTCGGTGATCCCACGCTGGACAGGACGGACCTCGGTCCCCTCATCTCGGCCGAGCAGCGCGTGCGGGTGCACGGATTCGTAGAGCGCGCCGTCGCCGATGGAGCCCGTGTCCGCACCGGCGGGACTGTTCCCGAGGGCGCGGGACATTTCTATCCGCCGACGGTGATCGCCGACGCGGATCCGCACGCCGAGATCGCGCAGGAGGAGGTGTTCGGCCCGGTCCTCACCGTGCTGAGTTACGAGGGGGACACGGACGAGGCCGTTCGGATGGCGAATGACTCTCGCTACGGCCTGGCCGGCGCGGTGTGGGGACCGGACACCGAGTCGGCGCTCGCCGCCGCCCGCCGGCTGCATACCGGGCAGGTCGACGTCAACGGTGCCCCGTTCAACGTTCGCGCTCCGTTCGGCGGCTGGAAGGCCTCCGGGATCGGCCGCGAACTAGGCCGCCATGGACTCGGAGAGTTCTGCGAGACGACCGCCATCCAGCTCCCCATCCCAATGGAGGAATCATGTCCCGTACGACCCGCGACGCGCTGACGCGCAGCGACGAACAACTGGCGATCATCGAGCTGGCCCGAGACTTCGCGGCCAAGGACATCCGGCCCCGGGCCCGAGCGGTCGACGACGCGGGCATCCAGTCGCCGCTGGACCTGTGGCGGAAGGCAGCCGGGATCGGCGTGGCCTCGTTCATGATCCCGAGCGAGTTCGGCGGCGGCGGCATCACCGACATGCAGACGCAGGCACTCGTGCAGGAGGAGCTTTGCTACGGCGACATCGGGATCGGGAATCTGATGACCTCGTCGGGATTCTTCGCCGACCCGATCCTCGAGCTGGGCGACCAGGAGCAGAAGAAGCGCTGGCTGACCCCGCTTACCATCGACACACCGCCGCTAACCGCGCTGGCGGTGACGGAGCCGGACCATGGTTCGGACGCGGCCGGCATCCGCACCCGCGCCGTACGCCAAGGTGACGTCTACGTACTGAACGGCCAGAAGACCTGGATCTCCAACGCGCCCTACGCCGAGCGCTTCGTCGTTTTCGCCACCGTCGATCCCGCTGCCCGGGCCAAGGGCATCACGGCCTTCGTCGTCGAGCGCGACACCCCTGGCCTGAGCATCGGTCAGCCGATGCGAAAGATGGGCCAGCGGGCGATCGTCAACGCCGAGCTCTTTCTGAGTGACGTCCGCGTCCCGGTCGCTGACCGGCTGGGCGAGGAAGGACAGGGCTTCTTCGGCCTGATGCGGACGTTCGACGCGTCCCGCATCCTGATCGGGGCGTCCTGCGCCGGTCTGTGCCGGGCGGCATTGGATCTGGCCACCGACTACGCGCGCGACAGGGTGCAGTTCGGCGTACCGATCATCAAGCACCAAGCGGTCGCGTTCCGGCTGGCCGACATGGCCACGCGCGCCGACACCACGCATCTGCTGACCGCTCGTGCGGCGCGGCTCTTCGATGCCGGTGCGAACGTCACCGCCGAATCGGCGATGGCCAAGCTGGTGGGCTCGGAGAACGCCATGTTCAATACCTGGGCCGCCGTCCAGACCCTCGGTGGATGGGGCTACTCGCAAGAGTTCCTGGCCGAGAAGTGGATGCGCGACGCCAAGCTCGAGGAGATCGAGGAAGGTACGTCGGACATTCAGCGGATGGTCATCTCGCGCTCCCTGGACCGGGGATGACCCTCGCCGCCTTCCGTTCGCCGTCGGCCGTCGCGGTCGTCGGGGCCAGCGACGACGCCACGAAGTGGGGCTACTGGCTGGCGCGTGGAGCCCTGGCGGGCGCCGCTCGCCGTCGAGTCTATTTCGTGAACACCCGAGGCGGTTCGGTGCTCGGGCAACCGGCGTTTCACTCGCTCAGTGAACTTCCCGAATCCCCCGAGTTGGTGACGTTCGCAGTGCCGGGCCGGTCGTTGCCGGCCGCTGTCGACGACGCCCTCGTCGTAGGCAGCCGGGGGCTACTGGCAATCGCCGCCGACGTGGCCGACGAGACAGCGCTGGCTGAGCGCGTCCGGGCAGCCGGCGCCCGGCTGATCGGCCCGAACTGCCTGGGCATTTACGACGCGGAGTCCGAGCTTTCCCTGGCGTGGGGGCGGTTCGAGCCAGGCGCGCTGGCAATCGTGTCCCAAAGCGGCCAGCTCGGCCTGGAGATCGCCGGACTCGCGGCGAGGGCCGGCCTCGGGGTGTCGCGATTCGTCTCGGTCGGGAGCCAGATCGACGTGTCAGCCGCCGAGGTACTGGCCGACCTCGTCGATCACCAACGGACCCGGGTCGTCGCGCTCTACCTGGAGAACTTCGCCGACGGCCCGGCGGTACTGGCAGCCATCGACACGCTGCACGCGGTCGGCAAACGGGTGCTGCTGCTGACCGTCGGATCGAGCGCGGCCGGGCAACAGGCGGCTCGCTCGCACACCGGCTCGATGACCTCGGCCTTGGACGTCGTAGATGCGGCGGTCCGATCGGTTGGCGCCATCCGCGTCGACACGCCCACCCGGCTGGTCGCGGCCGCCCAAGTGCTGGCCCTCAGCCCGCCGCTCAACGGGCGGCGAACCGCGGTCCTGGCCGACAGCGGTGGCCAGGCAGCGCTGGCTGCGGACGTGCTGACCGACGCCGGCCTGCAGGTCGTCGACTTTCCGGAGTCGGTGCAGACCAGCCTGCGTTCGCGTCTGCCGCGCGCCGCCCTGACCGCGAACCCCATCGACCTGGCCGGGGTCGGCGAGCAGGACCTGACCGTCTACGGAGCCGTCGTCGACGAACTGGCCGCGTCCGCCGCGGTGGACGCCATCGTGCTGACCGGCTACTTCGGCAGCTACGGCCACGACACAGCGTTGCTGGGGCCACTCGAGATCACCGTCGCCAAACGCATCGGAGCCGCCGCCGGGCAGTACCGAGTGCCCGTGCTGGTGCACTCGATGGCCTCGGGCACCGACACCCTCGCCGCTCTGCGCGGCGCCGGCGTGCCGACCTTCGGCGACATCGAGACCACGGTGGACGCCCTGGCCGCAGCGCTGAGACTGGCCGAGCCCATCGGATCCTCGGTCGCTGCCCTGGAACCCCTCCGAGTGTCCTATGCGGCCGGAACAGGCTACTTCGCGGCCCGAACCGCCCTCAGTAGTGCCGGGATTCCCTTTCCTGAAGGCAGTGTCATGGACGCGGCGGTGGACCCCACCCGACAAGCGGGCGCCGGACCGTACGTGGTGAAAGCCGACTGGCTCGAGCACAAGTCCGAGCAACGTGGGGTGATAGTGAACCTCGCTGATGCCGACGCCGTTCGCCGTTGCCTGGACGACATGACGACCCGTCTCGGTCCCGGCCGTTACGTCGTCGAGTCAATGGACACCCGGGCCGATGTGCAGGAAATCATCGTCGCCGCCCGGCGCGATCCGTCGTTCGGCCCGACCATCGTCATCGGAGCCGGCGGCGTCCTGGCCGAACTCCTGCGCGACACCGTCACCACCCTGGTCCCCTGCAGTCGCGAGGAGGCTCGCCGCCTGATCGAGCGGCTGCAGTGCTACCCGTTACTCGCCGGTTGGCGAGGTCGGCCCGGCGTCGATATCGACGCACTCGTCGACATCGCCGTCACTCTCGGCGCCATTCTGATCGGCTCACCGGAGCTGGTCGAGATCGAGTTGAACCCGGTACGGGTCGGACCTCGCGGCGCGCTCGCCGTCGACGCGCTCATCATCTGAGCAGTGCCCGGTAATCTTCCACGGAGGGTCGTGACCAGCAAGAGACGTGCGGAGGTTCCTGGCGATGACGACAGATGAGCGGCCGGCCGAATCTGTCAACAGCCGGGTCCGTCTTGCAGTTCGCGCGATGCCGGCCACGCAACGAGAGTTCGCAGCGAAGATCGGGATGGAGGAGACCGCACTGTCGAAGGCCCTGTCGGGTAGCCGCAAACTGCGCGACGGGGAACTAGCAGCGATTGCCCGGGCCGCCAAAGTGCCCCTGAGCTTTCTGAAGTTCGGAACGCCCGTACCCGCGTCGCTCGCCCGAGCCCAGCAGGCGGCACGACCGCGGGCGGACTCTCTCGAACCCGAGCGTCGCCGGGCGCAGATAGTTGAGGCAACGGCGCGGCTGATCGCTCGTCGCGGGCTACACAACGTCCGCATCGCGGACATCGCCGATGCGTGCCAGACCAGTTCGGCGACGGTGCATTACCACTTCACCTCGAAGAACGAGGCCCTGCGCGCTGCGCTCAGCCACTATTCCGACCGCTTGCACCAACGACTCGACGACGAACTGGGTGAGGTGAGCGATCCACGGGAGAAGCTTCGGCGCCTGATCGACGTGCAACTTCCGGTATCGGACGACGACATCGACGAGTGGTCCGTTTGGATGCAGTCATGGATCGAGGCGCTGTTTGACCCTGACCTTCGGCAGAGCCAGATGATGGCATATCGCCGTTGGCGCAACACCGTCGTCCAGCTGATCCGTGACTGCCAACGCATCGGATACGGATCCGACGCCGATCCGGAGCTGTTGGCGAGTAAGTTCACCTCGCTCGTTGACGGCCTGGCCATCCAGATCCTCGCGTCCACCACCGACATGACAGTCAGCCGCATGCGCGACCTGTTGACAGATTCATTCCGGCCACACCTCATTTTGAACCGCTAGTGTTCCGTGATCCTGATCGATTTACGTCCCGGTCCGACCTCGCGGAACCGCTACATGGCGCCGGCGGGCCGGCCCTGGTGATGGGACGACCCGCCGGTTTCTTGCTGGATTGATCAGTGCAGGGCTGCGAGAGCCGCGCACTCGATCAGCTCGGCAATCGCTGCCTGGCCGTCCGCGTTCAAGTGCAGGACCGCGGCCCCGCCCTCCTGGCCTGGTGCGAGCGCCTCGAGCCCCCGGTAGTAAGGGCCCTGGGCCGCACACAGCGAGTGGCCAGCGAACGAGGCTTTGACCGTGCCGTCGGCCTTGTACGGGCTGACGTAGGTGACCTTCACGCCCGACGACTTCGCGGCGGCGCCGGCGGAGCGCAGCGCGGTGTCGATAGCGAACGACACCTTGTTGCCGTCCGTCCGCTCGTCCGCCGTGATGACCCCGTCGGCGCAGATCGGGTCGAGCTGCACCCCGGTCGCGTTCGGACCCGGGTTGAGCTGGCGGCCGTACCCGGCAAGCACGATCTGTGCGTGCGGGCTCCTATGCGCGATGGTCCCCAGCAGCGTGGTCAGATTCGCCTGCATGGCGGGGATCCGTTCCAGTTCGGCGGTGGTCGCATCGCCGGAACAGTCGTCCACAATGCACAGCCCGCCATAGGCCGGGAACGAGACGTCGTTCGCGCCGATCGTCAGAATGACCACGTCGGTCTTCGCGTTCAGCGAGTCGAGCTGGGCCGGCTCGCCCCGGAACGGCTGGTCCAGATCCGAGATCGACGCCCCGCTGCAGGCAACGTCGGCGAAGTTGACCCGCACATTCACGGCCCGCAACTTCGCCACAAGGTCCGATGAGGCCGAGTTGGCGCTGCGCCAGCACTGGCCCTCGGTGCCGGGCTGGTAGTCACCCGCGCCGGTGCCCGCGGCGTAGGAGTCACCGATCGCCGCGACATTGACGGCCCTTGGTGTTGCCGCTTGCGCGGCCGACGCTCCTGCCAGCACAAATGCTGCTGCGAAGAGCGCGACAGCGGACAGCTCCTTCATACCACCCCTTGCTTTCATTGTGTTGGAATGCCTATGCGCGCGCGAAGTGGTGCCCGCCGCGGCACCACGGCCAAGCACGCCCGGGCGGCTGAAGTCATTCGTCATGACGGCCAGCTTCGATGGGCGACATCAACGATTCATCTCCACGCTGTCGACACCGCGACATTCGAGTGACGCGCGATCGCCTTGATCGACGCCCGATGCAGCCGACGGATCTCCGCCCACTCCTCCACCAAGATCACCACCCCAGATAGTGGACCGGACGGGGTCAACATTCACCAGGCGCTGTGCGCGGGCCGCACGGCAGTCCCTCGGGCTCGTTACAGGTCGGTGAGGTCCGGCGCGCGGCAGGCGTTCCGCCGCGTCGCCTGGGCGCGGAGCGACGGCCAGCGTTGGAGTTGTCTATCGATACGATGTCGCGCATGAATACCGAGCCTGAGCCGCTCCTGGCCGCATCCGACCTAGTCGCTACGCTCGAGGCCTACCGCACCTGCGAGTTTGCGACGATCGGGCGCGACGGCACCCCGATGGCGTGGCCCACCTCCGGGATCGCCTGCGGTGACGGCACTTTCCTGCTGACGACCTCGCTCGGCTATCCACAGAAGGCCTACAACGTGCGCCGCGACGCGCGTGTCGCGCTGCTCTTCTCCGATCCGACGGCCAGCGGCCTAGCGAGCGCCGAGCAGATCCTGGTACGCGGCGATGCCGTCTGCCCCGACGAGGTGCACACCGATCCGGCCGGCGACCTCGGGGCGTTCTGGCACCGGATCTTCGAACGGCAGCCGGAGTCGCGACGCTACCTCGACTGGCCGCTGACCAAGCTCACCGACTTCTACTTCTTGCGTCTCCTCATCAGGATCACGCCGACCGACGTCACGTCCCGCCCACTGCCCGCTACCGAAACAGCTGCGGTCGGAACCACTTTCGCCGGGACGGAACTGGTCGGCGCGGACGTGCTCGCCTCGTATCCGTCGGTGGTGTTGACGGCCCGCGACGGAGCCGGAGCCGTCGTCATGGCACGGACCACCGTCGCGCCAGTCGAGGGTGGCTACCGGGTGGCGGTGCCCGACGGTCTTGCGGTTTCCGAAGGACCAGCCAGCCTGCTGGTGCACCGGCACGACGACAACCTGTCGAAGCTGCACAACGCCAGCGTCCGCGGGATGCTCGCGGCAGACGGCGACGAGTGGCTGCTGCGGCCGGAACGCCTGGTCGAGCCCGGCGTGCGGAACCGGGCCGGCCTGGCCGACCCGCTGCGCATCCTGCGCGACTGCCGTGCCACCACCCGCCGTTACCTCGAGCGGCGGGGTCTGGAGCGGCCTCAGGTGCCGTGGCCGGCCTACCGCGCCATTCGAGCGGCCGTCAACGGCCATTGATCACGGGCTGTGGGCGACGCGGGAGCGGCACGGCGCCAAAACCACAAGCAGCGGACTTTCGACAACACCCGCTGCGTGAAGCACGCTACCGATGATCAGAGCGAGCAGCGCGCTCAGACCGAGCGCTAGTCCGGCCAGGCGGGCGCGAGGCCCGCGAAAGTGGCGTACGTCGATCTCCAGGCCGGCGAGGAAGAGCAGGAACGCCAGCCCGATCGTCGACAGCAGCCGTACCGCCTGGTCAGGTTTCACCAGGCCCAGCACCGCGGGGCCAAGCACCACCCCGGCGACGATCTCCAGCACCGGCCCGGAGAAAGGCACCCGCGGTACGGCCGCGAGAATCAACGGCACCGCCGCCGCGACGGCAAGCACGGCGACGAGATCGTCGAAGTTCATCGCGGCCACCACTCACGTCAAGCTGTCGGCGCTCAGGACGGCGTCGGCGAAGGCTTGTGGTGCTTCCTGCGGCACGTTGTGACCGACCGGTAGCGTCTGGTGTTCGTAGGGGCCGGAGAATTTGGCGCGGTAGGCGGCGCCGTCGCCGGCGGGGGTGAACGGATCGTTGGCACCGTCGATGGTGATGGTGGGCACCGCGATGACCGGGGCTAGCTGGAGCCGCTTCTCGATCTGGGTGTATCGGTGTTCGGCCGGGGCCAGGCCGAGGCGCCAGCGGTAGTTGCCGATCACGATGGTGACGTAGTCGGGATTGTCGAAGGCAGCCGCGGTCTGGTCGTACGTCGCCTCGGTGAAGTTCCATGTCGGCGAGTTGAACTTCCAGATCAACTCGCCCAGGTCGTGCCGATTCTGGGTGAGGCCGAGTTCGCCTCGTTCGGTCGTGAAGTAGTACTGGTACCACCAGGCCCATTCGGCCTTCGGCGGCAGCGGCAGCTTGTTCGCCGCCAGGTTCGTGATCAGGTAGCCGCTGGTGGACACGAGGGCGCGGCAGCGTTGCGGCCAGAGGGCGGCGATGATGTCGCCGGTTCGAGAACCCCAGTCGTAGCCGGCCAGGATGGCCTTCTCGATCTTGAGCGCATCCATCAGCGCGAGGATGTCGAGGGCGAACGCTGCCTGATCGACATCCCGCGGTGTCTTCGGCGAACGGAACGTCGTCGCCCCGTGGCCGCGGAAGTACGGCACGATCACCCGGTAGCCGGCGGCCGCCAGCAACGGCGCCACCTCGACGTAACTGTGGATGTCGTACGGGAAACCGTGCATGAGGATTACTGGCTTACCGTCGGCCGGACCGGCCTCGACGTAACCGACGTTGAGCACGCCGGCGTCGATCTGCCGCACCGGACCGAACGATGTACCGGTCCGCGCCGTTGCGGGTCGGGCCTCAGCCTTCGCAATGAACCCGAACTGGGAAGCGCCGACCACGAGCGCCGCGGCGCCGGCAGCCCCCAGAATCTGACGCCGGCCGTAGGCCGACCTGCCGATCGCGTCGTTCATATCCATCGAAGGAACCTCCTTGCTCACGGTCGCCGGTTTACCTGTCCGGCGCCTACGCCGGGCGGGACCGCCACGGCAAGCGGATGTTTCTGCGCCCACCGTCGCAGGCCGTGTGGTTGGTCGCGCCCGGGCCGAACCCCGGTCGACCCCCGGGTCTGCCCCGGGTCAGCACGTGACACCGGGTGCCCGGCGGCAGACCCGGGCACGGGCCCGGGTTTGTACGGGTGCGACGCACGGCCCGGAGCGCGACCGTGGTTCTAGTGCCAACTTGCAGGCGAAACCACCGGCTCCTGGTCCGCGGCCCGGAGCCGGCGGGTCGCCGTCAACGGAAGGATGTCTCATGTCAACAGTGACCGTCGGTCAGGAAAACAGCTCAGACATCGAGATCTACTATGAGGACCACGGCGCCGGCCAGCCGGTAGTGCTGATCCACGGGTACCCGCTCAGCGGCCGCGCCTGGGACAAGCAGGTCCCGGTCCTACTGGCGGCCGGGTACCGGGTCATCACGTACGACCGTCGCGGGTTCGGCAAGTCGAGCCAGCCGGTCGTCGGCTACGACTACGACACCTTCGCCGCCGACCTGAACACGCTGCTGGAGCACCTGGACCTGCGCGACGACCTGCCCAGATCGACGTGCCGATGCTGGTCGTGCAGGGCGACGCGGATCAGGTCCTGCCGCTGGAGAAGACCGGACAGCGGCTGCCCGGCCTGATCAAGAACGTGCAGCTGGTCGTCGTCGAGGGCGGCCCGCATGCCATCGCCTGGACTCACGCCGCCCAGGTCAACACCGCGCTGCTGGACTTCCTGCGCGGCTAACGGCGCCCCCACCCGTGTCGCAATCTTGATAGGACGTGCAATGTCTCACCACTTTGACTACCCAACAGACGAAACGCTGGACATCACCGACGCCTACTGTTTTGCCGGGGCCAGCGACCGGCACGGCCCGCGCACGGTCTTCGGGGCGAACACCTCGCCGTTCTCAGGCAATCCCTGGAACCCCGCGGGCTATTACGAGCTCAAGATCGACACCAACGGCGATTACGTCGAGGACATCACGTATCGTGCCACGTTCCCGATCGGTTCCGACGGCACGCAACATGTGCAAGTGGAGCAGCTCACCGGCGCCGCCGCCACGGACCGCACGGCCTCAGGAACGATCATCACGCCCCCCAACGCCGCCGTTGGGGAAGTCGTGGAATGCCTCAACGGCATCAAACTCTTCGCCGGGCAACGCCGCGACCCGTTCTACAATTTCATCCCCTTTCCCGTCGCGACGGCGAAGGCAGTGGCGACCGGCACTTTTCCCGACTTCGACGCGCTGCGTCCGGCCACTGACTCGTTCATGAACACCAGCGTCAGGTCGTACGTGCTTGAGCTGCCGGTAAAGATCACGGGCCAAGGCCCGGTGCGCTTCTGGGCGACCACCGCGTATTTCGATCCGGGGCACAACACCTGGGCCCAGGTCCAGCGCGCCGCGGAGCCCAACATGACCACCTTCTTCGACTTCGCCAATGGCTCGGCACACGTTGCCGACTACAACGCCACCGCCCCGACGATCGACCTCGTGGGCCGGCCCCGCCACCCCGCAACCGATCCCGCGTCGGGAATCTGGGGTCAAGTGCGGGACAACATCGCAGCGGTCGTCGAAGCCGGTGGAACGTACGGCAAACCTCCGCACCGCTTCGGCACCGCACTGGCCTACGGTGCGTGGACGGCAGACATGCTGCTGCCGAACGTCATCACGTTCACACCGGGAACCGTCGCCAACTGGGACCCCTGGTTCGACGTACGCAACGGCAAGGGTTTGATCGAAGATATTGCGTCCAATGTCATCAAGATCGTCGTGAACCAGGACTTCTCCTCGGGGCTCAAGCCGGGGCCGATTCTCGACTACTTCCCCTACCTCTCCGAACCGCCGACCTCTTGACCTGTTTCCTCGGTGCTGCGGGTGCGGCAACGCGCCCGCGGTGCGAACGTACGCTAGCTCCTTCTTTTCAGGGCCTGGTCGAGCTCGCGGCGGGAGCTGATGTCCAGCTTGGCGAACACCTTGCCCAGGTGCCACTCCACGGTGCGACCGCCGATGAACAGCTGTGCGCCGATCTCCGCGTTGCTTCGTCCCTCGCGGGCCAGCTGGGCGATCTCCTCCTCTTGCGAAGTCAGGTCGGCGCGGGTAATTCCGTCGCGCTTGCGCACCTTCTCGCCCGTCGCCTGGAGCTCTCGCCGCGCGCGTTCGGCGAAGGCCTCGGCGCCCATGGACGCGAACGCCTCGAACGCGGGCCGCAGCTGGTTGCGGGCATCGATCCGCCGGTTCTCCCGGCGCAGCCACTCGCCGTAGACCAGACGGGCGCGGGCCAGGTGGGTCGCCATCCGCGTCTTGCCCAGCAGTTCGATCGCCTCGCGGTACGCCTCTTCGGCGGCGCGTCCCCCGGATACCAGCGCCCGGGACCGCGCCGCCGCCCCGCGAGCCCAGTTGCTGGCGCTCGCCACGGCGAGTTGCGACAGCTGATCGGCCGCCACCCGGGCACGTTCCTGCTGATTGCTCCGTGCCGCGGCTTCCACCAGCTCATACAGGGCCCACGGCGAGATGACGATCTCGTCGACGGCGCTGGCACCGTGCGCTGCCTCGGCGGCGAGCCCGTAGTTGCCGAGGCCGTTGTGCAGCACCGCCTGCGCGTAGTCCCGGTAGGTCAGTGCCGCGCCCTCGCCCCGGTCCGAGGCGCCACGGACCATCTCCTCCGCCAACTCGGCCGCGGTCGGCGCGTCCCCGCGCCACGCGGCCAGCAGCATTGGGAGATAGGGCAAGGTGGCCTCTCTGGTCCCCGGGTCGACGCGCTCACGCTCCAGCACCAAGGCCGCCGCCTTCGACAGCTCGCCGGCCTGGATATGGAACTCGGCGAGATAGTCCAGCGCGAACGGAAGCCAGCTGAGGGTGCCGTTCGCTCGCGCCAGCCGGACCTGGCCGGCCGCGAGCTCGAACCACGCCTCGTCGTCCCACAGGTCCATGGCGACCATGCTGTACGAGACGGACAGCCAGTCCAGCTCGTACGGCTGCGCCTGGTAGCGGCGCAGCGCCTCCCTGAGCATGGCGGCGCCGGCCAGGTGCCCATCGGTCAGGCGCACGGCGAGGCCGTGGATCAGCAGTTGCGAGTGCGGCAGCGGCTCCGATCCGGAAGGCCCCGGCGTTGCGGATCGCACGGCGCGCGCGGTCTGCCGCACGTCCTGTCCGTGGGCGAGGCGGCCGGCGTAGATCGCGGCCACCAAGGCCTCGAGATACGTCTGCCCGGCCAGCTCGGCGTCCAGGCTCTGCAGCCGCTGCGCTGCCCGCAGAAAGAGCGCCGGCGCGTCGCCGCCCCGTCTCAACGCGAACGCGATCTGCGCCCGCATCCGCTGCACGCACGCCTCGCCGAGTTCGCCAAGCGGTCCGAGCTCAGCGGTTGCCGACATGGCCTCAGCGGCCGCAAAATCCCCGGCTGCGTACTTCGCCTCGGCCGCCGCCAGAGCCCGTGCGGCGCGCTCGCCCGGATCCGCAGTGAGCGCCACGGCTCGCTCCCGGAAGGCCGCGGCGGCGGCTACCCCGCCTCGGCGCAAGGCACGGCTGGCCGAGTTGATGAGCTCCTCGGCCACCGCCTCGTCCGGTCCGGCCATCGCGTGGGCTCGGTGCCACGCCCGGCGGTCGGGGTCGACCAGCGGGTCGGTCACTGCCGCCAGCGCCCCGTGTGCGGCTCGCCGGTCATCGGCGGCGGCCGCCCGGTAGGCGGCAGAACGCACCAGGGGATGCCGGAAGCGCACGTTCATACCGAACTCCAGCAGGTCGGCCGCGGCGGCCAGATTCACGGTTCCGGTGTCCAGGCCGAGTACTTGAGCCGCCCGGAGGATCAGCGCCGGATCCCCGACCGGATCGGCCGCCGCGAGCAGGACCAGTTGCTGGACCTCGGTCGGCAGCTCAGCCAGACGCGCTTTGTACTGATCTTCGATGCGGCTGGGCAGATCTCCCGCATCCGGAAGAGCGAACCCGCCGGCAAGGTCGGCGGCGCTGCGGCCTCGATAGAGCTCTAGCAGAGCCAGCGGATGGCCGTGTGCCTCCGCGAGAATCCGGACGCGGACACTCTCGTCGAGCGGGCCTGCGGTGACCGTCGCCAGCAGCGCCCGAGCCGACTCTTGATCCAGTCCGCTCAGCCGGAGCTCGGGCAGACCCGCCAGGTAATTCGGCGAGGGATCTCCTGGTGCCGGCGTCCGGACCGCGAACACCAGCGCTATCGACTCCGCCAGCAGGCGGCGCCCGACGAATCCGAGGACTTGGGCCGAGGCCTGGTCGAGCCACTGCGCGTCGTCCACGACGCACAGCATCGGCTGCTCCTCCGAGGTCTCCGCCATGAGGCTGAGCGCCGCGAGGGCGACCAGGAACCGGTCAGGGCTGTCTCCGGCGGCTAGCCCGAACGCGACGCTGAGCCCGCGACGCTGGGGCTCGGCCAGCGACCCGAGCCGGCCGAGCATCGACGCACACAGCTGGTGCAGCCCGGCGAAGGGGAGTTCCATCTCCGACTCGACGCCGGCCACGCGGACCACCCGGAACCCGGACGCCTCGGCGACCAGATGTCGCAGCAGTCCGGTCTTGCCGATCCCCGGCTCTCCCTGCACGACCAGGACGGCGCTCTGACCGCTTCGCACGTTCGCGATGAGCTGTCCCAGGATCTCCAGCTCGCCGGTCCTGCCGAACATCGGGGGCGGAGGTTGCACTTTTACGCCCACCATCCGGAACGAGGCCGCGCGCTCACCGTCAATGCTTCGGGCGGAACGCTACCCGCCCCGCGGGCGAGCTGCAACGGGCCAGATGAGCAGCTGGCGTACGCCATTCGACCATCGAAGTGCGGTAGGAGGTTGCGCCTAACAGCAGGGAGCAAACCGGTCGTGGCGGATGCCCCGCGGCCGAGCCGATGATCCAACCTGAGCGGTCACGCCACATTCGCTTCCGTACCCCAAGCGCAGTTTCATGTTTCCTTCAAACCCGGAGTAGAGCGTTGAACGACAATGGACATCAGGACGGCATCTACCCCTTCCCGGCCGGCATGCATTCGCGGAAGATCGAAACCAACGGCGCCAAGATTCACGTACGCGTCGGTGGGCAGGGGCCGGCCGTCGTCATGCTGCACGGCTTCGGCACAACGGGCGATATGTGGGGTCATCTGGCCGGCGCGCTCATCGAAGACCACACGGTTATCGCACCCGACCTGCGCGGGTTGGGGCTCTCCTCGAAGCCTGATGGTGGCTACGACAAGAAGAATCAGGCGGCGGACGTGTGGGGCGTCCTGGACGCCCTCGGTGTTGATTCGATCGAACTGGTCACGCACGACATCGGCATCATGGTCGGCTTCGCAGCCGTCGCCACCCACCCCGAGCGCGTGAGCCGTTGGGTGGCGATCGATGCGCCGCTGCCCGGCATCGGACCCTGGGAGCAAATCCTGCAGGAGCCGGCCATGTGGCATTTCGGCTTCGGTGGTCAGGACATGGAGCGCCTGGTCGCCGGTCGTGAGCGCATCTATCTCGACCGCTTCTGGAACGAGCTTTCCGTGGACCCGAAGCGGTTTGATGAAGCGAAGCGCCAGCACTATGCGGCGCTCTATGCGCTGCCCGGCGCGATGCGAGCGAGCTTCGCCCAGTTCCTGGCGTTCGGCCAGGACGCGGCGGACAACAGGAAGTTCATTGCGCAGGGCAAGCTTCAAATGCCGGTCTTGGCCTTCGGCGGCGAAGCCACATTCGGCCCCGGGATCGGCGAGGTAATCCGGTGTGTCGCCGACAACGTCGAAGACGCGATCATCCCGGACTGCGGGCACTGGATCACGGAGGAGCAGCCGCAGGCGACGACAGACCTGGTCGTCGACTTCTTGCGCCGGGCGCATTGAACGGCGGTCATCTCTTGGCGCGAGAAGATCGATGCCCTTGACACTGTGGACCCGGCGCTGGGAGAGTTCCCCAGCCTTGCTGCCGTCCCGAACGGGGAGGGACCGCTTGCCGTTCCGCTCCATGTCGCCCCTGCGCGCCATCGACACCGCAATCGCGGAAGTTGCCCGCCTGGGTCTGACCGCCCGGGTGCGCTCGGTCGGGCCGCGGCACGCATCCACCACCCAGGTCGAGCTCACCCGGCGGGGCAGGCACATGTCGGTCGGCTGGGGCAAGGGGTCCGGCGACCAGGCCGTGGCGAGCGCCTGGTTCGAGGCCCTCGAGCGCTACCTGATGTCGGCCGCCGAGAACCGCCGCTGGCAGGCCGACGGCCCGATCCTGCTGCCCGCGCAGGAGGTTGCCGCGCAGCCCGAACTGGCCGCTGACCAGGTCGTGCGGCGCTGGGCCGCAGAGTTCCCGTCCGCGGTGGCCGCGTGCGCGACGTTGACGGGCGGCGTGCGCTATCCGGTGTTCCTCATCGACCCGCGCTACTTCCGGTGGCCGGTCGACGGCGACGACGTTCGCCCCTACCGCGGCCTGCTGCGCTACTCCTCCAGCTTGGGCACCGCGGCGGGCGCAACCGTCGCCGAGGCCACGTACCACGGGCTCTGCGAGCTGATCGAGCACGACGGCGTCAGCCACGCGCTGCTGCGCTGGTATGTCGCGGGCCGGCCGGACGCCGCCGAGGTGCCGCTGTCCGCGCTGCCGGACGGCCTGGCCGAACGGCATGCCGCAGCCGAGCGGGCGGCCGGCGGGCCGGTCCGCCTGCTGGACGTGACCACCGACCTCGACGTGCCGGTCTACCTCGCGGTCGCCGTCGGCGACGCGCCCCGGGTAGGCGCGGGCTCGTCGGCCTGGGCGAGCGATGCCGCCGCGCGTGCGCTGGACGAGCTGATCCAGTCCTGCGCGCAATCGCCGCAGCGCGTGGTGGGCGCCGCCGCCAAGCTGGCCGGGTGGCCGGCGCTGGCGCGGTGCGTGCGGCTGCCGCTCGACAAGCTGCGGATCCGCCCTGTGCCGCTGCGAGCCGACCCCGGCACGGACTCGGTGGCGCACGGCCTCGCGCAGGTGAGCGGCGCACTCGCCGCACGCGGTCTGAGCCACCACGTCGGCGAGATCGCGCCGGCCGGATCATTGATCGCGGTGACCACCACAGTCGCTCCCGGCTTGGAGCGCTTCAGCACGGTGCGACACGGCGACCCGGTTCTGCCGACCGGGCGCGGCTGGCACCTGTGGCCGTCGCCGGTGGCGACGGCCTGATGCAAGTCCCGACCAGAGCACAAGAGAGGAACTACATGCCAAACCTCGCAGTGAAGGCCTCAGCGGTGGGCAGCGTATCGCCATGCTTCCGCCCGGACGACGACCCGGACGAGATGCGCCACCGTGACGGCGACGTCAACGCCTGCTTCCACCCGGACGACGCCCCGCACGAGATGCGCCACCGCGACGGCGACGTCAACGCCTGCTTCCACCCCGGCGACGTCAACGCCTGCTTCCACCCCGACCATGACGACGTCGTGGCCGGCCTGCACCTCACGCTGACCGGCGTCGAGGAGCAGCACCTGGCCGCTCTCGCGGTCCGATGATCACGGTCGGCGTCGAGCGGCGCCAGCTGTTCGACGCCGACTTCACCCGCTGGTACGCCAGCCGGTCGATCTCGGTGGCCGGCACCGCCGCGAGCGCGGTCGCACTTCCCCTGCTCGTCTATCGGACCAGCGCCTCGCCCACGCTCACCGCCGCGGTGGTCGGCCTCGAGGCGCTGCCCTACCTGCTGTTCGGCCTGTTCGCCGGCGCAGCGGCCGACCGGCTCGACCGTCGGCGCATGATGGTCAGCGCCGACCTGGCCTGCGCGCTGATGCTGGCCAGCGTGCCGGTTGCCGACCTGCTCGGCGTGCTCACCGTGTGGCACGTGCTGGCGGTCTCCGTCGGAGTCGGCTGCGGCTTCTGCTGGTTCGACTCGGCGGCCTGGGGCGCGTTTTTCCGGATCGTCGGTAAGCCCGGGTTGACCCGGGCCAACAGCATCGTCTGGACGACCGAGGTGATTCTGGGTATCGCCGCACCGGCCGCCGCCGGCCTGCTCGCCGCTGCGGCCGGCCCGCCGACCGTCCTCGCCGTCGACGCCTCCACCTACCTGGTCTCGGCCGCGTTGCTCGTCGGCTTGCGGACCGACCTGACCACGGCCGCGCCGGGCACCCGGCGGCGGCTGCGGGCGGAGATTGCCGAGGGGTGGCGGCTCCTGTGGGGCATGCCGGTCGTGCGGACTCTGGTGCTCGCCGGGTTCGGCCTCAACCTGGCCGTCGGCGGCGTGCTCGGGCTGCTCGTGGTGCACGCCGACCGGGCGCTCGGGATAGACCCGGCGGACCGGCGGATCGGCCTGCTCTACGCCGCCGGCGCGGTGGGTTCGCTGATCGCGGCGCTGGCCCTGCCCCGGGCCGCCGGCCGGTTCGGCCAGGGCATCGTGTCGATCGCCAGCTTCGCGATCTTCGTCCTGGCCGTCGCCTGGCTGGCCGGGACCGCCACCTTTATCGGGGCGCTGTTGGCCTGGACGGTCTGGTCGGCGGCCCGGCTGGCCGTCAACGCGAACGGAATCACCGTACGGCAGCTTCTGACCCCGGACGAGTTCCAGGGCCGGGTCAACACCACCGGCCGGATGGTGGCGTGGGGCGGGACGCCGTTCGGCGCGCTGCTCGGCGGCATGGCGGCCGACGCGTACGGGATCCGAGCCGCCTACCTGCTGCTGGCCGTCCCGGCCGCGATCGGTCTCGTGACCCTGCTCGCATCCCCGGTCCGCGGCCTGCGCCTGCCGGTCGACTGATCAGCCAAGAACAGCGTCGCTACTTGTGCTCGCGCAGGCCGTACGGTCAAGCCTGCCGTCGCCGTTGTCTGCCCGGCGGGGAAAGTCGTGTCCGGGGGCGACGCCGAGCGATCACGCCCTACCGCTAAGGGGCTCGATCCTGCTCCTTAAGGCGTATAGTGGGCACTATCCTGACCCGTAAGCCGAAGGAGTGGCCATGCCTCGCCCCTCCGCCCGAGTGACCGCCGCAGCCAGGACCATCGGCGAGCAGTTCGCGGCCTGGCGGAAACTCCAAGGGCTCACCGCGGTCCAGGTGTCCGAGAGGGCCGGTATCTCCCGGAACACGCTCCGCCGGGTCGAGACGGGAGATACCGGTGTCGGCTTGCAGGCTTTCCTGAGCGTCGCCCGGGCCTTGGGCGTGCTGGATGCCATGGTGACAGCCACGGATCCCTACGAGACCGACCTCGGTCGTGCCCGCGCTGACGAGAAACTGCCGAAGCGGGTACGTCAGTGAGCCGTCTCCACACCTATGTCGAACTCGCCGGTCGCACCGTCGCCACCGGGGGATGCCCACTTCAACCTTCGCCGAGGCCGGCTGACAGCGACGTTCTCCTACGATCCCGACTACATCGCACTACCCGGCGCCTACGACATCGACCCCGCTCTCCGCCTTACGACGGGTTCCTGGCCACTGCCACAAGGACTCCCCGGAGCCTTCAGCGACGCGGCCCCCGATCGGTGGGGCCGGAATCTGATCGCGAGGCGCCTTCGTGCCGAGGCTGGTGCCGAGGGCCGGCCTGCGCCGACCCTGGACGACCGGGACTACCTGCTCGGAGTAAGCGATGAGACCCGACAGGGCGCGCTGCGCTTCAAGACACTCTTGGATGCGGGGACGGGTTCACTCGGTGGAGCCCGGCCCAAGGCGTCAGTGCGCGACCGCTCTCGACCTGGCGGAGGCTGCAGGGATCCCCGTACCGGAAAGGCGGCTTGTCGGCATCGAGGGAAGCCCCGTGCTTTTGCTCGACCGATTCGACCGGGAGGGCGCACATCGCGTCGGATACATCAGCGCGATGACGCTGCTGGAGGCACAGGACGGGCAACCTCGCGACTACACCGAGATCGCCGAGGTGCTCCCCGAGCACAGTTCCGCAGCCACTGACGACCTCCGTCAGCTATGGCGACGTATCGCGTTCTCCATAGCCATCCACAACACCGACGACCACCTTCGTAACCACGGTTTCCTGCGTCGCGGTCCCGGCTGGAGGCTGG
>Ga0307513_10003475_pt1 | contig 21319 bp, 25 predicted proteins | sample 15_EM_MG_FD_202174 | JGI IMG/M metagenome (GOLD analysis project Ga0307513, IMG submission 202174) | Populus trichocarpa ectomycorrhiza microbial communities from riparian zone in the Pacific Northwest, United States - 15_EM | ecosystem: Host-associated > Plants > Roots > Unclassified | place... | reverse complement strand
AACAAAGATTTTCTGTAGAAAGGGCTCCAATATGGAAATATCTGGCAGGGGCATGTCCCAAAGATTTTAAACAAGATTTTAAATCTTGGTCAAATCCAATACTTTTCCGGAGATAAAAAGTACAAAGATTTTCAATTCTCTACAGAATTTAGTATTTAAAATATGGAATTCTACTTTGGAATAAGTTTTTAGTGGTCCTGAATGCGATAACCCCTGCCGTGAAATCCTCTCCGGTTCTTCAAATTTCTCCAAAACTGAGGTCGATCCACACAAACCCTACGCCTTCATTCCTCCGAATCGAGGGTGCGACGAATCCACCACAAATCTCCATGATCCCCTACAAGAGCATTGCAAGAGCATTGAAATATTTTTATTTCTTATATTTTTACAAGGACTTGATATTTTCCAATGACCGTTCGAAGGCTCTCCAGAAGGGCTTTCGAATTCAGTAAATACTCTATGATTATGAAAAAATTAAGCGCCTACAAACGCTGCACCATGCACGCGCAGAGCCGAACACGTGAATTAAAATTCGGAAGAATAAAAGCAATAGTATCCTAGGTGGCGGCCATTCTCGTACTTAAACATGTTAATACAGATATTCTCCTTAGATCCTGAACAAGGGCTTTCGTTAACCGCCAACTTGAACTCAGCTCACTCTCAGCCAACTATCCCCGGGAATTGCCCGGGAAAACCCACCCATTCCACATCTACATTCCTATCCCCTGCTAAACTCCAAAAACCTCGGACGCCTCTCTACCCCCCCACCCGTACTCTTCCCCGCAAATATAAACCCCACGTACCCCCCCCTCTCCCCCTGCCTAACTGTCAGATAGTCTCCAAAGCGACCCACACACACATCACTCAGCTCTGGATAATACACCGTCTGCGCTAGCACGCCATTCGAATCCGCAATGCCCACTGCGCTGCTAGGGTTGAATTTTCCGCCTCCAAATGCCACGGCGATCCCAACATCCCCACACTCGTTCGTGTACAGGGCCGGATAGCCAAACACGAAATCTGGGTTCCAGATCTGCCATTGCTTGATGAGGTGTAGAGTCTGCCAGTTCGAAGTATTGATCTGAGCGATTTGGATGTGCAAATTAGGGAACCCGCCTCCGCTGGGTGCAGGCCAGGCAAACCAGACTTCATTTGTGCTCCTGCGTGTGACGCCGATAATGTCATGGAACTGGAGGTCAAATACCCAGTTAGTGGTGGCGTCTCCTGGACACGGAGAAACGAAGTTGCTTTGACTCGAGGGCCAGTCGTTGATCCGGATGTCGTTCCAGAAGTACATTGTCCCCGATTCAGGCCATTTGAAGACACGCATGGTCGTTCCGATGATGGAGTGCCCCGCCCAGAAGACAGTGTCTCCGGGGTTTTGGGAGAGGTGAGAGAAAGTCGCTATGGACCCGATGTTCGGGTCAGTGTACCAGTACGTCAGGGGACCGACAACGTCAAGAGCGGCGATGGGGATGCGGACGACGACGAGGCCTATTCCTGTATTGGTGGCACTGACGTAGAGTTCGTTGTCGCCGACAGCAAGGTCACCGTAGTCGAGTGGGCCGTTCAGTTTGAGGTCCGTGCTGACAATGTCGAGATAGATCCATGCGTTTATCCCTCCTGTGTCCACGTCGCCGGGGTGGAAGGTTATCACACGGAGCTTGTTGACTGATTTTGCATTTTTACGGTATTGAATGAGCCATACAAACCGTTCGATTGATGGGAGGTAGTGCACAACTTGGTCGCAGCAGAATCCTGCATCGGTGGCTGGATTGGCAGGCCCGGTATAGATGGTTGGGTTAATAGAGTTCCACGTGACTCCGTCGTCGACGGAGATTGCGGCGAACCAATTGGCGGTGGTGAAGAGGACTTTCCCAGCTTTGGCACCGCTGGGTTCAGCGGCAGTGCTGCCAGTGGTTCCAAATACAGCGCCGTCGCCGAACACGGTGCCATTTTTGCCGCATTGATCATTTTGTCTCTTCGCACGCGAGGTGGTAGTGTTATCACCTCCACTCATCATCGTGACGTTCATTGCTGGCGATGAAGGTTGGATGGGCCCACGTGGCGTTCCGGTTGGAATGGGCAGGCTTGCCGTGTCAGGCTCGTCAGTCTGATTTGCACGTGAAGAAGGCGGGAAGGGTGTTCCATGGTGTGATGTTATATGGACGGGAGTTGCATGAGCAGAGTGATTATCATCATCATTCGACCAAGCGCCGACGAGGAGACTCGCCCAGAGAGTTACAAGGATCGCAAAGATTGAGAGCTTCATGCCTCTGGTTCACAATTGTTAAGGTGCCAACGCTAGGCTGGAAGGCGTCAACCCCGGGTGGGATGAATACTGTTCAATTTAATTATGTTGGCCGATCAGTGTAAGGTTATATATGTGCTGTGCTCACCAACAATGAGAATATATCTTGTGGTAATGTAGGTATGAAGGACGCGGGACTCCCAACAGGTGCCTATAGTTTACACCGTTCGCGTTTATAAACCTTCCTACCCCGCTAGTTGGGACATACTTCAAACAAACTTCAAACTCTACCGAGATAAACGGCGGCGCCGCAGCATCATATTAACAGATATTAACAAGATGCACTTCAACGCCACTAGCAGCTGATCATTTTTGAATTCCCGCTACCTGTAGGTAGAGGGTCATAGGGTGCTGTCAGAAAACCTTTTTGGCTTGAGTTCGAGATGCCGTGTCCGCCGCCTGTCAATCAGAGTGTCAATCACTTCTATCACGTCAAAATATCGGCATATTGCATCCTGTTTTTTCCGAACACTGCCATGAACGCTGGGGAGCCCGAGTATGGATCAGTTGCGGAATTGCACATCTCCCATCGCACTGCTCTTCCTATGAATCTTTGCGCAACTCTCTGACTTTACAGTGTTTACACATCTCAACTGCAATATTATATGACAATGAATTTTCTCCTGCATCAAAGATAATGATAAAAAACAAAGATGGTGGATCCGTTAAACATTTGTTTGTCATGCCATGCTTGTCCGTTCTAAAACCTTCCTTTAGATTTAACAGAAAGTGTTCGAGTCATTGCAAAAATTCCCTGAACAACGCGAAATCTATACCCCACCCATCCACAACAGTCGAATCAACCTCGCACTTGAAAAAATGTATTCCATCTTGGCCCTTCTGTTCATCTTTTAATTTGCATAAATATCACAATTCTTCCTTTTTTCCGTATGTTCTACCCGACGGATTTATGCCCACTTCATTTCTGTGTGCGACACTCTCTCCGCTTATACTAATATATATCACTTTCAATGTTGCCTTCGGCGACCTACCAAGAATATCATGTCACTATTGTATGCATAAAAAACAAGGTAGCGGGCGCTGCCGCGTGGAACAAGCGGCCTTACCTGACTTATTGACTGTAAGACATGGCCACGCTAAGGCAGTAGAACCCGTACCATGTCATCAGGATGCACGTAAATGCCACTCGCAGCTGATTGTTTTTGAAATTGATTCTAGGTCAAGGCACAAGTCGGAATGGAATCGTTGCCTCGCAGGACGTCAGAAGTCATGCCTAGTGAGAACCCGCAAGCTGCTCAAAGTACTTAGTTGAAATCAAGGTGGGACACTTAGGGAAGCTCACGGCAGCAGAATGGGACTGGAACAGACGGAAATCTGTCAAAATCTGCATGTCTCCTGCTATTCCAATCTGGTCTCGTCTTACAGCTGAATTCATATCGATAGGTTGCGTTTCCTTTTTTACACACACGGCCGCTTAGCGCGGAGACATGATGTAAAATGGAGCCAAGCACCAGAAGTAGCGAGCCGGTCTAGGCCGTTGACACATCCCTCCAAATGGCATCATTCCAGACTCTCGACCAGCAAGAAAATTGAAAGTCTATGTGACTAAAGGGGCTGCGGTGGTAGGGAGCGTCCGCGGGGGAGTTTCGGCACATGGCAGAGGAACTCAATAGATGGGGCAAACGTAAATTTGCTAAAGAGGACTATCTACGGCCGGACCCTTATATACCCAGGTACATAGATAACTAGGGGCCGACTAAAGTCGGCTTAACACCTTGCTTGACTCCGAGTCGGAAATTTAAATTAAGCAGGTCATGATCATTGGGGGGATTCCCTTCCATCATTACCATTCTACTGTGAAACCGACCCGTCGAAATCAGAACAGTATTTAAGATCTTTTTCTTTTGTTTTTCTTCACGTTGTCCCGATAAAACAGCCTTCTATGTTGCTTCTAAATTATACCGACAACCATCGATACCGACTCGGACACTAGTTTCGAACCTAATACAGGAACATGAGGAAAACGGGACTAGATAAGACCGTTGGCACGCCATGAGTACTTCCTTCGTTGAAAGTGCCGTGCACAAGCCCTTTGTCAGCCAGAGAATCAAAATGAGCGCCAATAGATATTTCGAGAGGAGATAGGATAAATGAGGTTCATCACTCTGCCGAAAATACAAATGAATTTTAATGAAGAACAGCTTTCCGAGGAGACAGAGCTGATGAGCGTCCAGATTCTGCGGGATCTCTATCCTAAACGCATGGGTTCTGCATCTATTGCAAGGAAATACACTGAGTCCGATACTTAGGTGTTTTTCTCAATATCAAATTCGTCCTCTTTTTCCGCTTTCTGACACTTTTGACAGCATCGTTGCGCAGTTGTAACTTGTCTATGGGCGAAGATTTCGAGTTGTTGTGAATGCAGTTACTTCCAGGAACCGTGTGCACTGAGTGGATGCTCGACGGTCGACCTCGGTCGCAAGACGCCAACCTCGAGACAAGTTACTTAGCGAATATTAGCTAATATCAACTAGAATGTCGGAAAAACGAGAAAAAGTCAATATGAATTGATATGAGCCAATAGTCGCACATAAGCCTGTCAGTTGAAGGGGTATGTTACCAGCTGCGACGATGTTTAATAAGTGTGGTCAGCTCGGAGTCAGCACGATTGGTGACAACCGGACTGACTGGTTTTGATCAACCATATTGGTGTTGAGTGGGCGTACCGTGCTTTATCAGTATCCTCAGTTGTGATTGGATAGATGTGCTATATTGCCATATATCACTTCATCTCACTTGTATCTTATAGTATTAGATCTTCAGTTTCGGAAAACGAAGCGATCATTTCATCAAATAGTCTGTACAGAGCTAGGTCTGAGGGAGTCTAACCCTTTACCGACTCAACCGCCCTTCAGTGTTGCCACCCTCCTCATCGGTGTCATGATTCATCGTCCTTAGCCGATTCCATCAGGATGAGGTCAGCGCGGTCATCCTTGCTGGGTTTAGCCCCGCCAAGCTAGAAGTCGGTCTCCTTATGTCACTCCTTGAACATGTTGAGTCTCGATGTTTTCGTCGTCATTGTGGTTAGAAATAAGTATCAGCGAGTTTGTGACGAAGGGCCTCGTTTTCTTGGCTGAGTTCTTCGCAGCTTGATTGTGTCCAAACGCGATCAATGACTCAGTACGAAGATTGTCACCACGCTCACCTTGATTAGGGCCTCCATGCTTGTATCGAGGCTCTGAGGCGGTGTGTCCTCGTTGTCTGAAGACGGTGAATGGGAAGGGCGAGTAAGATTTGTGGTGTGTGGCATTAGAGTAAACAAGGGGACAGATCGTTGTGGGGCAACAGTCGCTTTGCTTTCACCTTTAAGTACTTAGCCACTAGTGCGCCACCTGTGGAGCCGCTCCGCAGGACAAGGGCTTACTTTTGGAGTAATATACGTCATAAATATAGACCACTTTTTTCTTGGACATGCTTTAGACTATGTACTTCGCTGTGCTCTCCTCTGTCTTGTAAGCCTGAATGAGGATGAAAAAGCACACTATTTTGTTGATACTGTGGACGCCGATATGCAAGGGGGCTCAGGCATCGAAAAAAAATATGCGATGCCGATTTTTTTTCTATGGCCAGTTTGGCTGGACTAACTAACTATGTAATCAGGCACATTTCCAAATATGGTTACGAGTCCCCTTAGGGAATCGTTCTTGTAACCGAGCGCGCAGCGCGAGTTCTGTCACATCAAAATGGCGCGAACTTATTTCCCTTTTCAATTTTAAGGTTTGATTTTTAAAAACACATGACTCTTGAATCCAATTGATTGCGTAACTCGACGAGCCTCGTCGACTTACACAATGATCGATGACGTCCCTAAATGCAAAAGTTGCCTGACCTTGGGTGAAGTTGGCAGATAACGACGTCATTTTGGTTCTGGGGCTTTATGTCTGGATTTTGTAAACTAGGGACCGACTGAAGTCGGCCTAACACCTTGCTTGGTAGGGGCTTATGGCAGTCAAAACATAATAAGATCAATTGAGGAATGCGCAAATGCAGGTGTGATTGTATTGAGCATGAGCAAGTAGGACACCAACGTTCAAGAAGAAAGAAACTACATTATCAAAGCGGTATCGATTCAAGGTACAGAAGTGTTATTTTTTTTAAACGTGTACAGCTAAAATGAGAGAAAGAACATAGTGGTGAGTTGTGTGTAGGTGGAGGACAGTGGACGCAATAATGCATGCTCTGAGCCAGTTCAAAGTTTGACGACAGATAAAAGCAAAAGGTTGGCATATTAGGAAACAGAGGCTTCAGAAGTTTTGCGTAAATAATATTAAACGGCTCCATATGATGTAAAAACTCACAATCAATCAGTCTTTTTTTTTTTGTTTGTGGCCATTTGTTTGGCACCTGAAGCGTTGGAATCTGGATTGACATCGGAGGGAGGAGATGGAGACAAATCGGTGCGTGACTGAGAGCTTTGAGTGAGTGTAGATGTGGTAGCTGCTTCTTCGTCGGAGGCAAGAGATGTGTGTGACGGTGATCTTGCTCGTTTCGTGGAAGATGAGCCTTGGATGAATTGTGGAGGTGTGGAAAAGGCTGAAGTTGTCGAAGGTGGAACACGTGGCCCAAATGCCTGAACAGCTGCAGTCTGCTCACTTCGACTTGGCCGAAAAGCAACTGGGGGGAACACATTGGTCTTTTTCGGTGAGGGTGTTTGCGATAAGCGGACAGGGCCCTGCATACGAGTTTTAAGGAAAGGGTTGGGAGGAGGCGGTGGTGGTGGGCAGTATATGGTAATTTGATGCATAAAACCAGTAAAGGTATTCTTGTTATCGAAGTGGTGGTGGCGAAGCGTGATGGCTATCTCAACAAGAGTGCCGGGCAACAGTTTGGAGGAAAAAAGCTCGGGTGGGACCAAGGTGTTTCCACCTTTTCCGTCACTCTCCCATACAGGAAGGATACGAACATCGTGTGTTTCGAGCGCGACATTGTATTCATGACGGTACTCTCGCGCAATAGGATATGTGTCGTTCCTGATGTGATGCTCACTATCTGGAAAAAAATGGAGTCGGAAACCTGATTGAAAAAAAGACAAGTGGCTTACCATGGGTCTTTGAATAGTAGAGCATGATGCATTGAATAAAAGTAAGGGCGACAAACAGGGGATAGGCAGTTAGAAAGTTGTAGTTAGGAGTAGAAAACATAAGAAAGTTCATACCTTGGGAGCAACAAATATCTCAGACGATAGTCGAAGACACTTAGAACCATTGTCATTGAGAACTAAAAATCTTCGGTCGGTCCCAAGGTCACGGGCAGCGGCGTTCTGGAGTTCTTCAATGCGATGAATAGCGAGAATGAAGTCACATTTAAAGTCGTGATCATCTTCAGGACGTTCGAGATTGAACTGAAGACGAGCTTTAGAAAGAGTACTAGTGTTCTCGGTGTCCTTGTCGTAGTAGTTGCCGTGTGGTTGCAATTTGACCTTGGTGTGACCGATACGGCCAACAATGTACAGGTAGCAGAGTTCTCGCTGTTCCAGAGTGTCGACAAAGAGTTCGTTTCCGCCACTACTGGAAGCCTTCCAGGTAGCGAGGCCAGGAAAGTCATGAGATGCAATGTATCCAGGAATGTTCATTAATTGAGCTCGATGCCAAGGTGCACTGAAGTTGGCGGCTCTAAAGGAAAGGGTGATAATAAGATTTATTGAAGGCGGCAACGAAACAAAACTTACACATCTTTGCTTGCTCCATAATATTGAGGTGTCCCAGGTAGGGCCATAGTCGCGCTTGGATGAATGGGCTGGATAACAAACGGTAGGAAGGGATGAAAGTCGTGCCTTGATAATTGGAGCTCAACGGCTTTTATATGTCAGGCTTTGCCCACTTGTTGCCCACTGACTCTTTCCGGTGGAACGAGAAAAAATTTCTCATTAGATCCGTCCTTCGATGAGGAACCATTCCCGGTCTTGGATCTCATGATGTGTCCTATGCTCGATGCAAAGGGGAAAGGAAACAGGGTTTATTTGACATGCGTCGCCATTCACCATGAGCGGTGCGAAATATGTATGTGGCACTCAGGGCGTTTGGTAAGGATTGATTTGGATTGAGCATAGAATGAATACGGTGGGGCAATTCTGCATGCAGTGGTATTGAGAGTGGCGCCAATGTCATAAGTAATAGAGTAGCTGTGAAGCCGGTGTATACTCTTGTTTTTTTGGGCATGTACAACAAGGAGGAATTATAATTGAGTCTGAAAAAGGGTTACAGGTAACAGGAAAGAGAATCGACGGAAAAATTAAGACCACAGCGCCATCTTTCGGTCCGAGACCAGGTTCCATCAGTTGCGGCCTCCTGTGTTGGCGACATAGTATCCAGAGGCAGATATTCCATTTCTGCTGAGGTATTGTGCCACATATTGTTGAACCTGGAAGGATGTATGTATGTGAACAACGTCTAGATTCATCCAGAGAATAAGCCTGAGGGTGCTAGTGAGGGAGAAGTCGGGGTCCTGATTTTGTTGATTACGATTTCTGGATATGAAAATGGGTTTGATTCACCAGACAAACAGGGCAGATATCGAACGGACACACCTCAGGCTCCAGGTTTGATCAGTAAAAGAAAAAAAAAAGATATGTACGCTGGCAGAGCCCCGATGCTGATACTCATGATGAAGTGTTATAGTGCGACGAGTGACTGATAAGCCGTCATCAAAAAAAAAAAAAAAAAAATAGGGATAAATGGAGAGGACGATGCATACTTTGCAAGAGAGAAGCGGCCAAAATATCAGTGGTCCGATTGTGGTCCGGTTGCATAACGGTATTGTCAATGACGACAAAATTGAAGGGATGGTTGGGAATATGGAATATGCGGGACCAAATTTCCTCAGGCTTATGTGCAAAGGCAATCAGAATGTTCGGTTAATCATCAAGAGTTCATTCTGCACAAAGGTGTAAGCAGTGTTCGAATCATGGTTTCATTGGGACCTACCGGCTTCCCTGCTCAAATAAATGTATGGGGCCTGAGTGGAGTGCCAGTAGGAAATGCAGACGGATGAGTGTTATGCAGTCGAAGGTCAGGGTGGTATTATATTAGATGGTTAGATGCGGCGCTGCAGCTCATGTACATTTCATCGACAATACAAACTGCATTAATCAGCGGGTCATATATAAAGGAATGAGTTGGGAAATAACCACATGGTAATGAAGGGTGCAGGCCCGTTATAATCGCTCTAACAAGTGGATGTGGAGTATGTTTGCAAGGAAGCCATCAGTCGGGGAGTGTTGCAGATTGAAATCAACATGGATAAGCGAGCCGTTGCCTGACTGACTTGGAAGATGCGGACAGCTATCTTCTGGGGATAATACTCGCCTTGCGTACTGAGTTTTGAAGAGATCATGGAGGTGAGGGCGAAACATGTCGAGCGTTGGATATATATGACTGTCATCGTTGATTCCTATTTGCCCCCACAAAAAAAAAATTAGTGATACATCTTTTGTATATGGTTATGACAACACAACACCTGTAACGAAGACCATCTAGAGCATGAAAGAAAATTAGTGACAAGGCTTAAAAGGGGTAGCTCTAAAACAGACATTACTGGTGAAGAGAGGGTAAGAAAACCGCAAAAAGTTATCCCCGGTATCATCAGTGCACAAAAAATTTCCCTCTTCAAATTTATCGGAGATGGTGTTGAAAAGACGGCGGAAATTCAGCAGACTACGTTTGAATTGGATATGATGAGTGTTATGAGTTGATATTGACGGCTGGGTGATTGTGAATTGGAGGCAGAGGTAAGAGAGGTTGACGCCTGATGTGGTCACACGGAGAGGAGATTGAATAATAGCGTTTTGGTGATGGTTCCAGTTCAAGTGTTCAGCATGGACAATTCCAATCACTGAACAAGGTTGAATGCAATCGCTTGGACTGTGGTAAAGTCTGTTGGCAAACACCAGAGCGCGCCACCCAGAGTTAATCAGGAAAAATTTGGTGGATGTATATGCTGTTGCGCTTTCGATTGATGCTAACGTGTTCAAATCAATATCCATGGTGGTCGTCTGAACAGTGGTGAGTGAGAATATAATTAGCCAATTAAAGATATCATAACATGACAAGTCCAGACTTACAACATTTTGTATACAGTACCGTCATTATGGAACAACGGGCAACTGAATGTAAGCAGTCTGACCAAATATCGGGAAACACTGTTTGGGCCATGCCTAGATGATCATATACGCCACTAGAAAGCACAGTTAATGTATTGCATTAATCAAGATTGTCGATGACAATAAGACTTCAATGAATGACGCTAGGTACTAAGTAGTTGTTCAGAGCATGCCAAAGTTGGATGCCTGAACTTGGTGGTTCGTCATCCCTGTTGATCGTCCATTATAAATGACCATTGTCTTGCCGAGTGATTGAGTAAAAGTAATGAGTTTGAAGAGATGACAGCAATCAGAGGATAGCCCACAGGCACCAAACACGGAAGTTCGAAAGCAGCGTAGTAGCAGCGCCATACTGGAAACTGAGCAATGTAAACATGCGTTGTTGATGATTTCCAAGGGTTAAGCTCCGCATAGTATTTGAATGACATAGGCGTGTATTGAGTGGTTGCTTGGTGGATGAGGCTAGCGTTGAAGAGGATGGAGATTGTGTGGCTCTTGCACGGATAAATGGTCAAATGCAGCCTAGCATTTCTCCCATGGCTGGATCGGGAAGTCTGCTGTAAATTTTGTAGTGCACACTTCCAGCCTCCAGGTTAGAAAGACAAGCAATTTGTTTTTGATTATGATGATACTAGTAAGTTACTACAGTGATGGCATAAAACGGATTGTATTATTGGCGTAAACCATTTAAATTCGTACAGACTTTCCTCGCTTGTAGTGGATGCATATAGCATTGTCGCAGAAATCAGCAAGTTTCCATATGTATGTTGAGTGGGCCAACTCATCTCTAACGAGAACACCTGTTGCGCAATCGTTTATACTGTCAATTCCACTCCAATTCAATACACAAAACCCAACCAGTCCCTTCATGACTCTCCACTTCCCAGAACATGCATCGCCGCATGGTCTGTCCAACAGATGCCAGAGTTTCGTAGACCAGTAAGTTCGAATTCCAAAGTTGAATATATTCATATCAACTGGACCCCATGAAGATCCGTATCCAGCGAGAAGGTTTTCATTTATGGCAAACAGATCCGGATAAGGGCAATATAGTCGAGAGGGCGTTAACATGTTCATAGATGAAGTGTCCGCAGAGGAGAGGATTAAGGGCAGTGGATTTGTGCAAGTGGTTCCAACAATGATCACCGATACTGAGGAAGCCTAGACAGAAAGGAGGCTCATTAGAATAATGAATGCAGGAAATTTCAATGAATATTTATATACCTGGTGCGTCAATGTTAAAGTTCTGCTGGAGATCGTTTCATACACAGAGTTGCTCTCTCCGTCGTATGTCAATAAAAATCCCCTTCCTTGGAAGAATCTACGCCATCCTTCAATGGCATTACAGGATGCACTATTACTAGTATTAGGAACGGCGAGGTGAAGTTGATTTGGAAAAATTTCATAAAATGTCGCATTTCCCGCAGACATTATGCATCTGACAATCCCGCCAAATACAACAGTGAAGGTGGAGTCCAACAGTTCCATAAATCGTGCGATGGAAGATAGTGGTATGAAACGTGAGAGAAAGTATAAAACTCGCATTCTCAACACGCGCTGTCGTAGAAGGCGAAGGTGATGTGATACGCAACCTAATGAAGTTAAGGTAGGCCAGTCGCAGAGCTCGATAATTTGCTCCAATAGTTCTGAGGTTCCACCAACTTCATGGGCTGGAAGACGGTTGGTAGGGATAGAAGGTGGAAGTATAGAGCTGCGCCGTGTTTGTTGGCCGCCTACCTGGAGGTGGGTCCGAGCTCGGTTTGACATAGCTTGAGGAACAAATTATTAGATCAGTAATTGATGAACCAATAAATCATAAATTACATTTGGAAGAGGAAAGATTGGATTGCATAGTATGAGATTTGGCAACGGAAAAAAAATGTGGCAGGTGGATGAATTATTTTATGAGTGTGCGATGGATTCCACAAAGCTCTGAATATGCGCAAATCCAGGGTCTACCATAAATCTGTTGCTTATTGGTCATACATGACCACTGAATGGACAGATGACTTCATAGAGGACGACAACAAATGGCATGGAGCTAGTAATTCAGACTGTTAGGCGGCCATCTAAAAGAATGCTATGCTACGGTCAGCAGGTATCTGCCGCAAATGCCCAAAAAAACACACCATTTCAAAATCGAAACTAACAAAGGTAGATCCTCAGGGGTTACGTTCAACAGACCCGAATCCAACGGCATCGCAGCGCTTCTTTGCGAATGCTTGATAACTATAATGTCACCCCACCAGATATCCGCAAAGCCATTGGCGATGCTTGCGGCCAGTAAATTTTCCTTCCACGTGTATTTGGCATCAGTCTATGAATCATATAATTATTAGTGTTTAGCAGAAAAGTATCAAGCATTATCACCTGGAAGACATGGAAAAAAGTGTAGGAAGCATGGAGGATGTCAGGCAAGGACGTTTCAAATGGGAATCGGTCCACAGTCAATTGATTCGCCGACATGTCAACTACACGCCATGACCCTAAATAATGAGAAAGAGGAAGCCAGATAAAAATGTCGAGATCGGTTGGGAGGAGGGCCTCTGTGCAGCCTGCACGAATGGGTACATCAATGATGTGAAGCTGCGTGCAATTAGTTCCTATTATTGCACATTGGAAATGTTGAATATGTCTCTGTGAAAGAAATATTAGCGTTAGATTGGCCTGAGATCTTTGAGGGTAGATGTTTGAATATACGCACTCCTACAGTTCGCTTTAAATTCAGAGACATTGAAGGAATGTCATCATCGGTGGTGCTGAATATTAAGCGTGGCATGGTAGGAAAAAAATTGGAGCAAATCTAACAGGCAAACCAATAATTCCCACATGTCTTGAAGACAAGCTAGCGACAACAACGCACATTTATGGCACAAAGCAGAATTCAGGCTGACGGTATATTTCGTTTTGCAGCTTGCATCGCAGGTGTTTCATCAACAGGGTCGGAGACATACATATTACTTGGCGCTATGATTGTCATGCATTTCGAAACCCGTGCGGGTTACGGGTAGGGACTGGGGTGAGGGTACGGGTAGGGGTGGTTTACCCAGTGATTTTAAGTTTCGGAGTTTCAATTAAAATCGACAGTGACAAACACGGTTGATCTCACCATCTATCACAACCACAACATCACTTTCGACCCAACGAACGCGTCAGGACCCGTTAAAAAGGTGATTATTAACTTTATTACCTATTTGCTACATATGTGCTATTATTTATCATTTTTTTAGGCTCGTAAACACCCAAACTCGTAGCAACCTGGCCTCTCTTCTGGTGAGAAATGTAGGCCACTCGACCTCGATGGAATTCGCATAAGCGCATGGGTTTGGGGCAGGGATGAAACAGGAGGGGAGACCCACAGTGTTGGAGACTCACGAGGTACGCAAGGAGATGAACCATACTCGGTCCATCTCCTTTTACTGTTATCCCTGCTCCCAACTAATGTCAAATACATGCCAGGACACATGCTGCCCGCTTACGCACCCCAAATACATCCCATAACACCAATGTTCATCCCACCATGGACGCTCACACTGGTACCCCCCACTCAACCCCCCATATCCATTCACGTGCATGCCAGCACGGACGCTTGCAGCTGCGTGAGTTCGGCTGGCATGGTCTGCGATAAGGTGGTTGGCATGCTACGTCACCGGCACCCCTGAACCATTGCGGCCCAGGCCAATGCAAGGATGATAGGCCAAACGAGGGTTGAATGCGGGGTCGAAACGTGGGGTCGAATGACCCAAAGGGTGTTCGATCGACACGATGTGAGGCCATATGTCCCGGCAGGAGGTCAAACAACCTCGACAATGCCCAACGTAACCTCGCAATGCCGCATGGCAATGTCAATTGACATTCGCAGTGCCGTTGCGAGGTTTCTTGGTCAACTTCATCAGTTCACTCGCACAGATTGGGAGTACCGCCAACCCTACAAGCAACATAAATGTTAATTGTGCGTCAACGAAGTACTTAAAATTAATTCCAATCATTTGAACCCATTGCAGACGACTTGCAGTGTATTTGAGGAGAAAGGAAAAACAATAATTTCAGCGAATACAAATAAGTCATATCATGCTACTGACTTCAAACTGACTCCAACTCTCCCTTCTCTATCCCTACAATTTTAATTTGCGCTGGTGACGTCTAATTGCATCTCGAACGTTTCCTTGGTGATCTCATTAAGCCTTTCCAATCGCAGCATCTCCTTTCTCAAGTCTTCCGATGGATGACGTGTGAAGAGCTTATCATCAAAATCCCTCAGCAACCTGATGGTGTCTCGACCTCTGCTTCTTGATAATGCAACGTAGATGCTGAATGGCGAAATATTCCCACTAGGTGGCTTTCCTATATCAATTATAACATATTCGATTGTTTGACCTTGAGATTTGTAGTCCGTGAAGGCGTAACCTGCTGTTATGGGCAATTGGCGCCTTTTAACGCTGAATTTTTTCTTGTTGTCCAATGCGATGGTAAATGTCATCATAGATGGTGTTATGGGTACTACCCCAGGATCAATGCCTTGGAATCTCGCAGTGGTGCCATGATCGGGTTTGAAGAGGACCATCGCAGGGGGATATTTCAAGTGGATTGCCCCTTCGTCATCTGGCAGAGTCATGAGTTCTCTGGGATCCAGAATGATATTTGTAATGATTCCTCTGGTGCCGTTTGCTATTCCTGCTTCTGTCGAAATGTTTTGAGTAATCATTGTTTTCATCCCAACAGCGATCTCCATTCTATCGCTGAGTTTCCCAGAGCCATGATCTTCCATCCCTGCAATTTTCACCCGTATGTTAAGTAAGATTTCTTCTTCCGTTTTTGTTTGTCTATCCTCGGCATTGACGATATATCTTCTGTTTCCTGTCTCCTCACAGTGTTTGGCAAGTGCAGCTTCATTCCATCGCTCTCGTACAGTGTGACGTGGCGTTATCAAGATGGCATCGCTCCATGGTTTTATAGAAAATTCGGGAATTTTGCAATCTTTGTTGGTCAAAACCAGCTTGCGCACTTCTTGTACATCCTCATCCGTACAGTTTCCTACTCTTAGTCTCCTCAGCATCTCCATCCAGGTTTTATCCTTCACCCTAATCTGATCTTCAAGGATGACAACAGTATCGAACTGTTTGTACACCTCCTGGCCAAGACGTGCTCGCGGGCTATCGGTTTCTGGCCGATCGCAATAGAGAGCGCCCATTACATTGGCAACTGGAGGAAATTGGTGGAAATCCCCCGTGCCCACAACACTTGCACCCGCAAATGGTAAGTGAGCATCTCCTACACCATCAGCAGCGCGTACATGACCAAAGATCTCTGAGGTCTGATATAACATGAGTTTATCAACCATAGAGATCTCGTCAAGTATTAGGAATTGCTTTCCTCCCATGTTCCTCAACCGTTTAAGTTGACTTGATTTTCCAGATCGCTGCAGCCAGTCGTCTTCTTTTGGCATTCGAATCATTAGGCCAAGCAACGAATGTAGCGTTTGTGCACCAATATCACTGGCAGCCACCCCAGAAGCAGCACATTTTGCAAGTAACGATGCTGCCTTGTAGTATTCGAATGTTTCGGTTATCGCTCCAATCAACATTGACTTTCCGACACCCCCTTCACCAAGTATGAGCATCCTCAGTTGCGGGGTAGTGGCATCTGTTAAATACTCTGTGAGTTTTTTTTGGGGGGGGGTAGAAGCAGGATGATGACATACGTGTTAAATGACTCTTCAGATGTCTTTCTATGATGTCGTGCGCCCTACGTTGAACTGTGTTCAGAACATCATACTTGGGCCGCTCCATTCCTTCACGTGTAGACAGTACCACATCTGTTGCTTCCACAACCATCGGATTTGTAACGGAATGGCTGGTGAATGCAAGGTTCTCCACGCTGGTGAAAGCATCATCCACAAGGTCCCCATTTTCATCGTCATTTGAAATTGTTCTGACCGTTTCCTTCAGTTGCTTCTCCAGGCAATGTATTTTGTCCATAATATTAGTGTCCGCTCGTTGGGCATTTTTTTGGTAACAGGTTTGTAGGCGCTCAGATGAGAAAAAACCCGCCTCGAATCCAATGTCCATGGCAGCTTCGCCAAACATTCGATCCCGGGCTGTTGTCCGATTTGTCCTCGCATCTTCGACATCTTCCTCTGTGTAGTCAAAACTGAGGGTCTCTTGCATGATATCATTGGTTTCTTCGTCATCGATCTCCAGCGCCGATTCGGTTGGAAAAACTTCATGGCGTAGCTGTGTTCCCAATGCCCGTCTTCTTCTCGCACTCTCAGAACATTCATGGTAATATTGAATGTTCTCAACCACAGTCCTTCCAAACTGATCGAGTGTTGCGTAATAGGTTTGCCAGCTTTGGTCAAAATTTAGATGGCCATGTATGAGTTCGTCCATCGCTCTCCATGGTTTCAGCAATGCCAACATGCTTGCACAATAAAGTTCCCGTATCATAGGATCATCTCCTCGCGCAAACCAACGGCCAACAAATCTTGGAAGCATCTCATGGCCTTTTGCCCTGACTATTCGACATTGATTGGGCTTCCGAGCTTCATCTCTATAGTTATGTCGCTTGCTTCGTGGCCGTCCTCGTTTTTTTCCGCTGTTATCACCTTCGTCGACTCCAAGGTTGTCCCGTTTGGCTTCATAAGTATCCATTATGAAGGTTAGGAAGTTGTACTCCTCTAGTTCATCTCCGCGAAACTGATAATCCTTTAATTGATCCCTTAGTTCAATTATTCCATCAACGATGGTGAGTGTCACATTAGGGACCTGGTAGTTTCAGATTTAAAATATGACAATTGAATAGATGTGTTCTCATACCGTTCTTTCAGGAGTTTCAGTATCTGGTACGTCGACTCCATGTCCAGCATTATGCCTTACAACATTTCAATTCATGGTGAGTGAAACATTATGAGCGCAAATGTTGAATAACTCACAATTTTCTCCCTAATTCAGGGAATACCCTTTTGAGAGTTCCTTCAACTGAATCCCAGTATATGTTCGTGTATAGGTGAGATTCATATCGATCACTCCACCCCATGAGATATGATATAATCTCTAGAATGCTAAATTCTCTGTCCCTGGTCAGAGCATTTGCACAGCGTTGTATGAGTCGCTTGTTTAGCGCTGTCAGATCTGCTTGTTTCGCCTCTTCCAATTTGTGAAATGCGAGGCGTTTTGCAAGAAGTGCGGACACATTGGATGACCTCGTTTGTTTCTTTGTTGCATAATTCGTTATATACCATGTAATGGCACTGGTCTCTCCACCATTCATGATCAGTTTCAGATCATGATTCGCCCTGAGAGACCGCATCAGAGTGGGATTCCAGTTGTTAAGATATGCGCAAAATCTTTTCGGGCCCCAATCCCTGGTTTCTTTGACCCATTCAGCAGGGGATAACGGGAAAGGAGCTCCTCGTTTGCACTGCAGTCTGCCACTGATCGTCTTTAGGCAAGTGGTTGATGAACATTGGTGAAGTTGTACCGCTCTTGCAAGTTTAATTTCCTGGAGTTCGAGTGAAGACTCTGCAAAGAGCCTTGGATCCAAAGGTCTTGAATAAGTAATCCCTGATTCCTTTGGAACCTGAGCGAGGATGGAAGCGGTATTGAAGGTGTGAATATCAGCTCGAATAACTGATTTAATATACGCCTGGATTTTAGAACGGAAATCAATGTGCGTGAGCGCATGTTGCATGTCCGCTGAAGATGGTGCGTTCGTGAGCCACAAAAGCAAGTGCAGATGCAATGTACCCCTTCCCTGTGCTTCCACTGTGCCAATATAGCTTTTCACCGTTCCAAGGATCCCTTCGCGGCGCTGAATATGGCCATCACCCGTCTTGGTAATACCAAAAAGCTGCTCTAATATCGTCTTAATCATGAAGTGAAAGAATTTCGCAGCGGCATAAGGATCCCCAGCGATGTTAGTAGCTCGGTCTTCATGGTCCGGGCCAGCAGTGCGACAAAATTTATCGAGGTCTATCATGGCACCTGTCATGACCTGGGCTATTGGATCGTGAGTTTCTGATGGATTTACGGTCAACCATAGGTTGGGTGGGTTGTGAATCAAATTCGTTGACCATATTTTTGACCTCACAGATTGGCGAGATTCATCTGTTCCATCCACCCTTGTTCGAAGAGCACTGAGCTGTTTCCTGAGAGCGCGAACACCAAGGTTGGAATAAGGTACTCCCCTGGTCTCTTCGCGGCTGGCGGCGACGAGTTCAGCAGGTGTTAGACGCAAGATAAGGTTCTGCTGTGCAATAAAACTTGGTCGTTTTATCTGCAGAACGGCGGAGCGGCAGATCTGGCGTTTTTGCAGGACACCAAAGACTTGGAATGGGAAATGGTAGTCCCTTCGAAAGCGTTTGTCTGCATATCGAATAGCCCATCGGATATGTGTTTCGTATGGAACATCAACTATTCTTGGAACCTCAAATCCGCCCAGACCGTAAGGGAAAAGTGTGGGGAAGCAGCCAAGGAGATGATTCGGGGTACCAGGACCTCCATCAGTTCGTTGGCCTTCAGTGTCCAATCTTGCGTATTCATTGACGAAGGCACTGCCTCTCCTCACACAAAAGTCATCGGGAGAGTTTCTATCCACGCAATTTGAAAGAGCATGAGCCATAAGCTCTGTATCTGATATGCCTATCCCTTCGACATCAACCACACCCAGGGAATTCAGGGGCATAACGCTTGGTTCAGTTAACACTATATCGTTTATGAGCACCAGCCGCGGCCAGCGTATGAAAAATTATCCCACAACTGACCTCTGTTTCCCATCTCTTCATCCTCAGTTTCCACTTGCATTAGGCCTTTGAGTATACATCAGCATCACTCATGTTTAAAAAATATTTAGGATGGTATTCACCTGCTTCCGCCATACTGGTATTGTCTTCATCAACTGGCACATATCCATCCTCCTCCCGGTAAACTGCATCACTATCTGTAGAATGCTTCGCTGTCGACGTCAATTCCTTGGGAATTCCATCTACCGGCAGTTCGAGGAGACGGGCCTCCGATATTACAATATCCGTGTACAGTTTGTTGTTCTGCTTGAGCCATTCCAAAGCCCTATGAATACTTCGCCGCCGGACCCGGAACATGCCAGGCATCGTCGACTCAGGCAGGCCTCTCGGTCCCACAAATGTTATCCCAATGGTTGCTGACAGAATTTTAGCTGGTGGCGGCATCATGTTCCCTTCGATCATCGTCGCAACCTGGGCAGGATCCAGCTTGTATGTTGATACATTGCCCTTTAGCCCATTATGCATCTGGTTCTGGTCCCAGGAGCGTGATCCTTTTTTCTTTGGAAAGAGTTTGATTATATACGCAGCTGGATAGTATTTTGCAACAAGGATGCGCTCTGGGAGAGTTAGATCCAGTAGCTCCATTGGAATGTCCCCAATCCACATGTTGTTGGCTAGAGCATGCTTTGGAATATGATCCGCAACCAGACTCCTTTTACACTCGTTGCAAATATCTGCGTGCCCAGAAGAATCGATGCTGCTTTGGTGAAGAAGCATTCCATGAAGTATGTAGTGTTTTGGATGGGGCAAATATGGACAGAGGCGTGATGGATGCGGAATGTCCTTGACAGTGATTCGCGTCGTTGGCGAAGTAATTTGATCACATTCTCTGGCACAGACGACACAAACACAAGTAGCTACTGCTTCGTTTCCTGTGTGGTCGATGAAATCACACAATGACTTTCTAATGGTCTGCTCGGTTGGTGCTCGCATGAAGTCACTTGCAAGGAGGTTCTTGACTCTGTCAGAAACATGTTCTGTATGTGCCTCCCTGGGTCCAACTGGCGACTCTGGCATGCTTTCCATTCGTTCGCCTGGAGCATCTGAGCGAATACCCATGCTCTGATCATCATCTCCGAGTCTTCGCTTCTTCAATTTCCTTCCAACACTGCTTATCTGACCATCACCTCTTCTCTTGTGGCGTGTAACACCCTCCGATATTAATGCCCTTGCTCCAGCTAATATGCTTTCCTGCTCCTCCCTGCTTGCAGTTGATATTGTGAAATATGCAGCTGATCGACTGGCAGTAGATCGGAATGTGAAACCGCATTTACTCTGGCATATGTTTTGAATGTTAGCGACGGTAAGTTCTTTGAGCTCCGAGTCGATGTTTCGGCCACTGTGCAGGAGGAGGCCTCCTCTATTATGACAATCAGTCATCGGTCCGCATTGGAATAATTTTTTAAATCCACGCACTGTGAATCACCAATGTCCATAGAATCCGACATCAGAATACTTTGCGTTGTGCATAAGAACAGAGCGTTAGTGTGGAGATGCCACCGTTGTATAAGTCTTGTTTCCGAGTCTAGGCTCGCCGCTCGGAGATAGCCAATTAGGGGCTCCATCTATGACGCTGTAAATATTCATCGTCATCAATCAAGTCAATAGTTCCTAATAATTTTACAAGGCCGACAAGTCACTCAATTTTTCCGTACTCGCTCATCCTCGGATTCCTCGCCATAGATCGATGTTGGAATAGGACATCTGAGTCGGAACTACTAGTAGATGCTTTTAAGTAGCTTCCCAAAACTGAAAGCATATATTGACACAATCGATAACGACACTTGAGAATCATCCAAGGACGTGAGGCAAAGAGAGAATGTACTTAACGGCAAGCTTTGGACGAGCTTAAGTTTACGAAGTACATAGTTGTTTGTGTATATATATTCTGGAAGCGTTTGAAATTTCGCTCCATAAAAGGGTCATTTCCAAGGTGTGGGACCTTACTTTTCAAGCAAGGTGAAATCGAACATAATCTTTGAGGTTGGAGCGGAGTTTGAATACAAGATCAACGTCGATCACGGTTGATCTTGGGTTCATCAACCACCACCACCTCAAGATGCCAACGCCCTGCCTGCTTCTTTTTCCC
>Ga0307513_10003474_pt1 | contig 21320 bp, 16 predicted proteins | sample 15_EM_MG_FD_202174 | JGI IMG/M metagenome (GOLD analysis project Ga0307513, IMG submission 202174) | Populus trichocarpa ectomycorrhiza microbial communities from riparian zone in the Pacific Northwest, United States - 15_EM | ecosystem: Host-associated > Plants > Roots > Unclassified | place... | reverse complement strand
TGACGATGTTCTTCAGGTCGTGCACGACGAACGCAGACATCCGGTTGAAAGCATCGAACTTTCGCGCTTCCAGGAGGGCTTCGGTGGCGTGCATCTGGGCCAGGAAGCCGGCGGCTTGGCGGCTGGCGGTCTTGAGCAGGTCCCGGACCTCCCAGTTCAGGTCCATCGGCGTGCGCGGTCGCGCCAGCGTCACGAAGCCGAGCAGTTCGTCGCCGGCCGGCAACGGCACCACCAGCCAGAGATTGCTGCTGCCCAGCAACCAGGCGGGCAACGCGAGGGCCCCGTAACGTCGAGGTGAATTGCGATATTCGTCGACGTCGATCACCCAGCCCTGCTGCGACAGAAAATCGCAGAACGGCGAGTCGACCGGTTCGCGGTCGTCGACAGCCGGCAGATTCCAGCGCGCCGTCTGCCGAAAGTCAGAGCCGGTTCGCGTCCATAGGCTGCCGGCCGGACACTCGACCATATTGGCGAGGCCGCGGACCACCAGACTGCCCACCTCCTGCGGTGAACCGCTGGTCGACAGCATGGCGGTGAAGCGCAGCCACTCTTCGCGGTAGTCGTACCGGTAGCTGAAGAAGTGCTTGCCGACGAAGACGCGCAATCGCGAGCGCAGCGAGCCTGACAGCATCAGCACCGTCAGCCCCACCAAGGCCGCGGCCAGTAGCCCCAGCTGCAGGGCTCGGCCCCAATTGCCGCCAAAATAGCGTACGTAGTAGCCAATTGCCGACATGAACAGCAGGTAGCCACCGACAAGCAACAGCGTCGCCGAATGAAAGGCGAGTGAGCGCGACACCTGAAGTTTGCCGATCCAGTCTGATCGCCGTCGCGAAGCGACGAACAGCAACGGCAGCGCCAACAGGTGTACGGCGCCGCGAATGCTCTCGGCGTCCGTGTCGAGGCGGCCGAACAGAACTGCCGTCGAATAGAGGTACAGGTCGAAGGCGAAGGTGACGGCCAGGCCAAGGCACGCCGGCTTGGCGCCCCAGCGCGAGTCTTCGCGCAGGTTGCGGAACAGTTGCTCGACGAGCACCAGCCCGATGACGGCCAGCGCGAGCGAAGAGCCGACGACCAGGCGCGACCCGTCGTGCTCGTAGTGACCGGTGAACATCCGGTGGCCGAGTACGGCCACTGACGCGGCCGTTGCGGCAATCGCGGTCGGTGCCAGCAGTGCCGGCGCGCGGCGAGATTGTCCGGCGGCGGCCGGCTTCAGCAGGCGCAGGACGAAGGCGAACCACAGGCCGTAGCGCGCGACGTCGAATGCCGAAGCGAGATAGGCCGGGGCGGCGTAGCGCGAGATGGGTTCGCCGGCGGTCACGGCGGCCCAGGCCGCTGTGGCCGCAATCGCCCCGAGGAAAACCTGGGGCGTCCACTCGCTGCCTCGGCGCGCGTATCCGGCCCGGGCCAAATGCACGGCGAACGCTGCGTACAGCGCAGCGGCCAGTGCAAAACCAACGAAGCTCAGGTCGACCGCTGGGCCATCCATAGGTCACGTGCCGCGTCGAAGCGGGAACCCGAAAAACCGGGCTACCGATTCTAGTCAAGCGTCAACGCGCACCCTTGCCGGTCAACACCACGCCGATCGTTTCGAACAGGACGACGAGGTCCAGGAACAAGGAGTGGTTTTTCACGTAGTACAGGTCGTACTGAAGCTTTTCCTGCGAGTCTTCGACGGTCGACCCATACTGATAGCGAACCTGGGCCCAACCCGTCACACCCGGCTTCACGCTGTGGCGCACGGCGTAGTAGGGGATCTGTTGCGTGAGTTGCTCGACGAAGTACGGACGCTCGGGCCGGGGGCCGACCAAGCTCATGTGGCCCATCAGCACGTTGAAGAGTTGCGGCAGTTCGTCTATGCGGACTCTGCGAATGAAGTTGCCGACGCGGGTGACACGATCGTCCTGCGCGCTGGCCCAGCGCGGCTTCCCGTCCTTTTCGGCATCGGTGCACATGCTGCGGAACTTGGTGACCATGAACGTCGACCCGTTCGAGCCCACGCGCTCCTGGCGGTAGAACACGGGGCCACGGCTGTCGAGCTTGATCAGCAATGCGGCGCCGATCATGATCGGCGCCGACAAGACGATCAACGCAACGCTGAACATCACGTCGAACACTCGCTTCACAGCGGTCCTGAGGGCACCCTGGTTGAATCCGTCGCCGAATACCAGCCAGCCGGCATTGACGAAGTCAATCCGTATTTGTCCTAGACGTTTCTCGAAGTGGGTGGCCAAGTCGTAGACATTGATCGAGGACAGCTTGCAGTCGAGCAACTGGCGCAGCGGCATGCTGCCGGCGCGGCGCTCGGTCAACGCGACAACGATCTCGTCAACCGCAAGGGTGCGTGCGGTCTCCAACAGTGACTTATCGGAGCGCAGCACGCCGGCGGCCGGGACGGCCAGTTCCTTTTCGTTCGGCCCGGGCAGGAAGCCCACGATCTCGACGTTCGGGTCGGATGCCTGCAACGTGTGGCTGACGATCTGCGCTGCCGGACCTGCGCCGAAGACGAGCACGCGCGAACGGATGCGCTGGTTCGAACTCCAGTGGGTGAGGTAGACCCGGCGAGCGACCACCACGCCCATCCCGCACATCGCCGCAAACTGGGTCGAGCCGCGGTTCAGGAAGTCGCCCGGAAGGAGGGCAAAAATCGCATAGGTCAGAGGGAGCGCTAGCAACAACATCATCGCTGCCCGTGCGCAGGTTTGCACCAAGGAAAGGTTGCCCGACTGCTGGTAGATGCCTGATGCTGTGCCGATGACCAGCATCCCTGCCGCGAGCGAGAGTACGTGCGTACCGGCGAACGGCATCAGCTTGTCGACGCTGCCCAGTTGCCAGGCGAACACCATCAGCATCGCGACGACGAGCAGACCACTGTCCGTCAGCACCTGCAGAAGGGTCTGCCGATGGACGTAGTGGTTGAAGATCCGAATCATTACTGCTCCCGAGGACATGGAAGGCGACCCGCGAATACGCGGGCAGCACTGCTGGCTGAACACAAGTCACCTTCCGGTGTGGGGCCGCACCCCATCGATGCCGATCACGGAACTTCGCAAGCTCCGATCGTCGCCACGCGCTGGAACCGCAAGCAGTTCACCGACTGTAAGAATGTGCGTCGGATGTTCGCAATCCCCGGCATGAGGGGGCCCCTGGCGGGTGTTACGGCGCTTGCTTACATCCGGCTGTGGTGCCCTGGATGATGTCATCAGCGGTGGCCGGCTCAACTTCTGAATTCGGCAATAGTGCCCAAGTGCGTCGGGATGTAACTCGTGGGTAGGGTGTCTGACAGGCGCCCCCTAGAAGTTCATGCCACTTGGTAGCCAGGGATCCTCTCTGAAAGAAAAAAACCGGGGGGCAGAAGCCCCCCGGTCGACTATCAGTTTGTCGCTTGGCTTAGCTGCGGCGACGACGCGAGGCTGCGAAGCCCATGGCACCCAACGCCAGCCCCACCAAGGCCAAAGATCCGGGCTCGGGAACAGCGCCGCTCACAGCCGAGTTGAAATCGGTCTGAGCAATGAAGTCCGGCGATGAGCGACCATCTCCGTTTACGACACCGATCAGGGGCGTGTAGCCAGTTTCAGCACCTTGGGCGCTGAACAAACCGTTCACGGCATCGGTATCGCAAGTCGAAACTTGGCCAGTGCTACCAACGGCAGATGCCGATTGATTCGGGTTGAAGCAATGCGACGGATTGGCCACGGCATAAGGCAGGCCGATCGAGATGTTCTCATACTTGATCGAGAAGCTGCTCAATAGCGTCTGGAAGAAGGTGCCGTCAAGATCTATCCCGGTGGTGCCGGCCGCCAATGCGCCTTGACTACCGTTCCCCGTTACGGTCAGTTGACCGGCATAGTCGTTGCCGTCTGCGGATCCGTCCAATGCCAAAGGCCCGACTTGATCGTCGACGGTGAAGGTGCCCAGCACGTTCGTCTGCACACCCGAGAGGCGACCAATCAGGGTCCCATTGTTGAAACCCGACCCGGTCAGATCGCTGCCATCAACAGCAGGGCTCCAATAGAATTCAAGCCAGCCAGCGCCCGTTGACCGAAAGCTGGCGGAGAAACCAGCGCCAGAAACGCCGCTAACTCTTTCGGTATACCGCGCCACCATGGTGATCTCACCGAATCCCCCTGGAATTCCAATGGAGCCGCCGCCTCCCGTGGGCGAGTAACCGGTCAGCCGCGCATGTGTGAGTACATCAAACTCACACGCACCGCCTCCGCAAGCGCCGCCGGTGCCGACAAAGTTGTTGATCGCTGTATTGCCGCCCTTGGCCAGGAAACTAGTCGGCGACCAATCCAGGGCGTCGGCCTCAATCACGCCGCCGGCCAGAGACCCGTTGAGATCCAGAACCAAACCGGCATGGGCGGTACCGGACAGGGCGAAGGCGCTGCTGATCAGGGCCCCCAGGATGCTTTTGCGCATTTCAACTCCTTCAGAGTTCGTTGCTGGCGGGCGGCTTGCCCGGCCTTCGGGCGATAGGACAGCAAGCCGTGTGCCAGATCTGCAACCTATTGATTTTCAATAGAGTTTTCCCGGAAAGCGGTGATGGCGAAGGTGAGCTGTAAACCCCACCGACAGGTATTGCGGTCTGCGCCAGGTGGCCCTACAGCAGGTGGCTCACCAGCCGCTGACCGATACGCAGCGCGTTGGCCGCGATCGTCAGGCTCGGGTTCGTGCCTCCGCTCGACGGGAAGAACGAGCTGTCGACCACGAACAGGTTGTCGAGGGCGTGCAGCCTATTGTCGCGGTCCAGCACGCTGGTACGGGGATCGTCGCCGAAGCGGCAGGTTCCGCACACATGGGCGATACGCTGGTTGTTGTCGGCCTGCGGAAGGCGCCGCCAGGAGCGGCCGCGCAAGACGCCGGCCATGTGCTCGCGAAAGCGGGCCGCGCGCTGCGTGCCTTCCTGGCGCAGCGTGTATCGAAGCTCCGCTTGGGTGGGCCCGCCCGGATGCAGTTTCACGCCGTTGTCGGCGTAGGGCAAATCCTCGGCGATGGTGGCCAGCGCCAGCCAATTTTCGGACATATCGCGCAGCACGGGGCGGAGCAGCGGCCGCGCCAAGCGCAGCGCGGGTGCTGTCCACGACCAGTGTGAAGCGCCCAGGTCGTCATGCAGCGAACCGAGCAACATGTCGGCGGGCGGCAGGCGGCCGAATGACTGGACTGTACCCAGCTTGTCGCCACCGCTGACATAGAAGTCGTTGCACGCTATCTCTTTGCGGCGGTTGTCAAAACATTCACCGGCCTGCAGGCGCGGTCGAACAAGGTAGAGGTCGATCAAGTGCCGCATGAGATGGCGACCGACCAGGCCCGAGCCGTTGCCGAGACCCATTTGTCCGCTGCCATCCGACGAACGCAGCAAGATCAATGGCGACTGCAGCGCGCCAGCGGCCAGTACGATCACCCGTGCACGCAGTTCGAGATCGCGTCCGGACCACCGGCAATGCACGCCCGTCGCTTTGCGGCCTTGTGTGCGGACGTCGAGTACGCGGCAGCCTTCCAGCAGGCATGCGCCGTGCGCGCGTATTGCGGGCTGGAGGCAGATGCGCTCAGCGTCGTTCTTGCATGGCGACGGGCACAAAAGGCCTTGGCAAGACTGGCACGCTTCGTGGTACTCGCAGGCGCTGGGCAGCCGATAGGGATGCAGGCCGCGTCCGGTGAGGAACGATGCCATCTCGGCGCCGGCAGACGAGATTGGCGGCGGCGGCAGCAGTGCAGGCGGCGATGCGACGCCGAATTGCGACACCGCCAGCGGGTCGATCTCGCCGCGCACGCGATAGAGCGCTTCGGCTGCCGCGTAGTGGGGAGCCAGGTCGTCGTAGGAGATCGGCCAGTTCGCGACGATGGCCGAGCCAGCGGCGTTGCGATGGTGCTCCCCGGGCAGGAAGTCGGCCGGCATGAAGCGTTCGAGCGCCATGCCATACAACGCGCTGGACCCTCCCGGGCCGCTGCCGATGAAAGGTACGAAGGCGCGCGGCCGCTTCACGCTGGTATCGACCAAGGTGTCGGCATAGCGGCCGGCCTGCAGCAACGCCGCCGCCTGTGACGCATCGAGCACTGCACCGCGACGCCCGTCGGCCATTTCGGGATACGTACCGCGCAGGCGACTTTCAGGTGCGGACGTGCCGCCCAGTTCGCAAAACAGCACACTCTTGCCGGCGCGGGCCAAGCGATGGCCGATCGTGGCGCCTCCCATGCCGGTACCGACCACGATGACGTCCCACTCCTGCAGCAGATGATCAGGCCCGCTCGGGTTGCGCTGGATGTCCATGGCTGGCGAAGGTGTTCGAAAGGGTTCGGCGCCGATAGCCCTCTCGGAGCCTGGTGTCGGGCGGCGCGAGGACTTCAAGCAGAGAGGGCTTCAGCGACGTAGTGCGGAAAGCGCGTGCTGAAGTCGGCTCCTCCGCCGTGGGCGGCTCTGTTTTCGCTCTCTGGGCCGCGCGCCTTCAGAAGAGACTCCACCGCCGCAACGATGCCTGACGGTGTCAGGCGGTCCGCTCGGAGGCCGATGCCCGCCCCTGACGCGGCCAGTCCCCGCATGTTGAGCATCTGGTCCATGTTCGCACAGATGCCGACCACCGGTGCACCAACCGCCAGTGCCTGCTGGGAAGTCGGGCTACCGCCATTGCAGACCACGAGAGCCGCCTTGGCTGCGGCCTTCTCACCGGGCAGGTAGTCGGCAAGCCAGACGTTGTGCCACCGATTGGGCGGATTCGGTGCCCCCGCTGTCGAAGCGATGACACTCACCCCCATGCCCGCGAGGCTGTCGATGACGACCTCCAGCAGCCTGGCGCTGCCTGAACTGCCCATGGTCACATAGACCAGCGGCCGGTCGTCGGGCAGGTCGTCCCACCAAGCCGGCATCGCCATGGGCGGGGACCAGAGCACGGGCCCGAGATGCAGATGGTGGGGCGGGGCGTCCGGCAGAGGAAACAATTCCGGCGAATCCGCGTACAAGGTGTAGTCGGCATCGGTATAGATGCTTCGCAGGTCGCGCGGCAGCGGGGGCAGGCCATAGGCTTTGCGCACGTCATTGAGCGGGCGGCAATGCGCCGCCAGGACCACCGGCTGTATCAGGTCGAATGCGCGTTGGGCAAGCGCGAGGGGCACATAGGGAGTCCAGGGCAAGACCGGGAGCGGCAGCGAACGCTCGCGCGCGAACGGACTCCAGTAGGCGTTCGTGATGCAGGCGTAAGGCACGCGCGCCATCCGGGCACTGACGGAGAGTGAAAGCCTGAAGTCGCCGACGATCAGGTCCGGCCTGATGCGCTCGATCAGCGCAAGATCGGCAACCACATAGTCGTGCAGGTTCGATGCCTCATATACCGGTTTGCCCTGACGCAGGCGCTCGGCAAAGAGCTTGCTGTCAATGCTGTGCAGCGGCAACACTCGATCGGCGCTGATCGTTAGGAACCTTTGACTGCGCGGGTCCCCTGCGAAGAACGCGTCGAATCGCAGCGGGTCGAGGCAGGCGAACAGTGCGGCCGGGCGCGCGACGTGGGCGAGCGTCACCGCCTCCGAGACGAACAGGATCCGCTTTCGGCTGGCTCCGGCGGTTGACATCGCACCGGGGTTTGATCAGAAGTAGAACGTGGCGACGACGCCGGATGAATTGCGGATCGGGTTGCTGCCGAATTCAGAGCCGGCGGCTCCCGTGTTGCGCTGAACCTGCAGCGCCAGATCGATCTTGTCCAGCCGGTATCGCAGGTCCAGCCACACCATGCGGCTGCTGTCGCTGCGGTTGAACTTGACCAGTGCAGTGAGGTCCAGGTTCTTCAGCCCCAGGTCGCGCTGCACCGCATAGACCAACACAGCCTGCCTCGCTGCGTTGTCCTGCAGCGCCTGCGACTGCGTGAGGTACGCGACCTGCGCCGAGGGGTTGTCCGTGGCAAGGGACTGCAACGCGCCACGATCGAGCGCGAACCCGTTGTATTGATATTCCGCGGTCACCGACAGCCGGGTTCCGGTGGTGTAGGTCAAGCCGGCCGCCAGCCGGTGCCGAGACTGCGGATTGTCGGACTGCTCGAGTGCGCGAGACAGCAGATCGGGTTCGCGGCTGTACGACCACTCCGCGTGCGCCACGGCCGCCTGCGAGACCAGCGCGGTCAGGCTGGCACCCACCCGGGCCGAGGCGCTCGCCTCCTTGTAGAGCAACAGCTGCGTGTTGACCGTTTCCGAAAGACGGTTGCTCAGCGATATCAAGCCGCGGTGCCGGGCATTGGTCGATCCCAGGTCGGCGCTGAAACCGTCACTGCTTGGGCTGCTTTCGAGCTTGGGCGAATAAACGACTTCGAGCGAACCGTCCGGCCACAGGCGCTGCGCCCGCAGCATCACGCTACCCAAGCGATTCTCGCGCAAGGAAAACGGGTTGACCGTGGTGATCGTGCGCAGCGCGTGGTCGCGAAAGTAGTCGGTCGGGTTGTAGCCGTAGCCGGGGCCTTCGCGCAGATTGATGCGCCCGAACTCGACCACCCGCGTGGCCGCTTCGTCTTGCCAGCCGACATAGGCCTCGCGCAGGCTGAGCACGGCGCCGTCGATCCGGGGGTCCGGAGGGTCGGTTGAATCGATGCGGGCGGAGAACGTAGCCTGGGTCGATGGGTTCAGACGGGATGAGTGCCGAAAGTCGACCGTGGCCCGGCTGATCGTCCGCGAGCCCAGTCCGTAACGTTGGTCGGCCCGGCCGTCAGCGCCTTCTACGAACAGCTTGCTTGCCACGGGCGTTTCCTCGGTGGCCGACTCGGGCTTCAACGCGAGGGCGTCGGCGTCGGAATCCGCGGCCATCGCGGCCGAGGAAGTCGCCAGGAGCAAGAGGGCGATGCCGCTCCAGCGGCGCTTGGAGGTAGACGTCAATGGCTACTCCGGTTGGAAGCGGGGCAGGTAGTCGCGTTGGAACCAACTGCTCGGGATATTTTTCGACGCGTAGTCGGATAGGCGCATCACTGTGACCGATCCGGGGTTCAAGCCATCGATGATCACCAGTTCGGTCGGTCGCTCGGTGCCCAGCTCCGATGCGAATCGCCGGTAATAAACGGTTTTCAGCAGTCGCCCCGAATCGGCGAAGAACCGCCCTTTGAGGGGCCAGCTGTTCTCGGTGCCGACCCACAATTCGATGCGGCTGTAGGTGGCGTCGTCGGTGGCAGCGTCGAGTTCGAGCTTGTAGGCGCGGCGGGTCTTGCGTTCGCCATCCTGGATGTCTTCTTCGGCCGCCAGGCCGGCCCGGTAGTCGCGTGCCAGGTTGACGGTGACGACATCGCCGTTCGAGGCCTGGCCCAACAGGCGCTGCTGCGGTGACAGGCGCACGCTGGCTTTGGTGCTCGGGTCGAAGAACCACAGGTCCTGACCGTTCTTGAGCATCAGCTTGCCGGTGTCGCGCGCCGGTGCGATGAATCGGACCAAGCTCGCGAATTGCGCGTCTTGCGCAAGGGTTCGCGAGTAGGTCACCATGGAGCTGCTGTCGACGCGCTTGCCGTCCTGGAATTCGGTCAACGCCACGGTCACGCTGAAGGGTCGTCCGGGGTTGCGAACGGCATCGCTGGCCGCGAGGATGCGCTGCGCGTCGGGTGCGGCTTGCGCGACCGCGGCCACCCAAAGCAGCGACGCGAGAATACGGGCTCTGATGTTCATCACTCTCCCCGGGTCCATCATACGTGCCGAAGGGCGTCGACGATGACCATCCGTGAAGCCCGGCGCGCTGGCAGCCAGGCAGAAAGTGCAGCGATCAGGATCAGACCGATTGTGGTGCCGGCGATCGTCGGCGTCTCCCCCCAGACCAGCATCAGCAGCGGCAGCCGTTCGCCGCTGCCCGGTGGTAGCCAGGTCAGGCCCATCTGGTTGATCAGAGCCGACGACAAGATGGCAAAAACTGCGCCCGATACGGTGCCGGCCACGCCGAGCAGCATGCCTTCCACAACGAACAGGCGTTGGACACCGCGCCGGCGCAAACCCATCGCCCGGATGGTGCCGATCTCGACCGTGCGTTCCATCACCGCCGTGCTCATCGTATTGCCCACCGTGAACAGCACGATGGAGGCGATGAGCGCGAAGATGAAGCCGAAGATCGTGTCGAACAACTGCACGGTCTGGACGAAGAACGGGTTCAGTTCGCGAAAATCGAGGACTGCCAACGACTGGCCGCGCGCTTGCGCTTCGAGCAAACCGACGAGGCGCTCCTTGGCTTCGTCGATCTGTCCACTGTGCTTGATCTGCACCATGATGGCCGTCACTTTGGGGCTGGTCCGGCCGTAGATCAGGCGCTGCGCCTGGGGCAACTGCAGCATCAGGTAGATCTCGTCGAGTTCCTTGAAGCCCTGGCGCTCGGCGTTCACGATCGCCAGCGAGACGACGTTCGGTGCGCCGCCGGAGCTGCTCGCCAGGAGTTCGATCCGGGCACCGCCGGCGGCCTTTGCGCGCGGCGCTTCGCGGGCCGCGAGTTGGGCGATGTCGGTGGGCAGGGCCGCACCACTCGCCGGTTGCTCCTCTTCCGGCTTGGGGCAGTTGTCGATGTTCAGCGACTCGCACAACAGCAGCACGCGGGCAACGCCGGTGCCGACGATGGCAGCGTCGGCGGCGGCGCCATCGAGGGCGAAGTGCGGCGAGGCCCGCGGCAGCCCGAACTCGTTCCACGTCCGCATGTTGTTCCGGTCGCTGGCAACGATGCCCAAGCCGACCACCGTGCGCGACACGCCCGCCGAGAAATTGCTCGCGATGCCGCCGAACTGCAGGGTCGGCGTGATGACGGTGACCATCTTGCCCAGAACCTCGTCGCGCGAAATGGCCGAGATGATGGCTTCGTAGCCGGCGATCGAATACTTGGTCGGATTGCCGCTGCCGTAGAGGAACAGGTCGCGGTGCTGGATCTGCAGGTGGCCGCCATCGCGCACGTACGCGGTGTGCATGGTGTACTCGATGTTCTTTCGATAGCCGCCGAACAGCAGGATCGCCGCGGTCCCGAGCGCCAGCGCGAAGAAGGTCGCAAACGAGCGCCGCCGGTTGCGCAGCAGGTTGCGGATGGCCAGCGAGAGGTCGATCATCATTCGTCCTCGACGACCTCTGCCGGGGCTTCAGGGATCGTTCGGCGCCGGATGCCGTGGATCTCGCCGTCCTTCAGGAAGATGGTGTCGTCCGCAGCGCCGATGACGGCCCGGTCGTGCGACGAGAAGAGGAAGGAAATTCCGTAGCGCTTCTGCATGTGGCGCATCAGGGACAGAATTTCCGCCCCGGTGCGGCTGTCCAGATTGGCCGTTGGTTCGTCGGCAATCACGAGCTTGGGTTTCAGGGCCAGCGCGCGCGCGATCGCAACCCGCTGGCGTTGCCCGCCGGACAGCTGCCCGGGTAGATTCTTCGCCCGGTCGGACAGGCCCACGGCTTCCAGCAACCTCGAAACCCGCTTCGCCCGCGAGTGCGGCGCCAGCCCGGCCAGCAGCATCGGATATTCGATGTTCTCGTAGGCGCTGAGCACCGGCAGCAGGTTGAAATTCTGAAAGATGAAGCCGACGTTGCGCGCCCGGAAATCGGCCAGCTCGTCGTCCGAAAGGGGGCCGACATCGCGGCCGGCGACCATCACCTGCCCCTTGTCGGGCCGGTCGATGCAGCCGACCAGGTTGAGCAGCGTCGTCTTGCCGCTGCCGGAAGGTCCCAGCAGAACCGTGAACTGCGCCGGGCGCACGAGGAGATCGATGCCGCGCAGCACCGGCACATCGACCGAGTCGAGGCGATAGCCCTTGTCGACTCCGGACAATACCGCCAGCGGTTCGAGGTCGGCGCTCATGCCGACCGCGCCGGATCGTGCCGCAGCGCCGACAGGCCCTTCCTGACCGAGCGTGCGTTCGGCGCCGGCGCATGACCGATTCGCCCGATGAAGACCCCGTTGCCGGTTGCGTCAGGCCCCGCGACTTGCTGCAGGCCGCGGGCGACACGCTGTGCGGCGCCCAGCGTGCCCGCCTTGATCGAGAAGTTGCGGCCTTCCTGCGCATAGCGGGCGAAGATCAGCGGCGTCAGCTCGGGCTGCACCATCAACCCGAGGCGCGTCGCCGTCAGCCAGAACCGCTGCACGGCGCGGCCGGCCTGGAGGTTGTCGTCGATCGATAGCGGCGGCCGGCGGGCCAGCAAGACGAAGTGTGCGCCGCAGGCCAGCGCCGGAACGAAGTCCATCTGGATCCTCGGCATCCAGGTTCCGGCGAGGAACCGGTTGAAGAACTGCACCCGGGCCCAGCTCTGCATGACGAAGCGCATCATCGACAGCATCGCCTGGTTGACGCCCAGGGCCTGGTCGGGCACCTTGTCCTCGCTGAAGCGAGCGTCCCACTCGATCACCTCACGGTGCACGCGGTAGGCCTCCGGGGTCACCAGGCGCAGCCGGGCCGAGCGGAAGAGCAGGCGGGCCATCGCCAGCCGGGCCGACCGGCCTTCGATCCAGCGCACCGAATGCTCGGCGCCGACGCAGGCTTGCAGCGCCGCCTTCTGCGCGTCGGTGAGCGGCGTGGTGGCGAACGGGCGGCGCTGGACGCTGCGCAGCTTGATCACGTCATGCAGCGGGTCGCGCTGGACCTGTGCGTCCGGCGTAAAACGAAGGTCGATGGTCGGCCGGGTTTCCGGTGTTCCGACGACGCGCCGCATCGAGTGCATCCGCAGCCCGTGCGCCGAGGCTGCGATGGCGGCCGTCTCGATCAGCGCCCCGATCGACATCTGGCTCGGCCGCCCGTCCAGGTCGTAGATGCAGTGCTCGCGGGTGTCGAAGCCGTGGATCACCGCATGGGCGTCATCGACGACCTCGAACCGCCAAGGCTGCGTGTTGTCGCCGCTGGGGGCCCAGCGCGCAAGCTCGAGAATGGCCTCGATGGCCCGCATGCCGCTCGTGCGGGCTGGATCTGGCGATGAGGTCACGAGGTTCTCTTGCATTCCAGGCATGCCGCCGTCGGCGATGATTGCGGATACATTCTCCGCGATTCAAGTCAGTTGTCGTGACCGCGTACCCGACTTGGGGCCACGCCGATGATTGCACTCTTATGGCAGCCGATAAGCCTTCCTCCTACGACTATTCCGCGGCCGTGTCGCGCAACATCGGGTGGCTCAGCGCCGACGAGCAGGAGCGGCTGCGTTGTTCCCGGGTGGCGGTGGCGGGGCTCGGTGGGGTGGGCGGGGCCCACGTGTTGACCTTGGCGCGCCTGGGCATCGGGCGCCTGCATGTCGCGGATTTCGACCACTACGAGGTTCACAACTTCAACCGCCAGGCCGGCGCCTTCGTCTCCACGATCGGCCAGCCGAAGACCGACGTGGTGGCGGCGATGGCGCGCGATGTCAATCCCGAAGCTGAAGTGCGTGCCTTCGGCGACGGCGTCACGGCGGCCAACCTGGACGACTTCCTGCGCGATGTCGACATCTATGTCGACGGCATCGACTTCTTTGCAGTCGATGCGCGCCGGATGCTCTTCGCCGCCTGTTACGAGCGCGGCATTCCGGCGGTGACGGCGGCGCCGCTGGGCATGGGCGTGTCGTTGCTCTACTTCCAGCCGGGTCGCATGAGCTTCGAACAGTACTTCAGGCTGGAGGGTTGCACCCGCCAGGAGCAGTTCGCGCGCTTCATCGTCGGTTTGTCGCCGGCCATGCTGCAGCGCACGTACCTGGCGGTGCCCGAGGCGGTCAACTTCCAGCAGCAGCGCGGCCCGTCGACGGTGATGGCCTGCGACTTGTGCGCTGGCGTGACCGGCACCGCCGTGCTCAAGCTGCTGCTCGAGCGCGGCGATGTCAAACCGGCTCCATGGGCGATGCAGTTCGACGCCTACCGGCAGAAGCTGTCGTTCACCTGGCGGCCGTTCGGCAATGCCAACCCGCTGCAGCGCCTCTTGCTGAGGCTGATCCGCCCCCGCCTCGGTCTCGTCTGACGGGGTTGCCGGGAACCCGCCCCGAGCCGGCGCGGGGGTTCGTGCGAATGTTCCGGCACGGCAGTTGTAGGGGGGTGCCCGACGTGGTTCGACCCATACGGCTTGTGACATCATTCAACGATAATTTGACGGTCCGGGCCATCCACGGCTACTTTGGGGGATCTCGCTTGAAGTTCGTCTCGAAAATGATCGCCGCTGCCTGGCGCGGGGCCGCCGCAATGGGCGTTGCCGCCCTGCTGGCCGCCTGCGCCGGCCCGCAAGGTTTCCCGCCGGCGCCGGCCGAGGCGGGTGCTCCCGATTACACCTACATCATCGGCGCCGGCGACAACCTGAACATCATCGTCTGGCGCAACCCGGAGCTGTCGATGACGGTGCCGGTGCGCCCCGACGGCAAGGTCGCCGCGCCGCTGGTGGACGAGGTCGTCGCCCAGGGCAAGACCTCCGGGCAGTTGGCGCGCGACATCGAAAAAGTGCTGAGCACCTACGTTCGCGACCCGATCGTGACGGTGCTGGTGTCGGGATTCGTCGGCCCGTACAGCGAACAGATCCGCGTCGTCGGCGAAGCCACGAAGCCGCAGTTCCTGCCGTACAAGAGCAAGATGACCGTGCTTGACGTGATGATTGCGGTCGGCGGCCTGACCGACTTCGCCGCCGGCAACCGGGCCAGCATCCTGCGCACCGCCGAAGGCAACAAGCAGTATTCGGTTCGGCTCAACGATCTGATCAAGCGTGGTGACGTTTCCGCCAACGTCGAGATGCGGCCGGGCGACATCCTGATCATTCCGCAGAGCTATTTCTGACCCCGACATCGCAGCAAACGCCGGAAAACATCGAGCATGGAAGAGATCGTCCGCCAGGCTGTGGCCATTGCCCGGAACATGTGGAAGTTCCGCTGGCCGGCCCTGGTTGCCGCGTGGGTCGTCGCGCTGGTCGGCGTCGTCGTCGTGTTCAGGATTCCTGACCAGTACGAAGCGTCGGCTCGAATCTATGTCGATACCCAGTCGATCCTGAAGCCGCTGATGGCCGGCTTGACCGTGCAGCCCAACGTCGAGCAGCAGATCTCGATGCTGAGCCGCACGCTGATCAGCCGGCCGAACATCGAGAAGCTGATCCGCATGGCCGACCTCGACCTCAAGGCCGATTCGAAGGTCGACCAGGAGGCCTTGATCGAGCGGCTCACCAGGGACATCCAGATCCGCAACACCGGCCGCGACAACCTCTATTCGCTGGTGATCCGCGACTCCGATCAGGAAAGAAGCAAGCGGGTGATCCAGTCGCTTGTTTCGATCTTCGTCGAGTCCAGCCTTGGAGCCAGCCGCAAGGACACCGACTCGGCCAAAACCTTCCTCAACGAACAGATCAAGCAGTATGAAACCAAGCTCGAAGAGGCTGAAAGTCGGGTGAAGGACTTTCGCCTGCGCAACATCGAGATGCAGGTCGGCGACGGCAAGGACGCGACGACCCGCGTTGCCGAGTCCGCCGCACAGCTCCGGCAGGCCCAGCTCGAGCTGCGCGAGGCGGAGAACGCGCGCGACGCGGTCAAGGCCCAGCTGGACGCCGAGAAGAAGCAGGATTCGAGTGCAGCCTCGAAGAGCCTGCCGCAGGAGTCGGCGATCATGGTGTCGACGCCGGAAATCGACTCCCGCATCGAGGCTCAGAAGCGAAGTCTGGACGCCCTTCAGCAGCGCTTCACCGACCAGCACCCGGAAATCATCATCACCCGGCGCCTGATCAGGGATCTCGAAGAGCAGAAGAACAAAGAGGTCGCCGAGTTGCGCAAGGCGGCGCTGGCGGCGCCGGCGTCCACGTCCGGCAACCCGGGCAACCTGGCCATCCAGGAACTCAGCCGCATGCTTGCCAGCTCGGAGGTTCAGGTCGCCGGCCTGCGCACGCGCGTCGGTGAATACGGTGCACGGCTGGCGCAGGCCAGGGAAGGCCTGAAGACCGCTCCGCAACTCGAAGCCGAAGCCGCGCAGCTCAACCGCGACTACGACATCATCAAGAAGAACTACCAGGATCTCGTTTCCCGCCGGCAGGCAGCCATCATGTCCGGCGAGCTGGAAGTGGCGTCCGGCGTCGCGGATTTCCGCCTCATCGACCCGCCGCGCGTCACGCCCAAGCCGGTGGCGCCGAACCGGCTGTTGCTGCTGCCGTTGGCGCTGGCGGCGGCGATCGCCGCAGGTATCTTCCTCGCCTTCGCAGCGAGCCAGTTGCGCCCGGTCTACAGCGACGGTGCCGAGTTGCGTGTCAAGACCGGGTTGCCTCTGCTTGGCGTCGTGTCACTGGTGATGAGCGACACCGATCGCCGACGCGAACGGTTGGGGACGATGAGGTTCGTCGGCGCGTCGGGCGGGCTGGTCGGCCTGTTTGTGCTGGGCATCATCATGATGGCCATGCTGGCCCAGCGAGCAGGTTGAAGGACCTATGAGCAGTCTGATCGAACAGGCCGCGCAGCGGCTCGAACAGCTCCGGCAGGCCGGCGTCGTGCTGCCGTCGATGGAGCTGGCAGAACCTCCGATCGCTGCGCCCGCGCCGCGGGTGGCGATGCCTGTCTTGCCGCCGGAGCCCGCGGCCACCTCGCGCCGCGTTGAGCTGAACCTGGAAGCGATCGCTGCCGCCGGCATCGTCACGCCGACCGCGCCGCGCAGCACGATGGCCGACCAGTTCCGCGTCATCAAGCGGCCGCTGATCGCGAATGCCGTCGGCAAGGGCGTGACCATGCTGGCGCACGGCAACCTGATCATGGTGACCAGCGCGATGGCCGGCGAAGGCAAGAGCTTCACGTCGGTGAACCTGGCGATGAGCATCGCTGCCGAGCTGGACCATACCGTCGTGCTGGTCGACGCCGACGTGGCGCGGCCCTCGGTGCTGCGCATGCTCGGGCTGCCGCCCGGTCCCGGCCTGCTCGATGTTCTGGAGGGCAAGGCCGAGCTGGCCGACTCGCTGTTGAAGACCAATGTCGACAAGCTGACCATCCTGCCCAGTGGCACGCCGCACCCGCGCGCGACCGAGCTGCTGGCCAGCGACGCGATGGGCACGTTGCTCGACGAAATGGCCACGCGCTACCCCGACCGCATCATCATCTTCGACTCGCCGCCGCTGCTGCTGACGACCGAAGCGCGTGTGCTCGCCTCGCACATGGGGCAGATCGTCGTCGTCGTGGCGGCCGGGCGCACCTTGCAGGCAGCAGTCCAGCAGGCGCTCGACACGATCGAATCGTGCCCGGTGCGAATGCTGGTGCTGAACAAGGCCCGCATGGACAGCTCGGCCTATGGCTACGGGTACGGATACGGCTACGGATACGGCTACGGCGCTTCCGCGACCAAAGAGCAGCCCGAAGGCTGACCGGTGCGGCGGCGTGCAATGAGCCACGAGTTGCCGGCCCGGTCGCAGGCCCGTTGTGCGCTCTTTCTCGTCGGTGCGGCGGCATTCTGGCCGCCTGTGTACGGGCAGCAGGCCGCAGGGGCGTCCGTTTCGGTCGTGCCGTCTCTCTCGGTCCAGCAAACGTTCACCGACAACGTGGCCCTGAGCACGGACAACAGGCGGTCTGAGTCGATTACGCAGATCAGTCCAGGCATCAGCATCGCCGGCCGGTCCGGCCGCGTGCAAGGTTCCTTGGACTACTCGCTCAATGCGTTGTTCTATGCACGCGAGTCCGATCGCAATACGCTTCAGAACGCGCTCAATGGCGTCGTCAGGGCCGAACTGATCGACAACCACGCGTTCATCGATGCCCGCGCCACCATTTCGCAGCAGACGATCTCGGCCTTCGGTACCCAATCCGGGAATTCCGGTCTGATCAATGACAACCGGAGCGAGGTTGCGACCCTCAGCGTATCGCCGTCCTTGCGGGGCAACCTGGGCGGCGTGGTCGACGTGGCGGCGACCGCCGGCTGGTCCGCATCGCACAGCGACTCCACCGACGCCGGCGACACCACCAGCTTGAGCGCCTTGTTGAGCCTCGGCGGCCGGCAAGGCCTGTTCGGGTGGGGATTGAACGCCACCCGCCAGGTCAGCGGTTATGCCAGCGAGCAGGACGTCACGCAGGATTCGGTCATTGCGTCATTGTCGTTCTCGCCTGACACGGAACTGCGGCTCACGCTGCGCGGCGGCAGAGAGGCGACCGATGTGCAGGGCGGCACTCGCCAGTCTTCCGACACCTGGGGCTGGGGCGTCGATTGGATACCGACCGAGCGCACGCAGCTGTCGCTGCAAAGCGACCGTCGCTACTTCGGCAGTTCGCACACCTTTACCGCTCGCCATCGAATGGCGCGGTCCATCTGGAGCTATTCCGATACGCGGGGCGTGTCGGGAGAGCCGGGCCTGGCGGGTGCGGACGTGTTGCGGGCACAGTTCAATCAGCTCTACACGAACTGCGTGAGTTCGTTGCGCGACCCGGCGCTGTGCAATCAACTGGTGCGCCAGATTCTCGGTCTTGATCCGACCGTCTCGCTCGGCTTCCTGAATTCGGCGAGGTCGTTGCAGCGCGGGCAGAATCTTTCGGTGGCGCTCAGCGGCCTGCGTACCACGGTCACGCTGTCGGCCTTCCGCGCCGCGACCAGCCGGCTCGACGGGGTGGTCTACGGCGAAGGTGACCTGTCGCAGGTCGATCAGGTTCGGCAACTGGGTTATTCGGTTGCAGTGTCCTACCGGCTGACGCCTGTGTCGTCGCTGGCCTTCGTCGGGGCACGGCAAAAGACGCTGGACGCCGGCTCCCAACCCGGCAACGACCAGCGCTCGGCCACACTCAGCTGGTCGAGCAGCCTCGGCCCGAGAATGACCACCTCGCTCGCCCTGCGCCACACGCTCTTCGAGAGCGACAGCAACCCCTACAACGAATCGGCGATCATCGGCTCCCTCAGCCTGCGCTTCTAATCCATGTACGAAGCCTTCTATGGGTTGAGCAGCAAGCCGTTCCAGCTCAACCCCGACCCCAACTTCTTCTTCGGCAGCAAACAGCACCGGCGCGCCAAGGCGTACCTGGAATACGGCGTTTCGCGCAACGAAGGCTTCATCGTCATCACCGGCGAGATCGGTGCCGGCAAGACGACCGTGCTGCGTTCGCTGATCGAAGGGCTGAACGGCAGCAACGTCGTCACCGGACATCTGGTCACGACCCAGCTCGGCGCCGAGGACACGCTGCGCATGGTCGGCGCGGCGTTCGGTTTTCGCGTCAAGGACGTGCCGAAGTCGGAGCTGCTGATCACGCTCGAAGCGTTCCTGATCAGCCAGACGAGCAAGGGCAAGCGCTGCCTGCTGATCGTCGACGAAGCGCAGAACCTGTTGCCGAAGGCGGTGGAAGAGCTGCGCATGTTGTCGAACTTCCAGTTCGGCAACCAGGCGCTGCTGCAAAGTTTTCTGGTCGGCCAGCCCGAGTTTCGCGAAATCCTCCAGCGGCCCGAGATGGAGCAGTTCCGCCAGCGGGTGGCCGCCACCTGCCACATCGGCCCGCTCGATCTCGAAGAGACCCAGCGCTACATCGAACACCGCCTCAAGTGCGCGGGAGCGGCCGGCAAGCCGACCTTCGAGCCGGCGGCTTTCGAGGCCATCTACAAGGGCAGCAGCGGCATCCCGCGGCGCATCAACTCGGTCTGCGATCGGTTGCTGCTGCTGGGCTTTCTGGGCGGACGCTCGCACCTGACGGCCGACGACGTGGCCGAGGTCGTGCGCGAGTTCGCGCAGGAGTCGAACGTGCCGGCCAAGCCCGCCGTGCTGGCCGCCGGCGGCACTGATACCGTCGCGGTGGCCACGATGGCCGAGCTCGACGTCGACCTGACCAAGCTCAAGCTCGAAATCGGCGAAGCCGAGGCGATGTCCAAGCAGCTCACCCAGCTCACCGCCGACCAGCGCGGCGACCAACTGCAGCGGCTCGAACGCAGCATGCTGCGGCTGGAGCGCATCAACGTGCAGACGCTGGCGATGCTGCAGAAGCTGGTCAACGCGGTGAAGAAGAAGCCCGACGAGCCCGCCCAATGACGGCGCCCGTGATGTGCGTCGTCGGCGCGCGGCCGAACTTCATGAAGATGGCGCCGATCCTGCGCGCGCTGGCCGCCCACCAGCCGGCGCTGCTGGTCCACACCGGCCAGCACTACGACAAGGACATGAGCCACCAGCTCTTCGACGACCTCGGGCTGCCGCGGCCGGACATCAACCTCGAGGTCGGCTCTGGCACGCATGCGGTGCAGACCGCCGAGGTGATGCGCCGCTTCGAGCCGGCGCTGGACGAGCACAAGCCGTCGTGCGTGCTGGTCGTCGGCGACGTCAACTCGACGCTGGCCTGCACCTTGGTGGCGGTGAAGAAGGCGGTGCCGGTGGTCCATGTCGAAGCCGGCCTGCGCAGCTACGACCGCCGGATGCCGGAAGAGATCAACCGCGTGCTCACCGACCAGGTCGCCGACCGGCTCTACACCACCGAGCGCAGCGCCGAAGCGAACCTGCTGCGCGAAGGCGTCGACCCGGCGCGGATCTGCTTCGTCGGCAACGTGATGATCGACTCGCTGCTGGCCAGCCGCGAACGTTCGCGCAGCGCCGCCGACACCTTGCGCGTGCACGGCGCCGACCCGGCGCTGCTGGAGCAGCCCCAAGGCTACGGCGTCGTCACGCTGCACCGGCCGTCGAACGTCGACGATGCCGATGCTTTGCGTGCGCTGCTCGGCGTGCTCGGCGAGGTGGCTGCGCAGCTGCCGCTGGTGTTCGCGCTGCACCCGCGCACGCGCAGCAACATCGAGCGTTTCGGCCTCGGTGCGCTGCTCGATCCGCAGCGCATGGTGATGCTGCCGCCGCAGGGCTATCTCGAGATGGTCGGCCTGATGTCGGGCGCCAAGCTCGTGCTCACCGATTCCGGCGGCCTGCAGGAAGAGACCACCGCGCTCGGCGTGCCCTGCCTGACGATGCGCGAGAACACCGAGCGCCCGATCACCGTCGAGCAAGGCACGAACACGATGGTCGGCCGCGACCGGGCGGCGATCCTGCAAGGGGTTGCCGAGATCCTGGCCGGCCGCGGCAAACGCGGCCGGGTGCCCGAATACTGGGACGGCCACGCCGCCGAACGCCTGGCCGCCGACCTCTCGCAGTGGCTCGCCGCCGGCGCCCGCTAGCCCCATGCTCGCGCCTGCCATCACCAACGCGCTGACGATCGACGTCGAGGACTACTTCCAGGTCTCGGCGTTCGCGCCCTACATCCGCCGCGACGAGTGGGACCAGCGCGAATGCCGGGTCGAACGCAACGTCGGCCGCATCCTCGAGATGCTGGCCGAGAGCCGCACTCAAGCCACCTTCTTCACGCTCGGCTGGATCGCCGAACGCTACCCGGCGCTGGTCCGCAGCATCGTCGCGCAGGGCCATGAACTGGCCAGCCACGGCTACGGCCACGAGCGCGCCAGCGACCTCAGCGAAGCGGCGTTCCGAGACGATGTCGTGCACGCGAAGCGGCTGCTCGAAGAC
>Ga0307513_10003473_pt1 | contig 21321 bp, 26 predicted proteins | sample 15_EM_MG_FD_202174 | JGI IMG/M metagenome (GOLD analysis project Ga0307513, IMG submission 202174) | Populus trichocarpa ectomycorrhiza microbial communities from riparian zone in the Pacific Northwest, United States - 15_EM | ecosystem: Host-associated > Plants > Roots > Unclassified | place... | reverse complement strand
AACAACTATCTGGGACCCTGGCGACTGCTTGACCACGATGCACCAATGCCGTCAAGAACCCGGCATCTCACAAGCTCCAGCGAACTCCCTTAGGCTCCCCGCCTTTTCCAAAATCAGTCTAGAAGCCGTTCATTCTAAATTTGTCCCAATTGGAAACTCGTGGGAGCTTGAGGTTGTGGGTCCAATCTGCGGTCAAGCCGACTGAAACGCCCACTGTGGCGCGGCATGTCTCGGTTTGCCTGATCTGTGAGCTTAAGAGCAGTCCAGAGTGGTATGGCGTCCACAGCGGCCCTGACATGCCTTGGAGGGTTAGCCGAATGCGTGGTAAAGTCATGATCACTAGCAAGCGCCAGCTTACGAAAAGTTGGATATTTGGATTACTTAAACTGTCCGGATTCCTGGATTTCCCATTACACAATGGAAGAAACGTGGTACGATAACGCGGCCAGAAGCCATTGACTACGTGTACCCGCTCGTAACTGAATGGTCAAATCTTTTTAACTAGGCCGATCTCCAATTCCGCCTCATGAATACCAATCATGATCATCTTTTCGTGAATATCATTCTATTACGAAGACTGCAGGGTTTGATATCGGGGACTCGAACGTCAGCGAGTTGTATGAATTCCGAATGCCAATTCTGTCACGCACTTACCGATAATTGTGTACATACTGGATAAATCTCGGACTTTGGTGACATCGGTGATTATTGGTATGTGTACTCAACCGCATTGTACGTAAGGTCTTGAGGCGACAGTCACCAGAGGTGCTTAATGAGCGTCTATACCAGCTTCTCGCACTGCAGCTCCCGCCAAAATCAGATCCGCTGTTCACGATCGAGGTGGGAATTGATTATCAAGGATGAAGTAAACTGAATACCAGTTTCCTGGATATTTCGATCTGGCAAACGATATAAACCAACAATGATTTGAACTTTGGAAGGGAGAAATAAAAATAGTGAGGTCCGGGGTCGGCGGATCATTACCTGGGATTGATTGATGGCAGATGCGTAGCGTCCCAGATACGAGGTTGACCAGGATTTTTGGGCGCTTATCTACTAATAAGCACAATCATGGGCGCTTAAACAACCCAGTGCCAGTTTCAGCGTCAAAGCATTGCAAAGGTTTTCCCTCGTCTCGGCCGGCAAAAAATGACGCACTTTTGGAAAATACTGTACTGTCGCGACCAGTGTTCACAAAACAATAATTCCCCCTCAGTAAGATGGCCAAAATAATTCCTTTAATTTAAGAAGAACGAGAAAAGCGTGTGTTTCTCCCAGTGTGTATGCATTATGTAAACAATAGCGCTGTAATTTTTCTCGCTTATATCCCAAATAACATCGTGGCTAATAGGAGGGAGATGGTTCCTTCAAACACCCCCACTTCTCGTACGTGTCTGTTAAACGGCCGTCCGGCCAGTGCTCGTACTTGAGATCGACCTTCCAGTGAATTCCGAAGCTTTGGCACCCCAAAATTTACAAAACGCTGAGCCGGATCAGTCAACTTGTTGAATTAAAATTCTTTTAGAAAAGATGAATTGCCCCATCTCTTGCTAAGTGATTGATTAATATAGCAGTAGGTACTTAGCTCCATAGCTAATCTTAGAATTGGCAAGTCAAATATTATTTGTTCCATATTAGTATGATTCCTCAGTGTTCTCCTGGTTATGAAGCCTTCTTCAAGCGATCTCCATCGCCGCCTTTGGGAACAAGAAGTGTCCTGTATGTGAGTCTGGGGTCATGTCGCTGATTCCAAGGCTGAACAGAGTCAAGGATCTTTGAAACACAGATATCCATGCGTTTTCGAAGGCCCCAGCGTTTTAGTCTGGTATAGTATCTACGGAACTCTATTCAAGATGAATACGTTATGAATAGATCGTCCCCTCGATGCCCATTGACAAAATCTTTTGATATTCCAGGTACTTCGATCCATACGGCCAGCACATGATGAAGTCTATTGTTATAGGCGCCTGTTCAACATGAAATTTTGTGCACTGCACTGCGTCCGATCGCCAATTGCCGTGGATGAGCGCGCGCTAGATCTCAAAGCTTCTCTCTAGTACCCCCTTGAAACACAGTGAGGCCTCAGGAAAGGAAATTCCCCCGCAATTTCAGAATCCTTGTACGTTGTAGCAAACGAGCGACGCATACTTGACACCTCAAGTTTCAAGCCTGTATCAAGAGTCGGTTTTAATTTCTAATTGACTCTGGCGCACATCGAATGATTGGATGGCCGTGACTAAATTCAAGAATACCTCCATGCCCCAGAAATCACAATTACTATCTACTGAGTGGTTAAGGCCGAGCAATCGTTTACCGCGATCAACGGATGTTAAACTCACTACCAAGCTACACCGGGCTACAAACCAATGGCAATGTCCACACTGGACGGTCACGAGGGACGAGGGTGTCCATTTTGTATGTACTCTTCTTCGAGGGCGGATCTTAAAGCGAATTTACTGCGGACTCCGAGAATGTCGCCTTGGTCATGGTCTCTGCGGTTCCCGCGCTCTCGAGTTTATTTTAGCCTTTTAATCAATTCACCGGTGGTATTGGGTATGCCCTTAACAAATTGGTTAGAGTCGATGTGGGAGTGGTCTAGTGCTGGGCAGTGCCAGGCAATTATCATTCTTCTTTTTGCTCCAACTTGGATCATCTTCCTTACTATATCAACGCAAGCATCTTGGAGCGAAGTCAGGGTATCTCCACGAATGTAAGCGGAGTTAGGATTTAAGTGGACATGTCTCCAGTGGTATTCCGTTGTATTCCGAACTTGTTCAGGTTTGTCAGTATACGGGCAGAACCTATGAAATTGTTATTGGTGGGAGAGATGTTTCTAAAATCGACCATAGTGGGTCGCCATTTAACTATTTGCTCCCTGATGCATTTCAGAGGTTGGGCAAAGGTCATATCCAGCCGTTCAAACTGGGGGAAATAGTCCACGTGAGAACAGAACGAGCGTACATTAGATCGAGTAGATATATGGCAAACTGTGGGATGGATCCATTATCGTCTGTATGATTTATTTAATGTGGGTGGTAGGTAGTATACCATGTGTAGGTATTTCAGTGGCCTTGGAAATTCCCTCAATCTCTTGAATCTCTTCTTCGGTGTGTACTCTTCTCAATAAATTCTTAGCAAGGAAAGGAAAAAAGAGCGGGTATGGAGTTGAAGAAAGTAGATTGCGATAGGTTCTGCCATCTCGTCCTTATACTCAAACGTACGATAATGGTGATAACCAGAGGGTATAAACTAAGAGATCATGGGCTCAGGTGATGTCCGCAGTACTTCATAAATGATCAGGCCCGACAAGGCGAGTATCGGCCGCCTTGGCTTTACGAACGAGCATCGAAGTAATCATCCCCAAACGAGACGCCGCAGTGAACGGTGACACCATCATCAACGTTGGCATTATCGATGTGACAAGTATCAAAAGCAACAAAGTGCGGCCATATGACAGCGACGATCCGGTCCAAACTCAGTACATATGCACCTGTTTTGGAGACGACTGGGACGATACTGAAGTAGTGATCCCAAGCTAGGTTAATGCGACCGTATTTTCAATGCACCACCACATCGGACACAGATACCCAGCTTTCTTTAAGAGAGAACACCGGAAATATCATAGTGATAGCGCCGTTATCAGATAAGACTGTACGAATAAGTGGTTTGAATTTCCAAAAAATCGGGTTCTCGACGCCGAGTATTCTCCATCAAGAACTGGCTTCGTACGCAAAAGAAGATGTCATTGAATGTTAAGTAACGCACCAGATTGTAGGATTGATATAGCCTTACAATCCCAAAGCCAGTGACAGATGCCGAATACACAGACCTAGGTTTAAGTCAGGCCTGGGAGGAATGCACCTGGAACTGGCTTATCAGTTTGCAGAAATCATGAGCTGTCGGGTAATGATTAGCATCTCAACTTGATCTATACCTGGGTAAAGGGCACCAAGACGAGGGATGAGAGAAACCGACGGCAGTTCAATTAGGCAAACCCGGAAACCTCAAATAAGTTCCGGAGCACAACCCATGCAGTAGAGTGTAGGAAATTGGAGTCTGAAATGTGAAGATAAGTACTCGTGTACATCATGATGATACTGAAACGGCGTCCAGAATTGAAGGATCATCCCATAATGCGCTCCAAAGATGGAATGCCACGCACCAGAAAAATTTACCGCCTGAACAACGAGTAGGTTGGTCCAAATTAGTCCATAATTAGAGAATGGTATGAGATGTAAGCTGGTTGCATTCACCTGAGCCAAAGACTGCAGGTGGTTTAAATTTCTTGGGAGATCGACCGACTTGGCACGGGGGTGTTACGGGGGTGTAAAAATATTTGGAACACGAAAGGGTTGTAGAATATCCCAAGAGTAGCTAAGAGTTCCATAAAAATCGGAATACGATAGCGTTGGGAAAACGTGGAGGTCCACTGGAGGAAAAAAGAATCGTTGAAACATGAAAATGCTAAGTCTTCTATTTGGATGTGCAAGAGGTGCCAAACATCTCGGATGCACCGCCTTGCACTGCCCTGAGTGGAAGTCTGAAGAACTATCACTGTTGTCTCCTTTGCTCAATGCTTCATCTATACACTCTTGTTGCCGGAAGATTTTACTTTATTTACAGAGCCATTCTAGAAACCGTAGGATTCCGTCAGGAAAGCTCTTTGTGGGTAACTCTTCCTGTCTCTAACCTTGAGTCTTATTCTCGGATTGTACTTGCATACTTGAGCATCCGACCTTTTTGTGTGCCTACTAGGCGTTCTCGTCCCTTTCTCGATTCCATCGACGTGGTTCTGTCCTATCCTTACGGGACTGAAAAATCTAAGGTTCGCAGATGGAAGCAATACTGGAGGGGGGATTGGAATTCTATTCCATTATCAGCCTTGGGGTTCATTGGCACCGTCGTGAGAGCGTGGCATCCTGGTTGTCGTTTATCCGTCATTTCCTGTCGCAGACACCTTCATCCACCACGATTGACCTCATGGGGAAGTTCTAGTCCAGATCTCTCGGAGCGAGAGAGACAGCAAAGAATGCCCCAATTATCGATGCAACTGCTAGTCGGAAACTAGGCTTTCGTGTAACCTGGCGAGGTCGAAACATGTGGCTCATTACTTTGCATTAGTGGATTAAAAGGAGATTCCACCGGCCCTTTTGCATTCTTAGGAAATTCGGTTCGAGCCTCACAGACTTGTTCCCAGCAACGCTGTTGACCACTTTCCTTCTTGCTCTCTGCGTTGCTGCCAACCTGTACTAGTGAACAAGTCTTCCTGTGACTTTCCCCCTTTCTCGCCGACGGGTCAATCTTACCAGTATCCACGACCTCGTCTGCCATTGATCGGGCTCATGCAAAGACCGCTGTCATCAACGAGCGGATTGACAATCAAGCTGTAACTTACATCGCTATCGGCCAGCGTCGGTCCCCTACTACTTATGAGCATCGCATTCTCCTCAGAGTTCTCTGAACCCATGGGCCCTGCAGAGTCTGTTCTTCACAGCTGGTGGCGCATATATATTCTTTCTCTTGATCCGCGAACCTGTTCTCATCGATTTTTTTTTCTTGTGTTTTCCCACTCACACGCCGCTTTCGAGCTAACCGCCAACGCTCAACTCCGGTCCCCTCCCTCAACACTGACACCAGCCTTCATCGTCAAAGCTCTCGGCACGCCCTCCGTTGAAGGTCTCAACCTCATCAACGGCTATGCCTTCCTCGAGCGCTTCTATTCCGATTTTGATACCGCCGACAAGCGTGTTGGTTTCGCTACCACCACCTTCACCCATGCTAGCACCAACTAAGTGGCGTTGTGTGAGAACTTGGAGCATTGGTTTGCATGCATACACAAATTTGAATGGAACGATTCTTTCATTTTTTATTTTCCATTCTTCCAATTCAGTTGGAATTGGAATATCAAGATTAGATTAGATTGTCCAACCATTCCTCTCCCCTTCAAACTGTGCCGTTTCATAGCTGGTCTCACAAAACAACGTCTATTAATTGTCTCCAAGTTTCAAATCTACATTACTTCCCACCTGCAAACCTCCACCCCGTTGACACCCAAAACATCCTGCTCGGTTTTACAGAGTGATCCTTCCACGCCAGTTCGGCGTTAGAAGCCAACACCCATTATGCTTATGCTAAGTCACATAATATCTTTCTTATGTGTGCATGATCATGAGCAAGTTCCTTCCGTGAATATGGATTGCACACACACTTTCCCGATGTACAACGTCCTTCTGCCATTATTGTTCCAAACCTTCTGAATCATGGGCTTGACCCCCCGAACCCCGCACCATAATGTATAGCCCTTTTTCTCATTTGAAGCACCTTGTACGCGTGGTTACTATCATTGAAAGAATAAGCCCCCAAGGCCATCATGTGCTTGTATTAATCCGTACCAATTGCTCATTTACACGAAACGTCGAGGAGAAATGAGTTTCAAAGTTCAACGTTCAACGGTGAGCTTCCTCCTCGTCAGATTCAATGTATTTTATCCTCAAGGGATGCGAGGCATGTGAATGAAGTGACACCGTGGAATCCTGCCCGCGTCCACCAGTGGTCCGCTCAATATACTTTAGGCTCGGCAGATGGCCGTATCTCTCTTGACCGTGTGGCTAATATCCCCGGACTTCTCTGGTGTTCACATGGCTCAAATATATCTTGCTTTCTGGGCTCATTTGCTGCGCGCAGGATGGCCACATTGGTGGTATATATTCGCACAGAAAATGGCTCAAGCATCTGATCGGGTTCAGGGTCAATCCATAAATAGACCTTCCTAAAATAGACTATGAATTCGAGTTGGAGGAAAATAGTTAGAAACTGCATGCAAGTAATCTTAACATTCATCAGGAGCCAATTGAAATTCAGTGCTATGCTTGGTAGAACCATGGAAGACCAGATCATAAACCCAGATGAGGTAGAGGGGGAGAAGAAGAGGGTTGGAATTGACTAAGCGAGGAGGTTACAGGACAAACAGCTATCAGGGTTTCACAAATCATTCGCTTGCTTCTTACTCCGGATCCACGTTCTCTCAAAAGCACAACGCGGCTCTCCCGCCCACGACGTGGTCTCCTTGCCCGCCTGTTCTGCTCCTCCATTCCTTTGCACCAACCACCCAGGCCCAGTAATGCGGGTATATGCACTCGTTCCCGCCCTTCTCCCGCTGCTGGCATTGGCACAAGACGGCGCAATAGACGGGCCCACAACAAGTCCGTCGGCCTTGGGATATTCATGCGACCCAACCAAGTGCCAGCTCCCCGATTGTGCCTGCGCAAGCACCAACCCGCCAGGAGGACTACAGCCGGTAAGCCACACGACCATCACCCCATACCATCCAAACGCGTTTGGATGGTAAACAGCCTGCCAGAAGCTTACCTTTCTCTTGTACCACAGTCCCAAGTCCCACAGTTCGTCGTCTTTACTGCCGATGATGCTATTCAGTCCTACACCTTGGACGCGGTCAATCAGTTCCTCGCCCAACGCAAAAATCCTAACGGATGCGATATAAAAATGACGTACTTCACCTCTCTCAACTTCACAAACTACACTCTTGTAACAGGTGCGCACTGCGCGTTCTCCAGTTACGGCATGGTCGGGAATCCTTATTTTTTTTTGATTCCATTCGTGCTTCTATTCAGATTGGTATGTCGCGGGAAACGAGATTGCAGATCATACGTAAGTCACGCTTGACAGGATCAACTTGACAACACTCACCCCTGCATGAAAGTATGACCCATGTTGGTACTCCATCCACGGAGGAAATCAACGGCAACCTCATCGCGCTCAACGCCCTCGCTGGTATTCCGCTCTCCGAGATCCAAGGCTTCCGAGCACCTTTCCTCAATTATTCGGCGGACACCTTGAAGCTCCTAGCCCAGGCCCAGTTTACGTACGACTCTAGCGCCGCAGCTTCAATACCTGTCACAGACCCTAACACCGACGCATATTGGCCGTATACCCTGGATTACGGCATGGCTAATAATTGTCTGGAGGTTCCTGGTACTTGTCGGGGAGAACCGAAGCTGCCTGGCTTCTGGGAAATTCCAATGTATGCGTTTTTCGATGACAGAGGCGTTGCTGGCCCCCATCTGATGGATCCTTGGCTGTAAGCGATACATTCAAGTCGACAGTTTTTTTTTTGGAGCTGACCCTGTATTGTCTCCAGGGACACTGCAAACGGCGCGAGCTCCGTGAACGACAACGCGACGTTGACATACATGAAGAACACCTTTACGGCTCATTACACCAACAATCGTCAACCAATTGGATTGTACACGCATCCTATTCATTTATCAGTAAGACCATAAATCGTATTCCATGCAAGAAAAAAATTAAGAAGTGTTGAATTTTTCTTAGACGACGTACCCTGGTGTCAACCCGAGCAAGTCGACGATCGCCATGATCAACGCGTTCTTGGACTGGGCGCAAGAGCAACAGAATGGTAAAAAACTGCAATGACTGAGAAGCCTAACGATGGACTGACGTGCTCGAGAAAGTGTGGATCGTATCAAATGAGCAGCTTCTCGATTGGGTCAGGCATCCCGTTCCAGCTTCCCAGCTCAATAGCATTCCTTCCTTCCAGTGCACCACGCCAGAAGTTTCCGCGTCGGAGAAGGTTTGTAATGGAATCCCTCAGAACCAGGAGGGGCTGCTAGCGCATTGTGCTTTCTCGGATTTCCCGTTCTACACCTGTGTAAGTGACTTCGCAACAGGAACAAGTGGAAATTTGATGTTGACTGCGCTGGTTAACTTAGTATGGATGCCCAACTGTTCTACCAAGCCCTGGAAATCCCAACCCCCCGCAGGACTTATCTAATGGGCAAAGCGAACGCCATAGACGTAAGTAATCGTTATTGCTTGAAAGTGGTTGGGTGCTCACGACTGACAGTGCCTCCGAATTGCTCAACCCCTTTCTGGGACCCCATTGGTGGAAAGTGTCTCTGCAGCGCGACTTCCTGCAATTTTAACGACGACTCTCGTCCGATTGGGGTGCGTATCCTTTTCTCTTGTATCTTCTGGTTCAGGCCGAATTGCGGGTGATATGTTCTGATTTCTTGTTTTTTTCTTTTCCTTTCTTCATTCCTTCAGCCGAATGGCGCGAACTTGACTGGTGGAGGGACTGGTGGCGCCTTTTCTCCCTCAGGATCGAGCCCACAGGCCTCGTACATCCCATTCAACGGTGCGGCCCCTCCGTCGATCTTGCCTACAGGTGCATGGCCTGCGTTGCTCCTTGGTTGCATTGGCGCGTTTATGGGGACGTTCGGTGTGTTTTCAAGGCTTTGAGGTGGGGTGTACGTGGTGGTTGAACCTTGAATGGTGGACATTGATTATCGAAACATTACCGGACACGTGACCTCCCACACTCATGGACATTGGAACCTTTCTTCCAGCATTCGACCATCAAAATTATGCATACATACGCTGCCGACTTTATTTCAGCATGGGACCCTTTCTCTTCATCTTGACATTTTCTTGGGCATCTTGACACGTCCATTCCCTCTCATGACGATCTTTCCTTTCATTCCTGAACTTTGGACCTTCATTCGACTTGCATAATAATTCTTGGACCACGCGACGATGGTACCTTACTATTCACCTTTATATCCTGCCACCTGGAATTCGACACTCGCATACGTACGAAAACATGTCTCTCCCTCCTCTCCCTCATCTTCTTGTCCATACTTGCATAACATCCATCATTCGACCTCATTATTTATGGTACTGCCATACTTACTCTCGCACCGCCCACATCCCATTGCATCATATCTAAGCACAATCACCTTCATGGACATCCCCAGCATCATCGTGGACTCCCTTCTTTATTTTTGGTACTTACCAAAGTTCACTTCTTGGAATTGCCATCCGTCGCTCCTTAGATTTAGTTACATAACTATATCAGAAGAAATTGAAGTAATTAAAGCCTGTGATTGACGGTGCACAAGTACCATGGCAAAGAAACATTGGTATCCTAAATTTGGCAATAATATCCCTTCGACAACCTGACCCTACCTTCCAACATCCCTGTGGCACTGAAGGAGCTCGATATTCAAAGAGCGTCTAAAAAATTGGGGGCTGGCTTGGAAAAACAAGACCCAACACATTTCAACTCTTTGAGCCTCACATGGTGCAAAAGCTTCAACGCTGCTTCACAAATCAGGGATACAAAAAAAAATTGCGACCACAAGGACACGTCTCGAAGTGCCTACCGGCGACCGCCAGAATTGGAAAATATTGCACACCATCTGTTGAATTGAGTTGGGCCCGAGCTTCACTGACAAGGACTCTGAATACACCATGGTGCGGTTGTCACGGTGTTGATGCCAGTGCCAATGGAAGAAACAGCGGCTGGATGGAATAAAATGGAAGTTAACGATTTGGCAAGCGCGAATTTGCCGTTCTCAGTTTCACGAATATCCTCTTTCACTCGCGGGCGTGGCTTCTCCCTTCACAGGAAAAGATAGGACTGGCAGTCACGTGCTAGAGCGGTACCAGAGATAGCGAAATGGGAGTCGCCTTGTACGGAGGGGAAACACACCAGACACTAAGCATCAGAGAGATCCGTCGGAATACTTAGCGCCGGACCTTTCTCCAAAAATATGTTAATCCTCGATTCTTTCCCGCCGGAGGGTGGCGACGATACAGTGCTTTAGTTTCCTCCGCAGAGTGGCGGTGTTCCGAGCTGTAGAGATCACAATCGACAGTTGATCGACAGGATTTTCCAGCGTCAACCGAGGCCATCTCTTGAGTAATCACAAAACTAGTCAGATGCATCCCCTCTGGATGAACTTGAGGGGGAAAAAGTTATCTCCATTTATAATTAAGCGTAGTGATCGATCGCAGCCCTCTTAGTGTCTTAAACTTAGGCACCATCAGTGGTATATGCTTGCCACAAGCCGAACACTAACCAGATGACTCTACACAATTGACACTCTCCTCACCTCCATCCCTCCGCGGGATAATAATTCAACAATGTAACAAGGGCATAGTCTTGTGGAATCCTCCCTACGCCAATGATGGATCAATACCGGATCAATGAGAAATGTTGAAAGAGAAGATAAAAACGAGTCAACGAAATTGGTTTTGGGGCAAATCAATCATGAAATGTCCGAGAAGGTACTCGTCGTGGTAGCATTGGATCAAAATTTGACCGCTAAACTCGGTTTCACCTGAACCTCTCGGCACCTTTCGCCTAGTGGACGCCAGACTTCGATGTGACGCTGATATGTCGATCACTTTACCTTGTGCCACCCACTTTGAAATGATTCTCTCCCCACCTGGCGATCGATGGCGCGGTGAGATGGCGAGGTCAGTGAGCCCACATCACTTACTAAGAATATCCAGGCAAATTCTCAAGAATTTGTTATAGGGTTTACATTGCCCACAAATTCAACGGTCTCGATATATAAACTTCTTCAAGTCTGATGTCGAAAGGTCGCCCGTATTTTGTCTAAGATGCTGGGGAATCTGGTGCTCTTCGCTTGCTTTCTAGGAACCTCCTTCGCTCGGGCTCCAGACCCAACCGCCAAGCTTAACGGTGCAACTATCACCGGGGTCAACCTCGAGGACGCTGTTTCCAAGTTTTTGGGCATCCCTTATGCCTCGCCGCCGTAAGACTACCTCTTGGCCCATCTTCACATTTGACTTATTTCTGATTTTCCAATAGGATTGGAGATCTTCGTTTCCGTAGACCACAGCCATTTGAGATATATTCGGATCGAAATGTCAAGGCCTATGGATCAGCTTGTCCACAACAGGCCAATCCCACCTTCAGTGGATTTTCAAATATATCAGCCTTGGGGAAGGAACCCCCCGAATCCCACAATCCCCCCCCTCCAGAGAGCGAGGATTGTACGTTCATCCTTCCCCAAATACTATTTCGACGCATGGATTGATGCCCGTCTTAGGCCTCACCATAAACGTCATACGGCCCTCGTTTGCTGGTCCACATGACAGCTACCCGGTTGTTGTGGTAGGTGTCCCACTGCTCATTTGCTAATTCGGACTCAAAAACCGTGGTTGCAGTGGATTTATGGTGGTAAGTATCATCTGACACTTTGTTCTATTCATACATATATCATTCTTTAGGTGCCTTTGCGTACGGCGATACGGCAACGTGAGCCCTCGATTATCCAGTTAGCATATCCTTCTGACTCTGACTAGCTACGACGTGATGGGTGTTCGAATCGTCCAACGATCTACTGCCCTTGGAACGCCTGTAATCTATGTATCGATGAACTACAGGTGGGACTTCACAAATAAGAACTCGCTGTTACTCATCACATTGGTATATATTATGACAGGGTCTCTGGTGCGAAACAATTCAATATTTGCATTATGCCTAATTCGCTCCATATATACAAAAGCATTTGGATTCCTCGGTGGTCAGGAAGTTTTTGAACAAAAAGTCGGAAATCTGGGACTTTGGGATCGTAAGCATTTTTCCCTGGTATGACTTGGCCCATTTTATGACACCTCTACAGAAAGAGTTGCCTTGCGTTGGGTTAAGAGGCATATCGCGTCTTTCGGCGGGAACAGCTCGCAGATTATGATGTAACCTTGCGTACCCCCCTCGGAGTTCCCATTGCTAACACATAATTTATTACAGCTGGGGGGAATCGGCTGGCTCCATGTCTGTTGCGTTGCGGATGATTGGCCCCGATAGCGGTGAAAATAAGGAAGATCTGTTCCACTCAGCATTCATGCAGTCAGGAACTGTCATTCCAGTGGGCCATATTCGAGATGGTCAGGTATGTGCATTTGCGTTGCCAACTGCCTGCGGAAATCACATTGACGCAGAAATCTTACGATTTTCTTGTGAATGAAACTGGTTGTGCAAAGCCAAAAGCAGACACTCTGAGTTGCCTTCGAAGCCTTCGATACGCAACTCTCAAGGCTGCAGTTGACAAAGGCCCCCTTTTCACCGACTACCAGGTTCGTCAGGAATACCTCTCGATGGATGAATTGACAATAATTTGTCTCTCAGTCATTAAGTCATGCCTGGATACCACGCACAGATGGTATATTTCTCAAAAACGACCCTCAAAAACTTGTGGAGCTTGGTTTGGTTGCCAAGGTGCCCTTTGTGGCCGGTGCGTTCCTGTTTTGTGATTTGTTAGCTTTAAATAAACTACTGGTGTCTCCAGGTTGTACAGATGATGAAGGAACTTTCTTCGCTATCTCTTCTAAAAACTTAACGTAAGATTGATTCAACAGAATGTTCAATGCTCGAGATTAATCCCTATTATAGGACTGAACTGGACTTCCGACAATATGTCAGCTCGATCTTCATCCCGAAAGCTCTGACTGCAGAGTTCGACGAGCTTTGGACGCTTTACCCCTCCACTCCGTCGGAGGGATCTCCATTCGACACTGGAAATGCCACGATCATCTCACCTCAGTTCAAGAGAATGGCTGCTTTTCAGGGAGATGCTCTTTTTCAAGCTCCAACGAGATTCTTCTTGCAAAGTCTGTCCGGAAGCCAAAAGGCGTGGTCTTTCTGTAAGTTTTCGAATAGAAACATTGGTATTGTGGCTGAGGGGTTTCAGTATCCAAGCGATTGAAATCCACCCCCGTTCTCCGCTCGGTACGATTCGTGTTTGTTCACAAACTTATGTCACTCAATTGCTGTTGTAGTTCCACAGCTCGGACCTTTTCTTGAATCTCACGGACGATTATCTCATTAGATTCGCTGTTAATCACGATCCAAATAACGGTACTGGTCCGGTATGGCCTCAGTATACCAAAGCGTCACCCCAGAGGTACACGTTCCCACCGCTTGGAAATCCTACAATTTCGCTGGACACGCAGAGGGCAGCTCAAATGGCGTTCCTTACCAATCTCTCTTTGTTCTATCCCATTTGATATTTTTGGGACCTTCCCTCACATCCCCTTTCTTTCTTTTTTTCCCTCTGCCCTTCTTGACGACGCACACAAAGTTGCCAAAGGACTTCCTTCGAGTCTCCTGGACCAAAAGAAGTTTTTTTGTTTACGTATACGTTTGTATCATAATCAAAGGATGTTCCTTTCAAAAAATTCCCAATTGAGATTTGCAACATCGTCACCTCATCTGGTAATTCGTCTTGATCGATCACTGATTTAGCGCCGGCCACACGGGAGCAATTCTGGGCGTCTATACATTGCCCCGAATATGGGCTTGTGGTTACAAGCCTCACAAGCTTGATTCTACTCGTATAGCACCGCTTGTACGTTCTCCCCTCCACGAACATGGAGCGATGTATCAAGGGAATAATAACTAATGACCCGGTATTGTCTCGATTTGTCTGAGACTTGCCGTCTCGTTCTGTTATAAAATGCAGGTATCATGGACTCACTACGCATCTTCGTCTCCTCCTTCACAATGAGGCCGGCATTTCTCCTCATCTTATCTGCTTCTCTAACGTTTGCCTTTCCTCGGAGCCGCGACCTCTCGTCTTCTCCGCCTACGGTCACCATTGACTCTGCTACCCTGACTGGAATCAATGAAAATGGGTTATCTAAGTTTTTGGGCATTCCCTTCGCCCAACCACCGTGTGTCTCGCTCCATTCACGTTTCTGATGATATAACGGGCTGCGTTGACAAACCGTTTACAGAGTCGGAAATCTAAGGTTTGGTCTACCCCAGGCTGTAACCTCGTACAACGGCTCCTTGAACGGAACCTCGTATGGAGCGTCTTGCCCCCAGCAAACCATCCAGTTCCCGACCCTCGACGGTGCCTTCAATTTCACTCCTCCATTCATTCACCGCATCCTTTCAAACAGTTCAAACGCGACTAGTATTCCTGAAAGCGAGGATTGTGAGTACTCTTTTCAATTTCTTCGTGAAGCTTCGATTGGGCTGATGACCTCCAGGCTTGACTATCAATGTAATCAAGCCCGCAAATGTCTCCGCTGACGCCAAGCTGCCCGTCTTGGTGGTGAGTCTTACTGAATTCAGTTGTCTACATCCAAAAAAAAACGTTACAATTAGTGGATATTCGGGGGAGGCTTCGAAAGAGGAAACGCAGAAGGGTAAGCGCCTATATCGTAACAATTCCTTCTCAAGCCGTCAAATCTTGTTAGGTACGATGACCAAGGGATGAGGCTCGTCAATAGGTCGATAGAGCTTGGACAACCGGTCATATACGCAGCGATGAACTACAGGTGAGTTCAAAATTGGAATGAGATGGTTCATTGGGCAAAGATTGAGTCGCCTGTTTTAGAGTCTCTGGTATAGTCATTTCCAACTAATATTCCTGAACCTGAATTTACTCGTCGATGACCAGCCTGGGGTTTCCTTGCAAGCCGGGAAGTCCAACAAGTTGGTGACGGAAATGCGGGCCTTGTAGACCGTAAGAAAGTTGCATCCTGAAATTCCTCCACATAATGATGCAGGTTGCCCCTTTCAGAACGCGTCGCACTGCAGTGGGTCCAAAAATACATCAACTTATTTGGAGGGGACAGTTCAAAAGTCACTATGTCAGTCTCTTGACTCACTACTCAGCCATTGCTCATCGACTATCCAACTAGTTGGGGTCAGTCCGCGGGAGCAATTTCTGTGTCATTACAGATGCTGGCCTATGGCGGAAACTCGTCAGATCTATTCCGTGGTGCCTTCATGCAATCAGGATCCCCAATTCCGGTGGGAAGCATAACAGGAGGTCAGGTAGGGGTTTTCCGTCCAATGGGTTTGAGAAACGTATCTGAGGTGCTTGCATAGGGGTACTATGATTCGCTCGTTAACCAAACCAATTGCACAACATCGAACGATACCTTGTCGTGCTTACGTCAAGTTCCTTATGATGATTTGAAGACGGCAGTGGATAATACGCCAAATTACTTCGACTATACAGTAAGTCTTGTTTATATTTTCGACCGCGACACTTCGGGAACAACGATTTTCTTGTAGGCGTTGGCCCTCGCTTGGTCGCCTCGAGCAGATGGCACCTTCTTGCAGGATAATCCCCAAAGGCTTGTCGAGCAAGGCAAGGTTATGAACATCTCCCTGGTGTGCGGCAACGTCGACGACGAAGGGACTTTGTTCTCTCTGTCCAGCACAAATGTAACGTCAGTGATTACAAGGCTGATAGAAGCTGAAGCTCCGCTTACATTCGTGTTGTTGACAATAACAGGACGGAAGCACAATTCCAGGAATATATCAGCACGACCTTTGTTCCTGGCGCCAATCAATCTACATTGGAACCTTTGTGGTCCTATTATCCGGCTGATCCGAGCGATGGGTCTCCATTCAACACTTCTGACTTTAATGCGATCACGCGACAGTACAAGCGCATCTCAGCATTCCAGGGAGACGTGGTGTTCGAAGCCCCGAGAAGGTTCTTCTTGGAGCATTTGTCTGGAAAACAGAAACTGTGGTCATATTGTAAGAAGTCGTCCTGCCCAAACGAATTCTCGCTCACCTTGCACAATTTTTAGCGAGCAGGAAGCTAAAATTCACGCCTGTTATTGGGTCGGTGAGTATTACAAAAAACCTTCCTTCCTTCCGTTTCACTCAATTCGCAACGCCAGTTCCATGGATCCGACCTCGCGACGAACCTTTTGGACGACTATGTTGTTCGGTTCACAAACAACCTGGATCCCAATAATTACAGCAACACGTCGAGTGTGGTGTGGCCTGAGTACACCTCCGAGCAACCACAGCTTTACACATTCCCCAGAAGGGATGAACAACCCCCAAATGTAACCACCGACGATTACAGATTGGAGCCCATGAAGTTCCTTATGAACCTCTCGCTTGCGCATCCATTGTAAAAGGGGTGTTGATCTTGAAAACACGAGAATACTCGAACATTTTCTCTAGGCATTCGATCTGTATTAATTAGCAGTATTTCGGACTAATATTTCGTTTTATAATCTGAGTAGTCCAGGCAGAAAACTGATCATTAGTGAAAAAAGTATAACTTCGGAATTACAAATGCTCAGAGCTCGATATGGACCGGCACAACTGGCGCGTTCTGGGGCTTTTCGTGTGCGTTTGTATCCTCTGCTGGTAAAGGAATTTCTTGGAAGACTACTGTTGCAGATTCGGCCAGGACGGAACTCGTCGAAGAACTATCCACTAGCGGTGATGAGGCTACAATGGTTGTCAATGAAGGCGGTATTGATGTGGTGATTGGAGGTATCGAGGAAGCCAATGATGCTGCGACGACAGACAAACCGGATGTCACGCTTACAACCGCATTTGCCATCCCTTTCTCGAGACTCTGCAGCAGTGCGGCATCATCACTGAAGCTCGGTATAAACCTAGTCCACCAGAATGCAAGCCGGATACCACGATCGACAATCCTTTGTTTCAGAATGAACAGAACGACCATGATGAAGAAGAAGAAGCCGGAGAGGATAAGGACGCGGTCTAACCAGTCCGATTTCTCCAAGGCTGTGACCAGTTGTTTTGATGTGTGCATGACGCTGCTGAGGGTATCATGCTGTGAAGAGGTGGAACGGAGGGTGGTGGTGGAGTCTTCGAGCATTTGGCTTGAAAGGACGGACCGCTCGAGTTCTGTCTGCATAAGAGCGATAGTGCGCCGAAGGCCATCAGTCACGTCAGCATTAGCTTTCATGAGAAGGTCTTCGCTGGTTAAGGCCTCGCAGTTAGCAAGAATGCATGCTTAACACCAGGTACACTCACGTCGTTTTCTCGCTTGAGGTTTGTTTTTCAGAGAGCGCGGACGAGAAAGCAAGCAATTCATCTCGATTTGATTTGGTTTGCGAGTCGATGGCCCTTTTAGACGCAAGCAGGGCGGCACGGGTGTCCTTTCGGAGACTGCAGCCTTCAGTATTGGCTTGGGAAAAAGGCAAAATTGAGAGTACCTTTCGAGTTTCTTCTGGAAGTCCGTCACAAGGTCCCGTAGTTCCTTCCGGTTCTTTTCACCTTGCTGGTCGTCCACCATGATATCAAGCGTCTAGGAATATCTTATACTCACTAAAGCATGATGCGCAGGCATATTTAGAAGACAAACCTCAATCTGTTGGGTAAGGGTAATTGTGGACTCTCGAACATCTTCAGCTAGCGCTTGCTGCACGGAGAGTGGGCCTATGCATTTTCTGAGCTCTGGAATCTCAACTTCTGCGATGTGCTTGTATCTTCGTTCTGCAGCTGAAATGAGTGAGAGGGTTTCTTCTGGAAGTCGGCTAGGGATGGGGGCCATGTACTCGAGTTGTAGACGTGCGTTAGAGCAAATAAAACTGCCTTAAATTATGTGGGCCGAATCAGGATGCACGGGAGGTGGAAGTGGAGGCTGGAAACGTTCGTGGGAAGGGCGGCCCGCCTGGATGTCACCACGCGCCAGCAGCCTCACCAAGAAATTCGTTGACTCTGACTCTTTGTACCGCGACTCGGATTTCGGTCCCGCCACAGAGGGAAGAAATAAACCTAGGGAAAACCTGGCTTCCTTGGTATCCAACCTGACTCATTTTCATGGAGGGGATGCCATACCTATTTTTTAAATTTTAAATAACCAATCGGTTGCTACATATGTCACTCATTTCTTTTTCGACGCTTCAGTCTCTATGTCTACTATCAGTCTCCAGAAATACCGCGGGGCTTTGGCGCTCGTTGGACCCATCGTCAATGACCTTGCTCAAGCAGCGCTCGGCGATATGCAGGGGGTTACCTATTCCCCTCTTGACCCCAAATTATACCATATCACCCTTGCCACCAGGGACGAATTGCGGAATCTCACACCAGAACAAGTCAATCGCATCTATCACGCCACACCCGATACCCTCCATATATTTTCCGCTGGAGTTGGGTGTGTTGTCCGACAAGGAGTTTATTGGGTAGTAATCATCTGGGCGGCAGGACAGCAACTAAGGAAACAGTGTGGCCTTCCTCCTAAACATTTCCATATCACCCTTTCGTCCAACGATATCCACGAAATTGACAAAGGGCTTGCATCCCTTTCAGGACAATCTCACCCATCATACAACCCCGAATTCCTTGATCACGCTTCTTTCACTTTATTCTCCTTCGGACGGTTCAAGCTCGCCCAAGAATACTCCGCGTCTTTGATTGTATTGGATGTAGGATCTTACAAAGGGTTTCTCAGATTAGGAGACGCTGCTCTGAGCGACGGCCAAAGTAAATTGGCCATGCTTGCCTATGCATGCGCCCATGCACGGGCGACCGACGACAAAGTGAAGGACTATTGTTTGAAGAAGCTTATAGAATGCTCTAAAGGGACGGAATGGGGTCTGGTCTTCCAGGAAGACGAGATTGCCCAATTATCCTCCTTCCCACAAATTTCCTCCCATCTACTCACTCCGTACTCGCAGGACTTACGCGATGTTCTTAGTGAACAAAAACTATCCCCTTCGCTTCTTTTGGAACCCAGAAATTCAATGTTCATTCCATCACCAACGAAGTCTATGGGAGCATCTGGGTTCTATAAACTTCCTCGCTTTTTCCGGTGGTTGATTCCTCACCACCTTGCTATCATGTCCACTCCCCGTAATGAAGACGATATTACAGCCCTCGCTTCTTCTTCCTTAGGAATCCGCCATGTACTGACTCTTACCGAAGAGACGCCTCTGCACCAGTCCTGGTTTCGCGGCAAACAGATTTCCAACACTTTCTTACCGGTGCCCAACTTCTACCCCCCGTCTATCGAGCAAATGGATATCATCATGCGATTGATTGACGACCAGAAGAATATTTCATTCTTGATTCACTGTGGAGGAGGCAAGGGACGTGCAGGGACTAGCCGCCTGTTATCTGGCAGCGTATGGGTTTCAAAAGCCTGTACCTTACCAAAATCATCCAGAACTTCCAGCAGCTGAAGCAATTTCGTCCCTTCGCTCATTACGTCCTGGAAGCCTCGAGACATCCCAACAGGAAGCGTTTGTATCCAAGTGGTGCAGTACGATATGGAAGCGCCAGTCGATATATCCAGAACTTCCATCCGAGCCGCCACCAGGGCCGCCGGAAGTGGAGGGTAGTGGCCTTGATGCAGGGGATTTATTCGTATTGGTGGGGCTTCCTGGCTCAGGGAAATCATTTTTTGCCAATTCCCTGCTCTCACGAAACCCTTCCAATTGGATCCACATCTCGCAAGACGATTCTGGGAGTAGAGATTCTTGCGAGACCCAGATTGGGCGCACTCAAAAGGGTAAACGTGTCATCCTGGATAGGTGTAACACTTCAGCCTCTGACAGGAAACTCTGGCTCGAATTAGCGTCGAATTGGTCTGTTGCTCCGATCTGCGTCTGGTTCGATTACGACCGGGATTTGTGCACCTCGCGAGCGCAAATGCGCGCAGATCATCCAACACTCCTTCCAGGCAGCCGCGTGCGGAATGCGGTAGAGCAAATGCAAAAAGCCTTCATCAGGCCGTCGCTTGAGGAAGGCTTCAAGTCCATCGTTACTATTCGATCGTTCGCCGCTGCGCAAGAAGCTATTCTTCGCTTCTCTCCTCCATTGATGATCCTCAAATTCCCGAGGACACCCCATCTCCTTGACCTCGGTGCCGCGACAACGGATGATATTCATGCTGATTTCTCCTCCTTTGCGGATGTGGGAGGTAACGTCGTCATCACGGAAAAGATCGACGGCGCAAATATGGGGTTCTCGCTCTCTTCAGATCGGTCCCGCATCCTTGTTCAGAACAGATCGCATTACATCAATCCGTCGACGCATGAACAGTTCAAGAAGCTCGGGCTCTGGGTCGAACGGCACGAAGAGGAGCTGAGGAGCGTCTTGGATCGCGATCCTTACTTTGCCGAACGGTTCATTTTATACGGAGAATGGATGTACGCGACGCATTCAATTCCATATACCCACCTCCCCGACCTCTTCCTCGCGTATGATTTCTTTGATAGGAAAACACAAACGTTCCTCAGTACGGAAGGCTTGCATAATCTTTTACAGTCAACGACCATCTCCTCTGTCCCTGTTTTGCATGAAGGAAAGATGCCTGCAGATGCCGATATTTTGGCAATGATTCAGCGCAAGTCAGCATTTTATGATGGACGGGTGGAAGGCGTCTATGTGAAGGTCGAGGCCAAATCTTCTGTGCGGCTCCGAGGGAAGGTCGTTAGGAGTGATTTCGTTGCTGGGAACGATCATTGGACTAGAGGAAATCTACGGGTAAATACATTGTGTTTGTCATAAATTAGGAATCCTTATGAGGAACTGAGGAACAAATGTTTTTACCAAAACGCTAAAGTACTACACCATGCCCGGGTTGGATTGAGTCATGCTGGCTTCGAGTTACCACCCTAAGTATTCAATTTTGTGGAGAGAATCCAAATGGAGAAGGCTTCAACACCGGGATTTGCCATGCCCATTCTCAGGCCGTTCACTATTGGTTGTAGTCCCCCAGTTCCCTCCCAACA
>Ga0307513_10003472_pt1 | contig 21322 bp, 8 predicted proteins | sample 15_EM_MG_FD_202174 | JGI IMG/M metagenome (GOLD analysis project Ga0307513, IMG submission 202174) | Populus trichocarpa ectomycorrhiza microbial communities from riparian zone in the Pacific Northwest, United States - 15_EM | ecosystem: Host-associated > Plants > Roots > Unclassified | place... | reverse complement strand
CAACAAATCAAGGAATTCTACTTTGTCGCGCACATAATGAATCATGTTATTATGTGTGCGACCCTTCTATCTAACAATGTCAAAAGATCCAGAATCCCAAGACACAATATGATACAATAGAATCTGGCCTAATGATTGAAAGGTCAAAACCTTTACGATACAAAATTAAAAAAAAACACAATAATACCTTAGCATTTATCAGACAATTAAAAAATACAGCTTACCTTAAGTAAGGCGTATTTGGGGTGCTAATACCTTCCCTTTACACAACCAGTTCCCAAGCCCGATCTCTGAGACCAGTGAGGGTTTTTAGTGACCAAAATACTAGGTGACAACTCCTATTCTCTCTTTACACTAATAAAAGACAAGAAATCCTTGTCTCCCCTATTTTTCGATATCATACGAGAGTGGACGCATATTCGTCCCGACGCCGCAAATGTTCGACGCTCATGACTTAGGTCGTGGGTTTGGTCGGTTGAATCGGGTGATTTTTTGTGTTCTTTTTTAATTGGTTTTTTTTTCTATTTCATCCTACAATATTGAATTGACTGGAAATTGGGATTACTATTTTTTTTCTTATTTTTTTTCTATATGGTTATTAGAGTCTTATGACTTAGGTCGGAGACTTGGTTAGTTGACTTGAGTTGATCTGAGTAAATCCAAGTCAATTCAATATGTTGTCGTCTTAATATTTTTTTTTTAAAATATCTTGATTTTTTTAAACAAACTATATTTTTACCACTTGTTTATGTTGTCTTTGTATCTATAGAGTCAACTAAATCACTTTGGTCAACCTCCACATAGTTTTCCTTTCTGCTAGAAAACATGTTAAGTAGACCTAGATATTTCACTTTCTTTCTTCATGGATCATACTTGCAAACATGTATGAACACACATAATAATATAATATAAAGACAATAACAAATAACACAAGAATGAGTAGAAATACACACCTTGTTTGTAGTAGAGACAGGAACGAATGGAAGATTCACGATCACTTAGACACCCACAACCTCTCTATCAATCGATTGCAACCACAAATATAATCCTTAATGCATGTAGTGTTACTATAATTATGATCTCTCAAGTTTTTTTTTTTTTTTTTGAAAATGATGATTAGGGGAAAATTAAAAACGGAAGGAGCTGAAAAGAAGACAACAATTAATTAAATGAAGAACACTCTCTGCCATTTCCAAGGATGAAACTCGAGCTATATGATTGTCCCTATATATATCCCACTCAAGGAATATGATTTGCCCATAAAGAAAAAAAAGAAGGCATTCCTTGCTTCAAATTTGGTTTGCTTATGAAGCAAGCTAAAGACAATAACATTTGCAGGCTAAAGAGAGATTCTCATTTCAATTTTATTTTATTTTATTTGGGTGCATGCAGGCCAATGGCTTCATGAGTAAGCGAAAACATTACAGCTGCATGTACAAAAGCAATTTAAGGCATGTTAAGATGCCATAAAGCCTTCAATTTTCTATAGAGTTTTAGATACTTCTATCATTGGAAGATGATAACAATAAAAACATTTTTTTTGTTTTTATAATGAAAGTATTATAAACGGGTTTGGGCTGCGATTCAATCTATTTTTAATGAAAATTTGAATTTGTTTTTCAAATTAATTTTTTTTAGATTGTTTTAATGTGTTTATTTAAAAATAAATTTTGAAAAATATAAAGATATTATTTTGATATATTTTAAAATAAAAAATATTTTAAAAAATAACATTAATTACATTTTTAAATAGGCCCAAAATATAACTCAGCTTGATCGGTGAACAAAGTGAATATCAGGTTTAAAATTTCAGTATAAACCATATAAAGTGTTTTTTATATGCAAACGAATCTAGAAATTGACACATATGATAATAGATACTAGAAATTGACACATATAAAATTGATTGTATAAAATTAAAGAAAAATAATATCTAGCAAGATTGCACTTATTACAAATACTATCCAAAAATAAATATTTTTTATTCTTAAAAATAAAGATGAATTATATAAAACATAAAAAATTATAGATGTGTTAGAAAAATCTCTTTAAAAATTAAATACTTAAAAAACAAGAAAATGAAAAAGGCTAAATGAAAAAAATCAAAGAAAAAAAGTATTATTTTGAATATAAATTAAAAAAAAATATTTAAAAAACACATATAAAAAAAGCATGATTGTTTTTCTTAAGCCACATCCCAGCAGTCAAATTTTGGTAGGGAATTAAATCTGGTAAGGAAAAATTGATTTTTTTTTATTTGTTTCAAATATTATAGGCGGATTTTCAAAAATTAACTAAAAGCATGTTTGGGAACGCAGTTCAACCCGTGTTTCCAAAAAATTTGAATTTTTTTTTTTTGCTAAAATTTAATATGGTTTATACGTTTTAGATCGTTTTGATGTGCTGATGTCAAAAATAATTTTAAAAAAATAAAAAAACATTATTAACATGTATTTTAATACAAAAAGTTATTTAAAAAATATTCACAATCACACTGCGAAACAAATTCTAATCATGATGAGCAAGGAACACTCAAACGGTGGGGTACCTTTTTTTTTTTTTCACAAAAGTCATATGCTTGAACTCGGATATGTACATGGCCGATAAGTGCAAACTTAAATATGAGCCTGCAACTTCATTTTGTTTGTAAAGTTTTTTTTTTTCTATGTTTAAAATTTTTTTGGAGTGTATTTTAAAAATATATATAATTTTAAAAATATTAAATTGATATTTTTTTATAATATTGTTTTATAATTTTAATATACGATATAATAAATAAAAAAAATTAAAAAAAAACAATTATTTTAATTCAAGTAAAAAATACTTTTAGAAAGTGTTGTTACCCTTTTTTGGATTCCCCCACAAAAAATACATATCAAAAAAATATATTTGGAAGGAATAATAAAATAATAATAATAATTATTATTATTATTATAATAGGAGTGAGAAAATGATGCTGGAATACCCATAAAAATAGCTAGGAATTGGTTGAGGAGGTTCAGAAATACAAGAATTGAAATTTGATATTATATTTTTAACTGATTATACCCCTGTTGACAACGAAAATTCAAGTTAAGAAAGAAAAATTCAAAATCAGATGTTTATGGATTCAATTAAATTTTACCCAAGGTTTAATTGAATTTATGGAGGGTTTAATTGCAAGAAAATTGATTTTTTAAGTCAATTTAGGTTTTTATTGGAAATAATTAAATTTTTAGGGTTCAATTATAATTTTAAAGAGTTGATTTGGTCAAATAAGGGGCTTAATTGCATAATTATTGAAGTTTGATGGCCAATTTGGGACTTAATAGGAACAATCCAACAACAAGGACTACATCGGAAAAGGAACTAAATTCAAGGGGCCTAATTATAATTTTTCAGGGGGGTTTGATTACAAAAGTGTAAAAACATCCAAGGACCAAATCAGAAATATTCATTTTGAATTAGAAAACGGCGCCGTTTCATTTGTTCATCACCTTCTTCATCTGCAACGGTTTCTGCAGTAAAGGTAATGCAGGCGTTAGCAGCTTCAATCAGGGAGCACGTTTCGCGGCTGACATCCCTCGCCACCGTGATGCACGCCGTCCGTTACCAAGAAACGTCTGCGTCCTCTGGCTATAAAAGCCAGAGGAGGAACCGAACCGATGAAAAGGGGGACTGCACAGAGGAAGAAAAGAAGAAGACAGCAGAGAAGGAACGACAGGGGAAAGAAAAAAAAAGAGAGACAGAGAGAGAGGGGAATGTAAGGGGGAAAAACAGAGATGAGCTGGGGAGAGAAGGGGAGAACAGAGGAGAACTTAAAAAAAAAGGAGAGAGAGAAAACAGAGAGGGAAGACAACGAGACAGTGAGGGGACGACAGAGAGAGGAGAGCAGAACAGAGAAGGAAAGACGAGAGCAGAACAGAGGAAAAAAAAGAAAGAGGATAGGGGAGAAGAACGCAGTCGAAAACAAGAAAATACAGAAGAAATAGCACACCACGTATTCATCGTCATCATTTTTTCACTGTCTCTAAAGAGCATCAACAGAAGGAAGCTATATATATATATATATATATAGATAGATATAAAATAGAGACCAAACTAGTGCTGCCATAGTCTTCGTCTTCATCAGAACCAGTTACTACTGATCGTGAGCCAAAGTTTTAGCACCGTCATTTCCGTTGGTCTCAGTTACCAGGTAAGCTTCTCTCACTTTGCATTTTGATTGCAGCATGCAGTTTTGTTTTCATTGTTATGGTTTACTATTCAATTGAAATGTAATTCACTTCAACTGTAATTGTTGATGTTTACTGTTCAAGTGAACTTGAACAGTAAAAAGGAGATTGGAAGCGTGATTTTCTATCCAGCTGGGTCACTGGTTTGGACCAGTAACCCGCTCAAGTCTTTTAGATTCAACCCAGTTATATTGACCAAGCTGAACTCGGTTCAAAAAATAAAAAAAATCAAAACATTAAAAAATTTTATTTAAAATGTTATAATAAAAAAATTACAACACCATACATGTTGTGTAATAGAAAATATCATATATCATATTACCCAACACAATCTAACTCATGATATATATTTGAGAAATCATGGTATTTTATTTTTGGTATAAAATATTGAGGACAAAAGAAAATTAAAAACAAATAAAAGCATCTAAACTATAGATAAATTAGTTGTATGTCCCATTGTACGGAAGTGAAATAATTCTGATTATTTTATTATTTCTATGTGATGAATCGTTTGATAATTTAATTCTGTTATTATAATCTTGTTTACGTGTTATTATAGTAGTTATAATAATTTTTATTTATATTGTTCCTATTGGGTTTAAATAAGAATAGTAATACATCTTATATCCATTATAAATGCTTAATCCAATTTTTCAATTATTTTTATAACATTTTATTTTTTCAACTTCTATCGTTGTTTTTTTAATTGACTGAAATAGAATTTAGAAAATTCATATCCTAGAACTAAAATAAAATACGTTGTGTAACTTTTTTATAAATAAATAATATATTCATTTTCTTGATGCATATCAAATTTAAAATTTTAATTAGTGTTGATTTTATAAAGAAATATACTAATATATCACTTGATACCCTAATCTTATTAAAAGGACTTAATTGAAAACCAATTTATGCATTAATTTTCTAATATATGATAAAATTTAAATGATTAAAATTTAAATGTATTGACACATAATCAATCAATGTATGTTAATCATAAAATAGACTTAAAATTGCTTGATTTTACTATTACATTTTGATTAGTATTGATGGTTGATTCCACTGTGAAAACATTAATAGTTGCTTTGGCATAACAATAGTTCTTGCTATAACTAGTGTTGTTTTTTTGTTTTTTATTTTTTTAAAAGAAAATAATTTCATCATGCCAAATAAAATACAAATGCATTATTATTTTTATATTATATCAATAAAAATTATAACTTGCGATTAGATATGTTTGAGTGTGTTCTAAAAATACATTTATCTTTAAAAAATATCAAATTAATATTTTTTTAATATTTTATAATAATTTTAATATACTGATGTTATAAATAAATAAATAAATTATTTTATTATATTTTCAAGCAAAATATATTTTTAAAAAAATATCGTATACTACAATAATAAACACATTCTCACTTGTGGAAGGAATTGCTAGCCGTCTTATGAACGCACACGTGACATCGAAGAGCAGCAACCTATCATATGCGTGTAAGAACTTTTTTTTAATCACTTTAAAAGATTAATCCATCTCTTAACTAACTTGTTTATAACTAAAAAAATCCACGTGTAAACACGAAATTGCCTCTTAACCAAGCCTAAATTTTTATGAGACAGATTAATTTTGTGATTTTATTGTGCTAAGAATAGTGAAAATACATGAATGCCCCCAAAGCAAGCCTTAATTAATTCTAACATAAAGGATAACGTAGTAATTAAACTTTGCAAAAAAGTCATGGAATCTAAAAAAAATTCGTAGCAACCAAATATCTGAGTATTTTATTTTAAGGACAGTAAAAGTTTTTAACTATTAAAAAAAAGATGAAATTATGTTTTTATCCCTACTAAATATGAGAATAGCAAATGGGTCACATATAATAGATTAGTTTACCCCTAAACTTAGTCTTATAACCTGATTGGAGAAAGGATAAAAATGTTATTTTACTATTATAATTCACGATAAATCTTCTCTGTGCTATGTGTTTTATCCATACCCTATATATTTCTGGTAAATATACAATGAATAAGAAAAAATAGATATTGTTGCCAAACAAATACTTAAAAAAAAGCTAGGTTTTTGGGCAGTTTTGGAGAAAAAGAAAAAAAGAAAGAGCTTTTAGTAGAGTTTATAATTATAAAGTTATTAGGTGATAAGTGCTCTTAAATGTTTTTGTACAAAAAACACTCTAAAACTTCATTTTGATCATTGATTTCCAAATAATTTTCAAAAAAAATTTCCAATTTTTCCAAGCATTTTTTATAGTGATTTTTTAGAACAAAACATCAATTTTATTATAAAAAATAAAAAAATCCTTATTTTATTGTTAAATTAACAAAAACTAATTACAATGTTTTTTTTCTTATTTTTTTTGTTTTTTATTTTATATTTTATTTTACTATTTAACATTAGGTTTGTTCATTCTAGTCTCATGATCTAGGTTATATTTTTCTTTTTTTTTCCAGTTTCATCATTTAATGTTGAGTTTATTGGAGATTGAACTTTATAATTTGTTTCAATTTGTTTTCTGTAAGGTTATTCAAGTCACGTAATTTGGGTTGCAAGCTTGGCACATTAACCTAGATTGACTCAAGTTGTTTGTTTTCTGGTTTTTTAATTAATTTTTTAAAATTTTATTATTCAATATTTGAATTTCATAATTTGTTTGAATTTTCTTTCTATAATCATTTTGGTCTCATTATCTATGTATCGTATTTGACATGTTAATTCAGGTTGACTTGGGTTTGATCTAATATGTTTATGTCTCAATATTTTATTTAAAAAAAGATGTCGTCTTGAAATAGTTTTTAGTCAATATATTTTTAACAATCTTATGGGTTGTCTCTAGACATGTCAAGTTAACTAAGTCACATCAAACCAACCCCCACATAATTTAAATTTTTTCTACTAGAATACATATTGGCAACACTTGAATATTTTTTTCATTAAAAATTTGTTCGCGGATTTTCCAAATCAAACAAGCATGATATGTAAAGTAAAGTATATTTAAAGGGTGTTTGGAAGTGTGGTTATAATTGTTTTTTAAAGTGTTATTTACTCGAAAATGAATTAAAATAATATTTTTTTAAAAAATTATTTTTAATTTCAACACATAAAAATGATCTAAAAATAACAAAAAAAATATTAAGTTCAAGTAAAAAAATAAAATAAAAATTAATTTTTTTTAAAATACAAAAATAAATATTGCCTTAGACAATCCGGTATTTTTTTGGCATAATTCAGACACTAAAAAAATTAAGCAATTATTTCGTATTGTTGTCCGTTGACAAATGGATATTGTGCTTTGATAATGTTAAGCAAACACACCATAACCCCCCCTTGCAATCAACATTCAAACTTAATTTGGAGCTTTATCCAATTGATCTCTTCACTCTTTATTTTATTTTATAAATGCCACTTCATCAAAACTTTATTAGTTTGTATACTTACAAGATTTTTTTTTTAAAGATAACTCTTTATAATTAAAAAAATGATGTAATTAAAGAAATTAAAAAAATAAACATTTAAAAATTAATTAATTTTAATTAATTAGGTGTCCAATATATCTTTAGAATGTACTTTTATTTTCTGTTACACGGTAATATTTTTTTAAAAAAAATTTATATCTTGACATATGTGTACCTATTTGATATTGTGTTTTTAACTTTGTTTGAATGTGTTTTAAAAATATAATTTTTTTTTAAAATATTAAATTAATATTTTTTTTAATGTTTTCTTAAAATTTAAGTTAAGAGTTTGTAATTGATGAGTAAATGTTTATACTAGCTTTTTTTTTTAGGATTGTGTTTAATTGTAATCATATCTATCAATCATTATGAATAGACATGGTGATCAACAAAAAATGACTCTATTTTGACTTTTTTCAAGTTCTAATGGCATTTAAATACAATTATATTTAATGTTTATTTAAAATCTAAAAGAAACAATGACTGTATTTTGACTTTTTTTCAAGTTCTAATGGCATTTAAATACAATTATATTTAATGTTTATTTAAAATCTAAAAGAAAATTAATATATTTTTAAATAAATTATTTTAAAAAAAATATTATACATTACAATATCAAATATAAAATATCAGTTACTTAGTGCATGTTTAACAAAACAAAAAAGGATTCTTTTTTTAAATTGATGTTTTGTTCGTAAATGACAAGTAACTTTTAAATCATTTATTTAATAAAAAATTAATAAATTTAGGTTATTTTTAAAATACATGAATTCTTTTAACTAGTTTACACCAAAGAAATTTCTCATGATATAGACAAATTGCCTAAAGATTTTGACATCAAATTAAAGGAGTTGAGTTGATCTATTCAAGGTAGCAAATTCATAATTATAAACGAAAATAAATATTTATATATATGTCATAATTTACTCATTCCAAGTCCCTAAATTTTTCTTTTCTTTTTAACAAACTCCCTCTTGCTTTGTTACTATTGGCTTCTCTTTTGATATGTTAGTCCCAACAAATTTTATTTTTTTATTTTTCAAATAAAGAGCAACGCTCTCTTTCAACGACAAAACAATTTTAAAAATGCCACAAGAAGTGCCGGCTAAGCCAACGAAGGTTTGAAGAAGTGTTTAATACATCAAAACCTTGATCAAGGCACGGTTAAATGAACTTCAAGATCAACCATCCGATCACCAACTGCTGATCACAGCCATTAAATACATCGAATCGTATCCTATCCAACGGGTCCAAGAATGTTCAGCAATGCAGTCCCTGTGAAATGTATCGTAGAGAATCACCCATCATCACTTGTATTTATAAAACCCGCTCCCGCAGTGCTTGTGTCTGGGACCCACATTTCAGGTCCCTACAAGAAACACTGCTCAACAACACTGTCCAGAACACATCCAATCCCACGCGCCCATGAATTGAAATTACGCTTTTGCCCACATCTTGAGACTTGTGCTTAGTTTGGCTGCACCATTTGTTTTTCTTTTGGTTTCTGGCTCATAGATGATTGTGTTTTATTATGAAAGATCTTTTAAATGAAAATGGAATTATTATTTCTAATTTTTATATTTAATATTGTAGAATGTTATCCTAATACCGAATTAAAAGGGAATATATGTGGTAATAATTAATTTGAAAGAGAAAAAATGACACTATTTCCAATTCTTTCGTGACTATCATCATAATTTCCGAAATGATTTGAGCTTTAGATATCCAAATTGATTTACCTGTAAAGTAACGTGAATAACATGATTTGCATGCTTTTCTCGTACAACTTCATGTATCTTGCATTTAACTTCTAGTATATCACTAGATAGTTGTTTTAAGCTATGTTGCAGGCTAGATTTTTTTTTTTAATATACAAAAAGAGTCATGCATAGCTAATATTTTGTAATAAAAAAAACTAAATTGTGTGGGAGTTGGTCTGATTTGATCTAGTCAATTCAAGGAGTCCAAAAATAATCTGGACAACTATGTAAAAACATAGTTTGACTAAAAAAGATTCAATACGACATTCTTTAAAAATACATTGAAACGACAACATATTATATTGATCCAGATTAACCTTTTAAATCCATGACCCAAGTCATAAGACCTATTAGCCCTATGTAAAGCAAATTAAAACAAATTATGAATCTTAATTCTTAATCCACTTACTATTAAATAATGGAATTGAAAAAAATTAATAAAGAGACAAAAAAAAAAAATACAAGTCAGCCTGCTAAATCCACGTTTCAGGTCATGAGACAAGGATAACTCCATAAAAAGTAAATTGAAATAAATTATGAAGTATAATTCTCAATCAACTCAATGTTGAAGGAATAATTTTTTTTTAAATCGATTTAAAAAAAGATACACACAACAACTCGAGTCCACTCAGGTTAACCCACCAAACCCATGATTTGATTCATGATACCAGGATAAACTCATATAAAATAAACCAAGAAAACAACTTGAGTCATTCTAGGTTAACATTTCAAGCTCGCGATCGAGGTTATAAGATTGATATAGCCCCATAGAAAGCATATTGAATAAATTATGAAGCATAATTTACAATAAACTCATTATTGAATGATGAAATTAAATAAAAAAAGACATTATAAAATAACCTAAGTTTACCCGGGCTAACTCGCAAAACTCATGACCTAGGTTATAAGATCAGGATAACCTCATAAAAAACAAAGTGAAATAAATGAATAAGTCCAGTTCCTAATCAAACCCAATGTTAAAGATGTTAAAGGATGAAAATGAAAAAAATATCAATTAAAAATAGATTAAAAAAAAACTCGAGTCAATCTAGTTGACCCGCTAAATCTGTGACTTAGGTTATGAAACTAAAATAACCACATAGAAAGCATACCACAAAAAATCATGAAACTCAATCTCTAATAAATCAAATATTGAAGGATGAAATTATATATATAAAAAAAACATATATTTAAAAAAAAAAGCAAAATAAAAATACTATTGCAATGAATAGTATTTTGTGAGGTGATGCCTAGTAAAAACACAATCTCTTTTAGTTTTTGTTAAAATTTTATAAAGTAGTATTGTTTTTAATTTACTCTTAAATGATTTTGTATAACATATAAAATATTTTAAAATATTAATATATCCATCATGTCTTGTATCTTAAATGCTCAAGAATTGTTGTTTTTATATCATGACGAAGAGGTATTATGTGTTTTTCATAATTGTAAATATATTAGATTATTGAATAATAATGTTTAGTTTATCATAACAAAAGCATTCAAAACATAAATATATAAATATATAAAAATAAAACTCATGGTAAACATGATTTCAACATAATTATAATAAAATAATTCAAATTTTCAATTGATATAAAACCAAAGTACTATATGCATGGTAGTTCAACATAATTATAATAAAATAATTCAAATTCTCAATTGATATAAAGCCAAAGTATTATATGCATGGTAGTGGTAGCAGCAACAACAACAACTATGCTTAAATTAAAATAAATAAAGGTTCTTACTTTGAATGCACTTTAAAGCAATGAAACTTTTGTTGTCGTTAATGATAAATCATTTGAATTTATTACTCCTCATTTGTGCAACTAAGATGTTTGTAATATGCTTCCTAAGATTTCAACAATAACATCTTAGTTTAGATATAGTTTTAACAAGGTCTTTAAACAAAAAATTATGCAACTTAAATATTTCTCAACAAGATGAACTTAAACTCTCAATTTTAGAAAAAAACCAAAGCATGAAAAAATAATAAAACACTAAAATATGATGTGAGAAAGAGTGTATAGAAATTTTGAAAAACATTGTTTCAAAATCTTCATTCACTCTTATTTTTTATAATAAATTTTGGAAGTTAAAATATTAAAAAAATTAATTCTCACAACCTTTGATTAGCTACTATAAATCAAGAATTAAATATGAACATAGTGGACATAAATTTTAATTTATTTAGCTAAAAAAATGTTCAGATTCAAATTTATATAAATGCTTATGGAAAAGAATGTTAACATTTTTGGCTGGACTTTAAAAAATAATGGATTGGAAGAAATAATTCTTCATAGACTAAACCAAGTCTAAGTTTTATGGATAAAAAATAATTTTTTATGGCCCAAAATATTATTTTACAATAAGTCCTAACCTAGACCTAGTTTGAAGCCCAAGCTTAGCCGACGCGCGCATGTTTAAACTCAAATGCCACTTTACTTAGGTCTTCTCCTCTTTGGGTGCTATTTGGGCTTAATTTTAACTTTTCAACTTCTCACTTTATAAACACCAAGAAAGTTTTATTTTTTTTTCCTATATGGGACAGAAACCTTTAGAGAGTTTTGAGTTTCAACAAAACATGTCAACTAAGGATTCTTTTAGAACAATTTATCATCCACCCATAATTTGCTTAAATCATGTTAATGCTCTATGTTAAAAAGCATATGTTGGAGATTAAATTTTAAAAAAGTTTTAACCCAAAAAGTGAGTTGATTTCATTTTTAATTTGACCTCAAATATGCCAATTAACGATATTCTTTAAACAAATTTTCAGCATTATTGGGGTTTATCTTTAATTAGACAAGGACTAGTTAAGTTGTTTACATGTTGTCGTGGGTTGCTTTTGAAAACGCGCGTTACTTTTAATTGTGAGACAATTGAAAGAAAAAAAAGCACTTTCTAAGCATGCAATCAAGAGTTGGCAGCATTAAAAGGTATATGATTTGGCTTTCAAGCAACAGATAAGTAACATGCAAAAAACTTACTTAAGAATCAAATTATAAAATTTAAAGGGACATCAATCTAATATAGGCATTATTTGAGCAACTTAAAATAAAAGGTGGCACGATGAACAAAAAAAATATGAAAGCCCAAGTTTTGAGTGAAAAGTGAAGTCCCGACAACTGTTAGTAAGTAAAGAGTAATAAATGTTTGTAAACTCCTTGTTATTACAAAGACCTGAATAACTTAGTTAAGTGTTTGCAAAAATATTTTATATATCCATCTAATTGTTTGGATCTAATGTATAAAATGAGAATGATACATATTTCAAACACTCACCTTAGAAAGTAAATTTTTCCTTAAGAGAAAACAACCTAAGAGCACATAAAGCCTTTAAACTTTTTTGGACAAGCATTGACCAAATAGTTTCCTCCACCAGATTCTTCACACACACACACACACACATTGAAAAAAACTCCTACGTGTAAATCAAAAAACTTATGCATGCATCTAATTAAACAACCAAGCGAAAAATAAAAATCAAGATATCTAACCCAACACGGGTAATTTACCTGGTTATGTTTAATAAATTTCCCTGTCAAAATAATTTTGTAATAGAAAAACACATAAAATTTGTAATAGAAATCGACACATGCATAAAATTTATTGAACAATAATTACAAAAACAATACAAGGTTACACATAACACATAAAATTTATTGAACAATAATTAAAAAAAAAACAATGCAAGGCTGCACATATGAAAAATTTTATAAAAAATTAATCTATATAAAATTAAGAAAAAACCACAAATGAATCATACCTACCTAAACATAAACCAAAAATTCATTTGAAAAAATATCCACTGCATTAATTTTTAAAAAACTTAAAAATAAAAAAAAGGAACTAGGTAAGGTAGATGCGGGCCTGATAAACTAGGCATTTGGATCTAGCAAACATGCTTGACACACTTTAACTTGGATTTAGCAAACATGTCAGACCCACATTACTTTAGACCTAGTTGCTTGTTATGTACACGTACTTTGAACGTGGATTACGATAAATCCTGGCGCCTTGGGTTTGGAAACATACCATACCCACGTTACTTGGGTCTGACAATCATGCCTAACCCACGTTTACTTGGGTCTGATAAACATGCTAGACCCACATTACTTTGGACTTGGTTGACCGCCACGTTCATGCATTTTGGACTTGGTTGGCACCAAGTCCAGGCGCCTTGGATCTAGCAAACAGGCTCAACCATGTTTATTTTGGATTGTCAATAATGTCTGACCCATGTTTACTTGGGTTTGGCAAGCATGTCAGTTCCATGTTGCTTTGGACTTGGTTGACCATCATGTCCACGCACTTTGGACATGGTTAGCATCACGTCCAAGCATCTTGGCTCTGACAAACATGTCAAACTCATTTCTTATTTCATCCTTATTCCTTTTATTGAAGTTTTGTTTTTTTTTTTCAATTTTTTCCTTCAATTACAATTTCTTATATGTTTTGTTTTTCATTTCAGTTCTCATTCTTTTAATTTGTTATCTTTTATTCCTTTTTAGTTTTAGTCCTTCTAAATCCGTCCCTATTTTTTGTTGGTGTTTCAGAATCCATCATTTTTGTTTTGGCTTTTTTTATTTTGGTCCTTTTTTCTCTTTTGTGTGAGCTTTATTTGTTTACAATTTAGCCCTTCAATTTTAATTTATGTAAATTATGTTTTTCAATTTAGTCATTCTATTTTTGATTTCTTATTTTTTCCCTTGGCTTTTTTCTCAAAGTTCTTATAGTTTTTAATTTTACTTTTCAAATAAAATTTATGGTTTTTTTCAATAGTAATAATATTGTTTTTCAAATTTATTATTAATAATAATAACAACAACAAGTAAACATGTATGATCCATGTTTACTTGAGTCTGACAAATATGCTAGACCCACTTTACTTTGGACTTGGCTAACAGCCACGTCCACACACTCTGTACTTGGCGTTAACGAAGTCCAGACGCCTTGAGTTTGGCAAACGTGGCAGACCCATATTTACTTGGGTCTGGCAAACGTGTCTGACTCATGTTTACTTGGGTCTGACAAACATGTCTGACCCACTTTACTTTGGACATGGCTGACTGCCAAGTCTAGACGGTTTGGGTCTGGCAAACATGTCTGACCCACGTTTACTTTGGACTTGGCTGGTCGCCACGTCCATACACTCTGAACTTGGTGTCTTAAGTTTGGAAAACGGGCCTAACCCACGTTTACTTAGGTCTAGCAACATGCCAAACCCATATTACTTAAGTTTGACAAACATGTTAGGCCTACGTTACTTTAAACTTTGCTGACTTTCTAGTCCACGTACTTTGGACGTGGCCGGTGTCAAGTCCAGACACCTTGAGTCTGATAAACATGCTTGATCCACGTTTACTTGGGTCTGGTAAACATGTCAGACCCACTTTACTTTGGACCTGGCTGACCGCCAAATCCAAACATCTTGGGTCTGGAAACATGTATGACCTACATTTACTTTGGACTTGGCTGACCGCCACATCCACACACTCTGGACTTGGTGTCTTGGGTTTGGCAAACGGGCCTAACCCATATTTACTTGGGTTTGACAACATGTCAAACCCGTATTTTTTAGGTTAGGCAAACATGTCAGGCATACATTACTTTGGACTTTGCTGACCACCAGGTCCATGTACTTTGGACGTAGTCGACGCCAAGTCCAGGCACCTTGGATCTGGCAAACATGTTTGACTCACGTTTACTTGGGTCTGGTAAACATGTCATACGCACTTTATGTAACAACCCCAATTTTCAAAACCAACACATCAAATATAAAAAAGGGAAAAACATGGTAAAATTTATTTTATTTTATTTTTTGGTGAACTCATACAAAGTTTACTAAATTTTCTAAGAAATTTTGGCAAAGTCTCCCATTTTTTCGGGAGGTCCCAAGTTATCGACAAATTACTTGTACACATCCATTATTCATTACCCATACACATTCCAATCATTTCAAGTCTCAAACTGTAACACCCCAAACTTTTAAGGTAAATTTCACACAATCATCAAGTTAAAAAAATGAGAAAAAATCCCAGAAAGTTTTTTTTTTTAAAAAAAGAGATAACCATTAATTAACCATTGTAATTGCATTTATACATTAATATAATGTAAATTCTAAATTTCAATTTACTATATAAAGTTTTAACAAAATAATACTACATACCTATATACATACAAATTAGAAGTATTGTTAAATACAACCCAAAATAAAATTCTTCTATTTTCTTATTAACTTAAGTGACTATACAGAGGGAACACCCATGCATCAATTAAGGGTTACACTGCTGGGATGAACCTGCATATTAATTTGCATAAACATAACTAAATTAATTATGATGATCTAGTATATTTTTTATTACACTAACAATTTGTTTTTAATTCATTTATCATCAATTTCTATAATTTCCCACTTGTCAACACACCAATCTTATCCAATAATAACTAATTATATTGGTCACCCATTCCTAGGGCACCAATTCCATTCCAGAATACGAGTTTAACTAACAGCCCATTCACAGGGCACCAATTCCAAACCAGGACATTGGTCCAACCATCAGCCCATTCACAGGGCACCCGTCTTATACCAGGAAGCTGGTCTAATCATCAGCCTATTCATTGGGCGTTAGTCCCAAACCAGGAACTGGTTCAACCATCATTCAAACACTATATACAAATACTAAAATTTGAACTGCATCTTACTAGGAGCTTAGCTAAAGAATTAAAAGAGACTTTAAATTAGAGATCTAAATGTCAAACACCTACCTGAGATATGTGCTTTGCTAGTTGTCCCCTGCTCTTGTTTATTTCCCACAATCTCACCTGTACCAATAGTTACACTAATTTAAATTTTGAGTCTTAACCACACATACACACATATACGTACTATTTTCATTGCCTTCATAATTCAACATTTTGTAATAAAAAAACAATTTCAAACAGAAGTTACCAATTTACAAGTTTTAGGTGGCTCAACGTAACAAATTCCAAACACTGTTTAGTAGTTTGAGTATAACCGAAGCTATAGAACTCGATTTTATGCGTGGTTGGTTTATTTGGAAAGCTAAAACACGGGTCTACAACTTTTATGAAGAAGAATATACCTATTTTTTCCATATACATGCCTAAATTCACAAATTTCAGAAACCCAAAAATATGTCCTGCTAATTCCTGATTTTGACCTATCTTCGGTTTTTCTTCTATATTTAGTGTTTTCTCACTTCAAATTAAGCAAGGTCAATTTCATTTGAAAGGTAGCATCCATGTATACATCTTTCATGAAAGAAATGTTCTCAAATTCTGTCATATTAGGGTTCAAATCTTAGTAGAAAAATTGAGAGACAACCTATCCAGTTTTGATTTCTAAGTTCAACAAGTATAAATTTGTTTCTCGTGCATTTTTCCATCATTTCGAGCCACTATAAACACAAAATACCTCCACCTATCATTACTTAACAAAATTCTTAAACCTATACTAAGGTATTCTAAAATCTCAATTATTCAAGGAAAACACAAACAAATTCAAGTGATTTAATAAGAGCTTGTTACCTTCTATTACGAAGAAAATGAGTCAAGAGATTAAGAACAACCACTTTTCTTCTTCCCCTTCCTTCCTTCTTCAAACCCGTCTCTTCTCACTAGTAAATTCTCTAGGTTTTCTCGAAGTTTTCTTCCTAAATCTTACTTGAAGCACTCTTAGCTCACTTACTCTCATATTTTTTTTTGGATTCAAAGGATGAATTTACAAAGTTTCCGCTCAATTTGTTTTCTCTCCTCTTTCTTCCTCTCCTTGCCCAGCCATTACTCTAGGAATTTCTAGAGATTTCGTCTTATTTATAATTATATTTTTTCCATATTTGCATCTTATCCCCTCATATTTACTTCTATTTTCACATTGACCCCACATTCCTTTTATTAATACATTGACCCCACTACTTCTCTTTCTCTTTACTAACTATTTACTTCTTTATTATTGTTTTCAATTTCACCCCTCTCATTAATTAACTTCTCTTTTAATCCAATTAATTTGTTCAATTTAATCCTTTCTCAACATCCATTGTATTTAATTTTATTTTACTAAATCAAGATGAGATTATTTTATCTAAGGGTTTACACTTCACTTTAGACCTGATTGACTACCAAGTTCAGGGGCTTTGGGTCTGACAAACATGCCAGACCTACGTTACTTTGGATTTGGTTGACCGCCACGTCCATGCTTTTTGGACTTGGCTGGCACCAAGTCCAAACGCTTTGGACTAACAAATATGCTTGACCCGCGTTTACTTGGGTCTAGCAATTATGCCTAATTCGCGTTTACTTAGGTCTTAAAAATCATGTTTGACCCATTTTTTTGGGTCTTGCAATCATATTTGACCCGTGTTTTTTTATAATGGGCAACACGATTTTCTAAGAGGGAGGGAGGGAAATACCCCCGACCAGAGCTCTTTTGTGGGTTCCCTTGGCACATGTGCCTGAGGTGGTGAGGCGCATCGAATGCCACCCTATAAAGCAATGCTCGGTTATGTTTTGGAGCCGCATGCGCCACCCGAATGGCACGAACGACACTCACTTGCTAACACGTGCTAAACACGCATCAACCATTTCTGAATATAAATAATAATTTATATACATACAAATACTCAATTACCCCTGACCCCACATGCTATTTACAATAAAACCATACGGAAACGACGAAAACACCCATATATGCAACCTTGTTTTTGTTAAAACCCAAGGGTAATTTTGTATTTAAACTATTTCAATAAAAAAAACAGAGAAGCCCCTCAACACATGCATATTTCCCCCTCAGGGGCATGGTTATATCTTCACTGTTTATTTTTTTTGAAAAGACAAAAGAAGCCCCCAACCTAAAGGTTAAAATTTTGTGTCTTGAAAGGCAAATCAACATCTATATTGTAGCCCAAAAAGCCTAAACGAACCATTTTATCCCCAATCATTCTTTTAATGTCAAATATATCCCATGAAAAAGACAATCCTACCCCTAACTGCATGTTTAACAAGTTTCTTTAGCAAAGATAATCTTGTCATTACACTACTCCAATCCACAATAATATGTGTCTAGGTGAATAGTGAAAGAGTGAACAATCATACACTGAGTTCTTTTAGTATTTTTTGTAATACTACCCATATATGGGTCTTGTTGTGACATGATAAACAAGTTAATTTGGATCCATAAATGTAAAAGTAAAAGGAACTTCACTATTATTGACTTGGTTGTACTTCCTGGTATCTCTCGTATGAACTCTTATACGTGAAAAGGATTCGCTCCATCGAAAGTAGAAGCATTTGTGTTGCTAGTGATTCTTGACAAATTGGATACCAAATACTCATTTATATGAGATGCATCATCCAAATAACTGCAAGATTTATACCTTTTATGAATTTCTATAGCTAAAATAGTGTCTCATCTCTTTCTCTATTGATTAGGAGGTGTGGAAAATCTGGTGTAAAGGGGGCGCTATTTAGGTGACTCCTCCTAGCTTGTACGAAGGAATAAACATGTTTTGGATGATGTGGCTACCTAGGAACAACGAGAATGATCTTTTGCAAAACTAAGATGGAAGAAAGCTCTGGCCTAATCCACCTAGAAGCCAACTAGCTACTACAAGAAGTGTAATATATATGAATCATTTATAAAAAGCTAGGAATTTCAAGAATTAGTGGCACATTCAGAGACCATTAGGCTAAGTTCTTATCCTCTTTTCTAATTCCTAAAAGAATCAATGAGTCAAAACAAGGTGGAGGTGCTTGAAATAAAAAAGGTCATGATCATCATTGTAAGATCAGATCGTTTGTGTCTTCTAAAAGATAATCTTTTTTTGTAGATGCTTATGATTTTTAATAATTTTTAAGTTCAACAATTGATTTTTAATTTTTAATGTTTCAACATAATTATTATTTTTAAAGCTTGTTTGAAGACGTGGTAGAGATTATTTTTAAAAGTATTTTTTTATTTAAAAATATATTAAAATAATATATTTTTTTAATTTTTTTGACATCAATTCAATAAAATATCAAAAAAACACTAAAAAAATTAATTTAAAACTATTGTTTTAAAAAAATCTTTAAAAACACTGCGATGCTTTAGAAAAGCCTTTAACCAAAGAGAATTTCTTCGAACCTCATCACACTTCAATTATATTCTTCTAATTCTTTGAGTCATCACCTTCTCTCACATCCTTACAGCGGCTAATGACTTGGTTTGTCTAGTAAAGGAAAGTTCTACACGTGATGTGGATTTTGTATCCTGTTGTAGCCTTTAACTTCGTATTTATACTAGTCATTGTTTTTATATTTAATTATTATCTCTATGTCTAATTATTATCTTTATGTCTAGTTTTATAATTCATATCGAATTTCATAAAAAAAAGATAGTGTTTGCAATGCAATGAGATTAGTTACTCAAATATGATTTTTTTACTATTTAAATAATATTTTTTCCTTATTTAAAGTAATAAAAAACTTTTTTTTTTGTCAAGACTATACCTAATTATAAATAACTATCATAATTATAAAGCAATTAGCTAATTTACAAAAAAAAAATAATACAAATTTTTACCGTGGATTAAGTCAATCATAATCACTTACTTCTTACAAAATAAATAATATTTTTTTTTATTGAGGAAACAATGCACCTTTTGAGTTATAATTGTACAATAATGTAGTGAATAATATAGTTAGTTAAGTTATTAAATAATAAAATAATTTACTATGATATAATAAATGAATAAAAATATTTAATAACTTATAACTTAAATTTACTAAATTATAATGCCTTCAAACAATCATAGAAATTGTCTATTATATTTAAGATTAGGAGATGCAATTGAACAAATAAAAACAAAGATAGATTGAAAAATGTGGGGATCCCTCCTTCTCATGGTCTCTTTGCTTTTGATGTGAGTTTTGAAGAAAAATGCTATTTATTATCTCTTTTCTAGCTAAGATGTTAGAAGTGCATGTCAACTTTAAAGTTTTAAAATTAATTTAAGAGATAAACCATGCGACTGCACCGTAAAATACATAAATAAGAGTGTTTAGAAGTGTGATTATAGTTATATTTTAAAGTATTTTTTCGCTTAAAAATGCTTTAAAATAATATATTTTTTTAAAAAATTATTTTTGATATTAATACATTAAAATATTCTGAAAACATAAAAAATATTAATTTAAAATTAAAAAAAAATAAAAATTTTTACAATGATATTACAATGATATTACAATTTTGTTTTGTTAGGAAAAGTATTTTACTCTTATTAATAATAACACCTTTTCTTCATCAATCAATGTTTTTTTTTTTTAAAAAAAAACTTAAAATAAGAAACCATAAAAACACACCTTAATAAATTTATTTCAAAACCATTAACGTTCTTTCCATTTTAACAATTTGCCCAAAATCACTTCCCTTTTTTACCCCACCATCCCCTCTTCCCAAACAACCGTCACCGCCCCAATCCCCTTCCCTCAACACGTGTATTCAACTCCCCACACCGCGCGTCGAAAAACCTCTCCAAATTCAAAAACGTACATCTCAAAATAGCCCTCTCACTCTCATGATTTTTGATTTAGCAACGTTAAATAAATAAATAAAAAAACATATCGTACTCTCCCCCTCTCTAATCCATACCCTGATTTTGTCATTTCTCCTCCAGCCTCTCTCGCCGGCGAGAGGAACTTAAAAAAATAGAAGAAAAATATTCAGAGAAATCGCCGCAGTGAAATTGCGAGAGATCTAAAAGAAAGAAAATGTCGGAAGAAGAGAAGTTGTTAAAGGAAGCGAAGAAATTGGCATGGGAAGATCGGTTGTTACACAAGAACTGGAAAGTTAGAAACGAAGCCAATATCGATTTGGCT
>Ga0307513_10003471_pt1 | contig 21323 bp, 18 predicted proteins | sample 15_EM_MG_FD_202174 | JGI IMG/M metagenome (GOLD analysis project Ga0307513, IMG submission 202174) | Populus trichocarpa ectomycorrhiza microbial communities from riparian zone in the Pacific Northwest, United States - 15_EM | ecosystem: Host-associated > Plants > Roots > Unclassified | place... | reverse complement strand
CCTACAAGCGCTACCGTGCGCTCTACCCGGCGATCAAGTCGCTGGCGCATTGATACTGGGCGGCCCCCTCATCCGCCTACCGGCACCGACCGGGTCGAGCCACGCGTCTCGACCCGTCCTTCGGACCCCCGAGGGGAGAAGAGACTTGCGGCGGCGCCTCCTTTCCCTCTCCCCAGCGGGGTGAGGGCAGGGTGAGGGGGAGCCTCATGGAACAACAGACAAGACTGAACTCAAGGAGACCCAAAATGAGCACCGGATTTTTCGGCGATATCCAGAAAGTGAAATACGAAGGCCCCGACAGCACCAATCCGCTGGCCTTCCGCTACTACCAGCCTGATGAGATCGTCATGGGCAAGCGCATGGAAGACCATCTGCGTTTTGCGGTCGCCTATTGGCACACCTTCACCTGGCCGGGCGGCGATCCCTTCGGCGGCCAGACCTTCCTGCGTCCCTGGTTCGAAGACACGATGAAGGCCGCCAAGCTCAAGGCCGACGTCGCCTTCGAATTCTTCTCGCTGCTCGGCTCGCCCTACTACTGCTTCCATGACGCCGATGTGCGTCCGGAGGGCAAGAATTTCGCCGAAAACACCAGGAACCTCAGCGAGATCGTCGACTACTTCGTCGAGAAGCAGGCCGCGACCGGCACCAAATTGCTCTGGGGCACGGCGAACCTGTTCTCCAATCGCCGCTATATGTCGGGTGCGGCCACCAATCCGGACCCTGACGTCTTTGCTTTCGCAGCTGCGACGGTGAAGACCTGCATCGACGCCACGCAGAAGCTCGGCGGCGAGAACTACGTGCTTTGGGGTGGCCGCGAAGGCTACGAGACGCTGCTCAACACAGATCTCAAGCGCGAGCTCGACCAGCTTGGCCGTTTCCTCAACCTCGTCGTCGAATACAAGCACAAGATCGGCTACAAGGGCACGATCCTGATCGAACCGAAGCCGCAGGAGCCGACCAAGCACCAGTACGACTACGACGTCGCGACCGTTTACGGCTTCCTCAAGAAGAACGGTCTTGAAAACGAGGTGAAGCTCAATATCGAGCAGGGCCACGCGATCCTTGCCGGCCATTCCTTCGAGCACGAGCTGGCGCTCGCCAACGCGCTCGGCATCTTCGGCTCGATCGACATGAACCGCAACGACTACCAGTCCGGTTGGGATACCGACCAGTTCCCGAACAATGTTCCTGAGATGGCGCTCGCCTATTACCACGTCCTGGCGGGCGGTGGCTTCAAGACTGGCGGCACCAACTTCGACTCGAAGCTCCGCCGCCAGTCGCTCGACCCGGCGGATCTGCTGATCGGCCATATCGGCGGCATGGATTGCTGCGCTCGCGGCCTGAAGGCCGCTGCCAAGATGATCGAGGATAAGGCTTTGTCGCAGCCGCTTGCTGACCGCTATGCCGGCTGGGAAGCCGACGAGGCGCAGAAGCTCTTCCGCGGCGAATACTCGCTTGACGAGATCACCCACTATGTCGAGAGCCGCGACGTGAACCCGCAGCCGAGGTCCGGCAAGCAGGAACTGCTTGAGAACGTCGTCAACCGTTACGTCTGATGATCGGCGCCGGCGGCTATCGGTCGCCGGCGCAACTCCACCGGCTCGCTGCGCTTGAAACGCTCAGCGCATACCGGTTCAGCGTTTCGACCAGTTGCGCGCCGGTGCCGAGACGGAGTTTCGAACGACGAGATCCGGCCTTAGCAGGATTTCCGTCTCGGTCGGCTGTCCATCGGATAGGAGTTCCAGCAGCAGCGCCATCGCCTGCTTGCCGATCGCCGTTCTCGGCTGGCGGATCGTGGTCAGCGACGGCGATATGAAGACGGCCTGCGGCACGTCGTCGAAACCGGTCACCGAGAAATCCCGCGGTATGTCGTAGCCTCGCGCGCCGAGCCCGATCATGACGCCGATCGCCGTCTGGTCGTTGACGCACATGAAGGCGGTCGGAAGCGTGTCACGCATGAAAAGCTGTTCGACAGCGTGCCGCCCGCTTTCGATCGTGCCGTCGCCTTCGAGAACGATCCTGGTGTCGCGGGGAATGCCGGCGGCATCGAGACCGGCATCGTAGCCCATGCGGCGCCTGGTATAGGCAAGCCGGGTGCGTGAATCGCCGATGAAGGCGATCTTGCGGTGTCCCTCGGCGAGCAGCAGGTCCACCGCTTTCCGGGCACCCTCGGTATCGTCGACGCCGACATAGGGAATGCCGCCGTTGAAGACCGGTTCGAAAACGCCGACGCTCGGCGGCAGCCGCGCGGTCATCGTCTGATGACCGAAGGGCAGGATGCCAGTGAAGAGGATCAACCCTGCCGCCTGGTTGGAGTTGAAGAATTTCAGATATTCCAGGCCGCGCTGGGCGTCGTTCTGGGTGTGGCCGATCAGGATGCCGTAGCCGTGTGCGCGTGCCTCGTTTTCCAGTCCGACGAGAATGTTGGAGAAGTTGGGATCGCCGATATCGGGCGCCACGACGAGGATCATGTTGGAGCGGCCGAGCCTCAGGCTGCGGGCCATGGCATTGGTCGTATAACCGGTAATCGCGATCGCCTGGTTGACCTTGAGGCGAGTGGAGTTGGCGACCTTCTCCGGCATATGGATTGCCCGGGAAACCGTCGCGATGGAGACCTCGGCGATCCGGGCGACGTCTTCGATTGTTGCGGGCGTGGAATTCGACACTGAGTTCTGCCTTGGGCTGTCTTCGCCGCGACACTACACAGACTTGTCGAGAGGTCAAAGGCAGGCTTCAACTGATCTGTGTAAATCAACGATGTAAACCTTTACACGATGTATGTAAAGGTTTACATAAGGTCCAAAGCGGACGGGAGCCGCTGATATAAGGTGATAGAGCGTCCTTTGCGCGTCCTGCTGGAGGCGCGGCGCTCTAGGGGGGAGGACCTGATGACCGTGGAGACCGCCGACACCGCACCCGTGGTGCTGTCCGCCAGGCGCATATGCAAATCCTTCAGCGGAGTGCAGGTCCTCTTCAGCGTGAATTTCGATCTCCGCGCCGGTGAAATCCATGCGCTGATGGGCGAAAATGGCGCCGGCAAATCCACGCTTGTCAAGGTGTTATCAGGCTTCGAGCAGCCGAGTTCCGGCGAGATCCTGCTCGACGGCAAGCCCGTTATCCTGCCACCCAACGGCGCTGCGGAAGCGCTCGGCATCGTCATCATCCACCAGGAATTCAACCTCGCCGAACATCTGACCGTGACGGAGAGCCTGTTTCTTGGGCGCGAAGTCACCCGTTTCGGCATGCTCGACCGGAAATATATGCGGTCGGAGACACGCAAGGTTCTCGATGTGCTTGGTTCGCATGTCGACGAGAATGCGCGGATCAGCACGCTTTCCATCGCCGACAAGCAGATGGTCGAGATCGCCAAGGCGATCAGCCGCGATGCGCGTGTGGTATTCATGGACGAGCCGACCGCGGTGCTGTCACGGGAAGAGATCAGTATGCTCTTCAAACAGGTTCGCAAGCTGCGCGACCAGGGCACCAGCTTCGTCTTCGTGTCCCACAAGCTCGACGAGGTGATGGAACTGACGGATCGTGTCACGGTCCTGCGCGACGGCCAGTGGATCAAGACATCGCCGACCTCAATCCTGGACGGAGAATCGATCGCGCAGTTGATGGTCGGTCGCGAGCTTTCCAGCCTTTACCCCACCAAAGTCGAGCCCAATGTCGACGAGGAGATCGTGCTCAGTGTCGCCTCCGTGTCGACGGGCTACGTGCAGGATGCGAGCTTCGAGGTGCGCAAGGGCGAGATCATCGGTTTCTCCGGCATGATCGGGTCCGGCCGCACCGAGTTGATGGAGGCGATCGCCGGGTTGCGGTCCCGCCTTTCCGGCGAGGTTGTTATCAAGGGGGAAGCGGTTCCCTCGGGAGACGTGCATGCCGCCAATCGCTGCGGGCTTGCCTATATGACCAAGGATCGCAAGTCGAAGGGTCTGCTGCTCCGCTCGAATATGATGGCCAATCTGACGCTGCAATCGCTGGGCAGGCATACCCGCCATGGCTATCTCAGCCCGGGCAGCGAAGCGGCCGCGCTGGCGAAGGCCAAACGCCGGTTCGACATCAGGGTTCGCGACGCCAACATCGTCGCCGGCCGCATGTCGGGCGGAAATCAGCAGAAGCTGCTGCTCGCCAAGGTGATGGAGACCGAGCCGCAGATCATCATCATCGACGAGCCGACGCGCGGCATCGATGTCGGCACCAAGCAGCAGATCTATCATTTCATTTCGGCGCTCGCCCGGGACGGCCGGTCGATCATCGTCGTGTCGTCGGAAATGCCTGAAATTATCGGCCTCTGCACACGGGTGGCTGTGATGCGCGAAGGGCGTATCGTCGGCTTGCTCGAGGGAGAGGAGATCTCCGAGCAGGAGATCATGCGCTACGCCGCCGGGCTCAAGAAGAAGGCGGCTGCCTGAGGCTGGACAGAGAGCGTCGTCGCGGCGACGCGGATGATAAATAAGATGCCCAGAAGATATGGGACGGGAGGTTGGTTTTGGAAATGAGTGTCAACGAGGAGACCAGGGAAATCCGGCGCCGATCCTGGCGGGATGTCGACCTGCGTGCGGTGGCACCTTTCGTCGCTCTGGCGCTGCTCCTCATCGTGGGGGCCTTGGTCAATCCCAATTTCATCGGCATCACCAACCTTGCCAATGTCGCCACGCGCAGCGCCTTCATCGCCATCATTGCGGTCGGCGCGACCTTCGTCATTTCGTCAGGGGATCTCGACCTGTCGGTGGGCTCGATGGTGGCCTTCGTCGCCAGCCTGATGATCCTGTTGATGAATTCGGGCGCCATCGAAAACCCGACCCTGATGCTGACGGTCGCGGCCGTCTTCACGGTCGTTGCCGGTGCGCTCTGCGGCCTGGCGAACGGTCTGATCACTACGGTGGGCAGGATCGAACCCTTCATCGCCACACTCGGCACGATGGGCATCTATCGCGGCCTGACGACATGGTTGTCGCAGGGCGGCGCGATCACGCTTCGCTCCGCCGAGATCCAGACACTCTATCGTCCTGCCTATTTCGGCAATATCGCCGGCGTACCGGTGCCGATCGTGGTGATCCTGGCGGTGACGGCCGTTGCGGCCTTCATCCTCTATCGGACCCGCTACGGGCGCCACGTCGTCGCGGTCGGATCGAACAGCGATGTCGCCCGTTATTCCGGCATCGCGGTCAACCGCGTGCGGACGATCGCCTTCGTTATCCAGGGACTCTGCGTCGCCATTGCCGTGCTGCTCTACGTTCCGCGTCTCGGCTCGACGTCGGCGACGACGGGCATCCTGTGGGAGTTGCAGGCGATCACGGCCGTCGTCGTCGGCGGTACGGCGCTGAAGGGCGGCGCGGGCAGGGTCTGGGGCACGATCTGCGGCGCCTTCATTCTCGAACTCGTCGGCAACATCATGCTGCTTTCGAATTTCATCAGCGAATACCTGATCGGTGCCATCCAGGGTGCGATCATCATCATCGCCATGTTCGTGCAGCGCTCGCTGGTGCGCAAATCATGAATTGACGGGCTTACATTTGACCGGGCTTACAGGGCGTCCGGTCCTCGATATGGACAAGTCCCTGAAATTAAATGGGAGGAAATAGAATGCGTAAATTAATGTTGGGTCTGGCGGTTGCGGCGGTGACGTTCGCCGGCGCTGCGCACGCCCAGGACAAGAAATTCACGATCGGCGTGTCCATTCCGGCCGCCGACCATGGCTGGACCTCGGGCGTCGTGTTCCATGCCGAGCGCGTCGCCAAGCTGCTGATGGCCGAACATCCGGGCCTCAACGTCATCGTCAAGACCTCGCCGGATGCTGCCAGCCAGGCAAATGCCGTGCAGGATCTCGATACGCAGGGCATCGATGCCCTCGTCATCCTGCCGTCGGATCCGGATCCGCTCGTCAACGCCATCAAGGAAGTCAAGGCCAAGGGCAAGTTCGTCGCCCTCGTCGATCGCGCGCCGAGCAACAATGACAATTCCGTCCGCGACCTTTACGTCGCCGGTAACAACCCGGCTCTCGGCGAAGTCGCCGGCAAGTACATCAAGGACAACACGCCGGACGCCGAAGTCGTCATCATCCGCGGGTTGCCGATCCCGATCGACCAGCAGCGCCAAGACGGCTTCGACAAGGGCATTGCCGGCTCGAACGTCAAGGTTCTCGATCGCCAGTACGGCAACTGGAACCGTGACGATGCCTTCAAGGTCATGCAGGATTACCTGACGAAGTACCAGAAGATCGACGTCGTATGGTGCCAGGATGACGACATGGCCGTCGGCGTTCTGCAGGCGATCGAGCAGGCCAAGCGCACCGACATCAAGTATGTCGTCGCCGGCGCCGGCTCCAAGGACATGGTCAAGAAGGTCATGGACGGCGACAAGCTGATCCCGGTCGACGTTCTCTATCCGCCGGCAATGGTCGGCACGGCGATGGAACTGACGGCGGCAGCACTTTACGATCAGGTCCCTGTCCACGGCAGCTACATCCTCGACGCGACGCTCGTCACCAAGGAAAATGCCAAGGACTTCTACTTCCCGGATTCTCCGTTCTGATCCACTGACTTGAGAAGTGCGCCCATTCGAAAGGATGGGCGCATTTTTATGCATTGCTCGGGGGCGTGTCGGCGAAAATGCGGCACGTACCTCTTGCCGGCCAAAGCCCGTCATGATTAGGTCGCAGCCATACCACATCTGGCCGTGCGCCAGATCCAACGGCAAGGGCGAGGAGGCGCTTGCTCCCGCCAAATTGCGTGCTACAACACTTCAGAAACGTTTACGGTCGATATTCAGGGAGGAATCTGACATGAAAACGATCAAGGGTCCTGGCTTGTTCCTGGGCCAGTTTGCGGGCGATACCGCACCTTTCAACTCCTGGGACGCAATCACCAAATGGGCGGCCGACATCGGCTACAAGGGTGTCCAGGTTCCGACCTGGGCCAGCCAGCTGATCGATCTCAAGAAGGCCGCCACCTCCAAGGACTATTGTGACGAATTCGCCGGCAAGGCCCGCGAAAACGGCATCGAGATCACCGAACTCTCCACCCATCTGCAGGGTCAGCTCGTCGCTGTTCACCCGGCTTATGACGAAGCTTTCGACGGATTCGCGGCACCTGAGGTGCGTGGTAACCCGAAGGCGCGGCAGGAATGGGCGGTCGAGCAGGTCAAGATGGCGCTGACCGCCTCCAAGAACCTCGGCATCAAGGCGCATGCCACCTTCTCCGGCGCGCTTGCCTGGCCCTTCATCTATCCGTGGCCGCAGCGCCCGGCTGGCCTCGTCGAGACTGCCTTCGACGAACTCGCCCGCCGCTGGACGCCGATCCTCAACCATGCGGAGGAGAACGGCGTCGACGTCTGCTACGAGATCCATCCGGGTGAAGACCTGCATGACGGCGTCACCTTCGAGATGTTCCTGGAGCGCGTGAAGAACCATCCGCGCGCCAACATGCTCTACGATCCCTCGCACTATGTCCTGCAGTGCCTCGATTATCTCGACAACATCGACATCTACAAGGACCGCATCAAGATGTTCCACGTCAAGGATGCGGAGTTCAATCCGACCGGGCGCCAGGGTGTCTACGGCGGTTATCAGGGCTGGGTGGAGCGCGCCGGCCGCTTCCGCTCGCTCGGCGACGGCCAGGTCGATTTCGGCGCGGTGTTCTCGAAGATGACGGCCAATAATTTCGACGGCTGGGCCGTGGTCGAATGGGAATGCGCGCTGAAGCATCCGGAGGACGGCGCCCGCGAAGGTGCCGAATTCGTCAAAGCGCACATCATCCGCGTCACCGAGAAAGCCTTCGACGACTTTGCCGGCAGCGGCACGGATCAGGCAGCAAACCGGCGGATGCTGGGTTTGTGATGCGCTCAGCTTTTCCTGAGGGCGGCAAGGTCGCCGCTCTCCAGGGCGGTGAGATTGGCCTCTATCTTTCCGATCGGCCAGTCCCACCAGGCGATATTGAGCAGTTCGGCGATGACATCATCAGGGTAGCGTGTGCGGATCAGACTTGCCGGGTTGCCTCCGACGACGGAATAGGGCGGTACGTCGCGAGCGACGACCGATGCGGCAGCGATGATGGCGCCGTGGCCGATCGTGACACCGGGCATGATCGCGGCGTTGTGGCCGATCCAGACGTCATGACCGACAACGGTGTCTCTGTATGGCAGGTCTTCGTAGCCGAAGGTTTCCGGCTTGAAGATACGGAACGGATAGGCGGTGAAACCGTCCATCGGATGGTTGGCGGAACTGGTGATGAAGTAGCTTCCCCGTGCGATTTGCACGAACCTGCCGATCACCAGCTTCTCGCGGCTACCGCGAAAGAGGTAGGGCGCGAGAATACTGGCGGTTTCCTCCGCTTTTCCGGAATGGGTGAAATAGCTGTATTCACCGATCTCCATGCGCGGATGATCGATGACGTTCTTCAGATAGACGGTATCGCGATAGAGCGTGCCGTCGGGAAGAGTGATCGGATGCGTCGCGCGGGCGTCCAGGAGGGGCATGACAAGACCTTTTCCATGAATTTGCAAGAAGCGCCTAGGTCGGCGGACCGACGGCGATTTGAAATGCGTGGTGCCTCAGCGGAGGCGGGTCTTGATGTTCATTGCTTGGGCTACCTTGTTCCGACTGGCGCGAGCCTAATCGGGTTGAGGAATGAAATCCATAACAGGCGTGAAGAAAGTTCGAAGAAGGGAGAGGCATAATGGCAATTGAAGCATCATCCGAACAGACCCGCGAGCCGCGCATCCGGCTCGGCATGGTGGGCGGCGGCGCAGGCGCGTTTATTGGCGCAGTGCACCGTATGGCGGCACGCATCGACGATCAGTACGATCTCATCGCCGGGGCGCTATCGGCTTCGCCTGACAAGGCGATCGCATCCGGTCGCGACCTCGGCCTCGATCCGTCGCGGACCTATTCCAGCTACCGCGAGATGGCTATCCGCGAGGCGAAGCTGAAGAACGGCATCGAGGCGGTGACGATCGTCACGCCGAACCATGTGCATTACGATGCGGCCAAGGAATTCCTGAGGCGCGGCATCCATGTCATCTGCGACAAGCCGCTGACATCCAATCTTGCCGATGCGAAGAAGCTGAAGAAGATCGCCGACGAGAGCGGCGCACTCTTCGTGCTGACGCATAATTACACCGGCTATCCGATGGTCCGCCAGGCACGCGAGATGATCGCGAATGGCGAGATCGGTGACATCCGCGTGGTCCAGGCCGAATATCCGCAGGATTGGCTGACGGAAGCGATCGAGCAGTCCGGCCAGAAGCAGGCCGCCTGGCGCACCGATCCGGCGCAGTCCGGCGTCGGCGGCTCTACCGGCGATATCGGCACGCATGCCTATAACCTCGCCGCCTTCATATCAGGCCTGGAGCTTGACAGCCTCGCCGCCGATCTCGACAGTTTCGTCGAAGGCCGCAGGCTTGATGATAATGCCCACGTCATGCTGCGCTTCAAGGCGAAGGGGTCGGAAAAGCCGGCTAAGGGCATGCTCTGGTGCAGCCAGGTAGCGCCGGGCCACGAAAACGGCCTGATGGTGCGCGTCTACGGCACCAAGGGTGGGCTGGAATGGACCCAGAAAGATCCGAACTACCTGTGGTACACGCCTTTCGGCGAACCGAAGCGGCTGATCACTCGCGGCGGCGCCGGTTCAGGGGCGGCTGCCGGCCGCATCTCGCGCATACCGTCGGGGCATCCTGAAGGTTATCTCGAAGCCTTCGCGACGATCTATACGGAAGCCGCGCATGCGATCAATGCCCGCAAAAAGGGTAAGGCTGTCGACAAGGCTGTGGTCTACCCGACGGTGGATGACGGCGTGAAGGGCGTGGCCTTCGTCGAAGCCTGTGTCGCCTCTTCCAAGAAAAACGGCGCCTGGGTCAAGCTCTGATAGCTTTGTCAGGCGGTGGCCGCTGATCCGGCTGCCGCTTTTTCCCGCAAGCGGGCGCAAGGCCTGCAGCAGGCTTCGTAAAGGCAAAGTTGGGTGGGGAAATCCCCTCTCGACGTTTGAACGGGGAGGGGTGATGTCCGTATAGCCTCATAAAACACCTTCCATCTGCAACGTTGCAGCTTTGTCATTTCCACTCTGTACAACGCCACTTCGCTTGGCTAAACCGCCGCACAAATGGTTGGTCCAGAACGAAGACGGGATTTCCAGATGATTGATGCGAAGACGCTTGCCGGCCGTTTCCCCGGCGACTTCACCTTCGGCGTTGCCACTGCTGCCTTCCAGATCGAGGGCGCATCCAAGGTCGATGGCCGCAAGCCGTCCATCTGGGACGCCTTCTGCAACATGCCGGGCCGCGTCTACCATCGCCACAACGGTGATGTCGCCTGCGATCATTACAATCGGCTGGAACAGGATCTCGATCTGATCAAGGAGATGGGCGTCGACGCCTATCGTTTCTCGATCGCCTGGCCGCGCATCATTCCCGACGGCACCGGCCCTGTTAACGAGAAGGGCCTCGATTTCTACGACCGGCTGGTCGACGGCTGCAAGGCGCGTGGCATCAAGACCTTCGCGACGCTCTATCACTGGGATCTGCCGCTGACCCTGATGGGCGACGGCGGCTGGACGACACGCTCGACTGCCTACGCCTACCAGCGCTACGCCAAGACGGTGATGAACCGCCTCGGCGACCGTCTCGACAGCGTCGCGACCTTCAACGAGCCTTGGTGCATCGTCTGGCTCAGCCATCTCTACGGCATCCATGCGCCGGGCGAGCGCAACATGCAGGCCGCACTTCACGCCATGCACTACATGAACCTTGCCCACGGCCTCGGCGTCGAGGCGATCCGTTCAGAGGCGCCTAATGTCCCGGTTGGACTCGTGCTCAACGCGTCCTCGATCATTCCCGGCTCCGACAGCCCGGCGGATCTTGCCGCCGGCGAGCGCGCGCATCAGTTCCATAACGGCGCCTTCTTCGATCCTGTTTTCAAGGGCGAATATCCGGAGCAATTCGTCGAGGCGCTCGGCGATCGCATGCCTGTTATCGAGGATGGCGACCTGAAGCTCATCAGCCAGAAACTCGACTGGTGGGGCCTGAACTACTATAAGCCCGACCGCGTCGCCGACGATGCCGAACGCAAGGGCGATTTCCCTTGGACGGTGGAGGCGCCGCCTGCAAGCGACGTCAAGACCGATATCGGCTGGGAAATCTATGCGCCCGGACTGAAGCTGCTGGTCGAGGACCTTTATCGCCGCTACGAGCTGCCGGAATGCTATATCACCGAGAACGGCGCCTGCGACAATACCGATGTCGCCGGCGGCGAGGTCGACGACGTGATGCGCCTCGACTATGTCGGCGATCACCTCGATGTCGTTGCCGGCCTTATCAAGGACGGTTACCCCTTGCGCGGCTATTTCGCCTGGAGCCTGATGGACAATTTCGAATGGGCGGAAGGCTATCGCATGCGCTTCGGCCTCGTCCATGTCGACTACAAGACCCAGGTGCGGACGGTGAAGAAGAGCGGCAAATGGTATCGCGAACTTGCCGGGCAGTTCCCGAAGGGTAATCACAAGGCGGGTTAAACCCAGCGGGGCATCCAAATACGGCAGCTGCGCGGCGCTGTTTGGGCGCTCGCGCGCATTCGGCGTCAGTACGTCGCCTGCCTGGGAGTTCGATTCTTCACGGAATTGGCAACGAGCCTCTGCCCAGAAATATGATCGTCAGAAACCTGCAACACGCGGTTGCTTAAACGTTTTTGAACCCTTGGCTGGCAAAATCCCGAGATCAGGGAGCCATGATGCAGGCAATCGGAAAGTCGCAGAGCAAAGGATTGGGAATAGGGCGCCACATCGTCGTTGCGGGCGTGCTTTTCTCCTTCGCGGTCATCGTCGCGGTCGTCACCATCATGGTGCTGACGGCGCTCGAACGCGTGGCCGAAAATGCCAATCTCCTCGATGACGAGCGCTCGCGCGAAACGACGACCGGCGCATTGAAGACCTTCCAGGACCAGCTCGGCGCGACGCTCAACGATTACGCCGCCTGGGACGATGCCGCCGTAAACGTTTATGCGCCTGATGGTATGGCTTGGACTGTGAGCAACTACGGCGAAATGTCCGCCAACAGCTCGCTTTTCGATATGGCAATCGTTGTCGACGACGAGAAGAAGTCGGTCATGGCCTATCGCGACGGCAAACCGATGGAGGAGCCGCTTACGGATGTCTTCGCGCCTTCGCTCTGGACCCTGTTCGACAAGGTGAAGGCGGCCGGCCCAGCCGATAACCCCGAAGCCACGGGTTTCGTCACCACCAAACGCGGCATTGCCGTTGTCGGCGTAGCGTTAGTGCGGGAAAAATCCGGTGCGCTGGATGCGCCCGCCGGCCAGCACCGCTATCTCGTTTTCGCCCGCCATCTTGATGACGACAAGATCAGCGCGCTCGGCCAGACCTATGTCATCAGCGGGCTGACGCTGGCGCCACCGACCTTCGAGGCCGACTATTTCGTGCCGATCGTCGACCCGGCGGGGGCAGTGCTCGGCAAGCTCGTCTGGACCTCGCGTTCGCCCGGCGATATCGGTTACGCGCAGGTGCGACCGATGGTCATCCAGGCACTCGGTCTTGTCGGGCTGTTCTTCGTGGTGCTGCTCGTCATCGGCTGGCTTGCCGGCCGCCGGTTGAAGGCCGAGGAAAACAGCGCCCGCGAGGAGACGCTGCGCGACAGGCTGAGCGGCCTTTCCAATCGCGATGGCCTTGGCCTCGCCATCGACCGTTTCGTCATCGAGGCGCGCCAGGCCAAGCGCAACGTGTTGATCCTCTATCTCGATCTCGATGGCTTCAAGGAAGTCAACGACAGCTATGGCCACGGCACCGGCGACCAGTTGATCCGTGCGGTCGCGGCCGGGCTCGAGGTGCTGATCCCGCAAGGGGCGGTTCTCGCGCGCGTCGGCGGTGATGAATTTGCAATCGCCTTCCTCTCCGACAGCGAAAATGGTGCTGCCCTGCAGCTTGCCGAGCAGATTCTCGATTTTCTTGCCGACCCGCTGGAGATCGCTCGCCGCATCGTCGTCGTCGGGGCAAGCATCGGCATTGCCTCGTCGCTATCAGGCGCGATCGAGCGCGAGGAGTTGGTGCGCCGCGCCGACCTTGCCATGTACAAGGCGAAGGAGGCGGGCCGCGCCCGCATGACGCTCTATGATCCCTCGATGGACGCCGATCGTGAAGAGCGCAATGCGCTGGAGCTCGATCTCAGGATCGCGATCGAAAGCGGCGATCTGACGCTTGCCTACCAGCCGCTGATCGATGCCTCGACGCATGCGCTGACCGGCGTCGAGGCGCTGGTGCGGTGGAACCGCCCCGGCCACGGCCCTGTTTCGCCGGAACTGTTCATCCCGATCGCCGAGACCAGCGGCCTTATCGAATCGCTCGGCCTGTTCGTGCTGCGCAAGGCCTGCGAGACGGCCAAGCAATGGCCGGAACTCAACATGTCCGTCAACGTCTCGCCCGGCCAGTTCCGCAATCCGGCTTTCACCGATTACGTGCGCTACGTGCTGAAGCAGACGGAGATCGAGGCCGGCCGGATCACGCTTGAGATCACCGAAGGCTACATGATCCAGAATCCGCAGCGCACCCGTCAGTCGATCGAACGGTTGAAGGGGCTGGGGGTCAAGGTGGCACTCGACGATTTCGGTTCCGGCTTCTCCTCGATCGGTTATCTCAGGCAGTTCGGCTTCGACCGTATCAAGATCGACCGCTCGCTCGTCATGGGTGTCAGCGAGGACAGGCGGCAGCGCGAAATGCTGCAGGCAACGGTGGCGCTCGCCCGCTCACTCGACATTCCGGTCACGGCCGAAGGCATCGAGACCGAGGAGCAGGCGATCGCCATGCGCCTGTTCGGCTGCGATTGCCTGCAGGGCTATTTGTTCGGAAAGCCGATGACATCAGACCTCATCACCGAGATGCTGGACGAGCGACGTGCAGCCGGGGCGGCCGCCTCGCGCCGCATCAGCGTGGCTTAAACGGCGGCCAGATCCTCAAGAAGCAAACTGCTTCACAGAGATCCGGGCTTAGCTGCCGATATGCCGCTGGCCGCGTTTCCTTGCGAGGGCGATCTGGTGCTGCCGTTGACGGTAACGCAGCCGGTCTTCCTCGGTGCGGGTATGGTAGCAGTGGCTGCAGGAAACGCCCTCTTCATAGAGTGGCGAGGTGATTTCCTCGGCGGTGATCGGATTGCGGCAAGCGTGGCAGAGCCGGTGTTCGCCTTCCTTCAGCCCGTGCTCGACGGACACGCGTTCGTCGAAGACGAAGCAGGCGCCGTCCCAGAGACTTTCCTCCTGCGGCACTTCCTCGAGATATTTCAGAATGCCGCCTTTGAGGTGATAGACTTCGTCGAAACCCTGCTCCTTCATGAAGGCGGTGGCCTTCTCGCAGCGTATGCCGCCGGTGCAGTACATGGCGATCTTCGGTTTATTGTGCAGGCCAGGATTCTGGCGCACCCATTCCGGAAATTCGCGGAAGCTCTTGGTTTTCGGGTCGAGCGCGCCGCGGAAGGTGCCGATCGCCGTCTCGTAGTCGTTGCGGGTGTCGATGACGATGGTGTCGGGATCTGATATCAGCGTGTTCCAGTCCCTGGCCGCCACATAGGTTCCGACCACCTTGTTGGGGTCGATGTCCTCGACGCCCATGGTGACGATTTCCCTCTTCAGCTTCACCTTCGAACGCAGGAAGGGCATTTTCGAGGCGCGGCTTTCCTTGTGCTCCAGGCTCGAAAATTCCGGCTGGGCGCGCAGGAAGGACAGCACGGCGTGAATGCCGGCATCCGGTCCCGCGATCGTGCCGTTGATGCCCTCATGCGCCAGAAGCAGCGTCCCCTTGACGCCATTTTCCTCGCAGAGCGCCTGCAACGGTTCCTGCAGGCTCGCAAAACGCGGCACGGAAACGAAATGGTAAAGCGCCGCCACGAGGAACGGGCTGCTGTGGGTCAGGCTGTCGGTCATGGGCCGGAAATACAGAAAATCGGCGTGCGGCGCAATTGCCTTCACTCACGGCGACCTGCGGGTCATGCTCGCGCCTTCCATTCGGAGAATGGCCGCACGCCGAAGCTTCGATCAGGGGTTTCGTCGAGAACGCTGATGAATTCGATCGAGTGCCCGTCCGGATCCTTGAAATAGATCGAGAGCGCCGGCATCCAGCCGAGAACGACCGGTTCCGTCGCCGGTTCACCGGTAAAGCCGAGAGGTTCCACGCCCTTTGCCTTCAGAATGGCGGGCGCGTGCAGCACGCCGCCAGCGGTCATGCGGAAAGCGATGTGCAGCCGCATCTTCATTGGGCCAGTTCCGGTTTCCCAGAGGCCAAGCATACCGGTCTTCTTGTCGTCCACCCAGAGGAAAGCGACCCTGCGTTCCTCGAATGACGCTGCCAGTTCGAGCCCGACGATGTCGCGGTAGAAATCGGTGGAGGTCTTGAGGTCTGCAACGGTCAGATGGGTCTCGTAGATTCCGAGCACCTTCGGCATCGGGGTTGTTTCTGCGCTCATGTCTTCCTCGCGATCGGGTCTCTGCCTGTTCCATCGCGGGAGGCTAGAACCTCGACATTGGTTGAGGTCAACAGCTTTTTTCAGCCAGTCATTGAGAGTGGCCGGCGTGGCTTGTCAGGCGGGCATTTTTCGAGATTTCGGCGAAATGCGCCGGCGGGACCGATATCCGCGGTCTTTTAAGTCGCAGCCGTCCAGAGCAGCTCGATGCGCTGCGCTTCCTCGTCCGGATGGTCGGAAAAGACGATTTCGGCTTTCAGCAGCGCTTCTCGCCGATCTTGCTGCTGGCGGAAGATGATGGCGTCGAGCAGATGTGTCAGGTCATCGTTGCGGGTGAAGAGCTGCGGTTCGGCTTCGACCAGTTCGGAGAGCACGACGAGATCATGGATATGGCCGAGATCCTCGACGAGCGTCTTGGCCGCGTCACGCTTGGCCTTCATGGCGCCCGGCCAGACGTCACGCAAAAGGGCGTGGTAGAGCCGGTAGTCATAGGTACGCTTGCGCAGATCGTGGAAATCCTCGGCCGTCGCCTCGTCGTGGCAGGCCGTCAGCGCTGCCTTCGCCTTCAGGCTCGTGCGGCGCCAGCTTTTCGCCAGCATGCGGGCATTCTTGCGGTGGCTGCCGTCAAAGGTGATCGCGTCGAGCGAGGCGATCGCCTCCTTCAGCGTGCCGGCGACTTCCGTCAGCCGCTGTTCCAGCCCTCGTTCGGCCTTTGCCATCCAGTCTCGGCGTCCCTCCAGAATGGTGACGATGCGGCCGAGCGCTTCGTTCTCGTCGGGGCTGCGGGCATTGTGTTGCAGATATTCCACCGTGCCGATGAGTGCTGCCGCGTCGCGGATTGGCGACAGCGATCGCGCGGCCTCGCGCAGCCTTGCATTTTCGCGTTTCTGGAAATCCGGCACCTCGCGGGCGACGAGCCGGTAGAGCGAGCGCAGCCGCTTCAGGTTCTTGCGGAAGGAATGGATCGCCTCGTCCGCTCCGTCCGGCCGCTCTTCGAGAACGGTCATGGCATGGACAAGCTGTTTCGTGGCGACGCTGCGGAATTCCTCGGTGAAATCGGCCTCAGGCCGTATGCGATAGCCCATGCCTGTCACGCTCGTATTCTGTGGCGAGGGCCTGGTTGGAATAGCGGAAATCGCCGGTCACCTCGCGACCGAGCCAGGCGGGCAGGGCCGGATTGTCGGTCTCCGCCGTCATCTCCACTTCGGCGATCACCAGTCCGCGGTGCTCGCCGGCAAAGACGTCGACTTCCCAGACGAAGCCCTCATAGGGAACACGGTGACGGGTCTTCTCGATGACGATGCCGATTGCGTTCTGCAACAGTTCCTTGGCATCGGCGATCGGTATGTCGTATTCGAATTCGTCGCGGGTAATCGCGCTGCGGCCGATCTTGATCGTCAGCCGTGCGCTCCTGTCGTCAAGGATGCGCACCCGCACAGAGCGGTCGTCCATGGAGGCGATATAACCCTGTCTGAGGACAGACCTGGTCTCGACGGCGGAGCGCCATCCATCGCTGCGTACAAGGAACTTCCGCTCGATCTCTTTCGCCATACCAGTGAACCTTTTGTGACGATTGCGGCACGGTAGCCCAATTTCCACGCATTTCCTACCCACGAAGTTAGGAGTCCGGTTTTATCTCGACAAGGTCTCGTCGGAGCGTTATTCGGAAGCCCGGATTTCAATCGTTTCAAGGAAACCGTGCGGCCATGGGCGAGAAAACAGACAAGCTCCTTTCCATCCTGAAACTCCAGCCCGTCGTTCCGGTGCTGATCGTCGACGATGCGAAGTCGGCCGTGCTTCTGGCGCGCGCGCTCGTCGCCGGTGGCCTGAAGGCGATCGAGATCACCATGCGTACGCCGGCGGCACTCGATGCCGTTCGTGCCGTTGCCAACGAAGTCGAGGGCGCCGAGGTCGGCGCCGGCACCATCCTCAATGTCGCCCATTGGAAAGCCGCGGTCGAGGCCGGCTCGAAATTCATCGTCAGCCCCGGCACGACGCAGGAATTGCTCGATGTGGCTGCCGATTCCGAGGTGCCGCTGCTTCCGGGGGCTGCGACCGCCAGCGAAGTCATGGCGCTGCGCGAGGAAGGCTATCAGGTGCTGAAATTCTTCCCGGCCGAGCAGGCCGGTGGTGCGGCTTATCTCAAGGCGCTCTCCTCGCCACTCGCCGGTACGCTGTTCTGCCCGACCGGCGGTATTTCGCTGAAGAACGCCAATGATTATCTCTCGCTGCCGAACGTCATCTGCGTCGGCGGCTCGTGGGTCGCGCCGAAGGAACTGGTCGCGGCCGGCGACTGGGCCGGCATTACCAAGCTTGCGGCCGAGGCCGCCGCATTGAAGGCTTAAAGCTCCTATCGGCCGGGCGGGTGCGTGCTGCACCTCCCGGTCGAGCTCTCGCATTTGTATTTCAGCCGTCGCAAACCTATGTTCTGCTCCAACCTCAAAAAGGGAGATGACGAGGAATGTTCGACGCGAAGAAGCTTCTTGATCAGTTCTTGGGTTCGCAGGTCCCAGGTCTCGGCGGCTCGGTCCGCGACAGGGCCGGTGATGCCGTGCAGACGGCAAGGAACAATCCGCTGGCGACCGGCGCCATTGCCGCCGTTCTTCTCGGCACCAAGACCGGCCGCGGCCTTGCCGGCAATGCGCTGGCGATCGGCGGTCTTGCCGCCATCGCCGGCCTCGGCTACCAGGCCTACAAGAACTACCAGACCGGCCAGGCGCCGGCAGCCCCTTCGGATGCGCCATCCGCCAACAATCCTGTCCTGCTGCCGCCGCCCACCGAGTCCGGTTTCGGGCCGTCGTCGCCCGCCGGCAGCAATGAATTCGTGCTGGTGCTGATCCGTGCGATGATCGCCGCCGCCAAGGCCGATGGCCATATCGACGATGCCGAGCGCGCGCTGATCATGGACAAGGTCAAGGCCGCCGACGTCGGCGGCGAGGCTGCGGCTTTCATCGAACGCGAGCTTGCCTCGCCGACGGATATCGATGCGCTCGTCGCCGCCGCGACCACGGAAGAGCAGCGGGTCGAACTCTACACCGCCTCGCGGCTGACCATCGACCCGGATTCGCGCGCAGAGCGCGGTTATCTCGACCTGCTCGCCGGTCGTCTCGGCCTTGCCGACCAGCTGGTCGACCACATCGAGGCGACGGTGTCGTCGGCCAAGATTACCTTGTCACAGTGACAGGTTGGCCGGTTGCCTTTGCCGGGCGGCTGGCCTATCCACTCTTCCGAAAAGAGGAGTGAACATGCGCGATCTTGCACATTTCAATGGCTGCCCGGCGCCGAAGCCGGTCACGCTGAAGGGCCGCTTCGTCACCGTCGAACCCTATCGGCGTGAGGAACATCTCCAGGCATTGTGGGACGGCCTCGGCGGCATGGGCATCAACCCTCTACTTCTCTATTTCGCGCAGGGTGATTTTTCCGGTATCGAGGATTTCGCCAACTGGCTGGCGACAGTCTACACCAAGTCCGGCTGGCTCACTCACATCTTCCGCGACAATGCCACCGGCAAGATTCTGGGCATGGCGAACTACATGCGCGCCGACCCGGCAAACGGCGTCGTCGAGATCGGCGGTGTCGCGCACGGCGCCGAGATGAAGCGTTCGCCGCTCTCCACCGAAGCGCACTACCTGATGGCCAAGCATATCTTCGAGGATCTCGGCTATCGCCGCTACGAATGGAAATGCGACAACCTGAACGAGGCGAGCAAGACGACGGCCGCCCGTTACGGCTTCAGCTTCGAAGGCGTCTTCCGCCAGCACATGATCTCCAAGCGTCGCAACCGCGATACCGCCTGGTTCTCGATGATCGACAGCGAATGGCCGCTCATCAACGAAGCCTTCGAAGCCTGGCTTTCGCCCGGCAACTTCGATGCAGAGGGCAACCAGATCCGCCGCCTGCAGGATATCCGTGCCGATCTCGAAAAGGAAAGGCTCGTATGAGCCCGGAAAGCCGTTCGCAGGCGACCGCCGCCGCCATCATCCTGCTCAGCGCCGGCCTCGTCATCTATTTCCTGCCGACCATCGTTCTCTGGATCGGCAATTTCTCGCCGACGCTGGCAATTGCCGTCGGCGTCTGCCTGATCATGGCGTTTTTTGCGGTTTTCTGGCTGCGCGCGCGCTATCAGCGGGGCCGGGGGAAGTAAGTACTATCCCTGCAGCGAGGCTCCAAGCAGCAGCACGCCCATCAATATGACGAGCACGGCGCCGAGGATTTCGATGGCGGTGCCGACCCAGACCGAGGTCGCCGAACCGCGTCCGGAGAGGCGGACGGCAGCACCCTTGGCGGTGACGGCAAGCGTTGCCAGCACGGAAACGGTGATCGCCGTGCCGAGCGACATGGCGGCGACCGAAAGCATGCCGCCGAGGTAGAGCCCGTTCAGCAGCGAGAAGGTCATGACCAGCAACGCACCGGAGCAGGGGCGAAGGCCGACGGCGACGATTGCCGACCATGCCTCGCGGACACTGAACCTGTCGCCGCCGAGAAGAGCCGGATCGGGAACATGGGCATTGCCGCAGGTCTCGCAGACCATGCCAGGAACGAAGGTGTGGCCGGCTTCCACTGGCTGCGCCTTGCCGTTGAAGGCATAGGCCTGGCGTTCGGCGGCATTCTCCTTCCAGTCGAGCATCATGCTGACGGGACCGGCAGGCGTCGCCATCAATTGGCGGTTCGGCACGCGGCCCACCATCGAGCGCAGCTTGCGGAATAGCAGCCAGCCGCCGAAGAGGATGACCATGACGAAGCTGGCGATCTCCATCGCATGGGTCGCTGCCGTCAGCGTGATGCCGGTGCCGCGCAGCACCAGCCAGGCGCCGCCGACGAGCGCCACCGCCACCACGCCCTGGACAAAGGCGGAGATGAAGGAGATCACCACGCCGCGCTTCAGTTCGACCTCGTTGGCGATCATGTAGGAGGAGATGACCGCCTTGCCGTGGCCGGGGCCGGCGGCATGGAAGACGCCGTAGGCGAAGGAGAGTCCGATCAGCGAAGTCAGCTGCCAGGGGTCTTGGCGCATCGCCTTCAGTGCGTCGGTCAGTGCCCGATAGAAGGCCTGCTGCTCGTAATTGACGTAGAGAAATAGCGGTGCGAACGGGCCACCGGTCGGCTGGAAGCTCGGCTCCGCCGTGCCGATGCCGAGCGGCGATTGCGCATGGGCTAGACTAACAGCCGTCAAAAGCGCAAGGATTGCGGCGGAGAGGATGAGGCGTTTCGTCAGCATGTGACCTCCAGCCGTGTGGCGAAGAGTTTGGACATGTTGGTGCCTGTGGGATCGTTGAAGAAGGCGTCCGTCAGCGACTGCTTGTTTTCCGAGATCACCTGGTCGGCATCCGGCCGCACCACCTGATGTTTGCAGGCCTTGAAGCTGTCTCCGACGATCGCCAGTTCGTTGTCTGTGGGAAAGTCGATCGAGGTGTAGAGCGTCGGATCGTAGACGCCGAAGGTCAGCCTGCCCTTGAGCGGCATCTTCTCCGCCGGCTTCACGGCGAAGAACATCAGCAACTGCCCGTCCTTGTAGTCGACATGGATGATGTCGGGCTTCTGGACGGTAATGTTCTTCCCGTTGATCGTGAGGTTCATGTAGTAGTCGTAATCGGCAAGCGATTTCTTGACCGTATTGCCGACTTCGGTCAGCTCGTTCGGCTCCAGCTTCAGATCGGTGTTCTTGTCGAAATCCATGACCACCGAGGACGAGAAGACCTCGTCGAAGCGCCAGACATTGCGCAGTTCCTCGACACTGCCATCCTGACCGGCCACGACTTCCAGGCGGGCCTCCACGAAGATATGCGGATGGGCAAAAGCGGCGGCCGGCGCCAGCCAAAGAAGCGCGGCCATCAATGGTATGGATTTTTTCATGCGTCCCGCTGCCCTGTTCG
>Ga0307513_10003470_pt1 | contig 21332 bp, 16 predicted proteins | sample 15_EM_MG_FD_202174 | JGI IMG/M metagenome (GOLD analysis project Ga0307513, IMG submission 202174) | Populus trichocarpa ectomycorrhiza microbial communities from riparian zone in the Pacific Northwest, United States - 15_EM | ecosystem: Host-associated > Plants > Roots > Unclassified | place... | reverse complement strand
TTGATAGGCGGAACATCCTTCTATTTGATAGGCGGAACATCCTTCTATTTGATATGATGGGAGGGCTGCGCGTTTGATGGGCTGTGCTTCTGAGAAGTTTGATGATGTTTCAGGGAGAAATCCCCGGATCTGAAACTCCCCTCCAATAATGGACTGATTGGGTTATATGTGATGGAAGGATCTGATGGAATCTAAGATCCGGTGTTTCAGGGTTAGGGTTCTTACCATCTATTTAATGATTGGTTGTTGGCTGGTTTCTTTCCTCAGTTCGCTTTTCCTTTTCCCCATCAACTGCTTGATCCTCCCTTCTTAAAGTTCTTCCCCAACCGTTACCATGCCCATTAACTTGGTATTCCCTACTCCCTCTGCTTCTTACAACGAGGTTTGGGGTATGGACAATCAGGACTTCTATACTCCTGATACGAACGAATTGGTACGTCTGGGCGATGACTCTTGAGATTTGTTCAAGGGGATTGACCAACATTATAGATTGACTTATCGTATCGCGCTGGTCAGCGCATTTACCAACACCCGCCTACGGAGCTTCCTCATGTGATCTCCGAAGTGATCGCCCTGAGGATGAATGAGGAAGTTGCTGGTCAGCTTCACTCTGGGCTCATCTCCATCACCGATGAGCATCAAGATCGTCTCCATCGTATGGAGACTCACATTGAAGGGTTGGAGGCGGAGAACTCCCAGTTGAAGGATAGTCTTGTGGTGTTGTCGAGAGGATTGGCCGATGTTCGAATGCAGTCAGTAATGTGTCACGCGATGTTGATGCATTATGTGGAGACTCATTGGGAGCCTATTGGCCATTTGTTCGGACAGATTGCCGCTCTCTCCAGCTGTGGAACCGTTCCTCCCAGAGGACATTGCTTGTCAGGGTTGGGTGCCTGCTTACTATTCGATGGGCACCAGAGGTGTAGTAAGCGAAGGGTGGTTTGGGGTGAGGGGAAGTGGTGGAGTGTGGGAAGGTCTGAGGTTGGGAGACTTGTGATCGTAGGGGAAGACTGGCTTCCAAAACTTGTCAACAAAGTCGGCGAGTGCGTGGGAGAATAACCAAAAACTCTCTTCTTGTGGATGTAAGTCAGCTTGGACTTGTAACCAAGCGATGACTGATCCAGGGAGTGCGGTTGGAAAATCCCACCAGCTAACAATGCAAGACTCACAAGCGAAGACTGGGTGGGGGTAGATATCTACCTGGGGAACGTTCTGAGAGTAAGCTGGATGGACGATAAAGGTGATCACTGCTAATGGAGTATTAGTGTAAATGGATCTCCACTCAAAATAGTGATCGGCAGTGGCGAGGAAAGGTGGGGAAGGAGCTCCACTATCTAGGGAAGAAAAGGGCTTATAGTAGGGACAGTGCATGAGCTGGCCTCTGGTCTGGTTAACACTGAGGCTTGTCAGCAAGCGTTGACTCCACAAATAAGGTCTTATGTCTTCGATAGGAGGGAGAGGGAAAGGGGAGACGAGATTGGGGTTAGGAAGAGTGGGAGGTAGCATACAATTGCAGGAATGTTTCCTGCAACGTATATGAGTAAAAGGATAAAGCGGTTTATTGGAGTATCCAACTTACTTAGTTGGAGTAGTGGGTTACAGAGAAGATTGAGGATAAGGGGAAAAGAGAGCCAGAGGGGCTCATCCTTATATACTCCCAGATCCTGGTCACATGATCTACTTATTTTCTGTGGTTAAGTCTACTCTCCCTTGGAGGCGTCTAGAGATGAGTCATAACGAGTCAGTATGACTATAGATGATTCCTTCTAGAACTTTCTATTTCCAATTGATAAACGGAACATCCTTCTATTTGATGTGATGAAAGGGCTGTACGTCTGATGGGCTGTGCTTCTGAGAAGCTTGATGGCATTTCAGGGAGAAATCCCCGGATCTAAAACTCCCCTCCAATAATGGACTGATTGGGCTATATTTGATGGAAGAGTCTGATGGAATCTAAGATCCGGTGTTTCAGGGTTAGGGTTCTTACCATCTATTTAATGATTGGCTGCTGGTTGGTTTCTTTCCTCAGTTCGCTTTTCCTTCCCCCCCATCAATCATCTGCTCCTCCTCTCTTAAAGTTCTTCCCCAATCGTCACCATGTCCGCTCCCTCTGTCAACATCAACCTCTCCCTTCCCATCACTATGGGGTCTCAGGATGAAGTCTGGGGTCATGACAGTGTAGACTTCTTTGATGGAAGTGATCCATTGGTACGTGTGGTGAAGCGTTCAGGGATTTGTCCTGGAACTTAACCTCATGTTTTTAGATTGATCTTTCTTACCACTCTGGGGAGAGCGTGTTTCAACATCCCCCCTCCACTGTCGATCAGACTGCTGCAGAGATTCTCTGCCTTCGTATGAACGAGATAGTTGCTGGTCAACTTCATGCGAACACCATCAACATTCAGGATGCCCAGGCCGCTCGTATCCACGAATTGGAACAACAGGTGGATGGTATGGGTTTGGTGTTGCACGTCCTTCGTAAGAAGGTTGATGGGTTGGAGGAGAAGTTAGAAGAGGCTCATTCGTTGTCAGTAATGTCCCAGACGTTATTGACTCATTATGTGGAATCTCATTGGGTTCCTATTGCGGGTCTTATGGAACAGATCGGATCCTACGCTGGTTGCCAGCTCGTCAAGGACTCTGCGCTCCCTGAGCCCTGTGACCTCTCAGATGCAAGGGTTATCGTTACGGGAGCGTATGAATCTCCCCATCCTTCTTCCCATCACTCCTCCCTCCCCTCGCTTGAGTCCGTCTCCTCCTCCTCCATCGACTCAGTCTACTTCACCCCCGGCTTCCTTCAATCGGCGCAAGGAACGGCGTCGTTCACGCCGCCAGAAGTCGTCCCATTCGTCGTACAAAGAAGATCGACCACCCCGCCAACGTTGTCTCCCTCGTTCACAGGAGACCCGGGATCGTTTGGCCTTTTTGACCAAGGAGTCGTCGACGAAACAGGCTTTACAGGATTTCCACTACTTGGTGGCGAGGGATGGAGTTCAGGAGGCAGTGGAGGCGATGAGGTGGATTCTATTGGAGTTGGGTATTGAGTTGGAGCACAATGCTCTTGGTTGCTCATACTGTGAAGTGCTGGACGGTCGTTTCGTATACTGTCGTCGTAGTGTACATCATCCTCGTCATGTTCTTCATGACCAACTTGTAGAGGACCACTCTCAATGTGGTTGTGAACATTGATTGTACTAGATACTTTTGATGAATTCATACAATTCCTCCTTTTTATGTTACGAATCTCAATAGTGATCTGTTTGATTTGATCAACAAGATCACGCGTTCGTGACATTGCTCATGTGACGTCGTCGATGAGCCGTTTAACTCTCAGGGAGCGGATGGACCAGGGACGCCCTCTTCCCTCCCTTCGCTTGAGTCTCAGTCCTCCACGGACCTTTCCGGATCTTCCCCTTCCCCCATCAACAGCGTCTACGGACGCTTCTTTGACAGCTACCACCACAAGCCCGATCGGACTTAAAGTGGGTCAGCCAACGAAAAGAAGTAGATACTATCTCTCTATACCTCGCCTCTACTCTACATTCGCACTAGACCGGAGATATTCAATCCGGCATGATTCCGGCACGGAACAAACGCACCGTGACCGGGAATTCCATTCGAGACCAACCATTAGAACAAATCCACGCGACCATGAATGCGATTTCTCCCTCCATAAAGAACGCAGAAGACGCCAAAGCTTTCCTCATTGGCAAAGGCTGGCTGCTACCCGGAGAAAACACCTCCCTCGACACCCTAGCAAGAACTCTGTTCTCCACAGTCGTCGAACACAAGTTGGCCACACAACCGGCAAACCCCATACTTGCAGTCGCATACCTCATCACGGAGCAACTAGAGGAAGGAATCAAACAACACACCGCCAACATTATCACCAAACACCTACTTGACTCACTCGTACCAATCACAGCTGAAATCCAGACCAAACTCGAACAACACCTACAAGCAGTCACCGAAAACATCAAAGCCCACACCGTCCTCACGGAGAAACTGCAACAGACCCAGGAGAAACTAGAAGAGACTGCCCGGCAGACGACAGCCAATACCCGAACGTACAGTCAGGTAACAGCCGCCGAACAAAGCACCCCCCCTCCCATCCCTATCCCATTCACCCCAAACGTGTCATACTCACAAATGCAGATCCGAAACCGCGAAGAGATCAAACGCCGACAAGTACTGATTGACTTTGAAAGAACAGCAAGCATGAACCTCGACGCGATGGACGAGTACACCCTCTCCAGAAAGGCCGCAGACTCCGTCAATACCATCTGGGCAGCAACAACCAAACCCAAACCCCCACGCCCCAAACTCAAAGCCGCCACGCTCATGCGCAATGGAGGACTACTCTTGGAACTCGACTCTCCCAAAGCGGTTGATTGGCTAAAGAGAGAAGACGTACGAGAAAGCTTCCTTTCCAACATGGGCTCGGGCGCGAACATCAAAGACAGAACTTATCAAGTCATTGTCCAGTTCGTCCCGGTCAACTTCAAACCCGACGATGATCAACACGTTCGAGAATACGAGGCATCCAATGGCCTAGAATCGGAATCAGTCCTGAAGGCGGAGTGGATCAAACCAGTGAGCGAGAGAAGGCAAAATCAGAGAGTAGCAACGATGAGGGTCTATCACAGAGACGCGATATCCGCAAACAAAATCCTCAGCGAAGGTGCGTACGTCCTTGGCAAAAGAACCAGCCCAAAGAAACCAAAGAAGGAGCCAATCCGATGTCTCAAATGCCAAAGATTTGGACACGAGCGTCGTGATTGCAGGTCAGAGACCCCCAGATGCGGCAAGTGCGCAGGAATGCACGAAACAGATTCCTGCACGGCGCAGCGTGATAACTTCAAATGCGCTAACTGCCCGGGCTCGCACCCAAGCTACGACAGAGATTGTCCAGCCTTCGAGGAAAAATGCATACAGACTGACGCTCGCCGCCCCGAGAACAACCTTGCATTTTACCCCACAGATGATTCCTGGACATGGGCAACGATAGAACACAACGCCCAAGCCAGCCCGCCTGCCGCCAACCCCACGTCCAGACCCAACCGCCCCAATACCCTCCGACAAACCCAACTCACCGGAGCGAATGCCACCCCCATTGGACGTCCCCCCACCAGCAGTCAGCAATCCCAATCCCGAGACTCGCAATGATCCCAATCATCCCAACGCAACTCCGCATCTGGCAACAGAATCTGAACAAATCCCTCACCTCGCAACTTCACCTCATAAACACGGCTCACCCAAACGACTGGGACGTCCTAATATTACAAGAACCATGGATGGGACACACCGGAACAAGAAGCTCGCCTCACTGGATAGTCCAATATCCGAACACTTACTTCTCTGACCGCTCAAAAACCCTTCGCTCTCTCATATTTATCAATTCTAACATCTCCACAAACTCTTACGAACAGATTCATTTCGACAGCACTGACGTCACAGGCATACACCTCACGCACGATACACATAAAATAATCCTAATCAACATTTATAATGACTGCAACCACAACAACGCGATCGAAACGGTGAGTGAATTCCTATCCCAAAAATTTCCAGACGATCATATCCCCGATGACACCCACGTCATATTTGCCGGCGATTTTAACCGCCATCACGCTTGGTGGGAAGATGACCACAATACTCACCTCACATCGAGTGAAACGTCTTTACAGCCCCTACTCGATCTTATTTACAGATTTGACTTCCGAATGGCATTACCCCCAAAACGCCCAACCCTACAGGCCCTATCAACAGGTAACTGGACAAGACCAGACAACGTCTGGTGTACAAGCCACACGCTCGACCTGTTCATCCGATGCGACACCGACCCGGGCAAACGGGGTCCCAACACCGATCACTTACCCATCCTCTCCACTCTTGACACTCGAGTTATCAGAAACGAGAAAACCCCAACCCGTAACTTTTGGGCCACTATCTGGGATGAATTCACTGACAATCTTGAGACTCTCCTCTCCAACAGATCTGAACCGAAACGACTCGAATCAGACGAAGAATTCTGAAATGCACTTGACGTGGTCAACGACTCGATCAGATCCACGATCGAATCCCACGTCCCCATGTCAAAACCTTGCCCTCATACAAAAAGATGGTGGACGCACGACCTCAGCACTCTACGGAGAAAGAAGAACAGACTAGCCACAACCTCGCACCGGTGGAGGGGCCTTCCAGACCACCCGTCACACCAACAGCATCAAGAGATCCGCAAGGAATACGCCAAGCTCATTGAGAAAACCAAGAAGGAACACTGGGAAGCATGGTTGCTCAACGCGTCTGAAAGAGACATCTGGACGGCCAACAAGTATGCCACTGACCCCCCGACAGATGGTGGAAGGTCGAGAATCCCAACTCTCAATTACACCGGGAGCAACGGGGAAACCCTACGCACTATGTCAAATGAGGAAAAGAGCAAAGCCCTTGCTAATTCCTTCTTTCCACCCCCACCGCAATCCCCCATCATCCCATCGACGTGCTACCCGAAACCAGCTAACATTTTCAGATTCTTCACGAGACATCAAATCAAGAAGGCGGCCAACAAACTAGAAGGATACAAAGCCCCGGGCCCTGACGGAATCCCAAATATCGTACTGAAGAAATGTATTGACATCCTTGTGGACAGGTTATACTACATCTACAGGGCCATCTTCGAACTCGACATTTACCCAGACGAATGGAGAGAGTCGATCACGGTCATGCTTCGCAAACCAGGTAAACCCTCGTACGAGGAACCTAAAGCCTACCGCCCAATTGCTCTTCTCAACACCCTCGGCAAACTATTCTCATCCATCATGGCAGACAACCTCAGTCACTACTGCGAGACAAGAGAGGTATTTCCGAAATCCCAATTCGGAGGCAGACCATCCCGCTCCACATCCGACTCTATGTTACTACTGACACACACCATCAAGGAAGCGTGGAGAAGGAAGAAAGTGGCATCAATACTTTTCCTCGACGTCCAAGGCGCCTTCCCAAACGTGGTAAAAGAAGTACTAATCCACAACATGAGGCTGCGAGGAGTCCCCTCAGAATACACCCGGGTCACCGAACTCATGCTCACAGGAAGAAGAACAAAACTCTCATTCGACGACTTCCTCTCCAACTTCATCACAATCGACAACGGCAACAACCAAGGCTGCCCACTCTCCATGATTTACTATGCTTTCTACAATGCAGGCCTCCTCGAGATTAGCCCACCAGACACACGAGACGAGCAGCAATTCGGATATGTCGATGATGTAGCACTCCTAGCGATCGGAGACAATCTCGTCGAAACACACGAGAAACTCTCTCGGATGATGACCCGCCCAGGCGGTGCCTTCGACTGGTCCAAGAGTCACAACTCCCAATTCGAACTCTCGAAACTTGCTCTCATGAACTTTTCCTATAAACCGCACCAACCCACATCACTGATTCTCTCCCACCCCCACACAGGTAGAACCACAACCATCACCTCAACGCGAACGTACAAATTCCTTGGTGTCCTCTTCGACCCGAAGCTAAGATGGACAGCCCAGACCGAACGAGCCACTAGATCTACAGAATCGTGGATCAACCTCATCCGCCGTCTCGCACGCACCTCGACCGGCATCTCGGCCAAAGGGATGCGACAGCTATACATTGCAGTTGCGTTGCCCAGAATGACTTATGCAGCAGAGGTGTGGTACACGATACCACATAAAGCGAACGAGACATCAAGAAAGCGGATGGGGTCGGTGAAGTTCACGCAGAAGTTACTTTCAGCGCAACGCCGTGCTACGATAACAATGCTGGGAGCAATGCGAACAACCGCCGGTGACGTACTAAATGCACACGCTTATCTCCCCCCTCCTCATTTCCTCTTCCTTAAAACGCTGATTCGCACTACCACCCGTCTAGTAACCCTGCCGGACTGCCACCCCCTGCACAAACCCGCTCAACAAGCCGTTAAGAAGATAGTCAAACGCCATCGCAGCCCTCTCCACCTCCTCTTCCTGACAACTGGTGTCCAACCACGTCCATACGAAACGATCCTACCTGCACGCAGGCGACGTAACCACCGCTTGCTTGCCAAAATCAATATTGAAGAAAACAGAGACACGGCAATCGCGAACGCAAACAACATAACCGGCACAGCTATCTACACCGACGGTTCGGGTTACAAGAAACAAATCGGCGCGGCGGCAGTCCTGGTGAAGAATGGAATAGTGAAGAAGTCACTCCGGTACCACCTCGGTGCATTCACAGAACACACAGTCTACGAGGCGGAAGCAGTAGCAGTCGCTCTGGCGTTACACCTGCTAATAGAGACGAGGGAAACGATGGAAAGGGTAACGATAGGAATGGACAACCAGGCGGTACTCCTAGGAATGGCAAACCAAAAGTCAAAACCCGGCCACTATCTGATGGACAAGATTCACGACATGTTAGAAGACTTCCAGGTTACACAAGCGAGAAGGAGAGGCGAAAGGATTGAAGGGTACAAGAGAGGCACAGGCAGGACAAGACTCGAGGACGGAAGCATAGGATGGAAGGAATGGAGGCTGAAGAGATGGTGCAAAGTGGAATTCGTATGGACCCCGGGACACGAAGGCATCGACGGAAAAGAATGCGCGGACGAAGAGGCAAAACGAGCAGCACAAGGCGAACCTAGCGCGACAAAGGACCTTCCCTCTTTTCTCAGAAGAAAACCCCTCCCGATCAGCATCTCGGCGACACGCCAACTACTGAAGAAGGAAATGAAGCAACGATGGCAGGACGAGTGGAAAACCTCACCAAGATATGATCGCATGAAACAAATCGACGGCTCTCTACCCTCCGATGACTTCCTACACATCATCGACCAACTACGACGTAACCAGGCCAGCATCCTCATCCAACTCAGAACCGGACACATCCCACTCAACACGATGCTACACCGTATCAACCGATCGGACACGCCTGACTGCCCACACTGTCGAAACGGAATACGAGAGACGTTACTACACTACCTTCTCGAATGTCCACACTACGCCGGAGCAAGGCGGCTGCTCCAGGCACGACTCACACGACGAAATTCGTCCTCAATCCCATTCCTACTCGACAATAGAAGAGGCATCCCGCACCTTCTACGCTACGTCAGCGATACAAACCGTCTCAAGGCAACTTTCGGGGAGGTTCGCCCGGCAGACGGTTTTGTCATCAAGTACAAAGAGATCAAAAAGAGACCAGCCACTCGAGTCGATCAGAGCGACATATGAACACACTCGCCGGGGGGCACTGCCATCGTTTCACTCCTATCAACAGTACCTGTCGGGACGGTAACCAAGAGAACGAGGAGGACCAACGTCCGCTGGGTAAGTCTACCGCTCTCGTTCGTCACTAACCACCTTTTACCGCCCTTCACCCCGGGATTTCCTCTACTTCAATTAATGTTTCGTCTGACCTATCACACCACATCGCATCAACCAGGATTGAAAGGAAGAGATAATGGGCAAGGGAAAGGGACAGGGTGGGAAAGGGATATGTCGAGGCGCCACAATTCACGCGCTCTAACGGATGGGACACGTCCAACAGACATTGATTAGTACACTCACGCCTTAACTAGACCACTCATTGGACACTTCGCAGTTCGTAATGTGTAAAATAGGTACATCCACCTTAGCACAATAAACATACACCGAAAAAAAAAAAAAAAAAAAACAGCGTCTACTACACCCCCGCCTTCTTATCGTCATCGGCAGGAGCGACGATGCTCTCGTCGCCACCGGAAGGGGTCCCCTTCGTCGTCGTCCAAGGAAGATCAACCACCCCGCCAGCGTTGTCTCCCTCGTTCCCAGGAGACTCGGGATCGCTTGGCCCGTTTGACCAAGGAGAACTCTTTGAAGTCGGCTTTAACGGACTTCCATTACTTGGTGAAGAGGGATGGAGTTCAGGAGGCAGTGGAGGCGATGCGATGGATCCTTCTTCAGGAGGGAGTGGAGTTGGAGCATAACGTTCTTGGTTGTGCTTACTGTCAGGTAGTGGATGGACAATTTGTCTATTGTCATCACAGTGTACAGCATCCTCGTCATGTCCTTCATGACGTCCTCGTAGAAGATCATTCTGTTTGTGGTTGTGAACACTAGATGTATCATTAACGTTATCTTGATCAATGATATATCTTTTCCTCCTCTCTTTTATGTCACGAATCTCTATAGTTATTTGTTTGATTTGATCAATCAAATCTTGAGTTCGTGACAAGTGACCTCTGGATACACTACCATGGACTCCTGAACCAATGGGTTTGCCCAGTCCTATATGTGGTGAGGCTCAACACCGCTTGATTTATGAGAATCGAGCACCTTGCTTACCAATGCCAACAGAGCTTCAAGTGAGTTCTGATAAAAGATGTTGCCCATTGTTGATTCGTGTCGCCTTGGGCTGATTTCAATTTTTTGTGCGAGGGCTTTTTGGGTACTGCGGAGTTGCCGAAAGCTTGGAACATTGGGAACATCAAGTTTGTTTAGGGCCCACAGTATCGACTTCATAACTGCTCCAGACAACCGCAGCTGTGGCATACTGTCGAGGAGATCTAGAATATACATCTGTTCCAGAGTGAGGGTCAGCTATTCCGTTTGTTCATGTGTAACAGGCACTGACAGTTTTCGACACATATGGGGCAAAATCATTGGACTTGGGTTTGGAAGTAGTAAATCCAGGCATCTCGCATCCCACAGCATCACGATCCTCAGACTCGGAAGAGGAATCATTGTCATCCGATGAGAAGCCCCAGAGGTCATCCACGGGTGCTTCGTAGGATCTGCCGGCATCGACGTCATGCCAAAAATCCTGGGCGCGCTGGGATGACCAATTCTGATCATCCGTCATCATTGGCGGAAGCCTGAATTCATTCCCCTGCTCGTCAAGCCAGGCATCACAAATTTGTCGGGCGTCATGGAACAAGCCGTGTGATGGAGGTTGTGTCGGCAGAAAGTCAGGGTAGGGGCTTGAGAACTGGTCTACATCTTGTCCTGGGCCAGCTGCCACAACCGCCTGCTGTCGCTTTAGTGAATTCTTCTGTTGCACAAGTGCCTGTTTGTGTTTCTTTGTATCCAAGTGAGCCCTTACTTGTCCTCTCGAACATTCGCAGGCCTGTGGGTGGCGGTTGTCTGCATGCTTGATACAGACTTTACACCGGAAACAATCGTTCCGATGGTCTCCATCGCTCGAAACGATGCGTTCAACATCTGCAATCTATGGTCAACAGATGGGTTTTGCTGGCGGCAGACATACCGTGACTTACACTCAGGCGTTGCCGCCCTTTGTCATCCCATCGGGCGTGCAGTTTTGTTGATCGCAAGTCAGCTTGTGTCCGCATGTCCAGTGACTCACCTCAAAGACCTCACTCCATCATGTCCAGTTCCCCTAATTCTCTTCTCCCAAACCCTCATCAGTACATTTTTCATTTCCACCTCCCTCTCAATGTCGCTCACCAACAACATTGAATTCCACTGTAACCCCACACAAAACCAACAACCTGCCTCCCCCCACCAAGGGACCCCCTCGGATGGCGACGAAGGGGACGATCCACCCGAATAACGCTCACAGACAGGTTTGCCGGATGTGGGTGCAGGCACATCCGAGAGAAATCCATCACGGCAGCTTGAAGAGTATGCGGTCGCTCGTGCTTGTCACGACCGGTTGTCTGCAACCGTGGAGGAAGGGCTCATTGGATTTTCACAAGTAGGGTTGCTACTCCCTGTTCCGCATTTTGCACCCTCACGACACTGGACAGCTCGGCCATGAAGAAAAACTTATTGACCTTTATTCAAAGGTGACTCACATCGAGCAACAGATGGGCCACTCCAAAACCGATGCAGCCGAATCGCAATCCAATTTCGAACTCCCATCCCTCCCCAAGCAGATCATGGTGCGAACCTTCATTGATGTTTGATCAATGTTTGCTGACTCATCTCATGAGAGTGACATCCGCTATAAGGCAGCACTCATCCTTATGTCAACCGCTGAGCAGATGAGTTATCTTCATGGGAAAAACAGACCGGCCGCAATGATCATGGTAAGGGGGTAATTTCTCATTCGTGCTACCCCGTCCCTACGCTGAGACCAGGAAAGTTTCAAAGGTCGCCAAGGCTTCAACAAGTCATGGCTTACTGGTGCCAAAGAAAATGTTCTCCGGCTGGCGATTGGTAAGGTGTGTGACAATTTGCGGTACGGGTTGAAGTGTAGAGTATGTCATCGTTGTCGTGGTAGCTGGGTGCGTCCGTGATAGGCCATTTCTGATTCTTCTCAACGGCAGATCACGGAGTCTATTGATGGCAAGGATGATGTCCTTACGTTTATGGCAAATGCTGTGTCGCACCTTTCGAAACACTGCAACAATATTACCGCTCACGAAGCACTTGCCATTCGTATGGCCTTTTTGGTGAGCGTTCGACCATCATGTTCCCGAGATTATTTATTTGACACATCTTACAGCAGGTGGTATATCTTGAAGACTCCAGCTCTAAATTCTGGGCAATGGTTGACAATGAGCTCGAGACGGTAAGGAAGGGGTGTGTGGAACCCGATGCGATCAGCTTCACTGAGCGAGTCTTTTTACTCCACGCTGAGTATCACACAACTGACGCAAATAACAGGGCATTAAACCAAATTTACAACAAGGACCTCACTGCTTACCCACCAGACAACCGGTCTCTCCTTTCACAAGCTCGTCCCACACCCGCCCAGTCTGACATGAACAGGCACGTCCAGTTGAGATCGTAGGGTACTGGATCCCACAAAACATGTCCCAAACCCCCACTTTAAGCTCTCATATTCATGTATTGATTATCCCAATCTATTTTTGTTTGTATTGTGTCCTGAATGAAGAAAAAGAAAAAGAAAAGCGAGGGCAGCAGGGGTACCAAGTGTGAGGCTCTGGCCCCCAGTACCAAATATCTTGCGATATCCACCCTCTGGGGGATATCGCTGATTGGTCAGTTTGATATCACCCAATATCCAACCCCTCGGAATTGGTGACCTCTGCGAATATCCGCAACTCAATCTCCTACGGATATCCCACGCGACCTGTCATGTAGTACATGATCGGTGCCTTATCTCTCTAGCACACAGCTAAACATCATCTCACAAGCAGTCATAATAGAGTCCAGAATCCTATCCAATCCAGAAAAAATGCGCCAGAAAAAGGAGAAAACAAAAGGGGTTTCAGAGGGCCGGACCTATGGCTGGATAGGGAAGAAGCTGGGTGGCCTAGTAGATAAGAATCCCAAGGTCTAGTAAGAGACTTCGAGGGCAGGCTGAAGAAAGGAGAAGAGAGTTCATCAGAATAATTGGACATCCAGTCGCATGGTGGCAACCTCTTGAGGATGTGGTCTTGAGAGTCCTTGAGGAAGGTTGTCGTTGGTACTTGCATGTATCTGGCCTAGAAGGAGTCCCATCCTCAGATCAGTTAGACACTGCCACCGCAAGTTTACTTTCTTGATTTGGCTTGGCATGCTGTCTTGGGTCAATCCAAACGGCTTACTGCTCCTTAGTTCAACAGAGATTTGTAACGTGTCTTCACCTGGAAGGAGTCAGGTCCTTGGGCTGAGAGGGGCATTGGTTGGGGACGGTTTTGTCTTGAGGAGGGTGTTGAACCAGAGGCTCCCTTTAGCCCTACAGTCCTTAGGTCACATGACTGGGTAATGCTGATAAGTGACCCAATGACCGGATCACACTCTATAGCGACCCAAAGGCCGGATTATATTACATGGTCCGTGCATTTGATGTAGATGGTCCGTTATCACACACCAAGTCGGCTTAGGTGATTATTGATAGATAGTTGAAGTGTATTCCGCCTACCACGCATTATAAAAGTCGAGATAAGAGTAGATAGCAGACAAGGAAGATAAGATAAGGAAAAGCGCAGAAGAGATAAGATTAGATTAGATAAGATAAATTCTTATCTGATAGAGGCAAAGGTTAGGAGGATATATTTTCCCAGGCCCACAGACAGATGGACACACAAGGACCCACTCACAGACACAAAGGCTTAGACCTCAAGGGACCTTCAATCAGTCACACAACCATCCAAACAAGGGCAGAACCCAGGAGAGCAGAAGGACCAGACCTATCCCCATGGAAACAGGAGGAACATTCCAGAACACCATAGAAGCCTTGGAATCCTGAAGAATCACAAGGAACCACACAGAACACCATAGAACATGACAGAACATTCTGGAACATCAAGGAACCTGAAGGAATGAGGAATTATGTAAGCAGATGGAAGATTCTGGAAGCAGATGGAAGTAGATAGAATTAGATAGAACTTAGGAAATTCCAGGGAGAAGCTTGGAATGTTCCATGGCCTTCTTGACTGGATTTCTTTAAATTAGCCTCAACCCCCTTTCTAAGGGTAAGTTACCCCCTCCCTGCTTTTGTGGCAAACTGCTCAGCAGAACCCAAAGCCATCCCCTTCCCCTTTCACCTCCTATCACCCCTCAGCACCACCCACCACCTATCACCCAAACAAACCCTTACACTCATTACCTTTGACCTGTGTGGCAGAAGTGACATTCGCTTGTCATCTTATACAAACAGTTCTCCCAACATTGCACGATTGATTGTGTGAAGACCATATCTCAGGCCACCTGATTGGTTCTGTATTTGCTGGTATCCAGATCTCCATTTACAACTGAAGCATGAGTCTTCAGGGTGGGGAGTGTCAGACAAAACAGACAGGTGATTGCTATACGAGTGGACACCCTCAGCAACCTTCTCAACACGTTATTCGAACCTTCTGCTATCCATTACCATCAATTCAAGTCACTCAACAACCACACAGCCACCAAAGCGTAGTAAGCTTTGTTCCCAACCACATTCCTTCACAGCAGCTTCCCCAGACAAATTCCCATCCCCATGACGAACGCAGGGCCCTCCAGACCCGAACACAGCCTTCCCAGAACATAGATTTCAGACGACACAGCCCCCTTGATTCCGCACAGCCCACAGAACCCAGCAACAGTCACCCCAGCAACAGAGCACTGACTTATTGATCCCTTCACAGCCCCATCAAGTTACCACAGCAACAGAATACAGCCTCCTGCACAGCCCATCAGTCACATTGTCACTCTGTGACCACAATAGATACCCTTAGATATATATACCCTAGGATATGGACCAGAATAAAATATCGCTCTTCTTCTCTTCTCCCCTACCAGCAACACACACAACACTCTCCTAAGGTAAGGTTTAGAGTACCTTGTGGTAGTTTAGAATATACCACCGCACCTGCTCAACAGAGGGGGCATCCACTCTTCCTCCTGGAGGGGAGGAGTGTGGGACTTTGAGAAGGCCACTGATTCCTTGAGAAAGGAGACCAGGGCGGGGGTGGCAGCAGGAGTGAAGAGACGGGCGAGTGAGAATGAGGGGTTGTGGAGTGAGGGACATACCTTCTCCAGGTGTTCCCTGGCCCTTTCAAACTGTACGCAAGAGTGGAGTACATGGTCCCTCGTTTGCAGCAAGGGCTGGTCAGACAAGAGGACGTAGGAACAGGAGTTGGAAGAGCGTCTTGAGGGAACAAACCTGGAGAAGTACTCTCCTATATACCCATGGTTTGTGGCACATTGGACGAAGTGACTGAATGTGGCCTGATCTAGATCCTTGAAGTGAGGATGATGTGTGGGGCGAAGGGCAGGCCTAATATATAGGGATGCAGGGTAGAACCTGCTCATCTCAGGGATTTCGTGTTTGGGGTCATCCAGGTGCAACCTCCAACATTGTTGAGTTTGGTGAGGGCTTAGGTGTAGGAGACCTTTGACCCTTTCTTGGTTCACTTGCTTGATGGGCAAGTAGGCTGGTTGATTAGAGGATGTTGTACTCGACTAACCAACTCCACAGGGTGAGCGGGGATTGTTGTTCTCTCGGCTCTTGGTCCTGCTGAGTTCACTGAAGGAGAGTGTCCCTCAGTAGTATTCTTTTGTGTTGAAGAGGCTTGCACCAATGTATGATCACACTGATGTAGTCCTGAACGTATGATGCTTTCACCTATCCTCTTGTGGGGAATGGGGAATGGGTTCCTGATCTACCTTGATGATCTGGAATGGAATGATCTTGATGAGTCAAAAGATCTACCTTGCTGATAGACTTTAGACTATGGGGGGGGGGCTGTGCTGGTCTAGACTTGATGAGGCTGTGCTGGTCTGGACTTGGTGAGGCTGTGCTTGACTTCTTGCTGACTGGTCTTGAGGTCTGCTGGTCTTGAGGGATGTGTTGCTGTAGCGATGAGGCTGTGCTGTAGCTGTGGTGACAAGTGTTGTCGTGGGGACTGAAGGTTGTCTTGGAAACCTGGTTGTTATGGGAATATGTTGGGGTCGTCAAGGGGATATGTCGTGCAAAGCTACTACGCTTGAGTGGCTATGCTGATATGTCGTAAAGGTCGTGTGCAACTTGCTCTGAAAACTTGATGGGGTCTTGATGTAGACAACGTACTCAGTCACAAACACCTGTCTGTGGCCCAACACTCTCTGCCTGAAGGCTTATCTGATGCTTCAGTCCAACAGAGATCCTAATGCTGGTGCAATCACAGAACACTCAGATGTCCTGAGGATAGTTCAATCTTCACTCAAGGTTCACTCTTGTATGTCAGAAACTAGATCCTATTCAAACTAAACAAAAGGTCAACTCTTCCACAGATCCAGGGTGTGGACTATAGAGATGATTGGGGAATGTAGGAAAGGGAAAGGAAAGGTGGGAGAGGGTGAGGGCTGTGATCCCAGGAGGGTTGTGTTCTGGGAGGGATTGTCCTTCCCAAAAGGGGCTGTGTACTGGGAGGGGGAGTCCTTTTCCTTAGAAGTGTGGATGAGTTCTTTATAAAGAATTACAGGTGAGAAGGACATGGAACATTCCATGGGGTTCCATGAGATTCCATGAGTTTCTATCTATTTCTACCTAATTCTATGACCTTCCATCTGCTTACCTAATTCCTCAATCCTCATTCTTCTATCATCTTCCAGCACTTTCTGGGGTATTTCATCTTGTTCCATGAAGTTCCAGATTGTTCTATCAAGTTCCGGCGAATTCTGTACTATTCCGCAAGGTTCCATAGGCTGTGCGTGGGTCCTGGTGGGTACTTGTGTGTTTGCAGGTCCATGCGGGTCCAAATGTTGTTGTCTGATTACGTGGTTCTACGTGTCCAAGTGGATCCTGGTAGGTTTGTGTGTGTACCTTTATCTGATAAGATAATCCTTGTCTAATCTTATCTGGCAAGTCCTAATCTTATCTCGTCTCATCTCATCTTATCTTATCTTAGTCCTGAGCAAACGTGTGCAAGGTCCTGCTATTCCACTTGTTCTATACAAATATCCACTATGGCTACCTCTGTGTGTGACAACGTGTTTGTGGTGCAGTGTTAATATCTTGAATGGCAGATGACTTAGTTGTGAATGATAGGAGGGGGGTTTGTTTTGATTTCGGGTTGGCTGTGGTTTTGGCCACGAGGTCAGCAACCTTCATCATGTGAGTTCCCCCATGTCCTGGGGTCCATTCAAGATCAATGAATATGTCTGATCTGGCCATCATGATAGTGTGGATGTTGGTCTGGAACATGATGGAGGCTGCCTGGGAGGGGTGAGATGATGGGTCAAATATGACTTGAAGAGTGGAGGAACAATCAGAGAGGAGGTAGACCTTGTTGTCACGAACTCAAGATTTGATTAATCAAATTAAACAAATAACAGTTGAGATTCGTGACATAAAAAGGAGAAAACAAGATAACATTGGTATTAAATCAACTATTAATACAGTCAATGTTCACAGCCACAGACAAGATGATCCTCTACCAAAATGTCATAAAGAACATGACGAGGATGTTGTACACTATGAGGACAGTGAAAAAACTGTCCATCTACCACCTGTGTAAGCCGTCCCACTCGGACGAGCGTGGGAACGTAGAGCGTAGCTACGTATATAGTCCGAGTTTTCCGTTGATCGAAAGATCAGCTTTACTTTACCTACCTCATCGTGAATAGCATTAGTTTGTGCTTGTTCACTCGAGGTTTGGGGCTCGCCGGACTACGCCCGGCTCACATTTTTAAACATCAACAACTATCTGCTATACTTCTATCATTTACGGGGTTCTTGTCAACACCCTACCTACAACGAAAATTTTCGAACCTCCAAATCTACCAAAATTTTCCGACAGACATCTCTCTTACCTGCTGATGTCTCAGGATTCCCGCTCTGCTGGCAGAGTCTCGATATCGGTCACTCGAGGACGGGTAGTCACCCCACGCACCACCGGTAGAGGGGGTTCGAACACTCGAACGACTGGCGCAGCGAGTGCGAGGGTCGTGCGAGTAGGTCTTTGCTCTGCAGGACCAGCACCTGAGGTAGACACCTCAGGTGTTCCCCACATTGCGAGATTAGCCAGTCAGAACACAATGGCTGTTACGATGGACCAGGCGACAGGGGAGAACCCAACAGGAGATATCGTTGGGATCCTGCAGCCTGAGGCCCGGGTGGACTCGGGCCCCAGCGAGAATGCTGGGAACCCACCTCCGGCTTACTCGGCAGTCACCAACCCGGATCAACCGGGAGCCCAAAATTTGAGCCAACCGGTTGCCAGGCCAGATCAGCCGACAGGGCAGGCGTCGGCTTCGCTCACCCTACAGGAATCCCAGGTAGAAGAGCCTGAACCCCAGCCTGCTCCAGCAGACGAACCCATACCCACTCCCCAGACCACCTTGGCAGATGACAGCCAACACCCGGTAGTCCATCTGGAACCAGGACTGACGAGAATGATGATTGATCCAGAAGTCATGACCGTGTTGAGAAATGTTGTAGAGGAACAACGTTCACTCCGGGAGGACATGGTTATGTTGAAGAGTGTTGCAGAGGAACAACGCTCACTTCGGGAGGTCATGACAGAGACTTCACGGGATATATTCCAGATGCGAGTATCTACAGAGATGCTGAAGGGTGGTCAAGGGAGATTGTTTGGGAAGTTGAGCGAGGTGTTTGATGAGCAGTTTGAGTTGAGGCACGCAGTGGAGGAACTGAAGGAATGGAGGAGGGCAGCATCAACAAGTGAACGAGAGCACACTGAGATAGCAGTAGTGAAGGAGGAAGTCATCACTCCACCAATTCCGACGCCAGGCGATGGGGACGTGAGAAGTGAACTCTCATATGCCACAGATGGAGGAGGTGATGAGGAGGTGGATCTACAGATGGGCGAACGAGGCCAACGTGATCTACCACCACACTTGCTGCCAAGAAGGTCTCGTGTGGAGGCTGACAATGAGGAGAATGACCGCAAGCGAACGGTCAGACGAGAGACAATGACGTTCGATGGACGGCGCACCCAGGACCTCCCCGAAAACTTCAAGCGACTGATAACGGGACACCCACTAGCCCGATCGTCGGACGTACGACTGGAAGAACATGACCAACCATCAATGCCAAGGCGGAGTGTGACTTTGCCACACGAGGTTGGTTTTGGGGCCCCACCCCGTGACCGAGGTGACGAACGACAGCAACGGGAGCTGTCGTGGCCAGGAAGTGATGATGGAAGCGACCACGGTTCTGACTGGAACCGGAGACCGAACCGAGACGACTGGGGACGTGGTCATCGACGGCGGTCACGCAGCCGATCATCGAGGCGGGAAAAGGGGGACCGGTGGAACAGAGGTGGATCCTCTGGAGATTTGTCACCTTCGAGTTCATCAGAGGATGATTGGGATGCAGAGTCAGAGGACTCATACCTGGCGAACCGGGAGAGGAGACACAGACGTCAAAGGGAGGACCATGATGACCCACTCTCCAAGTACCAGCGGGGGCAACTCAAGGACATTAGAGACAAGATCTGGAAGATGGTTGGAAGGGAGCTAACCTATGCCACGAGTTACCGAGGGGCCAAGGACAGTGGATCTAAGATCGAGAAGTTTTCGGGAGGCAACAACTACGAGGGGTTCATGGAGTGGCTCAAGAGCATCCTACTCTTCTTCCTGAACAACCGCATGTGTGGACCAGACAACGAGATGGTGCGGATCACTTCTATGGTGTCCTTCCTCGAGGGCAAGGTGAGACGATGGTTCTCTGACCATGTGACGAACTCGAAGTCCAGGAGGTATTGGGACTTCGAAAACATCATCTGTGGGCTGTTTAATGCGTTCGTGTTCGGGTCAGCAGCATCACAGGCCGCGAAAGCCTTCCAGGAGGTTCGGTACTCGAGGAGGGAGGGCGTGCTCGCGTTTTTGGAAGAACTGAAGGCACGGGCGCGTCGACTGGTCTGAAAACCGGACGAATCAACAATGATCTACCGGTTCCTGTCGGGGGTCCCTGTGGAGATGCGGAACTACTTGACCAACGACAAGCAATTGGATCCGGCCCGTCACCGCTTACATGACTTCGTCCGGACTCTTCACAGACATGAAGAGGCATCACAGGTCATGCGAACGATGAACCTGGCGATAAACGATGAGTATCGATGGACTCGGGAGTTCCCTTTGAGGCATACCGGGGGCCAACGGCAGGACTGAGATCATGGAGAGCCAAGGAGGAAGCTCGAGGGACCCTCAAATAATAACCATCCCACACCTCAGTGGGAGGTTTCCAGGGGAAAGGTGGCCATGAAGGAGACAGTGTGTTTCAAGTGTGGGAGAAAGGGTCATTACTCGACCGACCCACAGTGCCTGAAATACGACCCCAAGGATTGACGAGCTCCACGCCAGCAGCTGAGGGTAGCGCGAGTCAGTGACGGGAGCAAGGAGGAGTCTGACCTTCAGGGTGACTCACTGGGGTTGGTGGATGGCTCCCAGTATGCTACTGCGTCCGACCGCGAAGTTCTCCCAAGTGATGACCCTGATGGCACAGATGCTCGCCTGAATTATTTGTTGATGGAGACGGTGTCTGGGAGGGACGAGAGTGAGGATGTGGTGTACGTTCGGGCGATTCGTGCTAAGGTGGTGGCAGCTCGTGAAGAGAACCCATCGCGATCTTCGCTGCAAAGAAAGATGGAACGTCCTGCAAGATCAAAGGCGGTGGAAGCATGCTTGGCGACATACATCAGGGTCAACGGGATGGATGCGTTCACACTATTCGATTCTGGGAGCACCACGGATTCACTCAGCCTGGATTTTGCCCGCATGAGTGATGTCCGGGTCCACCGGCTGGAGAAGCAGATACCGCTGCAGACGAGACACTGTTCCCGGGATGTGAGGCGAAGTACTTTTACGACTATCACTGGGGGCAAGGAGTGGTTTCCTGGGCTGGTACATCACAAGTCCATCACAAGGACATGGACAAAGTACCAGGCAAAAACCCACCTGGTACATCCCAAGTCCATTCAGAATTTTCCCAGCCAGTTT
>Ga0307513_10003469_pt1 | contig 21333 bp, 18 predicted proteins | sample 15_EM_MG_FD_202174 | JGI IMG/M metagenome (GOLD analysis project Ga0307513, IMG submission 202174) | Populus trichocarpa ectomycorrhiza microbial communities from riparian zone in the Pacific Northwest, United States - 15_EM | ecosystem: Host-associated > Plants > Roots > Unclassified | place... | reverse complement strand
CAGCTTGACGACGGTCGCGTCGGGACTGGCCTTCAGCGCCGCGCGGATCGCCGGCAGGTTCTGCTTGGCCAGCACCTGGACGTCCTTGTCACCAGCGCGAAGCACGCCGCCGCGACCAGCGTCGTCAGCCGCCCGCGCCATCCCGCCATAATCGCTCCCCGCGCTTGTCTCGCCGGCACTCTCGCGCTTCGTGTGCGCCACGACCCAGGTCGTGATGGTGTCGAGCGCGACGGGCGCGACGGTCTCCTCGATGTCGGCGTACTCGCCGGCCGCCCCAGTGGGCGCGGTCTGCAGCAGGTGGTTCAGGCCTGGCAGTTCCACGGCCGTGACATCCTTGTTTCCTCGGGTCGCCGCTCGGATGGCCGACAGGTTCTGCTCGGCCGGCACCTGCAGGTCCTTCGACCCGTTCACCGCCAGGATCGGGACCCGCACCTTGGCCAGCGTCGGACCTGGATCGTAGTCCATCAGGTCGCGGATCCAGCTCGAGCTGAAGGCCTTGGCGATCCCCGCGAGCTGCTCGGGCGTCCCGTTGAACCCCGCGGCGTTGGCCCGGAGCACGACGAGGGCTCGGGCCTCGGCCTCGGCGTCGTCCTTCGAGCCGCGCATGGCGGAGAGAATCTTGTCGACGACGGTCTGCTGCTTTGCGGTCGCCTCCGGTGTCTGGCCCATAGCCGGGCCCAGCGCCACGCGCTGCGCCCGCATCACCTCGCCCAGCGGTGCGCCGGGTCCGGCGATCATCACGATGAACGCCACCCTCGGGTCCTGGACCGCCACCATCGGCGCGATGATCCCGCCTTCGCTGTGGCCGATTAGGCCCACCCGCTTGGGGTCGATCCCCGGCTGCTTGCGAAGCCACGCCGAGGCGGCCTCCGCATCGATGGCGAAATCAGCGATCGTCGCCTTACCGAAGTCGCCGGTGGACTTGGCGAAGCCGCGGTCGTCGTAGCGCAGCACGGCGACGCCGGACCGGGTCAGCCTGTCGGCGATCACCAGGAAGGGCTTGTGGCCCAGCAGGCTCTCGTCGCGATCCTGGGCGCCGGACCCGGTGATCATCGCCACGGCGGGGAAGGGTCCGGGACCGGGCGGCAGGGTCAACGTTCCCGCCAGCACCACGCCCGGCGCGCTCTCGATGGACGCCTCCATCTCGCGATAGGGATAGGGCTTGGCCGGCGTCTGCGGCCGCTTGGCGACGGTCGCCGGCTTGCGCGCCAGCGGCAGCGGGTGGGTCACGCCGCGCTGGGTCCAGGCGCCGTCGATCGACTTGCCGTCGGCGCTGAGCGTCCCGGCGAAGGCGCTGCCGGTGCTCTTCTGGGAGAAGGTCACCTTCTGGCCGTCGCGTTTGAGGTCGCTGATCACCAAGCCATAGGTGAGTTGGTCGGGCACATCGAGCCCGACGATCGTCCCATAGGCGCCGGTCTTCACGCGGAGCACGACGCGAAGGTTCGCGGTGGGTAGGGCCAACGCGCCCTCCCAGCGCCCGTCGAGGCCGGCGATTACCGGACCTGGCGCGACCTTGCCCTTCTCAAGGGTCAGCGGCAGGGACGCGCCTTGCGTGAACGTCCCGACCCAGGCCTGCTTCGCTGCGTCCCACTGTCCTTCGTAGTGCGCCTTGACCGCTGGGATCGCGAAGGACAGCCGCTGGCCGTCCAGCTTGATGTCGCCAAGCGGCGAGCCGCTGCTGCCCTGGTCGACGCTGATCGCGGTCCCCTCGAAGCCGCCGCCGACGGCCTTGATCGCGAGCGCCAGCCGCAGGTCGCCGGTCGGAAGGCTCAGCGTCGCGCGCCAGTCGCCCGCCGCCTCCTGCGCCCGGGCCGCGCCCGCCAGCACCAGCGCCATCATCAGTCCGGAGAGCGCCAGCGCCACGATCCAGCGCGTGAGTTTCGAAGTCATCTGTCAGATCCCCCGCGGGACGCCCCGCGCCTTGAGCCCAAGATGTTAGTCGCCTCGTCGCCGGGTTTCTTACGGCGCGGCGGTCGGCGCCTGGGGCGTCGACGCCTGCACCAGTCCCAGGATGCCGCCCGGGTTCATCGCGTCCACCATGGCGCTGGGGATCAGGATCGTCGTCCCACGCTCCTTGGTGGTTTCGTAGATGATGTTCATGGCGCGCAGCTGCATGGCGGCGGGCGAGCGGCCGTAGATGTCCGCGGCCTCCACGAACTTGATCGCCACTTCCTGCTCGGCCTGGGCCAGAGCCACCCGCGCCAGCCGCTCGCGCTCGGCCTGGGCCTGGCGGCTCATGGCGTCCTGCAGCGCGGCCGGCACGCCGATGTCGCGGATCTCCACGGAGATGACGCTGATGCCCCAGTCGCCGGTCTTGCGCCCGATCACCTCGCGCAGCGCCTCGTCGCTCTGCTTGCGCTCGGCCAGCAGCGTCGAGAGCATCGAGGACCCCACCATCTCGCGCAACGACGTCTCGGCCACCTGGGTGATGGCGCGGCGGTAGTCGGTGATCTCCAACGCGGCGCGTTCGGTGTCGTGCACCTGCCAGAAGATCACCGCGTCGATGTTCACCGGGACGGTGTCTTTGGAGAGCGCCGTCTGGGCGTTGAACTCAGTGGTCTGGATGCGCTGGTCGAGCCAATAGGCGACCTGATCGATGACCGGGATGATCCAGAACATGCCCGGCCCCGCAATGCTCTGCAGCCGGCCAAGTCGCAGCACCACTGCGCGCTCCCACTGGTTGGCCATCTTGAGCGCCGCCGGGATCAGGGCGGCGGCGATCAGGACGACGGCGCCGATCCAGTAGAAGGCGACCATCCCCGACCTCGCGGCCCAGGCGAGGCTCAGCGCCCCCAGGCCCCCGACCAGGGCGCTCAGCACCGTGGCCGGCGCGTTCATTCCCGGCGGTCGCCGATATTCCGGCATGACGAATACAGGGCTCATCGAAGGGTCTCCTTCTCGGCGGCAAGCGCCGCGATGCGATCCGCGAGCGCGCGGGGGTCGACCCCAAGGGCTGCGGCGGCGGCCAAGGTCTGGCGCGCCAGGTTGTCGGTTTCGGTCTCGTGGGCCGCGCCTTCCATGGCGGGTGGCGGCTGGGCGACGAAGCTGCCACGGCCGCGGATCAGCTCCACCGCGCCCGCACGCTCCAGCTCGTCATAGGCGCGGCGCACGGTGTTCAGGTCGACCTTCAGCGCCACGGCCACCTGCCGCATGGTCGGCATTTGGTCGCCGGCCTTCAGGAGGCCCGCGCCCATCGCTCTCAGGAATTGCTCGCGCAGTTGCACGTAGATCGGGACCCCCGTGTCCCCCAGCCGTAGAGCGGCCAGCGCTTGATCCTGTGTATGCATACACTCATACAATACGTCAAAGCGGCGCCATGTCAAACCCATGGCGGGGAGAGGTTGGGGTGAGGGTTGGCGCGGGGAGGGCGGCTTGCGCCGCCGGTTCAGCCGGAATTCACGAGGGGGCCTCGTCCCGCAATCGGCCGGGAGGAAGGGCCGAGCCGGCCCCTCACCCTGCCTCTCCCCGCTCGCGGGGAGAGGAGATCGCGCAGCTACCCCGCCGGGAAGTGCAACTCGGTCTCCGAGCTCCAGGGGTTGGTCGCTGCGCGGGGCGCGGCCACCACCAGTCGGCCCGAGAGACTGGAGCGCTGGATGCCCTGCGCCTCATAGAGCGCCTCGAAACTGTCGCCCTTGCCCGCCGCCTTGGTCAACGCCTTCAGCTGGGCCGGGCTGGCCAGCGCTTCGGCGGCCTGGATCAGGCCGGTGTCTCGGACGCCCGCGATGATCAGGATACGGTTGCCCTCCGGACCCTTGAAGGCCGCGACGTAGCCATAGTCGCGATGGCTCGCTTCGCCCTTGCTGGGGCCGCCCTCCTGGCTGACATAGGTGACCTTGGTCCGGCTGTCGTAGAGCTCGTCATAGGTGTCGCCGATGCGGAACCGCGAGCCCGCGAACACCGGCCCGCGCAGGACGCCCAGGCCGCTGACGTAGCCGAGGTAGACGATGTTGTTGCGTTTCAGCATCTCCGGCGTCAGGTCCGACGCCATCACCACCCGCAGGTTCCCCGGACGCGACGCCCCGCCCGCCAGGATCGGCGTCACGCTGCGCAGCGCCGAGCCCGCGCCGACCGGCAGGTAGTAGAGATCGAGGTCGCGGTAGGTCCCCATGGCCGTGGGGTTGTCCATCAGCCAGGCGTCCAGGTCCTCGCGGGAGTTGATGGAATACTCACGGATCAGCCGATCGACGCCGGCCCGCTCGTCGGTCTCGCCGAAGATGTAGTAGTCGCCCATCACCAGCAGGGTCGGGGCGTCGCTCTTCACGAGCCGGGACCAGGGCGCGCTGCGACGAACCGCCATCAGCTCGCGCTCACCGCCGTGGGTCATCCAGAACGCCACCCAGGCGCTGACGTTGATCAACAGCAGCACCGCCGCCGCGATCGCCAGCCAGGGGACCTTGCGCCGCGCCGCCGGGACCGCCGCCGCGGGCTCGACCTCGACCGCCACCACCCGGTACTCGCCCTTGGGTATGGTCAGCCGGACGACCTCGTCGCGGCCGTCGCCGGCGTAGAATTCGTCGAGCTTCTTGCGCAGCCGGTGCACCGCCACCCGCACCGAGGCGTCCTGGGCCCCGTCGAAGGCCGAAGATCGCCCGAACACCGCCGCGGCCACCTCGAACTCCTTCGGCCGCGCGCCGGCCGCCGAGGTCTCCACCAGGTAGTCGAACAGGCGGTTCAGGCCGTCGGACCGGCCCAGCGCCTGGCGCGCGCGCAACTGCTGCGCCAGCTTGGTGATGTCCTCGAAAGCCACCTAAGTCCGATCCCCAACTCGCCTCAAACCGCGCCTGTAACGTCGTGTAACGCCCTGGAGACCGTACTTAACTGAGCGCACCGTCGTATTGCAAAGTATGTCGGGGTCTGAAGAATGTGGCCGATCCGACGTTCGGGTCCCCGGGGGAACCAGCCTTGAAGCGTATCATCACCATGACGGCGCTCGCCGTCCTGCTCACCGCCTGCAACCAGAAGCCGGCGGCGCCCGCGGCCAGCGCGCCGAAGTTCGACACCAACCTCAACGTCACCGAGGTCATGGGCCACATGGTCGACCCCGGCGCCTTCATGTACTGGAAGGGCTCCGGCGAAGAGATCACCGAGGCCGGCGTCAAGGACCTGTCGCCCACCACCGAAGAGGGCTGGGAGACGCTGGTGTCCGGCGCGACCATCGTCGCCCAGGCCGGCAATGTGTTGCAGCTCCCAGGCTACGCCCGCGCGCCGGAAGCCGACTGGAACAAGTACGCCCAGCAGCTCACCGCCCAGGCGCTGATCGCCCGCAAGGCCGCCGAGGCGCACGACAAGAAGGCGGTCTTCGACGAGGGCGGCAAGCTCTACGAAGTCTGCGTCGCCTGCCACAAACAGTACGTCATCGACCCGCTCATCAAGGAGCAGGACAAGAACGGCGGACCGCCGCACGACCCGCTTCCCGCCTGGCCCGCCTCGGCGGTCAAGGAACAGGAAGCCCACGATGCGGCGGCCAAGACCAAGCCTTGAGCTGATTTCCAGCTGAACTGATTTTCAGAATACCGGGGGATTTGATGCTCGACGTTCAACGCCGCGCACGGCGAAGACTTGTGCTCGTTTGCAGTGCGGCCGCCTTGGCGCTTACCGCCCATACAGCCTACGCCGACGAGGCCGCTTCGGTCTCGGAACTGGTGATCACCGGCGACCTGGAACAGACCCTGCCGCAGGAGATCGCCAAGTCCGGCTCGCGCCTGACGGTGATCACCTCGCAGCAGATCGAGGCCGCCAACTACCTCGATGTCGGCCAGGCGCTGAACCTTGTGCCCGGCCTCAGCCTGATCCCGCAGAGCGGACCTTTCTCCTACAACACCGCCTCGCTGCAGGGCTCGCGGCCGAGCGAGATCGTCTACCTGATCGACGGGGTGCGGATCTCCAACCGGCTCTACAACACCACCCCGCCGCTCGACACGGTCCCGGCCCACATGGTCGACCGGATCGAACTGCTGGAGGGCGGGCAGAGCCTCTTCTTCGGCACCCAGGCGGTGGCCGGCGCCATCAACATCGTCACCCGTCCCTTCACCGACGAGTTGACAGGCCGTCTGCAGGCCGGCGTCAACACCAACCGCGGGGTCACGATCAACGGCTACGCCTCGGGCGCGGCGGGCGGCGCCCGGTTCGTGGCCTACGCCTCCCACGACGAGGCGCGCGGCTACCAGCCGTTCCCCGACGCCGATTACCAGCCCAGCGGCACCGACCGTCATCGCGGCTATCGGCTCGACAGCGTCGGCGGCAAGCTGGCCTACGACTTCAGCGACGACCTGCGCTTCTCCGCCAGCTACCAGCACACCGAAGGCTTCGTCGATTCCATCCGCCCGGTGCAGGCCGCCAAGGCGATCAACCGGCGCAACGAGGAGATCGCCACCGCCAAGCTCGACTGGACGCTCAACGACAAGGTCCAGGTCTTCGTGAAGGGCTACTGGCACGACTGGGACAGTCATTACGACGAGCAGGACAACGTCCCCGGCGGCGGCTTCGACCACGTGGACGATAACGAGTTCTGGGGCTTCTTCGACTACGGCGTGAACGCGGTCGGCAAGTTCACGCCGACGCCCGGCCTCGAGACCTATCTGGGCTACGACCTGCAGATCTACGGCGGCCGCGACGACGTGCTGCTGATCGCCGACCGTAAGGAAAAGGCCCAGGCCGTCTTCGGCCAGATCGTCGTGACGCCGGAGCTGCTGTCCCGCACGCACCTGGCGCTGGGCGTCCGCTATAACGATCCCAATTTCGGCTCGTCCGCGACCGTCTGGAACCTCTCCGGCAAGTTCGATCTGACGGACACGTTCTTCATCCGCGGCAACGCGGGCACCTCGTTCCGCCTGCCGGATGCGGAGTCGCTCTTCGCCATCGACCCGATCAACAATGGCGAAATCGGCAACCCCAACCTGAAGCCCGAGACCAGCCAGAACTTCAACGCCTCGATCGGCGGCCAGGGCGCCACCTGGTCGCTGGAGCTGATTGGCTTTGCGCGCGACACCAAGAACCTGATCGACCTCTCGGGCCCGACGCCGGATCCCGACGTCTCGCAGTTCATCAACCTGCCGGGAAAGGTGAAGGCGCGCGGCTTCGAGATCGTGGGCAACGTGGACGTCACCCCATCCCTGTCGCTGCAGGGCTCCTACACCCACGCGCGCACCAAGCCGGCCGGGACCGACCTGCAACTCGCCCAGGTTCCCAAGGACACCGCCCAGGCCGTGGTCAGCTTCCACCCGCAGGGCCGGCCGTTCGGCGGCGAGATCATCGGCAACTACGTCGGCAGCGTCGTCGACAACGTCGGGGGTTTCGGGCGCCAGCAACGCGGCCACTACGCGGTGATGGACCTGAACGCCTACGTGACCTTCGGCGCCGACGATCGCCAGAAGCTCTCCGCCCGGCTGGAGAACGTCTTCGACGAAGACTACGACACGCGTGTCAACCGGGCGGCCCGCGACGTTGATGGGACGTCGTACCTCACCCACTACCGCGGCGTGCCGCGGACTCTGCATGTCGCCTACACCTACAGCTTCTAGGCCCCCAGCCGACGCCCGGGTTCGCAAGGCCTGGGCGCCGCGCTGGCTGGTGATCCTGCACCGCTACGTCGGCGTGGCGGTGGGCGCGCTGATGCTGCTCTGGTGCCTCTCGGGCATCGTCATGCTGTTCGTCCGCTATCCGGATGTCAGCCGCGACGAACGGCTGGCCCGGCTCGCGCCCATCGACTGGTCGCGCTGCTGCGCGTTCGGCAACTCGGTCCAGGCGCCGCTGCAGGTCTCGAGCGCGGCGGTCGAGACCCTGGCCGGCGCGCCGGTGCTGCGCCTGCGCCTGGCCGGCGGCGAGCGCCAGGTGATCGACCTGGCCACCGGCCAGCCGGTGCATCACGTCTCCAAGGAGACCGCCATGGCGACAGCGCTCGCCTTCCGCGGCGCGCATGGCGGCATCGGAACGGTCAACCCCGTCGTCCGTGACCAATGGACGGTGAGCGGGGAGTTCAACCGCGGCCGGCCGTTCTGGCGCGTCCGCCTGGCCGACGGCGAGGCCACCGACGTCTATGTCTCGCAAGCGGGCGGCGAGGTGATGCAGCGCACCACCGCCTCGTCCCGCATCCTGAACTGGATGGGCGCGGTGCCGCACTGGCTCTATCCGACCATCCTGCGTCAGGACACGAAGCTCTGGGGCCAGGTGGTCATCTGGACCTCCCTGGTCGGGACCTTCCTGACGCTGACTGGACTCTACCTGGGCGTCGTCGCCTGGCGGCCGTTTCACGACAAACGGCTCTCGCCGTTCCGCGGCCTGATGACCTGGCACCACCTGGTGGGCCTGGCGACCGGCGTCCTGACGCTCACCTGGGTGTTCAGCGGCCTCGTCTCGATGAACCCCTGGGGTTTCCTGGAGAGCCCCGAAGACCCGGCCATCGAACGCCTGGCCGGCGAACAGCCCACCTTCGGCGACGTCCAGATCGCGCTAATGGCGGTGGCCGAGCGCCATCCAGCCGCGGCGCAGGTCCGCACCGCGCCCTTCGCGGGCCAGCTCTTCGTCCTGGCGGGCGGCCAGCGCTACGACGCCCACGGCCGCCTCGCCCCGCTCACCGCGCACGATCTTGCCCGGGCCGGCGACAGCCTCGGCCCTGTGGCCGGTCAGGGGATCATCACGGCCGAGGATGCGTACTACTTCGCCCACCATGAGCCGGTGACGCTGCCGGCCTGGCGGGTGCTCCGCAAGGACGGGACGCGCGTCTATCTCGATCCCGCCAGCGGCGAGCCGCTCGCCGTCATCGACCCTGCCGCCCAGCAGTACCGCTGGCTGCACAAGGGCCTGCACCGCCTCGACATGATCCCCGGCTTCGACCGCGGCTGGGGCTGGAGCCTCGCCATGGTGCTGCTGCTCGCCGCCGTCAGCACCGGCGTCGGCACCGGCGTCTGGCTGGGGTGGCGCCGCATCGTCAGCGACGTCGGCCAGCTTTCCGCACGATTCCGCAAGTCAGGAACCTGAGTATGTCCCCCCTTCGCATCTGGCTGGGCGCCTCAGTCGCCACGCTCGCGCTCACCGCCGGCGCGGCCCGCGCGGCCGACGACGTCGAAGCCGCTGCGCCCTCCAACCAGCTCTCCGAGGTGGTGGTCACGGCCTCCACCCTCGACCTGATGGGCAAGGCCACGACCTCGTCCGAAGGCGCGGTCACCAAGCAGGAGCTGCTGCTGCGCCCCGTCTACCGCGTCGGCCAACTTCTGGAGACCGTCCCGGGGCTGGTGGTCACCGTCCACTCCGGCGAGGGCAAGGCCAACCAGTACCTGCTGCGCGGCTTCAACCTCGACCACGGCACCGACCTCGCCACCTGGGTCGGCGGCATGCCGGTGAACCAGCGCACCCACGCGCATGGCTCCGGCTACACCGACCTCAACTTCCTGATCCCGGAACTGGCCTCCGGCATCCACTTCACCAAGGGGCCCTACTACGCTTCCGAGGGCGACTTCTCGGCCGTGGGCTCCAACCACCTGGGCTTCGTCGAAAGCCTGCCGACCCAGGTCTCGGTCAGCGCCGGCACGCTGGATGACCAGCGCCTCTTCGCCGGCGGCACCATCGACCTCGGCCACGACCAGCGCGTGATCCTGGCGGGCGAGGGCGTGCATCTCGACGGCCCCTGGGACCACCCGGACGACCTGCGCAAGGTCAACCTCGCCGCTCGCTACGCGCAGGGCGAACCCAGTAACGGCGTCGCGGTGACGGCCCTCTATTATCGCGGCAAGTGGAACGCCACGACCGACCAGCCGCAGCGCGCCGTCGAGCAGGGCCTGATCGGTCGCTTCGGCACGCTCGACCCCTCCGATGGCGGCCAGGCCGAACGCTTCAGCCTCTCCGTCGAGGCCGCGCGCGAGGATGTCGGCCCCGGCCGGATCAGCGCCTCGGCCTATGCGATCCGCAACGAACTGACGCTCTGGAACAACTTCACTCACTTCCTTGACGACCCGATCCACGGCGACCAGCACGCCCAGAACGACCGCCGCGCCATCTTCGGCGGCGAGGTCCGCTACGACCTGACCGGCCAAGTCGGCGGCATGCGGACCGACGCCGCCTTCGGCCTTCAGACCCGCTACGACCGCATCTACGTCGACGCCCGCCACACCGAGCAGCGCCAGGTGCTCGAGACCCTGCTGGCCGACCAGGTGAAGGAGTGGAACGTCTCCGGCTTCGGCGAGGCGACGGTGCACCTGACCGAAGCGATCCGCGCGGTCGGCGGTCTGCGCATCGACCACTTCGAGGCGGACGACCACAACCTCGTGGGCGGTCTCTCCGCCGACCAGGCCAAGACCCTAGTGCAGCCCAAGGGCAGTCTGATCTTCGGCCCCTGGGAAAAGACCGAGCTCTATTTCAGCGCCGGCGTCGGCTTCCATTCCAACGACACCCGCGCCGGCACCCTGGCCGATGTCGGCGGCATCGTGCGCCCGCCGTTCCTGGTGAAGGCCACCGGCTACGAGGTCGGCGTCCGCACCAGCGCCATCCCCCACGTCCAGGCCGCCGCCACCCTCTTCGAGGCCAAGTTCGATTCCGAGCTCACCTACAACGCGGACGTCGGCCAGACCGAGGCCGGCCGCCCCGGCAAGCGCACCGGCGTCGAACTCACCGCCCAGTACCGCCCCGCGCCCTGGGTCGAACTCAACGCCAACATCGCCATCTCGCGGGCCCGCTACACCGACGGCGATCCGGCCGGCGACCACATCGAGGACGCCCCTGCGGTTGTCGCCTCGGCCGGCGTCCTGATCGACAACCTCGGCCCCTGGTTCGGCGCAGTGGAATTCCGCGACCTCGGCAAGCACGCCCTGGTCTCCGACAACTCGGTGAAGTCCAGCGGCTATCATGAGGTCAACCTGGACGTCGGCTACAAGATCAGCCCGACGCTGAAGGTCCAGCTCAACATCTTCAACGTGCTGAACAGCCACGCCGACGCCGCCGACTACCTCTACACCGACCGCCTGCCCGGCGAGCCGGCCGAGGGCGTCGAGGACGTCCACTCCCACCCCCTCGAACCGATCTCCGCCCGCTTCGGCGTGACGGCGACCTTCTGACCGCTATGGCGCGCTCTTCCGGGCCGCGGGCGCGTTGGGCCGCGCCTGGGCGGCGGGAACGTTGGCGACGACGCTGGCCTCGTTTCCAGGCTGTCCCCCGGGGATGAGGTCGTAGAAGCCGGTGATCTTCAGCCGCACCACCACCGGGTGCTCGCTGCTGTTGGAAAACTGCCAGCCCTGGATGCCGTCAAACGGGGCGGTCAGCGCGCCCTGCTGCTTCAGCCCGAACGCCTGCCGGTAGGTGGCGACGGTCATGCTCTCCAGACCCTTGGGCGTGGTGTGGCCGTGGAAGTCGTAGTGGAAGTCGTCGGCCCGGTCGGCTCCCGTCACCTCCCAGGAATAGATCAGGGTGGCGTCCTTCTTCATGGCGACCTTGTATTCCAGCTCCGAGTTGTCGGCGCCGGTCAGGAAGCCGCCCAGCGGGATCTCGATCACGTCGGTGCGCGGCGCGGTCGCGTACTCATGGACCCTCACCACCGCGCCCTTGTTGGCGTCGAGGTTCTTCTCGGCCGGCGCCCAGAGACGGCTGAGGCCGGTCAGCTTGCCGACGCCCAGCGGGTCGCGGTTGAACTCGGCCGGCAGGATCGCGCCCAGGACGACGAGCGTCGCCGCGATCAGCGCTCCAAGCGTGGCGAGGATCAGCTTGCCGCGAGGCAGAGGGCGCGTCGGTTGTTGATTGGCGGTCATGTGACGGCTCCCCCAAAGACATAGCCGGCGATCTGTTGGCCGGCGAGGATGAACCCGGCCAGCATGAGGAGGACGTTGGCCCAGGCGGCGGTGGGCTCGAACGTCCGGCTCCGCCGCCATAGCGTCATCGCCAGCAGGATGATGGAGAGCGCGATGACCTGGCCGATCTCCACGCCCACGTTGAACGAGACCAGGTTGGCCAGCAGTCCGTCCCGGTTGAGGTTGAGCGCCTGGAGCTTCGTCGCCAGGCCAAAGCCGTGGATCAGCCCGAACCCGAACACGGCCAATCTGGGGTCCGGCTGGACGCCGACCAGGGTTTTGAAGCCCGAGAGGTTGTCGAAGGCCTTGTAGGCAACCGAGAGGCCGATGACGGCGTCCACAAGGTGCGGGTCGACCTGCAGCTTGAAATAGACCCCCGCCAGAAGGGTGATCGAGTGCCCGAGCGAGAACAGGCTGACGTAGAGCGCGATGTCCCGGAACCGGAACAGGAAGAAGATCACGCCCACGAGGAACAGCAGGTGGTCGTAACCGGTCACCATGTGCTTGGCGCCGAGGTACATGAACGGGATCGGGTCGGGCCCTCGCGTGGCCGCGACAAAGGCGGCATCCGAGCCGCCGATATTGTGGGCGAGCGCCGGGGCGCCGAACGCCAACACCGCCAGCGCGACCGTCGCAGACAGCATCAGCCGCGCGGCATGTTCGCGTCTGCTTCCGGTCGTGGCCAACGAACCCCCTGCTTGGACGGTTTGAGACCGAGTCGGGATCCGATGGCCGCCATGGCAGGGTAGGGCATGATCAAGAAGCCAGCGAGGTTCTTTCCAGGTCCGTCGGCGCCTCCTACCGTCCCAGGATGACCGACAAGCTGACGCGGGCATTAACTGAGTCGCTGGCTTGGCCGGGCGCGCCGCTGGCCATCGCATCGGCGGCGCTCTTCGGTGCCAGCACGCCCTTCGCGAAGCTGCTGCTTGGCGGCGGGGTGAACTCCTGGCTGTTGGCGGGCGTGCTCTACCTGGGCTCCGGCGTCGGGCTGTCGATCGTGCACCTCGCCAGGCGCCTAACGGGCGTCGGACCTCTCGAAGCATCGGTGACGCGAGCCGACCTTCCCTGGCTCGGTCTCGTCGTCCTCAGCGGCGGAGCCATCGGCCCAGTGCTCCTGATGATCGGCCTCGCGACCACCTCAGCGTCGTCCGCGGCCCTGCTCCTCAACGTCGAGGGTCTGGCGACGATGGCGATAGCTTGGCTGGTCTTTCGCGAAAACGTAGATCGCCGCCTGCTGATCGGGGCCTTTTCGATCCTGGCGGGCGCCGTGCTCATTTCATGGAGCGGAGGCTCTGGCGGCGTCAGCCTTGGTTCCCTCGCGATCGTCGGGGCGTGCGTCGCCTGGGGCGTCGACAACAACCTCACGCGCAAGCTCAGCAGCGCCGATCCAGTCCAGATCGCCTTGATCAAGGGCTTGGTCGCAGGGGCGGTGAACCTGAGCCTTGCACTGGCCTTTGGCGCACATCTTCCGCCTCTGGGGCCCATGGCGGGCGCTGCCCTCGTAGGGTTCCTGGGGTACGGCGTGAGCCTTGTCCTGTTCGTCCTTGGTCTCCGCTATCTCGGGACCGCCAGGACCGGCGCATACTTCTCCGCGGCGCCCTTCATCGGGGCGCTCCTCTCGCTCTGGATGTTCAAGGAGCCGCTCACCGGGCGCCTGGCGGCGGCGGGCGTCCTGATGGGCGTTGGCCTCTATCTCCATCTGACGGAAGACCACTCCCACAGCCATCAGCACGAGCGCCTGGACCACGAGCACAGCCACGTTCACGACGAACACCACCAGCACGCCCATGGCCCGCAGGACCTCCCCGGCGAGCCCCATAGCCACCGGCATCACCACGCGCCGATGCGGCACAAGCACCCGCACTACCCGGACCTCCACCACCGACACGATCACGAGCCCGCGTAACGGCCTCGGGCTGAAGCTAGAGCGCAGCCCCACTGATGCTCCGCCGTTGGCAGCCTCTACAGCGTCGCCTACTCTTCGCCGCCCATGGCCGCCCACACCTCGAAGACCGTCATCTACTCCGCGCTGGCCGGCAACACCGCGATCGCCCTGACCAAGTTCGCCGCGGCCGGGTTCACGGGCAGCGCCGCGATGCTGAGCGAGGCCATTCACTCGGTCGTGGACACCGGCAACCAGCTCCTGCTGTTGTTCGGCCTGCGCCGGGCGGCCAAGCCGGCCGACGCCAAGCATCCCTTCGGCTACGGCCTGCAGCTCTATTTCTACACCTTCGTGGTGGCCGTCCTGATCTTCGGCGTCGGCGCGGTGGTGTCGATCTGGCATGGACTCGAGAAGATCCGTCATCCGACGCCCGTCGAGCATGCTTGGGTGAACTACCTGGTGCTGAGCGCCGGCGTGCTCTTTGAAGGCGGTGTGTGGGTCGTGGCCTTGCGGGCGTTCAACGCCGAGCGCGCCGGCCGCGGCTGGATCTCCGCGATCCGATCCAGCAAGGACCCCACCATCTTCACGGTCCTCTTCGAAGACACCGCCGCCCTGGCCGGCCTGGCGGTGGCGCTGCTCGGCGTTTTCCTCAGCGAGACGTTCGACCTCCCCGTGCTCGATGGGATCGCCTCGCTGCTGATCGGCGGCATTCTCGCGGTCACGGCCTTCTTCCTGGCCTCCGAGAGCCAGAGCCTGCTCACCGGCGAGGCGGCCAGCTACGACACCCGCCGGGGCATCAACCGCATCGCCCGCGCCGAACCCGGCGTCACGGGCCTGAACCAGGCGCGGACCATGCACTTCGGGCCCAACGAGGTGCTGGTGGTGCTCAGCCTCGATTTCGAGGACACCTTGCCGGCCGGTGAGGTCGAGAGGATCGTCACCCGCATCGAGCGCAAGATCAAAGTCGCCCACCCCGACGTCAGGCAGGTGTTCATCGAGGCCCAGAGCTTCGCCGCCGACCGCCGCGCCGGGCGGACCGAGGTCGTCTAAGCTCGCGCGGTCCAGGCGCTCGCCGCCGCCGAAGTACGCCGTCGCAACGCCATGCTTGCCAGGCGAACCCGGGCGGCCTAGCCCTAGTGGATCGGGAAAATGCGGTGTCCCGTTCAGGCTTCGGCCCAACGACCGCGCATCTCCGTTCGGGAGCCGCGCAATGGAACGTTGGAAGTACTCAATCCTCTTGGATCGACGCAGCATCGCCCTTGGCCTGGTGCTCTTCGGAGGGCGAGCCGTGGCGGCGACTCCCTGCGCGCCCGCGACCGTGCTGTTCGTGTGCCCTGCCGGCACGGTAAAGAGCGCCATCGCCCGCGAGACGCTTCGCAGCCGCGCCGCTGCGGCCGGGGTCCAGGTCGTGGCGATGTCGCGTGGTCTCCATCCGCAGGACCACGTCTCGCCCGCCCTGGCGGCAAACCTTCGGGGGGACGGCATCGAGCCCGCGGCCGAACCGGCCCGGGCGTTTTCTGACGCCGACGCCTCGGCAGCGGACATCGTCATCGTGTTCGACGAAGCGGCCGACGCGCCGGCTCTTCGCAAGGCGCGCGCCTGGGGCATACCCTCCTGGAATTCCGACTACGCAGCCGCCAAGGCCGCGCTGGCCGAACGTATCGAGAGTCTGATCGCCGAGCTCCGGATGCGTCAGGCGGCGGGTTGCGGGCGGGTGGGCCAATGAAGCGGCGCCGGCGCTGGGCCATTCCGCTCATGGCGGCAGCGGGCTGCATGGCCGGTTGCATGGCCAAATCCGCGCCGCCGGACAAGGCGGCCCTTGTGCTGGAACGAACGATCCCGCTGGTGGGCGTGGTCGGACGTATCGATCACCTCGCCTACGACGCTAAGCGCGGTCGCATATTCATCGCCGAGCTTGGCGCCGGCTCGGTGGAAGGCGTCGAGCTGGCGACCGGCCGTTCAATCGGAAGCATCGGCGGCCTGAAGGAACCGCAAGGCTTGGCGTTCCTGCCTGAGCGCGACGAGCTAGTGGTGGCGAGCGGCGGCGACGGGTCGATCCGCTTCTATCGAGGCGCGAATCTGGCGGCCACGGGCGCCATGCACATGGGAGACGACGCGGACAACCTGCGGGTGGACCCGACTTCCGGACGGCTTGTGGTCGGTTATGGCGCCGGCGCCCTGGCCGTCATCGATCCGGCCACGCGGCGCGTGACCGCCACGACGCCGCTACCCGCTCATCCGGAGGGCTTCCAGCTCGACGGCGAGCGCGCGTACGTGAACCTGCCCGACGCTGGGCAGACCGCGGTCGTGCATCTGCTCACGGGCCGGATGCTGGCGCGTTGGCGCAACCCCGGCCTGAAGTGGAACTTTCCGCTGGCGCTCGATCCCGCGGCTGGTGTCGTCGCGGTCGGCTATCGCTTTCCGGCCCGTCTCGTGGTCTGGACCGCCGCCTCGGGCCAGGTGCGGCAGAGCCTCAGCGCCTGCGGCGACGCCGACGACCTGTTCTTCGACAAGCCGCGCGCCCGAATCTACATGATCTGCGGCCAGGGCGTGGTCGACGTCTTCGCCGCCAAGCCGGATGGCTATAGCCGGATAGCCCGCGTGCCGACGCGCGGCGGCGCCCGCACTGGACTCCTCGTGCCCCAGCTCGACCGGCTGTTCGTGGCGGCCAGGGCCGGACCCAGCGCCCCAGCCGCCCTCCTGGTCTATCGACCCCAGCCCTAGGCTAGGCCCGGCTCGCCTTCGCGAACGCCTCGTTGGCGTGGCGCCAGGAGACGAGCTTCATGAAGGCGTTCACGTAGTCGCCGGCCTTGGCGCCGTAGTCCATCTGGTAGGCGTGCTCATACATGTCGAGCGCCAGGATCGGCGTCCCGCCGGCCAGCGTCTGAGTGTGGTCGGACGCCCAGGTGTTCACCAACCTGCCTTCGTGTGGGCTGTAGGTCAGGAGCACCCAGCCCGAGCCGCCGCCCAGCGCCTTGCCGATCCCGGAGAACTCCGCGGCCCAGCGGTCGACGCTGCCGAAGTCCCGCTCCAGAGCCTGCGCCAATCCCGCGCTGGGCGGCGCCGCGGCGACGAGGCCCGCGAAATAGACCTCGTGCAGGATCATCGAGTTCCAGGCGATCAGCTCTTCGCGTTTCAACCCGTTGATCATGAAGCCCTGGGCCGTCGCCGGATCGAGTTTGGCGAACTCGCCGCGGATGGCCCCCAGCCGCTTCACGGCGCCGACGTAGTTGTTGTCGTGGTGGCTGACCAACAGCTTCTCGGAGAGGCCCGGCACGCCCTTCGGATCGAACGGCAGGGGCTTGGGCGTGTAGGCCGGCGCCGTCTGGGCGGGTGCGGCCGTCGCCGCGGCGGCCCCCGCCAAGGCCAGGCCGCCCAGCAGCAGGCGACGATCGAGGTTGGGCTCAGACATAGGGGATGCTCCGGCTACGGGTTGCAGGTCACGCTTCAGTGGCGTGGGCGGGCGGTCGCAAGGCGCTTCAGCGTCGTGGCGGCCAGGATGCCGGGCGCTTCGTCGGGGAAGGGGAAGACCGAGTTGACGTTGATCTCACAGAGCACGTAGCTGTCCTCGCCGGAAGCGGTCCTCGGACCTAACAGGAAGTCGGCGTCCCAGATCACCGGCAACTCGGCCGGCGCGATGTCGAGCAGCCGCGCCAGCCCAGGCGTCCAGTCCCCTTCCATGACGCCGCGAAGCCGTTGGAACCTCACATCGTCCGCCCCGGAATAGAGCCGCGGGCCGGCGGGGCCCGCTTCGGGCGGCGCCAGCGCGCAGACCATCTGATGACCGAACCCCACCACCCGGCCGCCCGACATGTAGCAACGGACCATCCCGTCCAGCAGGCGCGCCTGGAACGGCTGGTCCACCAGACCGCCACCGGCCTCGAAGGTCGCCAGGCGTTCGGCGATGAAGGCGGCGAGCGGCAGGCTGCGCTCGCCCTCCTCGCCGCGGGCCTCCAGCACGCGCACCGCGCCGCCGCCGGCCGCTTCGACCTTCCAGACGCCGATGCCGCCGTTGCCGCGGTTCTGTTTCAGCACGCGCGGTCCGGCGGCGACGCGGGAAGGGAACCCGGTCTCGAAGGCCGCCGGCGTCTCGTAGAAGGCGCAGTCGGTTCCCCAGCCCAGCGTCCGGCTCCGGTGGAGCACGGCCTTGACGCCCATCTTGGCGGCCACGTCCGGGTGCGTGCTGACCAGCACGCCGGCGTCGGCGACCTGCCGCAGGATGTCGTCCAGCGCCATCCGTCGCTGCCCCGTGGCGGTGGCGATGGGGTCGACCCAGACCAGCACGCCGTCCATCCGCAGAAGCTGCGCCCGGATCTCGGCCGCCGCCTCTTCGCAGAACACCGCCGGCTCCGGCGCCATGCCCTGGGCGGCCAGCGCCTCGAACACCGCCTTCAGCCGGCTGGTCTCACCGCGCGCCTCGGCCCGCGCCGGGAGGTCGCCCCGCCAGACCACGGCCACCTTGAAGGAATTGGATGTCGTCATCGCGCGCTCCTCCCGGCCTTCCAGCCGGTTCAAAGGAGCGGGTCTTGGACGGCGGACCGCCTCATCCCGGGCGCCCGCATCGGCCCGGAGCCCGCAGATTAGGCCCTTCTGGATGGCGTGCAAGCGCCGGGCCGCTATGGTTCAGCCATGCCCGACTACCGCCCCGTCACGGCCGCCGATCTCGACCTGATCTGCCGGCACCGCCATGAGATGTTCAAGGCGTCCGGCCGCGCGGACGAGGCGCTGGCGCCGATGAGCGCCGCCTTTCGCGACTGGCTCGCGCCGCGCCTGGCCTCGGGCGACTACTTCGGCTGGATCGCGATGGAGGACGCCGCGCCGATCGCCGGCCTCGGCATGATGGCCATCGACTGGCCGCCGCACCCCTCTCACCCGACGCAAGGCGCACGCGGCTATATCTTGAACGTCTTCGTCGAGCCGGACCGGCGAGGGCAGGGGATCGCCAAGGCGCTCATGGAGCAGGCCATGGCCGAGGGCCGCCGGCGCGGCCTCCAGTACATGATCCTTCACGCCACGGCCCAGGGCCGCCCGATGTACGAAAAGCTCGGCTGGGCCCAGACGTCCGAGATGTCGATTTCGCTATAGGTCGCCCCGGGCCATGACGCGCGAAAGCGAGGGGCGCCTCTAGACCTTCCCCACCTTGAACCCCGCCACCGACTTCTCGATGCGCCGCGCCCGCGTCTCGGGCGTCTTGGCGTCGGCGATGGGCTCCACGTGGCGGCGCTTGTTGGAATAGGAGAGCTTGTCGAAGAAGGCCTGCGCCGCCGGCTCGGCCGCCAGCGCCGCGGCGAAGTCGGGCGGCGCCTCGATCACCCGCGGTTCGGCGTCGAGCTCCAGCACCACCTCGACCTCGTCGCCGCCTTTCAGGCCGGACTCGGCGCGCACCGCATTGCTCACCCCGATCATGAACTTGCCGCCCATCGAGGCGACGGTGCTGCGGTAGGTGAAGCCGTTCAGCGTCACCTTCACCGCAGGCTTCTTGCCAGCGCCCAGCGCCGCCACGGCCTTGTCCGGCACGACGATGCCGGCGGTTGTGCCGGCGCCGGTCACGATGGTGGTGTGGAAGGTGACGCTCATGTCTTGCGGTCCGTCAGCGCGGCGTAGGTCAGCCTGGGCGAGATCTCCCGCACCGGCGGCGTGCCCGCGCCCGGCACGCTGCCGTTCAGGTTCTGGATCATGCCCACGAAAACCAGGTCGTTGGTCGGATCGATCCAGAACCAGGTCCCGAAGGCGCCGCCCCAATAGAAGGTGTTCAGGCCCTGCGGGCTGTTCGCCGCTTTCGGGTCCATCAGCACCGCGAAGTCGAGCCCGAAGCCTAGTCCCGGCTGGTTCGGGCCGTAGACGTCCACGAAAACCCCGGGCTCCAGGACGTTGGTGCGCATCAGCTTGACGCTCGAGGCCTTGATGCACCGTTTGCCCCCGGCCTCGCCGCCGTTGGCGACCATCTGGGCGAAACGCCAGTAGTCCTCGGTGGTGGAATAGAGTCCGCCGGAGCCGGCCAGGAAGGTCGGTTTGCGCGTCGGATCGTTCTGCGTGGGCAGCTCGACGATCTTGCCGTCCTTGTAGGTGTTGACCTTGGCCACCCGCGACGCCTTCTCCGGCGGGAGCCAGAAGCCGGTGTCGACCATGCCCAGCGGCTTGAAGATCCTGTCCGCGAAGAACGCGTCGAGCGTCTTCCCCGAGAACTTCTCCACCAGATAGCCCTGGATGTTGACGCTCGGGCCGTAGAGGAAGTCGGTCCCCGGCTGGGCCTTCAGCGGCAGCTTCGCCAGCTTGTCGATCATGCCCTGCAGGTCGCCCTGTGCGAACTTCTGGTCATCGTAGTCGGCGTTCACGCCAAAGCCCGCCGTGTGGCTCATCAGCTGGGCCATGGTCATCGGCGTGGCCTGGTTCACCAGCGAGCCGTCCTTGGCCTTCACCTTCATCCCTCGGAACTCCGGGATGTGCTGGTCGACGGGGTCGGTCAGCTTCCACTCGCCCTGTTCCCACAGCATCATCATCGCCACACCGGTGATCGGCTTGGTCATCGAGGCGATGCGGAAGATGGTGTCCTTCTGCATGGGCGCGCCGGCCGTCAGGTCGCGTTTCCCGTAGGCGTCGAAGTGCACGACCTTGCCGCGCCGGGCCACCAGCGTGGTCACTCCCGCCAGTTTCTGTTCGTCCACCAGGCCGTGCATCGCCTTGTCGAGCTCCGCCAGGCCCGCGGCAGAGACCCCGACGCTCTCGGGCGCCGCGGTGGTGACGGCCGCCAACCCCTCGCGCACGCCGAGGCCCAGGCTGCCCAGGGCGATTGAACCGGCCAGCAGGCCGCGGCGATCGATGGTCATGGCGTTCCCCCAAGAGTGCTTTTGCCGAGGACTATCCGCCAACTCCGCCGGGCTGGCGAGGGGGTCCGTCCAGCACGAAGATCGGCCCGTAGAGCTCGTCGTAGGTGGCGTCCGCCATCGGTAGGTCGATGCGCAACCGGTAGACCCCGGGCGGCGCGCGCATGCCCCGGCGGCCGGTCTTGCGCACCTGGTCCTCCAGCCAGAACGAGGCCACGCCTGCCGGCATGCCTTTCAGGTTCGAGAGCAGGGCGGTGGTGTCGGCCAGGTGGAACGGCAGGTCGGCGGCCAGCGTCCCGTTCAGCTTGGCGTAGAGGCCCACCGCATAGACCTGGTCGACGATCCGCACGACGCCGAAGCCGGCGTGACTGTAGCGGGGGTTCAGCAGGTTCGACCAGTGCGGCGGGCTGGACCGCCAGTTGCGCATCAGGTCGCCGGCGCCGTCGATCTTGCCGCCGCGATGGTAGGTGATGTTCTCGCTGGCCGACCCGATGGTGCGCCTCGCCACCAGCCCCAGCCGGTCGGTGGGATCGAAGCCCTCCGGCGACAGGTGCTCCACATAGCGCCGCTGGGCGAGGTCGGCGGCGTGGGCCCGCGCGGTCGCCGCCAGCTCGGCGTCCCAGGTCAGGGCGTCGGCGCCGCCCCCGGTCCGCGCCCGGTTGGTGAGGGCGTGCAGGTTCCGCTCCGTCGCCCCGTCGAACCGCCCGCCGCCCGCGTCGCCGGCCCGCGCCCGCAGCCGCGCCTCGTAGGCGATCCAGGCGTCCGCCGACGGCGGACCCGCCGCCCGCGCCGCGCCGGCCGCCGCGGTCAGGCCCGCGGCCAATCCGCCGGCCAGCCAGCCGCGGCGGTTCAACCC
>Ga0307513_10003468_pt1 | contig 21334 bp, 16 predicted proteins | sample 15_EM_MG_FD_202174 | JGI IMG/M metagenome (GOLD analysis project Ga0307513, IMG submission 202174) | Populus trichocarpa ectomycorrhiza microbial communities from riparian zone in the Pacific Northwest, United States - 15_EM | ecosystem: Host-associated > Plants > Roots > Unclassified | place... | reverse complement strand
GAACGTGGCGATGCAGCATGCGGTGCTGAATCTGTGCCGGGTGAAGCTGCGGGACCAACAACGCCTGACGCACGGTCCCCTGCCGGAGTATCCGAACGAGGACTTCGGGGACGAGGTGCCGCGTTCGGGGAACGCGTCGGGGGGTGGGCAGCCCGGCTGGGCGGTCAGGTGTGCGCCGGGCGGGCCCAACGACTATGTGTACGTGATCGTGCAGCCGCCCGGCTGGAAGCCTCTGGCCGAACTGATCGGGCGTCCTGAACTCGCGGACGATCCGGAGTGGGCGACTCCCGAGGTCCGGTTGCCGAAGCTGGCGAAGATGTTCCAGTTGATCGAGGAGTGGACGTCGGCGTTGCCGAAATGGCAGGTCTTGGAGCGGCTGAACGCATACAGCATTCCGTGCGGGCCGATCCTGTCCACGAAAGAGATCATCGAGGATTCCTCGCTGGCCGCGAACGACATGATCGTCACGGTCGGGCATCCCGAGCGCGGTGAGTTCACCACGGTCGGCAATCCCCTCAAGCTCTCCGACTCCCCCACCCGTATCACCGCCCCGCCCCTCCTCGGCCAGCACACGGAGGAAATCCTCATCGGCGAACTCGGCCTGGGCGACGAGGAACTGCGCCTGCTCAGGTCGAGCGGGGTGATCTGACGTGGGGGCCCTGGAGCGCACCACGCAGGTGAAGGTGCGGAGCCGTCCGGCTGTTGGGGGGCGGTTCATGACGTAACCGAGCACAGGGAGCGGCCGACGGTGCGCGTCGGCAGCCCCGGGACCCATGCGCGCACGAAAGGCATTTGGACAGGGGGCGCTGGCCAGATCTTTCGACGCAAGGAGTCTTGACCAAGATGACAACCATCGACTACTCGACGTCCGTCCCGTACCGGGAGGTGACGGATCCCAACGGCCGCAAGTACCGCATCGGAGAATCCGATGTCGACATCATGGGCCGTGGGCGCAAGTGGATGGTCATCCTGCCGTGGATCGGCATGATGGGCATCAGCTCCGCCGAGTACGCGTTCACGTCCGCGGAGGACACCCTCCACGAGGCCCACCTGTGGGACAGCGGGCACATCTTCTGGCTGATGGGCGTCTGGGTGTTCTTCCAGGCGGCCGTGGCCTTCCCCGCCGGTCAGTTGCGGGAGAGCGGCAAGCTGCCCGCCCGTACGGCGATGATGATCGGCGCGGTCGGCACCATGCTCGGCTATGTCTCACTGGCGTACGCGCCGAACGTGCTCGTGGCCTACTTCGGCTTCGGCATGTGCAGTGGTATCGGTGCCGGTCTGGTCTACGCGACCTGCGTGAACATGGTCGGCAAGTGGTATCCGGAGCGCAAGGGCGGCAAGACGGGCTTCGTCAACGGCGGTTTCGCCTACGGCTCGGTGCCCTTCGTGTTCCTGTTCACCTCGTACATGGACATCAGCAACTACCAGACCGTGCTCGCCTGCGTCGGCGTCGGGCTGTGCCTGGTCGTGGCGTCGGCCGGCTGGTTCTTCAAGGACCCGCCGAAGAACTGGTGGCCCTCGCACGTCGACCCGCTCAAGGCCACCGACGACCCGAAGATCCGCCGGGCGCTGGAGAAGAACCCGCCGGCGGTCAAGCAGTACACCCCGCGGGAAGCCTCTCGGCAGCCCGTCCTGTGGATGATGTGGTTCTGCCTGCTCTGCACGGCGGGCATCAACATCTTCGGTATCGCCTTCCAGGTGCCGTTCGGCAAGGACATGGGCTTCGCGGGCGGGATCGTGGCCACGGCGATGTCACTGAAGGCCATCGTCAACGGCACCGGGCGCGGTGTGATCGGCTGGATATCCGACCGGTACGGGCGTCGCAACACGCTCATCATCGTGTGTCTGGTGCTGGGCACGGCCCAGTTCGGTGTGCTGATCTCCGGCCAGATGGGCAGCATGCCGTTCTTCCTGTTCTGCTCCATGGTCTCCGGCTTCGGCGGCGGGGCGATCTTCCCGCTGTTCGCGGCCATGACCGCGGACTACTTCGGTGAGAACAACAACGCCTCCAACTACGGCATGGTCTACAGCTCGAAGCTCATCTCCGGCCTCGTCGGCTCCGGAGTGGGCGCGATCGTCGTCAACCACTGGGACTACGAGGGCGCGTTCGTCCTGGCCGGCTGCATCGGCCTGGCCTCCGCGGTACTGGCCGTGTTCCTCAAGGCGCCCGGCAGGCCGACAGCCGCCCGCCGGGTCTCCCCCAACCCCCAACCGCTCGGCGAGGAAACGGCCTGACCCATCGGCAAGGAAACGGTCCGACACGGAGGAATTGGCCTGAGATGACGGCAGATCCGATCGCGACGAACGGTTCGACGAGCAGTCCGACCAACGATTCGTCGACCGACCCCGAAGCCGCACACCGTCCCCATCCCCATCCCCGTCCCACCCCCTATCGAGAAGTGACCGACTCCCGAGGTCGGGTCTACCGCGTCGGCGAGACCGACCGGGACATCCTCGGTCACTCCCGCAAGCTCATGGTGTACCTGCCGTGGATCGCCATGATGGCCATCAGTGTCTTCGAATACGCGTACGGCTCGGCGGAGGACACCCTGTCCCACGCCCACGGCTGGACGCAGGGAAACACCTTCTGGATCCTCAGCGTCTGGGTCCTCTTCCAGGCCGGCATCGCCTTCCCCGCGGGCTGGCTACGGGAGAAGGGCGTCCTCACGGCCCGTAGAGCCATGTACATCGGCTCGGGCCTGTGTGCCCTGGGCTTCCTCCTCGCCCTGTCGCACCTGAGCAACGTCTGGCTGACGATCCTGGGCTTCGGCGTCGTCGGGGGCATCGGCGCCGGGCTGGTCTACGCGACCTGCATCAACATGGTCGGCAAGTGGTTCCCCGAGCGCCGGGGAGCCAGGACCGGGTTCGTCAACGGCGGATTCGCGTACGGATCGCTGCCGTTCACTGCCGAACACTTGTCCAGCGCTCCATCCTTCAGGGTGGAGGTGAAGAGCAGTCGGCCCGGAAGGCCGCAGCACCACCGCTAAAGTCGCCTTGTCCGACAACGTAGTTGGCGGACCTACCGCCGGACTGGCGGGACGTCAAGCCTGTGGAGACCTTGTCAGACCACCCTCGGGTGGCAGGGGCCGATGAAGCAGGAACCCAAGGGAGCACTGCAGTAACGGTGCTGACCGGAATCGCCTTCGTTCACGCAGGCGAGGATGTCAAATCATGATCGTGGTCCTCGCGATCGACTTCGCCAAGGAGGTGGGATTCGGCCCATTGGTGGCCGCCTCGTCCATGGGTGTCATGGCGGTCATCAACGGCATCGGCCGCGGTGTCGTGGGCTGGCTGTCCGACAAGTGGGGCCGCAAGCCCACCCTGGTGTTCGTCATCGTCGTCCTGGGCCTGGCCCAGTTCGGGGTGATCTGGGCGGGCGACGTCAAGAGCGAGGCACTCTTCCTGTTCTTCGCCTTCCTCTCCGGCTTCGGCGGCGGCGCGTTCTACCCGCTGTTCGCGGCGCTCACCCCGGACTACTTCGGGGAGAACTACAACGCGTCCAACTACGGGCTGGTGTACAGCGGAAAGCTGATCAGCGGCCTGTTCGGGGGCGGCCTCGGCTCCATGGTGGTCGCCGCCTGGGGGTACGACGGCGCGTACGCCCTTGCCGGTGCCGTCTCCATGGTGACGGCGGGGATCGCCCTGCTGCTGCGGCAGCCGGGGCACACCACGACCGTCCGGACCGCGGAGCCGCAGCCCGCGGGGTGACGGCACGCGCGCGTGAGGAGGCCCTCCCGGAATCCGCCGACCCCGGGAGGGCCTCCTCACGTGCACAGGGTGCTGTTCGTCAGCACTTCTCGCGCAGCGAGTGCAGGTGCTCGCTGGAGCGGCGCGCGAAGGTGAAGGACTCGGTCGGGTTGTCGTGCTCGGCCTGCCAGTGGTGGGCCAGCCGCTCACCGCGCAGCCGGGTCACGGCGGAGATGAACCGCTGGTAGTCGATGTCGCCGTCGCCGACGTCGGTCATGCGGTAGCCGTACTGGTTGCCCGGGTCGCTCACGCCGTCCTTCACATGGAAGAGCGGGTAGCGGTGGGGCTGCTTGAGCACGTAGTCGAGCGGCTCGAACGGGGCGGGTTTGCCGTCGGGACGCCTGGAGAAGCGGAACTGGCCGGAGTAGGCCCAGAAGATGTCCATCTCCAGGTACACGAGCTTGGGGTCGGTCTCGGCGAGGAGTACGTCGTACAGCCGGACCTTCGGGTTGTCGGTGGCGAAGGAGAACTCCTCGGAGTGGTTGTGCTGGTAGAACTTCATGCCGCGCGCCCGGGCCGCCGCGCCGTACGTGTTGAACTCCTCCGCCGCCCGCTTCCAGGCGTCGACGGTGGAGCCGTAGCGGAACGGGCCGGAGGCGGTGCCGATGTGCTTGAGGCCGAGGGCCTGGGCGTCGTCGAGGACCTTGTTCAGGTTCTGGGCGAAGGTGTACGCATTCGGGTCGTCGGCGTAGTAGCCGACGTGGCTGCCTATCGGGTTCAGGCCGTTGTTGCGCGCCAGTCGCTTGAGCTGGGCGAGGGTGATGGGGCCCGCCGAACCCTGGGTGTATCCGGCGAACTCGACCTCGTCGTACCCGTACTTCTTCAGCTCGGCGAAGACGGGTGCGAAGCCGAGCGTGGAGACCTTGTCGCGCAGGCTGTAGAGCTGGATGCCGAGCCGGCCGGGCGGCAGGACGGGGCGGCCTCGGCCCGCGCCGCCGGACGTGGACTGGGTGGTGGCGCCGGCGGGGGCCGCGGCGGCGCCCACGAGTGCGGCGGCGGTGGCGCCCGCGGCCACGCCGAGCATGTTTCGTCTGCTGAGGCGGTGGGCGAGTTCGGGGTCGGTGTGGTGCGTGCGGCTCATTGCTGGAACTCCTCGGATTTGGAGGGCGTTGTCAGTGGTGAGTGCTTCACTTGTGACCAGTCAGGAGAGACCGGCCAGTTGGAGCAGGAGTGCTTTCACGTCGGTGGCCGCGATACGGCCGTCGACGGCACGGGGGGTGGAGCAGATGAGGAGCGGACCGTCGTCGTCGCTCGCCGGAAGGCGGCCGTGGCTGCCGCGAATAGGTGAGGGATCCAGGGGCACGACCGCCATGCGGTAACGCAGGCCGAGTTTCTTGCGGGCCAGCGCGGTGGCTGCCTTGACCTTGACGTAGGGGTCGCGCGGATCCATGAAGAGTTCGACCGGGTCGTATCCGGGTTTGCGGTGGATCTCGACGAGCTGTGCGAAGTCGGGCGCGTGTGCGTCGTCGAGCCAGTAGTAGTACGTGAACCAGGCGTCCGGCTCCGCCACGGCGACGAGCTCACCAGCACGCGGATGGTCGAGATGGTGGGTCTTCTTGCCCTCGTCGTCGAGGAGTTGCTCGATGCCGGGCAGGTCGGCGAGCGCTTCCTTCACGGTCTCCAGATCCTCAGGTCGCCGCACGTAGACGTGGGCGATCTGGTGGTCGGCGACGGCGAAGGCGCGTGACGCCATCGGGTCGAGGTACTCCATGCCGTCCTGGGTGTGCACTTCGAGCAGTCCCGCGCGACGCAGGGCCCGGTTGATGTCGACGGGCCGGTCGACACGGGTGATGCCGTACTCGGAGAGCGCGACGACGGTCCGGCCTTCGGCCCGGGCGTCGTCCAGGAGCGGGGCCATGGCCGCGTCCAGGTCGGCGGCGGCCTTCAGGGAGCGCGGGTCGTCGGGGCCGAACCGCTGCAGGTCGTAGTCGAGATGAGGGAGGTAGCACAGGGCCAGGTCGGGGTGGCGGGTGCGCAGGATGTGCCGGGTCGCGTCGATGATCCAGCGGCTGGAGGTGAGGTCGGCGCCGGGGCCCCAGAAGTGGAACAGGGGGAACGTGCCGAATTCGGCGGTGAGTTCGTCGTGCAGGGCCGGGGGCCGGGTGTAGCAGTCGGGTTCCTTGCGGCCGTCGGAGTAGTAGATCGGACGGGGGGTGACGGTGATGTCGGTGTCGGCGCCCATGGCGTACCACCAGCAGATGTTGGCGACCGTGTAGCCGGGGTGCGCGCGGCGGGCGGCGTCCCACAGTTTGTCGCCGGCGACGAGTCCGTTGTGCTGCCGCCACAGGAGTACGTCGCCGAGGTCGCGGAAGTACCAGCCGTTGCCGACGATGCCGTGCTCGGCGGGGTGGGTGCCGGTGAGGAAGGTGGACTGGGCGGCACAGGTGACGGCGGGCAGGACGGTGCCCAGCGGAGCACGGGAGCCGGACTGGCCGAGGGCTTTGAGCCGGGGCATGTGGTCGAGGAGACGGGGGGTGAGGCCTACGACGTCCAGGACGAGGAGGGGGATGGGGTCGGTGGGTGCGGGGTCTTCGCCGGCCGGGCGGGGGCTCATGGCAGCTCCTTCAGGCCCAGGTCGGTCAGCAGGTCGCGGGCGAGGGTGAGTTCGGCGGCGATGCCGTCGGCGAGCTGGGCGCGGGCGCGGGGCCGCAGTTCGGGCGGGAGGGCCTGCCAGGTGTAGGTCTCGACCTCCAGATGGCGGGTGAGGGGGTGTGGGCCGCCGACGAGCCGGGTCAGGGCGGACTTGAGTACGGGGAGCGTGGAGGTGAGGGGTGCGGCGGGGGCCGCGTGGAGCGGGACGTGGAAGTGGGATCGCCACGGGGAGGCGTCGGGCAGGGTGTCGCCCTTGAGGGCCTCGCCGAGGTCGTCCGTGCCGCGCAGTCCGGCGGCGGTGGCCGTGCGGGTCTGGTGCAGGAAGCGGGGTTCGTCGAAGGCGGCGAGGGCCTCGCGGACTTCGGGGAGATGGGGGTGTTCGGCGTGCAGGGCGGCTGAGAGCTGGGACTTGACGACGGGGACACGGGCCTCGGTGAGCGCGTCCAGGGCGGTGTGCGGATCTTCGAAGGAGGTGGCGAGGTGGCAGGTGTCGACACAGATGCCGATGCGGTCGTGGCCGATCGCGGACAGCGGGGCGATGGCGTCGGCGGTGGTCTCGACGGTGCAGCCGGGTTCCGGTTCCAGTCCGACGCGGATGGAGCGGCCGGTGAGTTCGGCGAGGGCGTCGAGGCGTTCCGCGAGGGTGCCCAGGGCGGTCAGGGACGAGGCCGCGCGCTCGCCGTCGTATGCGGTGCGCCAGGCGAGCGGCAGGGTGGAGATGCTGCCTTCGGTGACATCGTCGGGGAGGAGACCGGCGAGGACCCGGGCCAGGTCGGTGGTGTGGGCGAGCCGCTCGGGGTCGGCCCAGTCCGGCTTGTAGACGCGGTACTTGACCTCCTCGGCGCCGAAACCCTCGTACGGGAAGCCGTTGAGGGTGACGACTTCGAGGCCGCGGCGGTCGAGTTCGGTGCGCAGGCCGCGCAGGGCGGAGGGGTCGGTGACCAGGGCGTGGGCGGCGTCCTTGGCGAGCCACAGTCCGATGCCGAGGCGGTCGCGGCCGAGGCGTCGGCGTACGGGTTCGCAGTGGTCGCGGAGTTGGGCGAGGACGCCGTCGAGGGTTTCGGCGGGGTGGACGTTGGTGCAGTAGGCGAGGTGGATGGTGGAGCCGTCGGGGTGGCGGAAGCGCATCGGTCACTCACCGCCGCGCAGGATGGAGTTGCCCTCGTGGGTGGCGTCGGTCGCGTCGACGTCGAGGTCCAGCCGGCCGCTGAGTCCGTAGAAGGCGACCGGGTTGCGCCACAGGACGCGGTCGACGTCGTCCTCGGTGAAGCCCTCCGCCAGCATCAGGTCGCCGACCCTGCGGGTCTTGAGGGGGTCGCTTCTGCCCCAGTCGGCCGCGGAGTTGACCAGCACCTGTTCGGGTCCGTGGGCGCGGAGGATCGCGACCATCCGTTCCTCGTCCATCTTGGTCTCCGGATAGACCGAGAAGCCGAGCCAGCAGCCGGCGTCCTTGGCCTCCTTCACGGTGGTCTCGTTGAGATGGTCGAGCAGGACGTGCTCCGGGGGCAGCGCGGACTCCCGTACGGCGTCGAGGGTGCGGCGCAGGCCGGCGAGCTTGTCGCGGTGCGGGGTGTGGACGAGCGCTGGCAGCCCGTGGTCGGCGGCGAGCTGGAGCTGGGCGGCGAGGGCGGTGTCCTCGGCGGGGGTCATCGAGTCGTAGCCGATCTCGCCGACGGCGACGACGCGGTCCTTGACGAGATAGCGGGGCAGTTCGTCGAGGACGGGGGCGCAGCGCGGATCGTTCGCCTCCTTGGGGTTGAGGGCGATCGTGCAGTGGTGGGCGATGCCGTACTGAGCGGCGCGGAAGGGTTCCCAGCCGAGGAGGGAGTCGAAGTAGTCGAGGAAGGAGGTGGGTGAGGTGCGGGGCTGGCCGAGCCAGAAGGAGGGTTCGACGACGGCGCGGACACCTGCGGTGTACATGGCCTGGTAGTCGTCGGTGGTCCGTGACGTCATGTGGATGTGGGGGTCGAAGATGCGCATCAGGACTCCTTGGCTTCGGACGCCGTCAGGGCCAGGACTCGGTGCAGGTCCTCGGGGACGGGGCGGCCGGCGGCGGTGCGTTCGGCGGCGTAGTCGTCGAGCATGCGGGCGAGTTCGGTGTCGGCACGGGCCCGGTGGTGGAGGTCGGCCACGGTGTCGACGGGTACGCCGGTGAACAGGCACTTCAGTACGGCGTGGCGCCAGTTGTGGGCGTCCAGGTGCCGGGCGGCGTACGGGCCGACGGCTGCGGCGACGAGGCGGGTGTCGTTGGTGCGCAGAGCGTCCTCGACGAGGGGGAGGGCGTCGGGGCCGGGGACCAGGTGGGGCAGGGCGTGCAGGACGGCTCGGCGTTCGGCGGCGGTGCCCTGCTGGTAGACGCGGGTGAGGGCGTCCGGGCCGGCTTGGGCGGCGTGCAGGATCAGGATGCGTACGGCGTCCACGTGGTCGGTGCCGCAGCGGCGGCCGGCTTCGGCCAGGCGCAACTCCCAGGCGGAGATGGGTCCGTGGGTGCCGGAGCGGGCGGCTGCCTCGTCCAGGGCGCGGGCGAGCCAGGCGCGGGCGGGTTCGGTGAGGTGGGCGGTGAGCTGGGTGTGGAGGTCGTCCAGGGAGGTGAGGGCGAGGGGGTTGCCTGCTGGCGGGGTGTCCCGGCTGGTGTGGGGCTGGGTCACGGGGTGCTCCCTTCGGCGGGGGTGGTGGAGTGCTTGGCCGGGGCGGCTATGGAGGTGGCGGGAGCGGCAGCCGGGGCTGCGACGGGCTGCGGGCGGGGTGTCTGCGGGCGGGGTGTCTGCGGGACTTCGGTGGGCCGGGGCGGCGAGGCGGGCGACGTGGCGGGCTGCGGACAGGCGGCCTGCGGGGCTTGAGCGAGCCGGGACGCCGTGGCGGTCGGCGCTGCGGCTTCAGCGGAGCAGGCGGACTCTGCGGCTTCAGCAGACTCGACGGAGTCGGCGGACAGGGGCGGGGTGCCCGGTGCCGTTCGGCGGAGGAAACGCAGGGAGTGTTCGGCGTAGTGGGGGCCCGCGTGGGAGTGGCGGGGGAGTTCCACGACGGTCAGGCCCTGGTAGCCGGTGGCGGAGAGAGCGGCCAGTACGGGCGGGAAGTCGATCTCTCCGTCGCCGAACGGGAGGTGTTCGTGGATTCCGCGGCGCATGTCCTCGATCTGGACGTGGCGCAGCCAGGGTGCGGCGGCGCGGACGCAGTCGGCGGGAGGGAGTGGTTCGAGGCACTGGCAGTGGCCGATGTCGAGGGTGAGGCCGAGGGCCTCGGGGTCGTCGAGTGCGTGGCGGAGGTGGTGGAAGTCGGCGATGGTGGCGAGGAGTTGGCCGGGTTCGGGTTCGACGGCGAGCGGAACGCCAGCTGCCGTGGCCGCGTCCAGGACGGGGGCGAGGGCGTCGGTCAGGCGGTGCCAGGCGGTGCCCGGGTCCGTGCCGGTGGGGGTGATGCCGCTGAAGCAGTGCACGGCGTGGGCGCCGAGGTCCGCGGCGACTCGCACGGCCCGGAGCAGGAGGTCGATGCGTCGTCGGCGGTCGTCCGGGTCGGGGTCGAGGAGGGAGGGACCGTGTTTGCGGCGCGGGTCGAGCACATAGCGGGCGCCGGTCTCCACGGTGACGCCCAGGCCGAGGGTGTTCAGACGGCGGGCGAGCTGTCGGGTGCGGGCGGGGAGGTCGGGGGCGAGCGGGTCGAGATGCATGTGGTCGAGGGTCAGGCCGACGCCGTCGTAGCCGAGGTCGGCGAGCAGGCCGAGGGCGTCGTCGAGGCGGAGGTCGGCGAGGCCGTTGGTTCCGTAGCCGAAGCGGAGGGGGGTGGTGGCGGAGGAGTCGTGCGGTGCGCTGGGCCGGGTGTGTGCCCGGTCGCCCCGGTCCTGGGCGCCACCCCGGGTCGGCGCGTCCGCTCGCGTGCTCACCGGCGTTCCCCCTCACCGTCGGCCGGTCGCCCGCCGTCCGGGGACCCGCTCGGCCGGGGTTCCTCCGCCCGGGCGTCCGCGTCCCGGCCGCTCTCCTCGACGCTCGAAGGCCCGGCCGGGCCTGTCACGTCACCCGAAAGCCCCGTGTCCCCCGCAGTCCCCGGTGTCACCGCAGACGCACCAGGCCCCGGGCCATTCCCTTCGGCGCCCGAAAGCCCCGCCGGTCCCACCCCCTCACCCGAAACCCCCGCGCCCCCCGCAGACCTCGGCGTCACCGCAGACCCAGCAGACCCCACAGACCCCGCAAGCCCCGCAGGCTCCGAAATCACTGCGGGTTCGGCAGCCCCCGACATCTCCACAGTCCCCGCAGGCACCGCAGGCACCCCCGTCCCTCCCCCACCCCGCAACCGCCCCGCGAACCCCACCAGCTCCGCGTACTGCTCCCCCAGCCCAGCCGGGCCGTCCCCCACGGGGTCCTTGAAGTAGAAGCCGAGTTCGCGAAGGGGGCCGGAGAGGCCGGTCTCGTGGGCGCGGGCCGTGAGGCGGGCCAGGTCGAGGATCAGGGGGGCCGCGAGGGCCGAGTCGCAGCCCTGCCAGGTGGTCTGGAGGATCATGCGGGTGCCGAGGAAGCCGTCGAAGGCGATGTGGTCCCACGCGGTCTTCCAGTCGCCGAGGGACGGGACGTCGTCTATGTGGACCGTGCCCTCCGGTGTCGTGCCGAGAGTGTCGGCGAGGACGCGTTCCTTGCCGGCGTTCTTCGCCGCCGCCGCGGACGGGTCGGCGAGGGACGCTCCGTCGCCGCCGCCGAGGAGGTTGGTGCCCGACCAGGCGCGGACCTCCAGGGCCCGTTGGGTGAACATCGGGCCGAGGACCGACCTGAGCAGTGTCTGGCCTGTTTTGCCGTCGCGGCCGGCGTAGGGCAGGCCGCTGGTCGCCGCCGCGTGGGCGAGGGCCGGGTGGTGCAGGCCTGTCGACGGGGTGAAGTTGACGTAGGGGCAACCCGCGCGCAGGGCCGCCGCCGCGTAGAGCGAGCTGGGCGGGAGGGCGGTGCCGGTCGGGGTGGGCTCCGTGGAGGCCACGTTCACCACGACCGCGCGGGTCAGGTCGTGGCGTCGTACGAAGTCCTGGATGTCTGCGGCGAAGGCCGCCACCAGGTCGTCAGGCGTTCGGTCCATCTCACCGGGAGTGGGGGCGCCGGGCCTGATCTCCCGTTCCGCTGCGGCCAGTTCGGCGGCGATCGCGGACGGGAGGCCGTACGGCAGGACGCCTGCCGCCGTCAGGGCCTCCGCGCGTTTCGGGAGGGGGCAGTCCACGGTGTCGTGGCCGCCGAAGACCAGGGCGGACAGGGGCGGGAGGCCGCAGTCGGTGAACGGGGGTGTTTCGGTGACCATGCCCGTGGGGCGGTGCAGTCCCGCTGTCACGGCGGCGCAGCCCGCGACGACGGTGGTGGCGACGGAGCCGCGGGCTCCGATCAGCCATACCCCCACACGAGTTCGAGGTTCGGACGACGACGTGGACATGGGCAGCAGCCTCCTTGTCGTTCACACGCCCCGGCGGCAAGCCGGGGGGAAGGCGGCGGGCGGGAGTCCGGCGTCCCCCGCCCGCCGCCGCTCAGTCGCCCGAGGCGGCCGGGGTCACCGGCGCGGTCACGGGCAGTTCCCTGATCCGGATGTCACGGAAGGACACCTGGTCGTCGGCTCCGTGGTTCTGGATGCCGATGTGACCGTCCCGCAGGCTGCGGGCCGGATCGGTGTTGGTGAAATCGTTGATCCGCACGCCGTTGAGCCAGACGCGGAGGCGCTCGCCCTCCACGCGGATCTCGTACGTGTTCCACTCCCCCGGCGGATTCAGCGCACGGTCGCGCTTCTTCACGTCGGCGGACTTGAACCCGTACACGGCCCCGGTGGTGCGGTCGGGGGCGTCGGTGGCGTCGATCTGGATCTCGTAGCCCTGGTCGACCGCCGACCACGGGTCGTCCGAGGGCGGGAAGCCCACGAACACCCCGGAGTTGTCGTCGCCTTGGGCCTTCCAGTCGAGCTTCAGCGAGTAGGCGCCGAAGCTCCGGTCGGCGTACCAGAGCATCCCCATGCCGCCCGACGACGTGAGTGTGCCGTCGTCGGAGAGGGTGAAGGTGCCCGGGCCCGCCTGTCTCCACCCGGCCTGGGAGGTGCCGTCGAAGAGCGGCCTGTAGCCGTTCTCCGGGCGGCAGTCCGCCTGGGCCTTGCCGGTGGCCCAGCGCAGGCCGCCCAACAGGTGCTGCCGGAGGGCGGGTTCGGCGTACGCGGACGGCAGGTGGCCGACGCCGGTGTAGAAGGAGCGTCCGCCCGCGTAGTTCTGGCACCAGGCGATCGGATGGTCGCCGTTCATCGTGCCGCCGGTGTACGACGACTCGTCGAGAGAGGCCAGGACGTGCACCGAACTGCGGGGATTGGAGCGGTAGTTGTACCACTCGTCGGTACGGTTCCAGTCCGCGCCCAGGGCCGAGGTGGCCGGGTGGGCGCGGTCCTCGACCACCGTCCGGGCCGGCTGGATCGCCGGGTGGCCCTGGAAGTAGGCGCCGACCAGGCCGCCGTAGAACTGCCAGTCGTACTCGGTGTCGGCCGCCGCGTGGATGCCGACATAGCCGCCGCCGTGGTGGATGTAGCTCTCGAAGGAAGCCTGTTGACGATCCGTCAGGACGTCGCCGGTCGTCGAGAGGAAGACGACGGCCGCGTACCGGCGGAGGTTCGCCGGGTTGAACGCGGTCGCGTCCTCCGTCGCGTCGACCTTGAAGCCGGCGCTCGCGCCGAGTTCCTTGAGTGCCGCGATGCCGTCAGGGATCGAGTCGTGCCGGAAGGCAGCCGTCTTGGAGAAGACGAGCACCCGGTCGGTATGGCGTGGCGGTGCGGGCTTGGACGCGGCCGGGGTCGACACACATCCGAGGAGGAGTGCCGTGCCCACAACAGCGGTGACGGTTCGGCCTGTTGGTCGCATGGCGCACTCCCCTCAGCCCGTCGTGAAGTGGAAGTCGTCCACCTCGTACAGATCGCCGCTCGCCGCTCCCTTGAAGACCAGGTAGAAGGTGGTCGTGCCCTTGGGGGCGTGGGAGAGGGTGGCGGTGACGTCCTGGTAGGTGTCCCAGCCGCCGGTCGCCGGTACGGTCGTGCGGCCCAGCACCTTGCCGGTCGGCGAGCCCGCGCGGATCTCCAGCTTGCCGCCCGCGCCGGCCGAGGCGACGCGTGCCGTGAGCGACTTGGCATTGCTCAGGACGTACGGCGTGAAGGCGATCCAGTCGCCGTTGTCGATGTCGCCGACGGTCTTGCCGCCGTTGGCCGACTCGCGTGAACTCACCGCCGTGCCCGAGGAGTTGTTGAAGTGCTCGGCCTGGCGGTGGGTGGGCTGGACGACGTTCTGGTCGTGGGTGGTCAGGGGTGCCTGGCCGCCGCCTCCGAGGTCGGTGTACTGGGCGTCGAAGACCCCGAAGATGTTGGCGTTGGGGTCGTGGCCGCCGTCGGCGCTGGTCTGGATGGTGCCGGAGCAGCCGTTCGCCGAGGTCTGCGGGTGGCCGTGGCTGTCGTGGCCGAGGATGAAGGTGACCTGGACCTTGGTGCAGTCGATGCTCCGGCCGTCCTCCCGGTCGGTGACCTTCACCTTGAACGGGATGGCGTCGCCGAACGCGAACAGCTGCCCGTCCTGCGGGAGTTGGAGGACCACCTTGGGCGCGGTATTGCCGACGACGACCTGGACGCTCGCACTGCCCGTACGGCCGGTGGTGTCCTCGGCGGTCACCGTCGCCGTGTACGTCCCGTTCGCCTTGTACTTGTGAGAGGGGTTCGCCGAGGTCGACGTACCGCCGTCGCCGAAGTCCCAGCTGTAGGTGAGGGCGTCGCCGTCCTGGTCGGTGGTGCCGGCGGAGGAGAACTTGACCTTCAGCGGGGCCTGCCCGGAGGTGACGTCGGCGGCGGCCTGCGCGACCGGGGAGTGGCCGTCGGTGGCGTTCTCGATGCGGTACAGGGCCGAGTTCTCGTCGCCGCCGAACCAGGCGAGGCCGTAGTCGAGGACGTACAGCGCGCCGTCCGGACCGAAGGCCATGTCCATCACCTGGGTGCCGGTCCACGGAATGTCGTTGATGGACTGGACGGTCCCGTCGGCGTCGCTGCTGATCCGCTTGATCCAGCGGCGGCCGAACTCACCGGCGAAGAAGTCGCCGTCGTAGGCCTCCGGGAACTTGACCGGGGAGTCGAGCGAGGCGTCGTAGTGGTAGACCGGGCCGCCCATCGGTGACTCGGAGCCGTCGCCGAACTCCGGTACGGACGGGCCGTTGTACGGGATCCAGGCGGCCTGCGCCGGGGGAAGGTCGGTGAGGCCGGTGTTGTGGGGCGAGGTGTTCTTGGGGGCGGCGCAGTCGAAGGCGGCGCCCGAGGTGCCGGTCGCGAAGTCGTAGTCGACGTAGGGGTCGTTGGCGCCGGTGCAGTAGGGCCAGCCGTAGTTGCCGGGGCCGGTCACGCGGGCGAACTCGACCTGGCCCGCGGGGCCTCGGTTCGGGTCGGCCGCGCCGGCGTCGGGGCCGTACTCGCCGATGTAGAGGATGCCGGTCGCTTTGTCGACGCTGAAGCGGAACGGGTTACGGAAGCCCATGGCGTAGATCTCGGGGCGCGTCCTGTCCGTGCCGGGCGCGAACAGGTTGCCGGACGGGACGGCGTACGAGCCGTCCGCGTTGACCTTGATACGCAGGATCTTGCCGCGCAGGTCGTTGGTGTTGCCGGACGAACGCTGGGCGTCGAAGGCCGGGTTGCGGTTCGCGCGCTCGTCGATGGGCGTGAACCCGTCGGACTGGAAGGGGTTGGTGTCGTCGCCCGTCGACAGGTACAGGTTGCCCGCCGCGTCGAAGTCGATGTCCCCGCCGACATGGCAGCACAGGCCGCGCGAGGCGGGGACGTCGAGGACCTTCGTCTCGCTGGCGTTGTTCAGCGTGCCGTCGGCGTTCAGGACGAACCGGGAGAGCCGGTTGACGCCGTCGAAGGGAGCGAAGTCGGCCGCGGTGCCCGTCTCGGGGGCGTCGCCCGCCGGGGTGTTCAACGGGGGCGCGTAGTACAGGTAGATGAAGCGGTTGGTGCTGAACTCCGGGTCGACGCCGATGCCTTGGAGGCCCTCCTCGTCGTGGGAGTAGACGTCGAGCTTGCCGGCCAGCCGGGTGCTTCCGGCGGCGTCGGTGATGCGGAGTTCGCCGTCGCGCGAGGTGTGCAGGACCGAGCGGTCGGGGAGGACGGCGAGTGACATGGGCTCGCCGACCTCCGGTTCACCCTTGGCGAGGGTGACCTGCTGGAAGTCCTCGGCGGCGGCTGCTCCCACGGGGGCCGCCTCGTCGGCGACGGCTGCGCCGGCCTGGGGTGCGGTGAGACTGAGCGAGGCGCCTGCGAGGAGCAGGCCGCTCAGCAGGGCGAGCGCCTTGCGTGACGTACGAGAGGTGAGGCGTCGTCTGTGACCTGTGGATCTGCCGGTGCGGGTGGTGCCGTCTTTCGCGCGCACGAATGCCTCCAGAATGGGGCTGGTTGTACATGCGGGTGCGTTACGCCGGGGTGCGCCGTCACCCCGGAACATTTACGAGCGGCTCGGTGGAACCTTCAGGAGCTGCTCAGTCGTTGCTGCCGAACGCCGCGTCGAAGGAGGCCGACGGCGGCTCGAAGTCGTACGCCTTGAGGTGGGCCAGTGCCTCGGGGGCGCCTTGGAGCCGGTCCATGCCGGCGTCCTCCCACTCCACGGAGATGGGCCCCCGGTAGTCGATGGAGCGCAGCATGCGGAAGACGTCCTCCCAGGGGACGTCGCCGTGGCCGGCCGACACGAAGTCCCAGCCGCGGCGCGGGTCGCCCCAGGGCAGATGGGAGCCGAGGCGGCCGTTGCGGCCGTCGAGCCGCTTGCGGGCCTCCTTGCAGTCGACGTGGTAGATCCGGTCGCGGAAGTCCCAGAGGAAGCCGACCGGGTCGAGGTCCTGCCACACGAAGTGCGAGGGGTCGAAGTTCAGACCGAAGGCGGGCCGGTGGTCAACTGCCGCCAGGGCGCGCTGGGTTGTCCAGTAGTCGTAGGCGATCTCGCTCGGGTGGACCTCGTGCGCGAACCGCACGCCCTGCGCGTCGAAGACGTCCAGAATCGGGTTCCAGCGGTCGGCGAAGTCCTGGTAGCCGCGGTCGATCATCGACTCCGGGGCCGGCGGGAACATCGCGACCAGGTGCCAGATCGCGGAGCCGGTGAACCCGATGACGGTGTCGACGCCGAAGGCCGCGGCGGCCCGTGCGGTGTCGGCGATCTCGGCCGCCGCCCGCTGCCGTACGCCCTCCGCGTCGCCGTCGCCCCAGATGCGGGCGGGCAGGATCGCCTGGTGCCGTTCGTCGATGATGGCGTCGCAGACCGCCTGGCCGACGAGGTGGTTGGAGATCGCCCAGCACTTGAGGCCGTACTTGTCGAGGAGTTGGTGGCGGCCGTCCAGGTAGGAGGGGTCCGCGAGGGCCTTGTCGACCTCGAAGTGGTCGCCCCAGCAGGCGAGTTCGAGTCCGTCGTAGCCGAAGTCACGGGCTAGGCGGCAGACCTCTTCGAGGGGCAGGTCGGCCCACTGGCCGGTGAAGAGCGTGAAATCGCGCGGCATTCTCGTCGAACCTCCTCAGACCGATACGGGCGAGACGGTGGTGGGTGCGGCCGTGGTGGGTGAGACCTTGATGGGCGTGTAGACGGAGTTCTTCTCCGCGCTCTCCTCGACCGCCGCCAGGACGCGCTGCACCTGGAGGCCGTCCGCGAAGGACGGCCTGGGCCGGCTGCCCGCCGCGATGGCGTGGACGAGGTCACGGGCCTGGTGGACGAAGGTGTGCTCGTAGCCGAGGCCGTGGCCCGGCGGCCACCAGGCGTCCAGGTAGGGGTGGTCGGGTTCGGTGACGAGGATGCGGCGGAAGCCCGCGTGGGTGCCGGGTTCGGTGCCGTCGTGGTAGGCGAGTTCGTTGAGGCGCTCCAGGTCGAAGGCCAACGAGCCGTGCTCGCCGTTGAGTTCGATGCGCAGGGCGTTCTTGCGGCCGGTCGCGTACCGGGTGGCCTCGAAGGAGGCGAGGGCGCCTGAGGGGAAGCGGCCGGTGAACAGGGCCGCGTCGTCCACGGTGACCTGTCCGACGCCGGCGGTCGCGGCGGCTGAGAGGCCGCTCGTCGGGCCGCCGGGCAACGGCCTTTCCCGTACGAAGGTTTCGGTGAGGGCGGAGACTCCTGCGAGTTCCTCGCCCGCGAGGTACTGGGCGAGGTCGACGATGTGGGCGCCCAGGTCGCCGAGCGCGCCCGACCCCGCGGCCTCCTTGCGCAGCCGCCAGGTGAGCGGGAACTCCGGGTCCACCAGCCAGTCCTGAAGGTACGTCACCCGTACGTGCCGCAGGCTGCCGAGCCTGCCCTCGGCGACCATGGAACGGGCGAGCGCGGTGGCGGGCAGGCGGCGGTAGTTGAAGCCGACCATCGCCAACTGGCCGCGCCGCTCGGCCTCTTCGGCCGCCGCCGTCATCGCCACCGCCTCCTCGACGGAGTTCGCGAGGGGCTTCTCGCACAGAACGTGTTTGCCTGCGGCGAGAGCGGCGAGGGCGATCTCGGCGTGACTGTCGCCGGGGGTGCAGATGTCGACGAGGTCGACGTCGTCCCGTTCGATCAGGGCACGCCAGTCGGTCTCGGCCGCCGCCCAGCCGTGGCGGTCCGCTGCGGCTTGGACGGCGTCGGCGTCACGGCCGCAGATCGCGGCGAGCAGCGGGCGCCGGGGCAGGTCGAAGACGCGGCCCACTGTGCGCCAGCCCTGGGAGTGGGCTGCGCCCATGAACGCGTATCCGATCATGCCGACGCCCAGTGCCGGCTTGTCGGCGGCGTCTGCCTGCGGCTGTGCCATGCGGATGTCCTCCTCGTCGTTGGCGCTGTGTGGGGGGTGTGCTCCGGGGCCAGGTGCGGTGGTGTTTCGGCTGCGGGTGCGTTGTGGCTGGTCGCGCAGTTCCCCGCGCCCCTTTGGGGCGCGGCCGATCCGCACGCCTGGGGAATCAGCCCCTGCCACCAGCCCTCGCCCGCTCCCCCAGAGCCGGCTCCACAAGCCGGCCCCCGGACACAAGCCCAACTCCCAGCCCCTGACCCCGGACCCTCTACTTGAAGCCCGTCGGCATGTACTGGTCGACGTTCGTCTTGTCGACGACCGCCGAATAAAGCGTCAGTGAGGACGGGATCTCGAATTCGGCGAGGCCGCTCACACCCTTGGCCTGGCCGAGGGCGCGGGCCAGGTCGATGGCCGAGGCGGCCATCGTGGGCGGGTAGAGCACCGTCGCCTTGAGGACGCCGTTGTCCTGCTTGATGGCCTGGAAGGCGGAGAGGGCGCCCGCGCCGCCGACCATCAGGAAGTCGTCGCGGCCGGCCTGTTCGATCGCCCGGAGCGCGCCCACGCCCTGGTCGTCGTCGTGGTTCCACAGGGCGTTGAACTTGGGCTGGGCCTGGAGGAGTTGGGCCATCTTGGCCTGGCCGGACTCGACCGTGAACTCGGCGGCCTGGCGGGCGACCTTCTTGACGTTGGGGTAGTTCTTCAGGGCGTCGTCGAAGCCCTTGGTGCGCTGCTGGGTCAGTTCCAGGTTGTCGAGGCCCGCGAGTTCGATGACCTTGGCGTCGTCCACGTCCTTGAGCTGCTCGCCGATGTAGTGACCGGCGTTGAGGCCCATGCCGTAGTTGTCGCCGCCTATCCAACAGCGGTACGCCTGCGGGGTGTTGAAGATCCGGTCCAGGTTGACGACCGGGATGCCTGCGCGCATCGCCTTCAGGCCAACCTGGGTGAGCGCCTTGCCGTCGGCGGGCAGGATCACCAGCACGTCGACCTTCTTGTTGATCAGCGTCTCGATCTGGCCGATCTGCGCGGCGGTGTCGTTCGAGCCCTCGGTGATCTCCAGAGTCACGTCGGAGTACTTCTTCGCGCGGCTCTTGGCGTTGTCGTTGATCGCGTTGAGCCAGCCGTGGTCGGCCTGCGGTCCGGCGAAGCCGATGGTGACGGCCTTGCCGGGGGTGTCGGCGGCGGCCGGCTGGTCGTTCGCCGTGGGCTCGTCGTCGGACTCGTTGCTGGTGCAACCGGCGAGCAGGACTCCCGCCCCGACGGCGGCGGTCCCGAAGAGCAGCCCTCTACGGCTCGTGAAAGGCGTCGACTCTGGCATGGCGGTGAACCCTTCCCTCAGGTCGTGCTTGCGGTACGGCGCTGGACGAGCACGGCGGCGACGATGATCGCGCCCTTGGCGATCTGCTGCACGTCGCTCTGCAGGTTGTTCAGGGCGAAGATGTTGGTGATCGTGGTGAAGATCAGGACGCCCAGGACGGAGCCGACGATGGTGCCGCGACCCCCGCTGAGCAGGGTGCCGCCGATGATCGCGGCGGCGATGGCGTCCAGCTCGTACAGGTTGCCGTTGGTGTTCTGGCCCGAGCCGGACAGGATGATCAGCAGGAAGGCGGCGATCCCGCAGCACAGTCCGGACAGGAGGTAGAGGTAGAGGCGTTGGCGGCGTACGTCGATGCCGGCCAGGCGGGCCGCCTCCGCGTTGCCGCCGACGGCGACCGTGCGGCGGCCGAAGGTGGTGCGGTTCAGGATGAGCCAGCCGATGATCGTCACGACCGCGAAGACCATGACGAGGGGCGGGATGCCGAGGATGTACGCGTCGCGCTCGCCGAGGTCCAGGACGCTGTCGATCGTGACGATCTGTGTCGCGCCGTCGGTGATCTGGAGGGCGAGTCCGCGCGCCGAGGCCAGCATGGCGAGCGTGGCGATGAACGGGACCATCCCGCCGTACGCGATGAGCAGCCCGTTGACCAGTCCGCAGCCCACTCCGACGAGCACCGCGGTGAAGAGGATGCCGGCGAAGCCGTACTCCTGGGTGGCGACGGTGGTCGCCCAGACCGAGGCGAGGGCGACGATCGCGCCGACGGACAGGTCGATGCCGCCCGACATGATGACGAAGGTCATCCCGACGGTGACGACACCGATCACCGAGCCCTGGGTGAGGACGAGTTGGAGGTTGCGGGTGTCGAGGAACTCGTCGGGCTTGGTGATGCCGCCGACGAGGATCAGAGCGGCGAGCACACCGAGGAGGGAGAGGGTGCGGAGGTCGGCGCGGGCCACCATGCCTCGCCAGACCGGGGGTTGACCGGCCGACGGGATCTTGTCGGTGCTGTCGCGCGGCGGGGAGACGGGCTGCGTCATGACGCCGGGCCCCCTTCACCGGCCGCAGAGCTACCGGCCGCTGAGCTTGCGCTGGCCACAGGGGCTCCTTCCATCACGAGGTCGAGTACGCGGTGTTCGTCGAGTTCGCGGGCGGGTGCCGTGTGCACGACGCGGCCCTCGCGCAGTACGAGCACCCGGTCGGCGAGGCCGAGCACCTCGGGCACTTCGCTGGAGACCAGCAGGACGGCGAGGCCCTCGTCGGCGAGGCGGCGGATCACCGCGTACAGCTCGGCGCGGGCGCCGACGTCGACGCCTCGAGTCGGTTCGTCGAGCAGCAGGACCCGGCAGCCGCGCAGCAGCCAGCGGGCGAGGACCGCCTTCTGCTGGTTGCCGCCGGAGAGGGTCCGGACGGGCACGGAGGGGTTGTCGGGCCGCAGCGACAGTTCGCGGGTCGCGGCACGGGCGGCGCCCAGTTCGGCGCCGCGGTCGATCCAACCCCCGCGTGCGAAGCGGGACATGGAGGAGACCGACACGTTGCGGGTGACGGACTCCAGCATCAGCAGGGCCTGCGCCTTGCGTTCCTCGGGGGCGAGCCCGAGTCCGGCGCGCACGGCGGCCCGTACGCTGCCCGGCCTCAACGCCCGTCCATCGACGACGACTTGACCGGCTGTCGGCTTGCGGGCACCGTAGATCGTCTCCAGGATCTCGGAGCGCCCTGACCCGACAAGACCGGCGAGGCCGACGATCTCTCCGGGCCGCACGGCGAGGTCGACGGGCGCGAACTCCCCCTCCCTGGCCAGCCCTTGGACTTCCAGGACCGGTGCGGTGCCGGAGTCCGTCGGCGTCGCTGGGCGGCGCTCCGGGAAGACGTACTCGACGTTGCGGCCCGTCATCATGGCGACGACCTCGCGGGTCGGTGTGGACTTCGCAGGGAGTCCGCCCGCCAC
>Ga0307513_10003467_pt1 | contig 21335 bp, 20 predicted proteins | sample 15_EM_MG_FD_202174 | JGI IMG/M metagenome (GOLD analysis project Ga0307513, IMG submission 202174) | Populus trichocarpa ectomycorrhiza microbial communities from riparian zone in the Pacific Northwest, United States - 15_EM | ecosystem: Host-associated > Plants > Roots > Unclassified | place... | reverse complement strand
GAAAGCTGAGACTTTGAGTGGAAACAAGGGATAATGCAATATTGGGTTGATGCTGAAGGGCTGCAAATGCATGGTCAGGAATGGTGTGAGAAGTTGCATATTCGGAAGGATCTTGCATGTGAACCATGTTGGTATTGACGGCCCGGCCCATGTTTGAAATAGGCCTGCATGTGAGGATGGATTGGGGGCGGGACCACGTCTGGAAAGAGAAGTGTTGTGTTGAAACTTGGTATTTATATCACCGAGTAGGAGGTCAAGAGGGCCAATTTGGTTAAGATTGTTTTGTAGTGTTTGTTCCGACATGGAAAAGGGTGGATAATAGACACCGGCAAAGCGGAAGCCTGGAACAGAAACCGTAATAGAGTAGGTTAACAATGTGGTATGATGAATAATGGAGCGCAGGTGAGGTTTGACAAGAAGATAGATGCCACCATGATGGCGGCCACGGAGGGGCGAATTTGGTGGTCGAGGGGGTAGCGTGGTTGAGCAGTGTACAAGGGGATGCGCTAGTCGAGATTGGTGGTGCTGATACCAGTGTTCCGCAATAAATAAAAAGTCAAATGATGTTTCGAGGAGGCGTATCGCCTGGGCAAACTTCCTGTCACACAGGGAGTTTGCATTCATGTAGCCGATGTGATACATTCTATGGTGAAAATCAGGTTAAGGATTCTATCATGGTAACACAAGGTGTCATAGGTTTACCACAACAAATAAAAAATGAAAAATCTCATATTAAGTTCTAATAATAAAAATTATATAATTAGGATGAGAGTGAAGCTAGAAGATGAATAAAAGAAACCTCATTTTAATTAATTGAAAACTGACAAAGTTGTTGTGGGTTGAAGATAGTGCCACCCCCTAAGAGCTGTGGCTTGTGTTGTGTGTATTTCTGATACTTTTTATGGTGAAAAACTTTAATTTGTATGAGAAGAAAACAGTAGAGGAGTATATTTGAGCATGATACAAGAAGAAAATTAGAAAATTAGAAAAATGAAGGTTGGCCAGTAGGTGGTTAAAGTAAAATAAGAAATACTCTGGTGAAAATAATGGTATGTTTGAAAGATAAAAGATAGAAGAAAAAGAGGAAAGAATTACCAAGGAGTTGTAATAGGAAAATGTGAAATTACATGAGGAAGAGTAGAAAAGACAGGAGAAAAGATAAGAAAGTAAAAGTAGACTGAAGAGTTGATATTAGAAAATGCAGAGTAACTATGAGGAAAAAAGTTAACAAAGTGTAAGAAATGAAAAATAGGGTTGTACTATGAAGTGACTAATGGAAAGAGCGAAGGTACCGATATGAACAAGTGAAAAAAAGGTAGACAAGTATGAAAAATAAATGAGTACTATTGAGTTACAATTGGAAATACAAAGATATTACTGGAAAATAAGAACGAGTTTTACAAAAGAAGGATGAAGAATTTAAAAAAAGAGTAAGCGAAGAAGTTACTATTGGAAAATTGGAAATTACGAGAGGGAACAAGGCACAACTGTTCAATACAAAGAAGAATATTAAAAAAAGTGAAAGGTTAATGGTGAAGTTGATAGTAGAAAATTGAAAGTCATGGTTGGAACATGAGAAGTGACTATTGGGAACAAAGAATTGGTTCCACTGAAAAAATCAAAAAGAATTGAAAAATAAAGAGAAGAAGTAAGGCAAAGTTAGAATGGTGAGTAATAGAAAAAAAAGTTAAAAAAAAGTTAAAATTTAAAAGTTGAGTAGTAAGTTACTATTGGAAAAAGCGAAGTTACGATTGGGAATAAGAAAAAAGAAAGTTAAAAAGGTAAAAGTTTAAAGGTAAGTTACTATTGGAAAAAGCGAGATTACTATTGGAAAAAGCGAGATTACTATTGGAAAAAGCGAAGGGACAATTGGAAAAAGCGAAGTTGCCATTGGGAATAAGAGAAGAAAATGAAAAAAAAGGTAAAAAAGTAAAAAAGTAAAAGTTTACTATTGAGGTACTATGAGAAAAAGCAAAGTTACACCTGGGAAAAATAGAAAAACATTAAACAAAGTTAAAAATTAGAAGTTTAGTAGAGAGTTAGTATTAAAAAAAGTGAAGTTAGTATCAGGAATAATAGAAAAGAATTAAAAAAGGTTAGAAATTAAAGGTTTAGTAGAAAGTTACGATTGAAAAAAGCGAAGTTACTATTGGGAATAATAGAAAAAAATTAAAAGAATTAAAAATTGAAAATTTACTATGGAGTTACTATTGAAAAAAGCGAAGTCACTATTGGGGAATAATTAAAAGAAATTAAAAGAAATTAAAAGAAATTAAAAATATTAAATATTAAATATTTACAAGGGAGTTACTATTGGAAAAAGCGAGGTCACTAGTGGAAATAATTGAAATAATTAAAAATAATTAACAATTAAATGTTTAATATTGAGTTACTATTGAAAAAAGTGAAGTTACTATTGGTAATAATAGAAAGAAATTGAAAGAAATTAGAAATTAAATGTTGACTAGGGAGTTACAATTGAAAAAGGCGAAGTTACTATTGGGAATAATAGAAGAAAATTAAAAAAATTAAAAAAATTAAAAAAGTAAAAGTTTACTATTGAGTTACTATTGGAAAAAGCGAAGTTACTATTGGGAATAATAGAAAAAAATTAAAAAAAGTTAAAAAATAAAAGTTCACTAGTCAGTTACTATGGAAAGAAGCAAAGTCACTATTGGGAAATAATTGAAAAAAATTATAGAAATTAGAAAATAAAAGTTTACTAGTTAGTGACTATTGAAAACAGCGAAGTTACTATTGGAAATAATAGAAGAAAATTACAAAAATTAAAAAAATTAAAAAAGTAAAAGTTTACTATTGAGTTACTATTGGTAAAAGCGAAGTTACTATTGGGAATAATAGAAAAAAATTAAAAAATTAAAAATTAAAAGTTTACTAGTCAGTTACTATGGAAAAAGGTGAAGTTACTATTGGGAATAATAGAAGAAAATTACAAAAATTAGAAAATAAAAGTTTACTAGTCAGTGACTATTGAAAAAAGCGAAGTTACTATTGGGAATAATAGAAAAAAATTAAAAGAAATTGAAAATTGAAAGTTAACTATTAAGTTACTATGGAAAAAGGGGAAGTTACTATTGGGAATAATAGAAAAAAAATTAAAAAATTAAAAATTCAATGTTTACTAGTAGCTGGTTCCTCTCCTATTCCGCTGTCGCTCATAGTTGGTAAAAGCAAGTGTGACCCGCCAACCTTGGGTTTTGTTCTATAGAGAGGTCCTACATAACAACAGCGTTAACTACAACTTTAATTGAAAGCTACAAAATTAGCATTTCTAGTAATTGAGTTATTTGATATGCAAGAGCATCCAGAATTTGATTCACTCCTGGACTCTGAATCATGGGAATCCTCTGCCATATGACTGGCTCCAGCTTTCACCTGACGTCCACTGCCAATATAAATCTGCAAATCCCCAGCTTCCCTATCAAGAGCAAGCAATTAAGAGTCAATAACATTTCATGGTGTAACAGATATTGGTTCTAGTAACAATAAAGCTTGCACCAGATCTGGGGGTGGTCTGAGTGACTCCCAATATTGACCACTGTGATTCTTTTCGGAATCTGGAAGAGGGATCAAGAGGTCAGGACGAATACTTCCACCCTAACTCTCAATACTTCTAACCTGTTTCTTTCTATCCTTCTCAGACCTGGGTGCAGCAATACCCCAACTGTTTATACCTGCCTTGGCTTTGTTGACGGAAATTTGGATATTCTTGCGAGCTTTTCTAATTAAAGCCGCCATTTCCTTTTCCACCTTTTCTTTGTTTTCCTCTCTTGCAGTCTCAACAGTTATGATACCGCCTTGCTGAACAACCTTAGGGGAATTGCTTTTGAAGTTTTTCTCAACCTGAATGAGAGTTTGAATATTAGGGTAGGTTTCCTGCTAGAGGTCAGCCTGTGCAATCGAGACTTGAGTTTCTTTAGCCCACTGTTGAAACCAAATCTTTGAGGTTGGACTGATTGATGGTTTCAGCACATTCAACCAATTCACACAAGCCCTTTCAACTTTTGAAATAGCTACTTGGCAGTATTGGAAGCTCTATATCTCCATGGTCTTCCACAGATACAGCAGTATAAACCTTGCTGGCTTCCTGGTTGTTTGCTGCATTGTGTAGAGGAGTTGCAACGTCTTTACCCACCTTATTATTATAGCTGCGCACTTTCCTCACAACCTTCTTGAATGAAAGAGGAAATATTCCAGACTACTTAAACATGTTTTTAATAGTGAATGGCTGGAAGATTTGCTCACGAATAGAGCTCCCGTATCGGAAAAAATGAGGCGAGTGTATATACGATATCCAGAGGGTACAGGGCATGGTGGATTGCCCTGTTATAGTATTGCTTCCAGAGATGAAATATTCCAATATTCAAGGGTTGTGGAACATGGGTAAGGTGTGAGGGGAAGGCGATAGGCACAATCTTGTTCTCATGACATTTAATAACAAAGACATTTTGAACTTGTATAATATACCCATCGAGAAGGAGAACACGCCACTTAGTATCTGACCCTGCATCAACATCCTTGATAAAATGCGGAAGCCAACCAAGAGCAATACTCTCATTCGTATATCCCACTTATTCGTATATCCTATTTGGGAGACAGCAAGAACCTCAGCTCTGGTCAGGCTATCTTGAACCCAACTCACTATTATTTTCTTCCCCCGGGCAGATAACAACTGGTGGTACAGGTGTGCTCCCATTAGCACATATGGTTTCAATAATGGTAAGTGATTGTCGATTGTTGAGATTTGCGGTATAGAGGTCATGTATATGAGTAGGAACAATGAGGATCTCTCCGGTTGAACAAACAATTATGACTCCTAGCTCATGAATATTATAGATGTATTTGGCACGCTTAATGCCGTATTGCGTGAGGGTGTTCAGATACAGAACAAAAAATGTTTTCAGATCATCTTCGGTATAGGTTATAATTCTAAGGTGGGCAATTGGTATTGTTTTAATTGTATGAATGGTTGATTTCCGGTTAAGCCAATGGTGAAATGAAACAGGAGATTGAGAATTGAGTTTCTCATGTTGTCCAAGCTGGCTGATGGCAGCATAAATGATGGAAGGAGTGGCTTCTAATCTCATGTCCAATTGCTGCGAGTAGAACTGGAAAACTGCTTTCTCCTGAGCCTCATTCAAGATTATATTCTTTGCACCATGTCTGTTGAAAGTGCCAGGTGAGTTTCATTCCTGGTCACACTTACGAAGTTGCCGTATTCTGATTGATAACGGGATATCACCAAAGATTATCGCGGCAGAACTAGCCTTGTCATTGCAATCTGCATAAGAGCATTCCATGGCTTGATGTAATTGCTGTTTGGATTCAAGCTTCTCCATCGAGCAGGAATCTAGCATGTGTTCTCTCAATAGCTCAGTTGCAGGAGTCAAACTCAGGAGATGTGGCATGCTCTCAGTGAATCGAGAATAGGAAAGGATTTTTCGTGCCATAGATGAGGTATGCAGAGGAATGACAAGGTTGTTGTTCGTTGCCTTTATTCTGTAGGATGCCTCAGGATTGGTTGCAGAGGGGTTATGTTTTTCTGAGAAAGATCATAATCTTTAGCGCTTCACACTTGCTTTTGCATTAGAATTGCTTTTACAAACTATGAGCGACAGTGAAATGGAAGGGGAACCGCTATTAGGGAGTTTCTATTGAAAAAAACGGAGTTAATATTGGGAATAATAGAAAAAAATTAAAGAATTAAAGAATTAAAAGTTTACTATTGAGTTACTATTGAAAAAGGCATAGTCACTATTGGGAAATGATTAAAAAAAAGTTACAAAAGTTAAAAAATGAAAAGTTTACTAGAGAGTTACTATTGAAAAAAGCGAAGTTACTATTGGAAATAATAGAAAAAAATTAAAAAAATTAAAAATTGAAGGTCTACTATTGAGTTACTGTTGAAAAAGGCAAAGTCACTATAGGGAAATAATTATAAAAAATTAAAAAATCAAAAGTTTACTAGAGAGTTACTATTGAAAAAAGCGAAGTAACTATTGGGAAATAATTATAAAAAATTAAAAAATTAAAGAATTAATGTTTCGTAGTCAGTTACTATTGAAAAAAGCGAAGTTACTATTGGGAATAATTGGAAGAAAATTGAAAAAATTAAAAATGAAAAGTTTAATAGCCGGTTCCCCTCCTAATTCGCTTTCGCTCATAGTCGGGAGAAGTAAGTATGACACGGAAGCAAGTGTGACACGCCAGACTTTTTTTTTTTCATCTGAAAATAAGTCCCATAACCCACCTGTAGACCTTGATTTCCATAAAACTCAATAATCCAAGCCTTAATCCGGGCCCATATTAGCATCCCAACTAGTAGTACTTGAGACTGGGACTAATCCGGCCCAACCTCCCATAGTGGTGAGCTATCTTAGGCTTACAGCAAGTTCAATCCATATACTCAGATGAGCCTTCTCCACTGCCTCTCAGTTCCATACACCTACGAGCACCTCTAGCCACTCCTCTCAACCGCTCAGACTCTCTATCCTCCAATTCGTCAATTCCTCCAATTCGTCAATTCCTCCAACCCGTCAATTCCTTCAACCCATCAATTCCTCCAATTGAGAGGCTCTAGATCCTCCTTATACTCCTCCAATCATTCAACTCCTCAGCAACCCCCCTCCTAGTACCCTCTACCAGTTCCTCAAATCCTCAAATAACACAAAGCTACCATCCGCAATAGCTAAGCTAGAAAGCAAGCAGCGTTTAAATCATGCAATGCAATGGCTAGAGGAGCCATGTGAAATGGCTGATACTGTAGCTAAGATGTTCGATGTAAACCCCTTCTCAATTCGGATGCGTCAATTGCGAAAGTGCCATCAAGAGCGAAACTCTCTTGGCTATGTTAACCAGCATGGTGGTAACAATACTATCCTTACAAAGGCACAAGAGCAAGCTGTATTGCGGTTCTGCTAGGACCAATTGGAAGTGGGATTGGGAGCTACTCCATCCATTATCTATGCTGCAATTTGCTATCTTCGCCAGCAAGAGAAACATAATCCTCCATCACACTCCTGGTTCCAGAAATGGCTTAAAAGAAACCCAAGTCTGCATACAATTAAGACCAAGCCAATTGCCCAGGTACGGATTGCTACCTATAGCGAAGAAGATCTCCAAAACTTCTTTGTTGAGTACCAGAATACCCTTTCGAAATACGGTATTAATCGAGCCAAATACATCTTGAATATGGACGAATCTGGTATCAGAATTGGTTGCCCAACTGGAGAGATCGTCATTGTACCAACCGAAGACAAGGAGCTCTACACTGCTAGTCCGGAAAATCGCAAGCCTCTGACGATCATTGAAACTATTTGTGCTGATGGAAGCCTCCCACCACCACGGGTCGTTATCTGCGCTGGAGAAAAGATAATGGCAAACCGGATTCACGATAATCTGACAGGAGGCGAGGTGATTGCAGTATCACAAACAGGATATACTAATGAGAACGTAGCTCTTGCATGGCTTAATCACTTTATTAGGCATGCAGGTGCTGGCCCCAATAAACACTGGCTTATTCTCCTGCTAGATTGTCATATTACCCACTGTCAATATTACTTTATCATCAAGTGCCATGAAACCCATATAGTTCCATACCAGTTTCCCTCACACCTTACGCATGTCTTGCAACCTCTTGATATAGGTGTCTTCCGTCCATGGAAACACTAGCACAATAAGGCGATCCATCATGCTTTGCACTCCCTGGATATGGAATACACGATGTCCTCTTTCTTTCAAGACTGAAATACTATTCGCGAGAAAACCTTCCAACCATTTACGATCAAAAATTCCTTCATTGAATCAGGAATGTTTCCTGTCTCATCTAAGAAAGCATTGAACAAAATGCACTGTTATAATAAGGCAAAACGTACTGAGAAACAACCTCAAGGTATCATTTCCAATATTGAGACCAATGAGCAGCCAGAAGAACCATCAATGGAGGAAGGTGGCCTCTTGGAGCTCCCTACACTTCCGAGTACCTACTTTGAGAGCCAGAAAGGGATGGGGGAGTGGATCAATCACACAGAAACATTTAGTCCTAACTCGAAGGCCCGGTTTCAACAATGGGCCAAAGCTACTCCGAGATCTCTTGGACAAGCCGAATTGCAGCACCAATCGTACCACAATGTTCAAGCCAGAATCCAGGAGGAGGCAAAGGGTAAATGCACATCCCGATGTGTAATTCAGAAGGGTGGTATGATTACTATTGAAGCAGCACGAGTTAGAAATAAGGAAAAGGTGGAGAAGGAGAAGGTTGCTGCTATTAAGAAAGCCCAAAAGAGCATTCAAAGTGCTGTCAAGAAAGCCAAAGCCAAAGCAACACTCAATCGCCATGGAATAGATGCGCATAAGGCTGAAAGAGAGGGGAAGCGACAAGTGAAGATGATTCAGGCTGAGGGTGGGATACTACTTTGAGCTGGGCTTCTTATTGCAATATCTGATCCAGAAAGAAATCCCTCCGCTGAGGACCTGGAATCATTAAAGGCCCCACCTGATTTATTACAAGCACTCTTTCTACTAAATCCCATGGCTGCAAGTCCTTCAAGTGCAATTAATGCTCAATTGCTTGTGCATGATACGGAAGCTGGAGATTGGGAAATTTACACAACAAGTCACCAAGTGGATGAAGCTAGAATTGGGAATCAATTGAGTGACAATGATTCTGTGAGCAGTGCTGGGGATTCAGACTCAGTTTCTTCATGTATTGCTATGGAGTCTATTACAAGAAATGCCGACTTTGTAGCTTTCAACTGAGAATTTGTATACTACATACCATCAGGGGAATTAGTATTATGGAAGAATATTTTGACAAAAAAAAAGGAAGGTCTAGCCCGTCACACTTACTTCCGCGTCACACTTGCTTCGCCCGACTATGAGCGACCGCGAAATAGGAGGGGAACCGGCTATTAGTATTGAGTTACTATTGAAAAAAAGGAAGTTACTATTGGGAATAACAGAAAAAATTAAAAGAAATTAAAAATTAAAAGTTTACTATTGAGTTACTATTGAAAAAAGCGAAGTAACGATTGGGAAATAATTATAAAAAATTAAAAAATTAAAAAATTAAAAAATTAAAAAATTAAAAAATTAATGTTTCCTAGTCAGTTACTATTGAAAAAAGCGAAGTTACTATTGGGAATAATTGAAAAAAATTAAAAAGATTAAAAATTAAAGGTTTACTATTGAGTTACTATTGAAAAAAGAGAAGTGACTATTGGGAATAATTGAAAAAAATTAAAAAAATTAAAAATTAAAAGTTTGCTATTGAGTTAAAATTGAAAAAAGCGAAGTGACTATTGGGAAATAATTATAAAAAATTAAAAAATTAAAAAATTAGTAGGCCTTTTTCACTGTCAAGCTATAGGGTTATACCTAACAATCTGTCCCCATCAATGTACCGATTTGAAAACAGAATGTGAGTGAGAAATCATGATAAGTCTAAATCTGTCTCCCACCGTTGACAGAATCTGTCTCCAGCCTTGTACAAAATCTCTCTTCCACCGTGTACAGAATCTGTCTCCAGCCGTGTACGGAATATGTTTTCCACCATGAACAGATTTGAAAACAAAATCTGAGTGAGAAAATATGATCGCCCCATAGTACATATTCGGAAACATAACATGAGTGAGAAACTATGTTCACAGTATCCAAACCCATGTTTGTAAACATTTAGCCCAATGAGGGAATATATGGTGATGAGGTTTGGACCCCCATTTCGGTTTTTAAAGTCTTGGCATTATTCTGGTAACCACATATGTTTTCGTAAACAGGTTTCCAAGATAACCGTACCATGTTCATGTAGAATCAGATGTTTTAGGAACGTGTGCAGGATAATCTATATACAATCAGTGTTTGGTATGAATGTTTTCATCATATATTGTATTTTAACCACCGCGGAAGTATTATCATAGGCATAGTTTTCTCATCTACCTTGCGGTACTTCCATTAGAAGTATGACACCTATAGACTGGCCTATGGTTAGAGTTAGGGTTAAGGTTAGTTCCTGTAATCATGAACTTTTTCTATCATAATAATAGTCTCAGAGGTTGTACTGGGGAGGCAAGAGATGCAGTATAAAGTCAGAGGACTTGAATAATTCATGAAAAAGAGAGAATGATTGTATCTTACATGTTCACCTATAGAAGCCTCAGAGACTGCTACTTTTTAGCAATCCGCTGTATCAACATTAATCAATATCACTGTCATTACTTCCTTGTAACACACATTCCAAGCAGCCTGGCTATTTGATCGAACATATGTGTTCCGCATATCATATTGAGGTAATACTTCTGACACGCCCTCACTTCAATGATTCCTTTTGTCCTATCAGAGAAGTAAATCAAACTAAATCAAAGTTCAAGATACAATACTTGAAGCCGTGTTAAAAACCCAGAGGTCAGAGCAAAACCCAGTGGGCAAAAAGCTTTCTGAGTAAGGGAAAGTAGTGCAACCCAGGATGTGAGAAAAGGTAACAAGAGAAAGAAAAAGGAAGCTTTACTAGTCAACTATGTCTGAGGATTCTCAGACTCCTCTAGTCCTGTTCGCTGAAGGTGAAGCTAGAAGACAGCTGTCAAAAGTGGCTTGGTCTATGCATCTACAATTGTTTCTGCTCTAGATGTATATTGAAGTGAGATTTTACCATTTTCATATGTTTCGCGTATTGTAACAGGGTTAGGGTTAGGAGTTAAGTATATTCATCTTAGAGACAGGAACGTAGGAGCAAGCTCACTAGGTACACAGTCGACACGAGCACCACCATGTCTGTAGCATAACACAACAAGTAAGGAGACAACAACATAAGCAGAAGCAACTGAGATGAAGGAAACAACAGCAGAACATCGGAAGCGGGTAAGTATAAGGCCCAGACTAGGCACAAAGGTGAGTACTAATACCTGAGTATTAGTACTCGGATACGAATGGAGAGCCAGCAGGCAAACTAGTGGAGCCGAGATGAGGTTGAGCAAACAAGGCCTACTCAGAGGCATGCGCGATCAGGAGTACGAGGCCCTACCTGACGGCTGTGTAACAGGAGAAATTTCGTTTTTTTTATTTTATTTTATTTTTATAATCATGTATTCGTTGTTTAAGGTACAAGAAACGATATGGAGCGCTAGCTATGACCGAAACAAAACCCATAAACAATCCAACGACCCGCTTCACCCCCTCATGGGAAAAATCAAACCCCTCCAACCCAGAGCCCATCCTCCCCCCCAACAGCACCTAAGACGAAAGCAAGACGAAGCAATACCTTCCTCCAGACACGTAAGGAAAGACAAGTATAGGAAAGAAACCAGGGAGAGACACAAACCCTTCGGCGGGCCCCCCAAAACAAAAGAAAAGATTCTTACGGCACCAAGTGCCGACCGGGAGGGAAGATAAAACTACTGTTGCCGGATGCCTAAGGGAATTCCCCACACCTAACGGCTTAGGGGCAAGGCCTTGTCACGGGCGGACTGCCCGGAATGTCGGCGACGCTTCGGACTTTAGCATGGGCCAAGGAGGTAGTGCTATACCATGACACAGCGTAACCTAATGCGAGGTTTGCGACCGTAGAGTAAATCGCAGGAGCGGATGAGGAGGGCGAGGGGAGCCACCCGGCGAGGAGAGCCACTCAGCAGTGATGGTGCCAGCAATGAGGACGAGGCAGTAAGGTGCCAGCTGGATGGCAGTAAGGTGCCAGCAAAGAGGGTGTAGCAGTACGGTGCAAGCGGATCCGACGCGTGGGAAGCGGGAGGAGGAAGGCTCGCCAAACAACCGAGAAGTACGAACACGGAGGACGGAGACGGGGTCACAGTTTTTCGCATGCCGACCGTACCGATCCTGCAACTCAGGAGAGAGTGCAATACCAGAGAGCAGGGCCACCAGGGCAACTACTTCACCGATAGTCCGAAACTAGCGACCGTGTGTTGCCGGAGGAAGGAGGGTTGCCGACCGTGCAGATCGCTAAGCGAGACGCGTCGCGAAGTGCGGGGTAAAGGGTAGGAATATCAACGCGAGCGTGCTCAACGAAGACGAACGGAACCAGAAAGGAATCCATAACCCCCGGGAGGGGAGGCCAAAGGCCCCAGAGGGAGGAAGGAGATGAAGGCGTGATAAACCCCCGAGCAGCTGCCACGGGCGGGGTAGATCAGAGGCGGAGGACACTCTTACGATGATTTCCCATGGTGTTGAGATTTCAATCGCTGGAGGTGGAGCGGACGAGAAGGATGTGTGTAACAGGAGAAAAGAGGTGCTTTTATGTAAGAGAAAATAATAGGAACTTTGAGCAAAAGAAATAGCAGTAAAGCAATAGTGTGTTAGGAAGCGGTTTATAAATAATGGGAGGACTTTTGTAAAAAAACAGAGAGAAAATGCCAGATGAACATGATGTAAAGTAATAAGAAAGAATATAAAAGATACTGAATCGGTAAGTAAAATATATGAGATAAATCAGAATCAAATAGAGGGAAGAAAGAAATATTGAAAATGAAGAAGGCAAATAAGAATGATAACTGAGAAAGTGTTAAAAGCTAATAAAAGATATGAAAGTGTAACAGTGAACAGAAACGGAATAAGCAAGATACAATACCCATGTAAAAACATTGTTTTTGTATTTTTCAATAGTCTAAGTACTAATGGTGAGTAGTATTGGACCTTAGTAGGTTGGACATGGTGAGTGTCCACGCATTGAGGATATTTCGTGCCTGGTTCCAAAGTCTGTTGTTGGGAAGATAGTCCACAAAAGTGTACGTGGTGTTGGGGTCAATTAGATAGCGGTCAAGTTCATAGATGAACTGCTGCTCTTCAGTTAGGCCAGGATCGGGATATGGCATACACTTGGTATGTCCACGGTCAAAGCGTTCTCCACAAAGGCATTTACGTCCCCAGCCATATACTCTACGTCGCCATGCTAGGAACCGTGCTTGATCTGTCACCGGGGCAGTTAGGACTACATCACAGTCCAGACCAGGTACTCTGTTGGTAACCATGCCAACTTGCAATAGCTTTGAGGAGTGAGGACCAATAGTAGAACAGATTTGAGTAAACTTCTTAGTTGATAGTTCCTCAAGCACAGTATGACGGAGAAGAGAAATAGGTGCGTGTTGAAGGTTGGATAGGTGTTTTGGAAATGCTGGTGGAGGATTGAGAAACTGTGAGAGGAGAGGGTCATGTTTGTGAATGCGCATGGAGTGAGTGGACTTGGGATACCAGTTACTGCGATCGAGAATAGCCCGTAGTGGATTCGAAGGTGCCATGGCCATGAGATGAAGATAAAACCTTGTAAACAGATGTTGTGCTCGATCCACAAAGGGAAGTAGCCCTAATAGATGTGCCGTAATATGAGGACGTTTTGCATTACCTCCAGCGATCCAGGTCAGACAATTGTTTTACGTATTAGTAAGTATTATCCTTTCTTGAGCCTTGCGATTGCGTTTGTAATTGGCATAAAGAAGCGGAAAAGAATATTCGAGTGTTGGTAGAAGGATGCTTTTGAAGATGTTCAATCGTATTCTTGGAGCCCAGGTATCTGAAAACCAGCGCATTCCAGCAAGGCAGCTCTCAACCCTTTGACTGAGAAGAATTCCCTGTTTGACAAAATCTATTCCTTTACTCGCAAAGGTAACTCCTAAATACTTGTAGGAAGTGACATGGGGAATAGGGTGGTTGTTGAGAGTGAGCGTGTGGGGCAGATAGGTACGGATAGGTTGATTGGTAACCATATAACCACACTTTGGTATATTGAAGGACATTCCATGCCTATCCGCCCAGGAAGTAGCCTGGTTCAATAGACTTTGGGCTTTCGTTATAGTAGGGGCAATGAGGACTCCATCATCGGCAAAGAATAAGATGGAGGGAAAGCTGGGTTGACTATTCCAATTGAGAGACAGTAATAGACTATTGATGAAGCGGTTGAATAAGATGGGAGAGAGGGGAGATCCTTGGGGGAGGCCACAAGTACGAGCTTGTTTTTGAGACTTACAACCATTGACAATTAGTGAGAATGTCATATCCCGATACATGAGCTGATAGACAAGTTGCGGTACCAGAGGATTCATCCCTTGTTCTTTGAGTTCTTGTTGCAGGTATGGCCAGCCAACCCTGGCAAAAGCTGAGGCAAAATCAAGGAACACGATATGCTGTGCGGCATCTGCTTCAATCAGGTGATGGAGGGTGAGAACATAGGTGAGTGTTGAGTAGCCGGAGCGAAAGCCAGCTTGGATACCGGAGCAGGCCATATGTCCTGATGCTGAGACAACAGGAAGGATAAGCGTCTCGAATAGTTTGCGGAATAGACACAGAAGGCAAATCGGACGCGAGTTCGTTGCAATATATAGCTTTTTTCGATCCTTGCATAAAGGGTAAACAAGGGCTGTATTCCATCGGGCTGGTGTTTGTCCACTACGTAAACATGCATGGTAGAGTTGACAAAGATGTTGGGGAAAGGTTGTTTCAAGCAAGTGGCGTAACATGATAACCGTGATCCTATCACTACCACAAGAGGAGGTGCTAGACATTCGACCGAGTTGAAACTTGATTTTGTCGGTAGTAACGGTATCAAGCAGACCAGATGCAAGCATAGTAGCTTCATCAAATGTGGGACGGAGAGAGATATTTGGTACTATAGAAGATAAAGGTGTATTTAGAGAGTAGGAAGGAGAATCTGGCGTCTCATCAGGTTGTATAGCTTGAAAATAGCGGATATGATCTCTGGTATTGAATATCGTGGAATAGTGCTCAATGCACTCCGCCATCGGTGTTGACATTGAGGTAACACTAACCATTTTTAAACCTGTGGTGGATGTCCGTTGAGCCCTCTTGACAAGTTGTATGCTTGATGGCATATCCAATTGTGTTGCAAGCCTTTGTGCACTTTGGTCTTCCTTTTTTCTTGCATCTTCAGGCATATATAGACCCAGAACAGTCTCTCCTACTGCTTGTACAGCGGAACAGAGAATACCATCAAGCATGTTAACATCAAAGGCCTCAGACCCCTTGAATCTGGTAAACAAACTGTCCATCAGTGCCTAATTCTTTTGAAATTTCTGAACAATCTCAGGCTTTCGTAGACGCTGAATATGAAAGCGGACTGGGCCAGGGACAGCAAGTCTTGGTATGATTGGTGTGCAATGCTGTGTTGTAGTGGGGGCATTGTGGTCATATTGAACATGCAATAGATATCGATGATCGGTTTGGAAGCCAAGTATGCGTGTAGAAACAAGGTGTAGGGTAATATTGGATTGAATTTGTCTTGATGCAAATACGTGGTCAGGAATCTGGTGTGAAATGGTGTGTTGTGTGTTGTCAGATATATGGATCATACCCCAATTGACGGCCCAGGTTTAAAACAGAATTGCGCGGATTCTCGTGGTTGAACTCGATATGTTCATTTTGGGTCCGGAGTTGGATTGAAATTTGGTATTTATATCGCCCAATAGAAGATCAACAGGGCCAATCTTGTTGAGATTGGTTTTGAGGTTTTGCTCCGAGAGCGAGTAGGGAGGATAGTAAACAGCAGCAAAGCGAAAGCCGGGAAGCGAAACTGTAATAGAGTATTGTGAGGATGTAGTTGACTGGATAAGACTGCGGAGATGTGGTCTGACGAGAAGGTATATACCGCCATGCTTGCGTCCTCGTGGTAGTGTGTTGTTGGTTGATAAAGGTAGTGTAGTAGAGCAGAAAATAGGTGGATGGGCAAGTCGTGCATTGTGATGCTGATACCAATGTTCAGCAATAAATAAAAAGTCGAATAATTTTTCGAAAAGGCAAACTGCCTGTGCAAACTTCCCATCAGGTAGGGAGTTTGCGTTCACATAGCCAATGTGATACATTAAGAGGAAGACAGATTCCCGCGAGTTGACTTCAGGATTAGTCTCTTTTTGAGTTTCAAATCTGCCAAACTTGCACTATATCAAAATATATTAGTTAAATACATTCCTCTTTAATCTTATAAGTTGGTAAACTACTTACCTCTCAATACTGTCTTCACTCAAGATGCTAAATTTACGCTTGATATATTTGCCTGCACTACTAACAACATGCGTATGTTCTTGAGGGTCGCGAACAATTGATTGAACCCGCTCTTCGTGTGAGGATTCAGGATCGGTACTGGGAGAATCCCTATTGCGCTCGGCCAAGATTATACCCTGTTTGTTCAACTCATTTTCTAATTGCTGCCCCAGTCCACGATGGCTTGCCCAATTCATGATTCGACGACATGTTGAATCCCGATTACTGCACTGTACTGAGGGTCAGGGTTAGGAATTAAGTTGATTCATCTAGAGACAGAGTACAGTACATGACCAGACCTACTGCCAGGGCGAGAACATTGAAGAGTCTGAGCAAGCAACACAACATGTAAGAAGACAGCTGCTCTCAAGGCAGAGACATCTGAGATGAAGGAAACAAAACAGCAGCACAACTCCAAAGGATGGGTATAAGGCCCACATCAGGCACAGTAGTGGGTACCACTACTGGTATAGCGGTACCCAGGGAGCAGTCTAGAGGAGACAGGTTACCAAGCAAGCCTAGCAGCCTGCCTTCAACTTTAGGCAGGGCCATACCGACAAGCGCATATGGAGCTCCCCTTGAGAGGGGGAGTACAAGGCCCTACCCACAGTCCGGGTTAGGGTTAGGAATTAAGTTGATTGATCTAGAGACAGAGTACAGTACAGGACCAGACCTATCCCCAGGGCAAGAGCATTGAAGAGTCTGAGCAGGCAAAACAACAAGTAAGAAGACAGCTGCTCTAAAGGCAGAGACATCTGAGATGAAGGGAAACAAAACAAAGAACAACCCCAAAGGATGAGTATAAGGCCCACATCAGGCACAGTAGTAGGTACCACTACTGGTATAGTGGTACCCAGGGAGCTGTTCAGAGGACACAGGTTACCAAGCAAGCCCAGCAGCCAGCCTACAACACGAAAGGCACCATACCGGCAAGCGCATATGGAGCCCCCCCGAGAGTGGGAGTACGAGTCCCTACCCACTGGCAGAAAGAGAACAAGAAAGGGAGAGAGAACAAACAAGTTATAACAATGCAGAAAGAAAGAGTAACTTTTACCAAATCAGAAGAAAGATGTATCAAAAGAGGAGAAAAATGATGCGAAATATAAGACAAACTTTTAATATAAGCAAAAAGTTAATAAAAAGAGAAGAAACTCAACTCGCATACACAATAAGAAGACAAGATGAAAGAATTGCACAAACTAAGACCCAGACAAGAACAGCAGGTGAAAACATAGAAGAAAATCAAAATAAGAAAGGACTATTGTGCAGGAGCATTAGCCCTTAGTAAATTGGACATGGTAAGTGCCCTGAAGTCGAGTATCATGCGTGCCTTATCCCAGAGCCGTTGATTGAGTAGAAAATCGACAATGAGGTACTTAATTCCAGGATCGAGAAGCTCAGTATCAAGATCCAGGATGAATTGTTGTTCTGCTGTGAGGCCTGGGTCGGGATAAGGCATACAAGTTGTATGACCTCTATCAAATCTCTCTCCACAAACACATTTGCGTCCCATGTCAAAGATGCCACGACGCCAAGCGAGAAAGCGGTCTTGGTCTGCTGCAGGTGCTGTAAGTACTGGATGACAATCCATTCCCGGAACGTGGTCTGTAAGGAGACCAGGAGCACAAATCTGAAGAAGCTTGGGAAACTCGGAGTCTACGGATCGTAGCTGATTGTACTTTTGAAGGGAAAGGTGATTGAAAGTCTTCTCACGCAGCACTGGAAGAGAAGTCTGTTGAAGGTTAGGGAGGTGAGGTGTGAATACTGTAGGTGGGTTTAGAAATTGGTATAAGAGAGGATGGTGGTTGCGGACAGCTATCCTGTGAGTGGTTCTGGGATACCAGAGATTCTTGTCTAGGATTGCCTGTAATGGATTATTCTTGTCCATACTAAGAAGATGAAGGTAGAAGCGAGAATGAAGGTGTTGTGCGTGATCCTTGAGAGGAAGGAGGCCTAGTAGATGACAGGTGACATCGGGTCGATTGGTAGCACTTCCAGCTATGCATTGAAGAAAATTGTTGTATGCAGTATACATTGTAACCCAGGCCTTTGACTTTCTATCTTGATGAAATGGCCATAGAGGAGAGGCAGAGAATATTCCAGTGTTGGTAGCAGTATGCTCTTGAGGATGTTGAAGCGTATGCGTGGACACCAGGAAGAAGAATACCAACGAAGGGCACCAAGCTGCCTTCCCACCCTTTCACTGTGTAGTGTACTCTGGGACTCAAATGTTAGGCGCACGGACTCCCTGTAAGGATCTACAGGGCAAAGTTACCCTACCTTGGCGCATACCAACTTCGAAGGAAAAAGATAACACCCCCCTCCAGCCACCGCGTCGGGACGGCGCGTCATCACTGGCCGCCTGGGTAGTTGCGTCCCAACACCAAAGACCACTATGAATGGAACACATCTTATAACACCGAATACGTCGCGGCCGTCCGTCCGACCGGATCCTGTTCGCAGGATATATGAGGAGAGACCTTCGGGCACCTTATGCAAGTGGAGGCAGGTGAATCGGACGACGGCGCATAAGGTTACCGACACTTGAAGACAGGCAGTCGGAAGAGTGGGTCGAAGGTAACAGGACGTTTTCGCACAAAAGTTAGTCCCCTCGTACCTACAAAGTCGTGTAGAGTATGAAGGCGGTAACTATGCCCAGTAAGTGGATTGGGTGAATCCACAGAGGGCAAATTGGTGAAAGATGGAGTCCGAGGGAAAATGCCTATAGGTACGATCCCGAGGACAAGTCGTGTAATGCCGGAAGACAAGAATACGAGATGCAGTTGCATACCGAATTCTCGACAGAACCAACCAAAGAAGAATGGCCATCTTCTGTGCAGCGAGTTAGATTACCTTCGACGAGCACGAGGGCAAGATAATTCGTAACCATTGTTGTCAACGGATAAACGGATGAGCTGACACCTGACGTGGCCTCCACGCCATCAGGAATAAATGAAGCGCAGACCGATAAGTTGGCCATGGGAGCAAGAGGTGTGGCAGAGAGTATTCAGGGTCTACGAGTGTTCACACTCGGGTGAAGTTCGCAGAGTTGCGGGCAAGGTACTTAGTTAGTATAGACTTAGCATGTATACCGCGATTGCGCAGACGCGGAATATAAATATCGAAGCATCTTCGCTGCTATTAGACACAACAAGCACGGAGAAGAGATCTTATCAATATAATAAGTTATTCTACACTTTTATATCGTTACCAACACTTCGACGACCTATATCGAAGTAAACCATTATATCTAGCCTACTGTCACAAATTTTGACTTAGCCAATTTGTTTTCACATGACTAATCAGTTATTAGTCATCCCCTGTTTATGTTTTTGCACTATGACGTCATTTGACTCATAGCTTTCACATGACTGCGCACTTGCCAGTTATTGGTTGATTATGATTGGTTAATGGTTTCATGACGTCACAATGGTGACGTCATACGATGTAATGATTTCGCACATGATTCAGATTACGAGTCATGGGTTTCACGCATACGACTCATTTGAGCGTATGATCGGGTTTATTGGTTTGGATCGAGTGAAAAGGATGTGCGCAGTTGATTTGTAAGAATCAGCTGATGGATTTCGCACCATGACTAATTATGAGTCATGGGGGCTATGTTATGCGATGGTGACGAGTCACCAGGATTAGGGTTGTGGGAAGATGCCTATAAAAGGAGCTTGGTTCCGACCAAGAGATAGGATCTTCACGCAACCATCTAAGTAATACAACACTTGGATACAGCAGCACGGGCCAAGCCCTTTGACAGTGACCTTCCCGTGGTGCAAGATATATCAACCTATTACCCTACTTCTTACGCCAACCTTTACGGCTCGAACGCGAGCACCTAGTCCTCTAGCGATTGGACTTTGTACCTTTCGGTCTTATAGCGATAAGACTACCTCCAACGAGAATATGACGATAGTCATCGATCACGATACGCACTACGATTAGTCGTTCCCCGTTTAACGAAACACCGTCGGGAATGTGTTTGTTACACCTACATTACTCGTGTCTTCTTAACAAGTTCTCCGATATAATCACGATTAAGGTCCTAGCTGTCGGAATACCTCACGCCGAAGCTACCACCTAACAGTATATTGATACTTCTCATCGTTACCGAGACGAATGTTTGGCAGGGACACTCATACTCCCAAACTCAAAAAACCTTTCGAACCAAGACCCTTGATGACTATCTCGATAGACGAACTCCTCACCCTTATACCCGAATTAGGGACTCAAGAGGCCTACTACGAATTTTATTTCCGGTGGACACACCCAGAAAAAACGGTTACCCTCAAAGATATCACCGCACTATACCAATATCAGTACGGAAAAAACTTTGCCTACCACACACCCTCAGAGCAATCAAACTCCATTTGGGACACCCCGTACCCAGAAAGCGATCAACCCTCAAGTCAGCGTTTTGAGATACCGATAGTTTGGGGAGGAAACAAAAGATAAGTTTTCCTTATAGAAGTCAAAGAAATGTCTTCTCACCCCAAAGCTCGCGAAGCCATGGAGTGGCAAGGAGGAGAACGACCTGGAGGGGAGAAAGGAAGCGAAGGAGGTGATGAACTCTCCTCCGTTCAAGCCCCAAGCGTGGAAACCACTGTCACCGACCTCGTCCGATCGCATTCGGCCGATCGGACACCCGGATCCCCAGTCGGTTTAGGCTTCCTAGACAAATATGGAAAGGGACGACGACCAGGCAGTCGCCGAACGCCTGAACCCATGGGCGAATCCCTCATGGCCATTCGGATCCGAAAACTAGATCAGATCCGCGGCCGATTTGACCCAAAGCTCGCCGTCAGTCAGGATAGACGACATCTTGCATTCAGCTCCCTTCCGACCAACATCCTATTAATGGCCCAAGAACTGGTAACCGTCAAACATCAGTTGAAAGCTGGGGTCCAGATAGTCGGTCGGGAACTCACCCGAATAGACGAACAAGTACAACTGTTGGACTTGGAGTCTCAAAAGATCCAAGAAAGCTTCGCAACCCAGGTCGCGGAACGACTGGGTGAAACAGATGAGTGACAGACCAGACATGAGGCTGTCACCTCTCATCTTCACGAAGCAGTGCAAGGAACTAGCGAACAGTCCATGCACCGGGACCAGCTCCTAGACCAGGAAATTGTGCGGATAAACGAGCAGCACAAACGGGAACTGCAAACTCACGAGATAAGCATTAATCTATAGCCAAACTCAGGGTCAGAAATCCGGACATGTCACACAAAGATAAGAGATAATACCACAACTCAACTAACATCAGAATTTTTGAAAATAGGTTTTTGAAAAAAGAAATCTATGATTAAGAT
>Ga0307513_10003466_pt1 | contig 21340 bp, 24 predicted proteins | sample 15_EM_MG_FD_202174 | JGI IMG/M metagenome (GOLD analysis project Ga0307513, IMG submission 202174) | Populus trichocarpa ectomycorrhiza microbial communities from riparian zone in the Pacific Northwest, United States - 15_EM | ecosystem: Host-associated > Plants > Roots > Unclassified | place... | reverse complement strand
TATGTGCAGTGGTAGAGCCTCCTGTATTATCTAGACTGGACCTATTCCCTGAAGTTTGACAATGGTCGCGAACTACTTCTCAACCCTTGACCCGGCCGCGAACGTAACTTGGCTCTCTTTGGACATTTCCGCGCACCCTGGAACCTGGCAGCTCATCATCTATGTATAGCGTCGTATTTTCGTTTTAAATAGGCAGTGCAAGCTCCATGCGGTGCATGGATGACGGTCGTGTTCACGAACCATTCTCTCAGCGGCACTCCTGACACTGACATCCTCGCAGTGACTTTCCCAGGCATGAAGCCATCTTCCAGAATACCCGCCCGGCGCCTTCGTAAATACCCGTCCATTTAGGTGTGGCTGACTGGTGTCAGGAGGATCTATCTATTAATATACCCTTTCTTCTCTTCAAAGTCCCTTCCTAGATTCAAGTTGTTCTTCACATGAGGCCGACCCCAAACATAAATTGTAAAATTTGACACTTGCCTTCAGCTTCGGTGTCCCGTGGCGACTAGAGCGGCTTCAAGCGCCATACTACAATCACACAATACCTTCCTGGTTATACACACCCCACCCAACAGCGCTACTTGGTGTCTCTGATAATCCACGGATCCCCTAGTCATCGTGCCTACGCAAACACTGGGGTCAATGATGTGGTTTAGGCCCATGTAGAAGCCCTGTTTGAGTAGTATCAAATATACTGTAGTCATTCGCTGCTCTCTCCTTCGTACGCTCGAGAAATCAGTCTGATCATCTGGTGGAGCAGAGGGCTCTAACACCGAGGTCACCCTCGACAGGGGCAACCCGGGTTTCTTTACGGATGTCACTATTGTCGACTCAACGTTAACGTCGAAATTGGATTATTCTCCTACAACAAACTTCTGTTCCTGTTGGCCCTTCCTATTGAACCCTCACTGAATAGCTGCGTCCGCATGGTCCTTTGACCATCGCATATTCTCCTGGGCAGCGAGTCACGTGGTAACAGTCAAGAATAGCAACCCCTAGACGTTTCTTTAGATCTATTTCGGGCCATCCTTGGCCAGACGCAGATCATCTACTTCTTAACTGGAAAGCTCCAGCTACCCCAGGTACGGCGTATGGAGGGTTGAGACGGGCTAGTACTACAGGCGCTTTCACGGCCACCACGGAGGGTTGGGTATTGCCCTGCGTGAAGCCGTGAGCAACCAAACGGACGGGTGTGTGTCTACCAACGAGGTTGATGGCTCAAATTGTGTACCCCTAAATTTCTGATGAACGAAAACGTTACCGGCGACCAGTTCGGGGGAGAGCCGACGAGGATCGCGTCCCCGAACGCCGTAATTACGTTACACGCAAATAGAGCGTCAAATGACCACGTCCGTCGGTTCAACGTGACTTGTACTAACTGCACCTAGGCGGCGAATGACGTACGCGGGGCTATTTCTGGATTTTGCACTTAGTGGGACCTCGCTATTTTAGGCCACTCAATCTGGCGTCTAAATGTCCGATCAAGGCTATTCTCTTTGCAGACCTCAGGGTGTTATGACTTTCCAATATGCCACTGGTAGACCGCCATCTGGATCACCGAGGCATGTATAAAGACCATAGGAGTCCTGCCTCCGAGAATTCCAGCCATTCCCCTAGACTGATAGCACCTGCTAATGACGTTCCCAACTCACATCCTCCCTGCCCTCTTGCTCGGCACCATTCCCTGGCTTCAATCGACTGTGGAGGCAGTACCAGTTACTGCTACATCTTCCACGGCAGCCGACTCGGTCATTGGTTGCGAATTGATTATACCGGGACCCCCAGTCACAGTACGCCCCCCTCGATATGACCAAGAATTTCGTCGTTTTCTAATAATACACACACTTTACATAGGCCAGTACCCCAGACACGCGGGTTACAGGCCTCCAGCTTTTCCACAACGGTTCGTTTATTCCCCTTTCTCCCCAGTGACATTTAACGGGTATAGGTGAGTAGGAAATACCGTCATACTGGCAACCCACGGCTTCAACACACAGATCAGCTTCACAAATGGTGGACTAGGATTCTTCGATCGTTGCCATGAATGGTGGTTGAATGTCGGGTTCAGTGATCATTCTTACAAACCGCTGTAAGTTCCTTGTTCTCCAAGATTTGTTTCCTTGACGCAGCTTATGCCCCGTACAAGGTCTTTCGGATTTGACGACGAAGAAACAAAGACTTGGGTCGCTAGTTTCGGGTCAATTCTCAAATCAAGTGCCCCTTCTACGTCCACATTCCTAGCCTGCTACGAAGGCGGGCAATGGGTACTTTATCTCCAGGCTGGAAATGACTTCCCACCTTACAAGGATTGTGTTGAGACGGAGTTAACCATTAGTAATAATCCGTGATGTGACGAGATTGTGGACATGTGGGTCAATAGTGTATATTGGATGGAGCCTTGTGATTAGGATACAGAGCTATTCAGAGGACATTACACCAGAACTGTCAAGTGCCACACCTCGTGCATTGTTAATGCACGGCCATCGTATCCTTCCACCCTGACTCCGAACTTGATCAAATCGATAGCCCAATGAACGAGCTCATGGCAAACTGTGGGCTCCAAATTTGTTTCTCTATTCTTGATTGCCTCCCAAATTTCCTTTATTCGGACAGTAAGACGGCCTTGAAACAATTTGCCTTTGATCCACCGTACCGTTACCGAAGGCAACGTCACCTGGTCGTTTGGGAATGAGAAGCAGACAGTGTTCAGCGATGGGCAGAAGACAGGGGTAGCTACCGCTATCTCATGATTGAAGGAGATAGTATGGAGTTGAACTAGATGGGCCCACCACTGAGAGCGAAATGTCAGCGTCTGCACTCGAATCGGCGACAATGACGGAAGGGTCGCGTGTAGTTTTAAGGTATGAAGCTGTGGTCCGAGTGCCTCTAGGAGTATACCTAGGTCACTCTGGGCGTTTCCTTCATTTTGGATGTGCTGAAAGAGGTTTAGGTGCAAATGACGGAGACATGGGAGTGACCATTGCACCCGCTTCTCCCAGAAGTGGTCATAAGGGTCAATGGAGACCGCCAAGGTCTCAAGATTTGGCATCAGCCACACTCTTGGGAAACTTGAATAGGATAATTCGGGGATAGAGAGTCCGATTAGACGGGGGAACAGTTGTTGAATAAGAGAAAGTGTTATTTGAGGATCGACTGAGACACTGACTTGCAGATATCGAATATTAGGCAATGAGGAGGCGAGTCTAAGAGTCGCAATGGCATTCTGGTTTAATTTCTGGAAAAACCGCAAGTAACAAATACTTCGGCTGCGAGTTTGGCGAAGCAGTGGATAATACCCATACTTGGGTTCTGTAGCCGTGAAATCAACCTTATACACCTTGGACGGAAACTTCTCAACAATTCCGCTTGTCTCGCCCCAATCTGATGCGATTTGCAGCATACTACTGACGATAATCCGCCAATTTCTGCAAACAAGCATCAACGCCAATCGCCTTCTAATCTCTGCCTGGCGAGCAAGCCGTCGGCGTTTCTTGTATGACCACATCTCTTTGACTGGGAAGAGGGTTTCAAACGGATCATCGGGGTCAACGCCATGAATGAGGGGCTCGTAGATGGCTTCAAAGATTATCTGTTCGATGATCTCGGTTGGGAGAGGCTTTGGCATAATTCAAGAGTGAGACCGACGATAGAGGCTGGTATCAAAGATCAAAGGCACATTGAGCTTTGTTAACCACTAGGGCACACGTGAGTTTCCATTGGTAAAAATTGAGGCCAAACGACTGGAGCGCTCGAACTTTGAACTGGATACCGTCGGAGTTCGAGAAGGTCAGGGCTAGGCCTCACATTCTGGTTCACTGAGCATATATATATATGTATAGATAGTCATAGGTAGTCATAGATTCTCAAAGGTGGCTCGCGTGGCCAATAGTATGATCCGAACCTCCCAAACCAAGCAATGTCCGGCTTGCTTTCCAACTTCCGTCGCACTCGCCCTTCAGTCCGTCTGGTACCCGGCAAGGTTCCATGGCAGCACCCCATGAGATGCATAAGCCTATTGGGACAAGAAACTGTTCCTCTTGCCTTCGACAAAATCGAGACCAGCAAAACACATAACGACCATCACCACTCCAAGCACACTGGGGCCATCGTTTTCGTACATGGACTCTTGTGGGTCATTCTATAGGCACATCTGGTCCCTCCTGAGACTCATCTGTCGTTGTCTTCAGCGGTTCGAAGCAAAATTGGAGATCCATAGGAAAGGTTTTCGCGGACAAAATGCAGGTGCCCGTTTACGCTGTAGTACGTAGTTAGTGCCAGAGATTTAGATGGATTCCTCTGGTTCTCACTAGATTTTCTTCACAGGATTTGCGAAACCATGGCGCATCGCCGCATGCACGCCCAATGACCTACCAGGCAATGGCAGCCGACCTTTTGGCATTCCTTAATACTATCCAACTTCAACACACTCATCCTCCTGACTCGTCCTCTGCCAAAGTTTATCCTGGGATTAAGCCGCCTATCACTCTTGTTGGTCACTCGCTCGGGGGAAAGACAGCGACGGCCCTCGCACTACACCCAGACCTACCAGAGGGTCTAATTGGACATCTGGTAGTGGAGGACGTGTCTCCAAAGCGCGAGAGGTTCCGCAACGACTTCCAGGCATATATCAAGGGGATGAAGGGGGTTCTGGAACAGAGAAGCGGATCAAGGAAGGAAGCGGATATGCACCTCACTGAAAAATTGGCTGATTTGAAGAAGAAAGCGCCAACAATCGATACGGTACGCGTAGGTTGGGTTGCATGGAAGTAACCAGACGTTGACCAAATTCTACCCAACAGTCCATGGAGATTCGACAATTTCTTCTCACTAACCTCGCACCTGAACCTAAAAGTGGAGGGCCGATGTCATTCAGGATTCCGCTGGACATCATCGAAGGAGCCATCCCGAATTTCGGAGACTTCCCATATGCTCCTGGTGAACGAACGTGGGGAGGACCGACACTAGCAATACGAGGGAAAAAGAGCAAGTAAGGTCGTCTCCTTGGGCACAACAACGCACTGGTACTGAAGCACAGCTTCAGCTATATTCAACTACCGGAGGACCAGGGTCTGTTTCGTTCGTTTTTTCCGAACACCGCTTTGACTGAACTGGAAGCTGGGCATTGGGGTGAGAAAGATGTATATTTCGACGGGGAAACGTTCGCTAACTTCGGTCGTCCTTTGCTCACCAGTCCACTCACAAGAGTGCGTATTAGACTATATAATATTTGATCCTGTAAACTGATGTCTCCCACAGCCCACATGGATTTGTTCGAGAAGTGGTTCACTTCATCACAAACAATTCGCCGTACTCGGAGTAGATCCCTCATTATCCGATCGCATTTATTGTACCCACCCCCACATGACGCCATTGCTCGCCCAGTGTCCGGCATAAATATGATTCGCCCGCTCTTCGAATGGTTAGATTCGCGGCCAATTTCGATGAAGTCGGCATGTTTATATAGGCGACCACCAACCGATACCCTTAGGATTACAATTACATGAAGGTAGGGCTGCAATGCATAAGAGTAGCCGCGCAGCGATCCGCACCAGCGCGGCTTTGGCCCGCGTCCACCAAAGTCCGAGTGCAACATGAAAAGCGATCACTATATGAAAAGGTTCACCTACTCCGTCAAAACACGAATCTAATTTTCCTAGTCTCTCTCGTCCTCTAGAACGTAGAAGGATGAATCAAATCGAGCAAATTCCACAGACACAAGTCCACTCAACTCTCGGAGAACATCCTCCTCAAATACATCTGCACTCCCGAGTACCAATCTCTCCAACTGGGTGACTGTCGTTGTCGCCATGCGCTTGTGAATAAATTCCAGGAGAGACCCTCCAGGCGTAACGCTCCTCGCGTCGATATGGATGACGCGCAGGCTAGGCAAGTTAGAAGGGCTATTCTTGATGGCACGGATCAGCGATCTCATAATAACGTCGAAGAGATAGTCGTCTAGAAGCAACTCTAGCCGTTCGAGCTTTTGGAGTCGTATAAACGAATCGGACCACTCATCGATGTGATTGTCTGGTTCAAGTTCGGTGTACTTTAGTTCAAACAGGCCGAGCGTGGTCAAGGACGCCCCGAAACCGTGTACGGTGGAGCATACCTCGAAGCTACTGTCTCCATAGAAGCTAAGAGACTGCAAGTGAGGAAGATCGATACGATCCGAAGAGGGGAGGATGTCATGATCGATATTTCGGGTAGAGAGCTGCAGCAAGCCGTGAGGCGACTTGATACGGGGCATGGATGACATGGAAAATTCGACATGTAGGTTTTCGAGGTAAAGCCGCTTTAGAGATGTGGCTCGTGAGAAAATCGCATAGGCGTCATCCACCGTAACAGATGGGCCGCACCCTTTTTGTGAGCCTTTCCATTCCAACACCTCGAGACAGTCGAGTGCTGGATCACGGACATATGTGAGACCTTCCAATGCGACGTTGAGAAGAGAAAGATGGGTAATACGATTGTAATGAGGGAGACTTAGTATGGCTCCGAAGGCGCCTCCGAGGACGGAACGATCGATGATGCGGAACTTCTTGGTGTTAAAGGGATAGTCGAGCCAGAGGTATTCCTCAAAATCAAATGGAGACTCCTTTCTATCTTCAAGGCGGTATTGCAGGTCTGTTATGCGGGCCTTGTGCGGGCGAAGGAAGCGGAAAATGTCGTCAATGGGGGTATCACGTACCACATCTTCTAGGCATAGCCTTAGATGTGTGGAGCGAGAGTTAACGAGGTAGTGCTCGAGGAGTGGACGGCCAAAGGGCCACTTGCTGGCGATGATCTGAACGAAAGACCAGAGACGAGGGGTAGTGAGAGCCACACGACGCCATTGGCTTGAGACGTGAGATAGGATGATAGGAGAGTCGACTATCCGTGTGTTTTTGGCTTCATCGTAATCGGGCATTTGGGAGGCATGAACTGTCAAGAATACTTCCGACAATATTTCATCGGGTAACTGACGAAGTGGGGAAAGGATCAGCTCGTATGATAGTATCCTCTCTGCGAGAGATTGTATATTCGTTGACAATGCCCACTTGCTCTGGGCTGCATCTGAGCATCGCCTTTTGCGATATGCGAGCTCTCGTTCGGCTACTTCAACAGCCTGTTGGGCGTCTGAGTGGGCGTTATCAGCACCTTGTAGCTGAACCACGAGTTGCTCGAGTGAGTCGACCTCCTTCGCACGGAGGTTAGCCAAGATCTGGGCTTCATAAGGGTTCGGTGCACGGTTATTGAGCAAGAGTTGTTGATAGAACGGTTCCATCCTGAAGGCTGCATAAGTAAACCACGCGACGGCGGGCAGGTTCTCTGAGACGGACGGACGTTTGCCGGACGGCGGCTGGTCGTCGGAGAGGTCGTCGGAGAGGCCACGAACGGCACTAAGAATCGTAGACGCTATAACGGTATTTTGAAGATCGATAGCTGTCGTCCAACCCTTCAAGGACACCAACTCGTTCGGAGCGGCCAAGAGCAAGGTGGCGGCTGGCAGGCAACGTTGGAACTGTACTCCTTGGACCCACTCCTCCCGGGAACGGCACTGGCGTCCAGCACGACATCGGTGGAATATGAATATGGTAAGTCCTACAATAGCAACTAGCCAGTGTACCTACTTCCATAGAACCGTCCCAATGATATGCCATTTGGGTGCATCGAGCGAGCAGGCAGACTGCACCGGTTTGTTGAAATTGTGGTGATTGATACCAGTTACTTTAAATCATCGACGCTCGCTCTCAGCGAGGCAAATGTTTTTGTGATTCAATGGTGTTCCTACTTGTGGTATTGCTATCTATAGTACAAAGAGGTAGACATGGACATGATGAGCAAATAGACTCGAACAGCGAACTGCAGCGACGGGCGAGAGAAACATTATTTACTACGCGGGGGGATACGCTTTGGGTGGCCATATATACATACAATCGAGCCACTGAACAAGAAAAGCTACGAAGATGCGAACAGGTTTCTGTTTGTTGATTCAGCCGACGATGCAAGACAACTAAAATGCAGGAAGGAAATAGCAAGACTGTGTCATGAAAAGGTTGATGGGCGTCGTGTACTGACAATAGGTTATTATTGAGCTATTTTCTGGGATGAAGCATCAAGATCGGCGGCGGGGACCTGCCTTATCGTAAGCATTTATCACAGAAGAAGAGTACGGTAGACGTACAGTCGACACCCCATCTATGGTAGGGGAGTCACAAGACGGTAGTGGATTGAAGGAAGGATCACCAAACTCAAGTGCCATTGTCTCCCAACCACCCCACTCTTGAGCGGGTGCAAGGTCCAGCGCAGGATTCGGGAGTGCGGGTGCTACAGAGTCGGCAGAGGGAATCTGACAAAGTGGCTCCATTGTGTACAAGACTGTGTCGAGCGCTTCCGTACTCGTGAAGTGTCGTTCGGGTTGAAGGTCGATGTCGCCAGCAGCACCCGTTTCAGCTTCTGCACCAAAGGTGAGAAGCGATGAAATGTCGAACTGAGCTCGATCCAAAACAGGTTCGACGTAGTGGCCCAGGTTTCCTCCACGTTCAGCGCCTTGAGCAGCACGTGGAGGAATATCACCCTCCCCCTTGTTCTCTGGTCTGGTCTGGACAACCGTGTTGAGTCGTTTTTGTGCCTGTGGAAGCCTAGCACCCCAAGGAACATTGACGAAGTTCGCGCGTCGAGGTAACCCCTCCGATCCCACAACTGGATCGTGTTCCACGTCAACCGACACACTCCGATCCGTGTCAACTTCACTATCACTCCCTGGACTCTCCTCACCCAGCCCAACCTCCGTTCTCCATCTCTCCCTCTCACCAGGAAGGAAAATCGGTCTATAGAGCTCCGTAGCACTAACGCCGATGCCACCCATACTTTCAGGAGCACCATCTGGGCACGCTCTCGTACGCATTCGGGTGGGTACACCAACACAGACGACATTCCCCGCAGCATCATGCTTGTAAACCTGGAGTTCCCCATGGTCATTGACATGCATCCCGTGGCCGAACTCGGGAATGAGGAGGTCTTGTAGTTCGCGGGTGATACGGGGACGTCTAGTAACCGGAGGTGCTAATGTTGAGGTTGAAGTAGATGATTCTCCGTTTTGAGTCGAGATTTCAGCTAGAGAAACCAGGCTCGGAGTGGTAGATTGGACGGGAAACATTGCAGGAGCGACAAGTGGCTTCTTCTTCTCCTTTGGTCTAATCCCTCGCAGGCCAGGTGCTCCTTCAAGCGCATCCAATCCTTCAAGGTTCAGTGGAATACCGACGGTATCACTCTTGAACCTCGACCTCGATCGGCCATCCTTCTTCGTGCAGTAGGTACACATGCACTTCCCCAAGCAATTTGGACATATCCATTTCCCGGGTATGACACCGAGTCCAAGTCCAACCCCACCATCTGTACCAGGTTCTCCAAGAGCTCTGGTCTCCTTTGGTCCTAACATTTCCCCAGAAAGGGCGTACGCGGAGAGGAGACCGCGCCCATCGAACCCATACCACATAGCTAGGCACCGCTCACACCAATGATGCATGCATTGCCCTCCGGTGTCCCGATCAAAGTTCGAACACCTGATTTTAACATTCCTGTCGGTGCTGGAACGACAGTTGTGACATCCAAAAGAGCAGCCAGAACCACGGGAGATGAATCTGGGTGCACGAATGGTAGACAGGTTGATAGAGGCGTTTGCTTGTGCCACAGAGGTACGAAACGGTTCGACGGGTGGGCGACTGAATGAGGCGCCAGGAATGGTGCACTGGAACTGGACGACCGTTGGCCCTCCTCTGCTCGTCATTCGAGGTCTCTTGATCGATGGAGCTGGGTGCGACATAGTATGGCCAGTTGTGCTGTCGGTCTCCATATCTATAGTCACTATCCTCTTCGTGAGTCCTAACGCGGGCCGAACAGGCTCGGGAACCCATTCATCCAGCTCATCGGTGGTGCTTTCACCATCTGTACCCATTCTCTTACGTTTCTTTGGGCTGATGTGTGGTGGGAACGAAGGTCGAGACGAAGGGGGGGTGCCTTTGGGTGTCTTCGCATCCCCGAAGCGCTTTGTGTGGGTACGTTGGGGCCATTGGGTACAATCGAGGGCGATAACGAGTCCGCCGTCCTCTTCTCGCTCATCCTGTTCATCCCAGTTGAGCTCGTCCTCTGACGGGGACGATGGTGAAAGCAAGCCCGGCCTTTTTGGGCTGAAGCAAGTCCGTCGTGCTATCCCCAAAGTCCATGATGTCTGCCCCAGATTGACCTTGCCTGTCCAATTCCTCGCCAACTTTCCAGCCGCCTTCGCTCGTGCCCTTTGAAGCTGCCGGAGTGTTGGAACCTCGACACACGAGAATCTCCCCCTAGGTGCTGGCACCATGCAATCCTGTTGCCTGCCCTTGAAGGTCGGGATGGGGTGCTCAGCCTCTGCTTCCTCACCCTGCGCTTCATCCCCACTTGAGATGTTGATGACACTCGAGCTCCTCACTGGACGGACATCCGCCTCTGTTTCGGGGTCACTATACAGGACTATGGGTGCAGCGGCGGTAGTGCCAAGGGTAGTTGCGACTTCCCTTTCCTCGCTCTCTGGGTCGAGATTAGGGCTGGAACTTTGGACAAGGAGGGGCCGTCGCCGTCGCCGTCGCCATCGTCGCTGTTCAATCAGGGTCGACTCCGACGTGGATCTGTCTTCTTCAGGATCAGAATCGGCCACGACACGCACCCCCTTCGACCTCTTCGGGTTTGGAGTCCTGTGCATGGGTTTCTCCACGATCTCTTCGTTATCGGTCAGTGCTGGAAGTGGGGCGCATAACCGGATTGGCATATTGGACTGGGCTTGTGAATCAGCCAGCTCGTCCTTCTGAAGGATCCTTCCCTTCCTGACAGTCGCGTAAAATGACACCTTCCGCTCTAAGAGGCCCCTCGGTGTTTTCAAGGTGACCGAACTAGGTTTGGGTACTGAAGGTGTCGGTAGTTCCTCCACACCCACATCGACTATGCCGGTTGTACCAGAGGTTTCTGCAGCCGAGGAAGCAGAAATCGGCGGAAGGATTGACTCCTGGCCTAGTGCTACTTGATACGCAATCGATGAACTAACGAAGGATACCTTGGATGATGATTGCAAGAACGGACTGGTAGTCGAAAGGACGAAGCTATCTCCGGATGTACTCCTCGTCTCTTCCTGGGTAGTCTCTGAGACGACGTACGATAGAGGCGTATCTTCTCTCTCTTGTTGCTCTTCCTGCTCGTGAGAACGGGCCGGAGTGGATGTACACCTTCTCTCTTCCTGTTCTTCTTCTGAGTCTTGATTAATGGCGTTGTCGAGTGGTGGAGGAGATGTAAGGCGAACGGCCGAGGCGAAAGAAAAGGGCGGTTGTGCAGCTCGTCGATCGAGGATGGCGTGCAGTGATGTGTTACGGCTATGTATCACAGCGCGGAGCGGGCGAGGGAAGCCACAAATGTCCAGTCCCAACTTGAGTGCTGGGGGAGAGGAGCCAAGAGGGGAAGTTGATGCAAGTTTGTCGTCTGTAGCGAGGTTGATGGACTCATGTTCGGGGGATTTGTGATGAGGGGATTCTATGAGATTTAGAAAATGTCAAGAAGCGAATTAGTACATAGTTTTTTGTGGACAACATACCAGATATATTTACTGACGGAATGGCAGGTGAAGGGATCACAGCAGACAGGGGAGAGGGAGGATGGTCAGGGTCCTCGGGATATATCGGAGACCCAGAGGAGACTGTGGTCATTGGATTGGTTAAGCAATAAGAGTCTGAACCGCAATCAGTCACTTACCTGGAGAATGTTGTAAGACCGGGGTCTCCCTCCGCCTGGCCAGGGTAAAACAGAGGTCAATGGTGGTTTCTGAAGGTGCGCTTTGATGCAGAGGGGATACGGGTGGAGAATAATCGGGGGTACGTGAGCGACTGTCGGTGAGAAAAGTGCTTCGCTGAGAACTTGATGGCAGGTACTGCGAGGAGTGCCGATTAAGAGTCGGTGAAGAGTTTGATACAATGGAGTTGCTCTGGTCCGCTTCAGATGTCTCACCCGCATAATGGGGCGACAGTGGTGTTGCAGAATCGTGGGTGGAGCTGAAGGAAGAGGAACTTGCAATGGCGAGCTCTGCGCAGAATGGCTTTTGTGCAAGTGCAGGACGCATGACCATACATTTTTCAGCTGGCTGGTGCGCAGCAGGCGACAAGCCTGCTGGGGTGACAAGAAATACGCCGCCTAAACATACCGAGATAAGGCAGTCCGAAGGAGAGGCCACGGAGACCCACCTACCTGCGTCAGAGCCATGGTGATCACTCGGAAACGGTGGAGGGGGTGTACCAGGGGGACTACATATGGCTAGAATACATGATAGATAAGCAAGTCGTCCACAGAAGGATATGTCTAGGCGTACCATGATGTCGATCAAGGGACAGAGAAAACCCCGAAGAGTTTATCGCAGGGATAGCCTGGTCTCTCACGAGGGTACCGAGGAGTACTCGAGGGTGAGCTGTATCATCGCCTGTAGCTTGCAGTGCCCTCGTAGGTATTTCCGGATGGGTGGTTCTCTCCAGAAGCCCAATAGCCGATTGGACCTTGAACGACGTGTTCGCTGACTGTGACGGCGTCCTGAGGCGAGATGCAGGCTGCCTGATCTCGTGTCGCGGTGTTGAAGGTAAGCTGCTGAGGTCGGAGCAGATGTCGTCCAAATCTCGCGGGTCTGGCACTAGTTTTTTGGACACAGATTCATGTCTTGCTATAATGACCTTCCTTGGGGGTATTCTCGTGTTACGACCATTCCTGTTGCTTCTCGGTGTCACCTAGACCATCAGGAAAACGACAGGTAATTGTGAGCCTCGAGCGACCGTGCTCCAACTCACAGAAATACTGACTGGGGTGTTGCGGGGTGCTCCGGAGCGTGTAATACGATCCGGACGCCGTGGCGCCATGGCGAGATGGTCAATGGTTAAATGGGCCAAGAACAAGCCAGACCCAAATAGCCAGGAGCCAGGCCAGGCCTGAAACCCTACCACAAAGTCAAGCAAGTCTCGAATACGTTCAAGGACAGCAAGCTCAGCACCTTGCATGCCCGCAGATGGCAAATGCTAGCGTCGGCTGGTGCCACTTTCTCAGCTATTACTCGCTCGTGAGGTAATAGTACTCGTTTACGTTTATTATACTCTATCCATCCACATGGTCCTACATATGGTTCTACATATTTTGTTGCTCAATGAAGCCGATATTCAAGCTCACCGAGTTTGCTGCAACCGAAATTTGGGCGGGACTAGGAACTAGAGTTTTCACGTATCTGTTGTGAGGGTGTGCAAGTGTTAAGTGAGGGATTGGAGGAGGGACGGGAAGGGGTACACGGGTGGTGGGAAAGTAAGGGTAGCCAAAGTGCGACCAAGGGATATCGAGCTTGAAATTTAAGACGATAGACTGAAGACCTTGTAAGATAGAGCACAAGTGAAGTGTTATCCTGACGGCCCTAGAGGTCGTGCCATACTTCGAACCGATCAGGTTGGCCAGACGCAAAGGCCATAAAATAGCACTGGGATTAATAAGGGTGATGAAGTAATGTAAGGAGATGGGTTTCTACGTCTGGAGATTGGAACGCCAGGAGCTCTCCCCGACCTTGTGCTTATCAATTGGTTGCAAAACTACACCGGCAACAAGCACTTCCTAAGCGATATCGGTTGGAAATTTGTGGATCAATCAGTGTAAAGTACACTCCAAGAGTACATGCGCAACGGTCTGCGGCACTGTTAAATGGAATCTCCCCGGCCACCACGAGCTATAGCATGCCCACTCCCTAACCCTGCCTAATCCTACGAGGTGAGCGCGCTCGGTGTGAAGTAGGCAGGCACGTAACTACGCGCCCACCGTTCTTCCACTTCGACAGGGATCAGGGACGGGGCGACATTTCGGCAATATCGTAGCGGCCTGCCCATATCGCCTATCGTCCATGCCATGATCTTGGGGTTCACCTGACGAGGTATTTGAGATTAACGAATGCTGGAGTTGGTCAAGAAGCACAAAGGCGGCTGGTGTCAATGGCAACAGACCTTTAACTCTACGGTGTCCATCCATTCAAGATGACAAGGGACAAGGGCAGCTTTACATTTACAGTTGGTAAACTAGGTAGGTAATATACTTAAAAGTTACTACTGGCTAACCGTCTTCTATATATCCAGATGCTGGGATGGCGGTACGTGAGCCCGTTTCTTCTGACGCTCGACTGGCGAACTTCACGACGACGAGTTCTGTACCTCTGGTATAGCTATGGTCTATATCAACACCTTGATACCACCGGCCGACTCCGTCCAACGGACGCACCCGTGCTACGAACAGATGGCTAGTATTTAAGGCTCGTTCTTTGACATGAATTCAATACGCCAAATACACAGTAGCCTTTATATTCTTAAATATGATACACTGCTTCTCGTTGCTGGAAGTTATGCGGATCGAAACACGCCTAGCCACCAGGAATTGGACGCTGATTCCTTTATTTAGATCCTGATCGGGTCAAGGGCTCATCTAATCGAGTTTCCATCCATTCTGCTCCCGCCTGGCACAACCACTGGCAGTATTGTGAACATTTCCGTTCACCGAAACACCGCAGAGGAAGAGGCATCAAAGGAGCGTTTCTGGAACCTTCAAAATGATATTTACACTACCTACGGTATCAAACGACCCACTGCTCCCAACCTTGAGGTATGCCGTTCACACAAGCTCATCGGATATTTGTACTGATTGGTTTCTAGCTTCGCAATGTCACTCAGACGTCTGTTACTCTGACGTGGCCCCTTCTTGATCTCGCAACAGCCACCATACTCTCCCTTGACATTTATCGCAACAACACCCGTCTCGCCCGCATCCCCAACCCCTTGGAGAACACATCCACGAAGCTCTCTGGTCTTTCGATCAACACACCTTATACATTCCGAAGACACGAGAGGCGTCTCGGTCTGTTTCGGTACAGTAGAGGACCCTAACCTGTTGGAGGAAACAAAGTATGCTCTGAGGGAGATGGGCGCCAAATGGAGTGAACGGATCGAAATTGACACGACTCATTTCGTGTGCACGACACCGTCTGCCATACCAGCTGCAAGAGAAGCGTACGGAGGAAGAGCTCCAACACACCTTGCCAATGAGCCTGGTGTAGAGTACCAGCGAGCCATGCAGTTGAGCATCCCAATCGTCACACCACTCTGGGTACTAGCGTGTCATCGAGAAAAGAAGTGAGCGATCCATATCAACCCAGTAGTGCATTAACATGTACTGAGACGATTACCAGGATGGTACCTATAGGCAAATACTATCTCGGTGTGACGCCAGAAGGACCGTTGAGCGCGACATCCTTCAACCGCGGAGGTGGCAGTGCGAGCAGTAATGGAATGTCCCCAACATCTCCTAATCGGAGCTCTGTACAACAAGTGGCACAACACACCCGGCAGCCTTCTCAACCCCTACCACAATCGCCACCAATCCACACAGGCGATGTCGATCCAATCCCAGCACCAGTGTCCAACCCGAACAGTCCACCATTGCGCAACAGTCCCTTCCTCAACCAAGTACTGGGAGCACCACAAGTCTCAGCGCCCCTCAACCGCTCATCAGATGCAGGAACCGTCGCGCAGCTGGAGCCCCTACCTGCCTCGCTTCCCTCGGACCAAGAAGACGAAGTGGACTCGCCGACGACTCGAGCGCGAAAGAGCGCAGAGAACCGTAAACATACAGGGACGATGCGGAGAGACTTCAAGTTCCCGCCTCCGCCAGCGCGGGACAGCGGTTTGCCAGATATTGAGCTGCCCCAGGAAGACCAGGGGGATGTGCCTGGGACACCTGTCACTCCACTGACGCCTAAGACCGCCCCGCCTGCGCCACTGCCACTGCCACCACCAATGATTGTGTTGCATGCGGCGAAGGATTCTATGAACCCCGATCCGCCGCCGCCGCCTAGGAGGGTTGACCTACCGGAGGTGGTCCTTCCTGATCCACCCACTCCAAATTCTGAGGGCGAGTCAAGAAGAGTGATGAGGCTTGGGAGCAAAGGGAGCGAAGACGACCTCGGAGAGACCGTTGAGGTTGACTTGAGCTGATAGTTAGGTCAGGTTCTGATGTCGATATTTTGTTTCCACATGTTCCATAGTTACTCATCGAGCAAGTAGCATTACATGCCCCTGCGTCCCACATGTCCCCCGAAGATACGCCAAGCGTCTTCGAGGCATCATTCCATTTATACATAGTAACCTTGACACCTACTCTCCCTCAGTCCGTCAGGCCCATTTCCTCATCACGTGTTTCTTGGTGGGCAGCCGACAGAGGAGATGATCACTGATCACCGATGAGAGAGGTACAACGTGGTGCGAGAGCGAGCATAGTTGAAATTCGCACGGTCGCTACAAACACATATCCAAAGCCTCGCTATCTCTGAGCCTCGGTCCGGGTCGCACTCTGCGTGTTAACCGGTCCGGTGTAGCTACGTCAGCGACGGAAGCTCAGGCTCGGATCGGATCGGGGGCCCTCTTCTCGCTGGGGTCAGCAACCCGTGCAGCATTCTGTCTTCGGTAAAGTCGTCGACTCAGCAAGGAACGGCCAAACATGTATGGCTCGATGATTTAATAGCACCTAGTATACGGGTTATTCCACCGGAGGTGGTCACCAACCCCCAGCCCCCCCGAGGGCATAACCACCAGTACGTGTGCAAGGCTGTTAATGTGAGAGGAGAGAAATTCTCATATGTTCGTGTATTGTAAAGTATCGGCGTATATGCAGTGAATAGCTGGGGGCATTATCCGAGAGCAGAGGTAGCATCGCCTCCGCCTGCTCCTAAGAAAATATTGGGTCTCTTACCACTGAATATCTGGTCACTCTGCCCTTGGATGTCCACATCCAGATGTTACCACCACTATTTCAGTCCCCACATGGTCAGTGAAAGTACATCGACGGGTTTTGGTGCATGTGGGCCTACCGTATGTAAATTGGACGTTGTTGAATCCATCCTACAACTTTGGTTGCATATGTCCCACCAGGTCGAATATGGAATTGCTGGCGTCCCAATTCGGCGCATTGAACTGGTGTCTATATAACAATTGTTAGAGAGAAAAGAAACGACCAAGCCGGGGTTCGAACCCGGGACCTCCCCATGACTAGCAGGGCGTGTTACCACTACACTACCCGGTCTTTTAGTTGGAGGAATCATCAACTCCAACAACAATATAGCGCGATCGCGTTCGAACTGGAACGCTTCGTGGAAACGAAAGTCACAAATGAGCCCTAATAGTCATGCGACAATTCCCAATTCCCCAAAGCTGTTCATTACGACGCGAGTCATCTGAGCCCACGCCCGAGATCCAGACTAGGAATTCTACAATCCTTCTACATCATCTCGGCGCGTATCCAAGACCTGTGATAGTGAACAAAATGTAATGGCTCAGGACCGGATAAGGAAAGGGAGGTGGTATGGTATGGTATGGTATCACAAAGTCTAGATAGTTCTACAGCGGTGAAGGGAGTAGAGGGAGAGTCTGGCTACATGCACACACGGTTTAGAAACCACCTGTACAGCCTAGAATATTGTAATTGGTGTCAATCAGCGTGGCTCGAGGGGACAACGATGATAGCCGACTGGGGGGTTCGATCAGGATACATAACCCAAGCGAAGGCTGTAAGCGAAGCTAGTACCTCAACGGACGGCAATTCTAGCGACTCTCTCAATCCAACGTCGCCTGGGTACGCACCCACGCTCTCCAGGCCCCTCTCAATCTCGCTGGTTTCGCTTGTTCTAGCCGTATTGCGACAACCACAGAGTTACCAAAAGATCACGATCTACCATTCCCTTCCGAAGCTGTGCACGCCGTATAGCGGCCAGCTTACCTCCTCTGTCCACCTCCCTGGCCTTCTTCGAGTCGCCTCACTCGCCGCAGGCCGTTAAGAGGAGCCCATCGTGTCTTTGACTATACCCCTGAAATGACATATCCGAGTAATTCCAGCACGTATTTTAAATTTCCATTCAGTTGAGCTTTGATGCGCAAGGTAGAAAAGCACTTTAGACCACAAAGATGGGGACACATGATGGGACCGGTCATAAGGGGGCTTACCAGTCCGTGTAATGTCCCGGACTTCATTTATTTCGCGTGATTGAGATGTTGAAAGCGATGGGTGCGGGGTTTCCCGACGCTTGCAGGAAACACGAGACCCAACATGATTTTTGTAATTCACAAAATGTTTGAGGTACACAACATTCTATCGGGTCCCGCTACGGGCGTCGCCGCTCAAGAACTGGTCCCAATGAATAGCTGGCCGTTGTGTCGCGGTGGCGCAGAACGATGCTGGGCACACTCGTATTTATCGCACATATCCTAGAGCAACCAGAGATAATACAGCTTCAAGTTCACTTCGCTTCGTCTCGACGCTCAGGCACCGCATAGATGGAGAACTTGACCCTGAATGGTCTGTATCCCCGGCTAAGTACCATCGATCGCATAAAAGCCTTGGTTGTCCACAATACACTCGCATCCGCATCCGTTGTCGCGCATCTGTTTTTCCACCCATTCGGACGAGGCCAACCCGAGTCACCTGCGAACAAAAAAAGACAATGAACAGTACCGGAGATCAACTAGCTAGCGCTCCTGAGTCAGAACTTTGGGGTATCGTTTGGCTCCGTTACATCGCTGCGGTTGGCTTCGTAATTCTCAATTACGACTGTCTGCTCACTCTGGATGACGAGGTCCGCCTGACCTTCTCTTACTTGCGCTACATTGCCCAACCTTACCGCTTGTTCCCAGATTCACCTTGTTTGGCCAGGGCCCTTCTCCATATCAAAAGGACTGTATTACATCAATCGCTATCTATCCATTGCTACTGGTTTTTATTTAAACTACGGTCAGTAACACGGTTTTTTCTGGCGGATCCGAGGTTGAAACGCTACCAGAAATTGCCGGCTTTCACCCACCATTCCCCGTTCGTGTGAGCTCCTTTCATTTGTCCTTTCCGACCGCAAAGGTACTAAAATGCATTAGTTGTCCGTGTCGTTGCATGCGCTTATCAGCATATTGTGTGCTTACCGAGTTATTAGTTGCCAAATTTGGGTCTGGGCGACAGGAATGGCTTATCTGGCGAGGGTGACAGCAGGAACAGGTGACTATCGTATACACAATACCATATTGATGGCTCACCGCTGGTAGCCATACTCTGTTTGCGCGTCACCGCACTCTACAAGGGTGTGCCATGGGTTATTTGGCCCCTGTGGGTCAGTTTCGTGATATTTCATGGGGCTCGCTCATTCATAGCTCTCTTCGGTATCATGGCCATGGCTAGTGAGTGGATATATCATCAAGGGTCCAGTAGGACTGATTTTCTCGAGTGCAGTGACGGTGGAGTACTCTATCATAGGTAAACAATGTCTCCCTTCAAAGCTGTTGAAGATGGGACCTCCAACGTCTTCGTATTTGGCTGTATTGTCACCCACAATATTTGATCTCGTCCTTCTCGTCCTCACCATTGTCAAAGCATTCAAGACTACTGCAATATCGGGGTCATACCCTAGGTCACCAATTGTATGTGTGGTGTTTGATTTCGGTTTGTCGTTGAAACCAACTTTACCTCACTCAAGATGCGCGCGCTGTTGCGCCACGAAGTTCTGTATGTGAAACAGCGAGCCATTATAGAGATTATTCTTATATGATTGCATCACAGATATTTTACCGTAATCGTAAGTCAGCCCAAATATCCAGAGTTCGCCTTCCAAATGGTCCCCGCCCCCTGTAGACGATAGTCCGCATCTTGGGCGGAGTATGCGTCATCGTGTTTCCAGCCTCTTTGACGAATCTTGTTGCTAATGCCGAATGGGGCGTGGAGTCGACGTAAGTCCGCCTTTGTTGTCCATGCTCCTCTCATGCTTCCTCAAACGTCTGACAGGCTCATATCTCGCTTCTTCCTCAACTTGCGTTCCATTTGCTATTATGGCCAATTCACCACCGCGGTGAGCCAAACCGCGGCCTCCGTGGCCCCCAATACTCGCACACATCCCTTCTGGAGACGGAGGAACCGGTTAACAGCCGGCTTCTCTGTCGGGCTCGGAACCGAGCCAAACATCTACGGCAACTTGACCAATCGAAATGAAAGAGATATACCACATGAAGAATCCGTTGACCTGGATGTTGCGATGGAGTTGAGGACTCGACAAGATGGAGATATAGACGATATGAAACTGGCTCCTGATGTCGTTCCAAGGGATGAGAAATAGCCCCTGCTCGAAATCTCGGCGTAGTACTGGAAGCTAGAGGGGCACTGTAGTCAGCAAGAGTCGGGGGATTATCAAATGCAATTGCTCCCTGTGTCCATATGTCATGCGTTTGCACAAGTTTATTCAATGTAGATAATCCAAGAACCAGATCATTGGTCCGGGACTTCCGCCAAACATTAAGGTGCTCGCGACCTGCGTTTAATTACTACATTACCCATTTAATACTCAAGTGGCCCATTCATTCTGATATATGCGTTTACTGCCAATATTCCTGGGCTATGATGTGCGAGCGAGCAACAGTATGTCGACGTCTCAGGCGGTTGAGGAGCTCGAAACACGATGGATCCGAGCGAGGCAAAGAGGTGGGGGCTGATTGTGGGGTTACCACATATTGTGATGTCGATTCTTCAGATTGCATGTTGTGCTGACGTGGTGGTCAGGTTCAGAAAAGTTTGACAGGATTCCTATATGCAGGTACGTATGCTATAATTTCCAGCATTTTACACTCACTCTGATGGCCCATCAGCCGGTATCGAGACTGTAGGTTGGGCACCATGTTTATTACCATGCTTAGCCATGATGCACAAACACCCAGAGTACTACGTCCATCGTAACATTCATCTACGCCATGTTGCTCTTCCCCGAAGCCTAGACACGGGTGGCTGTGGAAATGGACGACCTAGTGGGGTGCGACCGGATGCCCACTCTTGCCAACCTCCCGAACCTGCCGTACCTGGAACGGTACATGGAGGGAATGTCTTCGGTGGCGTCCCCCGCTTCCGCTCTGTGAGTCGATCGTCACCGTTAATTCCTGGGATCTCCTTTTTTGATGGGCCTGACGGCCGCATTAATTGTAGCCATTCCGCACAAGAGCCCTGACGAGGGTGTATATAATGGCTACCGTATCCCCAAGGGCTCGATCATTTACTCGAGCCTGGCGTACGTGCTAGTCTATCCTGCTCGGCGTGGCTTCGCACTGATTACGACTCGTTATCATGGTTTTATGCTCAAAGACCCAAGTGTATGACTACAGCAACGATCGTTCAAGCCAGAACGTTTCCTCAACGAGTTGACCCCGGACCAGTTCAACCCGAAGACAGTCGTCTCTGGGTGCGAGTTCCTCGCCCTGTCCACTCT
>Ga0307513_10003465_pt1 | contig 21345 bp, 26 predicted proteins | sample 15_EM_MG_FD_202174 | JGI IMG/M metagenome (GOLD analysis project Ga0307513, IMG submission 202174) | Populus trichocarpa ectomycorrhiza microbial communities from riparian zone in the Pacific Northwest, United States - 15_EM | ecosystem: Host-associated > Plants > Roots > Unclassified | place... | reverse complement strand
CTATCACACCATACCTCTTCCACCTTCCTCATTTCTTTTCTGCCCCTTGCCCTCGAAAAGCCCCGGTATCCCACACCCCATTCGTCAGCCTATTTAAACAATGACAAACCCGCCCCTTGACAAAAATACGATGCAGAACCCCCAAAGCCCGAGAATCTCACCCCCCCCCCCCCCCAACGGCAAGAATCTGACTGCCACACCGCGTCGTGATCCCACTGCACATACCAGGAACGTATTATGAGCTTACCTGCTCTCACATAGTATCATAACAAAATAAATGTCCTCCAACCCCCACCCCCTCCCCGATAACAGTACACACTTCTAAAGTCCCGATTTTCAACTCAAGCATCCGCGACGAATAGAACTAAGCAGCGACACCGCCCCCATTTTTCAATGTTATACTGTAGAAGTTCCTCGACTAGAGTATTCTGATTCCCACACACAAGCAGATACGTGACACACCCAAGCCCAACCAACCCACCCCGCTAACCCGCTCTATCGTATAAATCCCGCACAACGCCCTGCGAATACCGGTATGATACAAACACAAACGAGCCAACAAGTTTAGCGCTCTTCGGCCCCCCGTCCAGAGCTCTTTCCTGCACACCCCCTACTCCCCTCCCGTCCCCCCCCCGGAAAACGGCACCCCAGCACCCTCGTCCTCTAAAACCTCAAGATCCCGAGTTGGTCACATATTCTCTTCTCGGTTCCTCTTACCTGCTTCTGCTCGCCTTCACCACTACATTTGTCCGTGCTGGCAGGAGGGAAGGGGCTCCTGCCCGAGAAAGTTGGGGAGAGGGTGGGTGGTCAGAGATGTGTCCTTTTTTTTTTTCTGCACGAGATCGGGGTTGGAATTGGGCCGCTCAAGGGCCTGCGGGGGATTCCGAGAGAAAGGGAAATACCGGTGGGTGTTGGCGAATGATGTTTCGTAATGCAATGGGAGGAAAGGCTTGCTCTGTCTGATCTTTCGTTGTGCCGGTGGTGTATTCGGCAGTACGCACTCCATTTCAAGAACCCGAGTATCCGCAGCGATATTTGGAAGGGCTAGAGTGGGGATTAAAGAATAAGTATAGAACTCGGTGATAGTTAAAACGGTCCTAGTAGGATATCTCGAGGGCGCGGGAGCAAGAGGGCGAACTAAAGCAGATCACGAGTATACATCCGTATATCATGATTATTCCCAAATAGCAATACTAGCATTTCAACAAGATCACAACTATTCGTAAACCCAACATTTCCCCCACCCCCAAAACATCCTCCTGCACACAGAGAGCTCTCCACAAAATCTCCAACATAAGCGAGTGAGTATCCATGATTAAACAAACAAAAGCAAAATACACCAAGCAGCGTGCACGGGCACAAAACAAGTCATCTATGTACAAACACACCACAAGCCACGCGCCCCCTCTTCGCCCCCCCCACCCTCCGACCCAATTGCTCTCAAATCCCCCCTAAACTGTCCTGAAAATCCTTCCCGACAGAATTCCATAGCAAGCAGCCAAGACTACCATAGCCCAAACGCCAACCACCGTCAGCGAGAGCACCTCGGAGATGATTGCCAGCACCTTCGGGTGACCAAAGAGCCTAGATAATTGGACAGTAGCAAGAGCGAATCCAACTGTAACCATATCAGTACACCGCACCCAACTAGGGGAGTAAGACCTCTCACTATTAGGGAAGATCAAGGCAAACATCTGCAACTGCTGAACGGCAATGTCCATTTGACTCAGCACTGCAAGAGTGGCGAACACCGAAATCAAAAAGAACCAGAGCGACAAGCCCCAGAGCATGAGTGAGAAGGTGAATAGGATATAATAAAGCGCTACTCCCCCAATAATCTCATTGGCTCCCCCGGGGGGGACCTTTTCCGCTGGGAAGTGGCGTAGGCATTGCTCTGCCAGCAGGGCGAAAGAAAGCGCGCTAAAGGCGGGTGGGCCAACGGCCACATACATCGACGGCCTCTGCGAAATAGGGGGTAGCGAATAGTGATATAGCCTATCAATAAAACTGGATAGAGACTGCCGAATGTTAGATAGGTAGGGATTGTGGAAGCGGGGGTAATACGAGCAGTGAGACCAGAATCCCCATCCCCTGGAATGCGATACCCATGTAGATTATCGGCATGGCGATGTGGTGGTCACGGGTACTGATGTGTGCAGCGACAGTAGCAGCAGCATACCCCACGAGCGTAAGTGGTAAGACGGTCTGTGTCGCCAACGGGGTAGTCTCCTACCAGGGATCAGTAACCAACACCGAGAAGAAAATGGAACAATCAATACCGGTTCATCATGTTGCGCCCTTAAAAATCTGCCGCCCAGTCAGTCAATCCACTGAGCCGGTGGGGGCTAGAGAGGAACGGGGAGGTGGCATACTGTGCTAATGGAGTTCCAACACCAAAGATGACGGATACAACCAGGAAAATCCAGAATGAAGCCCTGAGCGCTACCCCATGCGCCGTATGCATCTTCTCGGCATAAGTTGCTCCATCGACGATCAGGATTCCCAGGGCTGCCGCAAAAGTGGAGGCGAATACTCCTTCCGATGGGTGGGCGATACTCGCGCGTATGAGGCGGGGGTTGAGCGAAAACCGGACAATGTGCGTTGCCAGAAGCAGAACGAACCCAACCAGCGAAGCGATATAGATTATTCCCCCTTATTGGGTATCAGCATTGGCAAGCGATTCCCGGAGCGAAGACATGCATACCCAGAACCCAGAGGCCTCGAAACCCATATGGCAGATTGTACAGTATCAACGCCACACCCCCGGAGGACATGATGCTCGTGTACCACCTTGGCCCAATCAGTACCTCACGCACAAAGCCATGGAGGTCAAAACATACGCCCATGTCATCTTGTTCTCGAGCACATCTCTCCATCCGTGACCGCCATCGGCATTCGACCGAGGCAAGAGTGGAGAATTGCTCGTCTGTGAAGAGTTGCTCATTCGGCGGATTAAGCCAGACATAGCAGTACAAACCCGATTGAGTGAAGTCTTTCCGGAGAGCTCAAAAAGACGGGAGCCGCAAGGAGAAATGGGGGGATGAGGAATCGATGAGAGAAACAATGTGTTAATAACCAACACTGAACATAAGTGTGACGACACTGTTGCCTCGACCCACACCTCGAGAGAAGTCATAACATCATGATTACTTGAGAATAATGGATTGAGCTACTGGCGAAGAAGCTCCCTGATACCGGTACTGGAGTGCACGATCAACCGATGTGGTCAGAATGAGGGAAGAGCAGAAACCTTGCATGCAGCAACCCGACATGTGAAGGACACAAAGAATCACTCGAACCGAAAGCCCCATGCCCTAAGACAGGCGTCATCTTGCCACCCCTCACCCCCCTACCAACCAGCAAACACGGGAAGACACCTCTCCTTTCAACTTTGCTCATGCATGCAAGTTAATTACGCGATCACACACCAGGCGCAGGCATGACCAAGAATCCCTGCAAACCTTGAGTACCGTACCCTGTGTGACTTTACGCGCCGAGCCGGGGTGTTTACCCCCCCTGTCAGCGCACCGTAGATCAATTCACCTTCCATCTGATAAGATTGTGTAACCCCCAGCCGAATGGAAGCGCTGAGCAGTTTCAGATTGGTTAATCCGACGGGAAGCCCCCAAGTTTGAGATATCGTACTGATTCGGGGCATCCAGCCCCGGTGCCGAAAAAAAGATTCTTGAGTGCCAAGTCTCAAGTGGATCTGCCAGATTTGTACCTGGAATCCATAGGCGTTCGTTACACATGCCACAGTCCTTCAACCTTGTGTAAACGTTTTCAACCCAGGGGCTAAAGACCTCCATGCACAGTATGTGCCAGACTACCAGCAGAGCTCGTGAGCCCTATCACATCAGGCAGCTCCATCAACTTACCGTAGAGAATCACCTTTGGCGAGTGCGCCAGAGTTAAAATGCGGCCCGGGGGTGAGAACACCAAAGAGTGACAGGAAAAGAGGGCTCTCATGCTGTCTTACCACGTAGGTGGATGTCATATCATACACGGCAGCAAAACTCGTCGATAACAACCCCGCAAAGTGGGCAACTCAGATAAAGGCGGCTGCTGTGGAACACACTAGCCAAACACCAGGAAAGAAGCTTAATCCCCCAACATTGCCCGACGCACCCCCCAACAAGCTTCCCCACCACTCCTAAACAGCCCTGATCCAAAGCCGAGTGACTACCCATGCACACGCCCCAAGCGCCTCACAATCGTGCATGTTACCGGCATTCTCCAGGCCAAACAGGCTTGCAAGCCATTCTGCACAAGGTCACGAACTACGCTTACAAACCCACGCTAAACCATAACAGTTGAGGCTTTTTTCTCCCCCGCTGAGGCACAGTTGGTGGCTACCCTGTCCAACAATTGCACTCGTGCTGCTTTGATGGTTCAACTGTTTGCACTTTTGGCCCCAGCTAGCCAGCAGGGTATCATTAATTCGCCGAGACTAGCTTCCCTCAGTTTCCCCACTCCTCCTCGCGGGGGTGAGATGGCTTCGTGCCGCATAACCGCTGCTGTGGGGACGGTAGGGGGAAGGTTATGGAGACGGATGCGATTCGTGAGGTTCTGGTGGGCTCTCGGGAATGTTGGGTTTTGATAACCCATCATGTATTATGTATGGCAGGATAGTGTTATCTATGCCAACAGGGGTCTTGTGGTGGGCTTCTGTATTCCACACTGTTGGGTCGGGCATTTGTTGGCTGGTCCGTGATGTTTGGGCTCCGAGAGGTGAAACATATATTTTCTTCTCCGTTGGAATTCCCGAATCTCTTCCCTCCCTCAGCTACGGCACTTTCCTTATGAAATAACGGGCAACAATTTTGGTAGAAAAAACTGGTGCCTTTGTTTTCATTATTTCCTCATCCCCCCGCAGAAATATCACAAAACCCTCCAGTATCTCAACCATACCGATAACCCCCGCAGTGTTTTAATAGCCCCAAGAATCGTTATTTTACCACAGCAATCATAACCAACACCCCCCCCGTAGCACTTCTGAAACACAAATTCCGAGCATAATCACACAATCACGTCTTCAGGCTCTGAAAATCCCCCGAAACCGCCCCCCCCCCCGGTCCACAACCTCGCAAGATCCCAAGTTTCCCAACCGGCACCCGCAACCTCCCACTACCCCAACCCAAAAACACAATATACCAAATCGCGCAATCAAGCCTCAAACATGCATCTACGCGCCGCACTCTGGAGGCTGATCCCTGGTGAGGTCGCTTGGCACTTTCAATCTCCCCAACCGCCGCCAAGGCCATCTCGCAGCGATCATGCAGGCCGACCCTAACTCCTGCGAATGCGCAATGCCAAGGGTGCGGGCGTCAATGCTGTTCACCCCTGCCAACATGAAACGGGAGGGGATGTGACCTGTCGTTTTGTTCTGAGTCGGCTGACAAGGAGTTGTCGCAAGTTTTTCGAGAAGGGTTCAAAACATGTGAGGCTCCCGGGTGGGTAAGGGGCATGGGGCAGGATAGGAGAGGAGAGGAGAGGTATCTAAGATACTAGCACCGGGGTTAAGGGTAATGTGAGTAGGCTTCTCACCACCAAAGCAGGGGAAACATGGAGAGGGGAGGGTGGTTAGTATGACGGAACTATATCTCGATAGACGGAGGGCTAAGCAGACTATTAACGATTCAACATTGGGATAGCTCGCAGCGGCAACGGTATAAGAAAGAGAGATAGTGGGGTAGGGCTGCCTCGTCAATTTGGAGAAGGATCGAGAGGGGAGATAGTCCGCAGATGAGGGGCAAATGTAAGTACGGTAGGTAAGGGGGGTTGAGATGGAGAGATAGGCAAACAATGCTCTCGTAAACCCGCGGCGCTGCTAGAAATCACCGGAATGATCTCAAAACGTTGCCCCACGAGAAGCATCGTGAACAGCCCGTGGACAATCACGCCCGCGGGAGACCAAAAGGCTTTGAGGACAACGGAGGGGGCAAGCTCCTTATATACAAGTCTTCCCTTCCCCGTCAGGCTCACTTGGGGGGGTCCACATCCCCAGATGAAACCTTCGCCCTCTCGGAGACACCTTCCTGATGAGAGGAGGCGCCTTGATCAGGTCCGTGCAATAGGTGTGGGAGATCAAACTACTACTCGAACACTTCTTCTACTCTTACAACTACGGTACCCGAATGCATGGATTAAACAATGTATGGTTAATCGCCTGTGTGCTTTGGTGACACTATGAGAAATTCCAGGCCCAATGTTCGGGTACATATTGTGTGTGACAAGTGCCTGAGGAGGAGAGTTTACTTTGAAACGGACAGGGGTTACACTGCCTGCGCGGGTGCCACGACGATTTGAAGCTTAATTCTTTACGAGGCCTCGTGTTATTGACAGGCGTGGGGGGAAGAAACCGATAGGTTGGGTGGGCGGAGTGGGGGATTTTGTGTTGCGGGGAAAGTTGGATGGAAGCTCAACAGGAAACAAGAGGTCGAAAAGGACAAGGGGCTTATGCGGGGAGCGAACATTGATATACAATAAAGTGTACAGGCGTGCGATTACTGAGTGGGAGATGACCAAGTAACTCTTTTATTAAATACTGGCGAATGCAACAAACTGGAGGTAAAAAAGTACAACAAGCGAAAAGGGGCTCTGGAAGGGTTTGCTTTACGGAATTCTTCTGTTGTATGATATGCTAAAGAGTGCCCGTCGTGGCGGTGGTGGTGAAGGAGAGGAAAACGGCACTATCCGCCCCCTGCTGGGTTAGTATCGCCCAGTCTTAATGCTAATTGATGAGCATCACACAGAACCAGGGAGCAATGATTGACGGGCCCTCGGTGCCGTGGATGGTGTCATAGTTCCTTCGTATCATCCTGACGGAGCAGCACAGGGAAAGCCCCGGGTCAGGCTTCCGGCGTAATCTGATACACAGTCAAGAGACTCGCTTCGCGAGGGGGGCGGTGGAAGCACGGTGACGGGAGTTTCAAGGGGGATCCGCACAGGGCTGTTGGGCGTTAAGGTGGGCAGGGAAGGTGTTGAGAATGGAGAATTGAGCCATCGGAGGAATTCTCAAACAAGCGCCCGCCCGGTATCCGGCACATCAGGAGGCGTCCGGAGTGTGTGCCGCATCGAAGGGTCCGTTTCACCCTTCAGGGGCTTTCCGAGGTGTTTCAAAGTGCGCGCCTATGAGATGGAACGGTATGGGTGATCAATGACCGAGACCAGGATGTGGCTCGCCAAGCATCCCCAAAAGAGCACGGGAAAAGCAGGAGAGCCAAGCCGAGCAGGCAAGGCTTGGAACCTTGGCGATGCAAGTTCGTGTGGCTAGGGTGATGGATGGCTGAACGCTGCATACTGCGTCGGCACTCGAGCACAATACGGTAGGTTGAGTCATGGAACGAATGTGGTAAAGCCGCAATTCGAGCCACACACACAACAACCAGTGAGAGCTGCAGGAAGCTCCAGCGCCAACTACTAGTACGGTACAGGTACAAGTGTTGCAAGAGCGAGTAGCGTGCTGGTAGACGAGATGCATCTGCAGACCTTCACTCGGATTCAATCAACCCTGGCCCTTGTCGATGGGGCTGCGGAGAGAGCGAGGGAGAAACATGCGATGACTATGCAATGCGATGGGAGCACAACCGAGGAAAGAGGGAGTGCAGAGCCAAGTTGACAAGGGTGCCATTTGGCCGAGATTCGAGTTAAGGCCAAGCCTTGATGGACTCTCCTTGAAAGTGTGTGTCCTGAGGCTGCTCTCGTTCCCATGCTTACGCGCTGTCTCGGTACTCCCTACGGCCGTCCCTGCCCCTACCGTAGTATCGAGATCCATCAGGAAGGTTTTTCTGCCTTGGCGTATCCGAGTAAAGTATCATACATAGGACAATCTGTCGAGCAAAGCTGCTCGTTGCCCACCGGCCACGGCCACGGCCACGGCCACCGTGCTCGCGTGCTGTAGCGAACCAATGAAAGTGAACATCACCAAAGTGCACTCATGATGGGGAACCCACATGAGGCTGAGAGCCGCGGCAGATTTGCGCTTCTGGCGATGTGGTCATGGCCAGGATTGCACAGAACGGCACCAACAGGGGGGTCCACACAAACAAGATCCCCAGCTCGCAACTGCATGCTGGGGGGACAACCCTCACACAGACACACCCTCACTCACCCACCCACCCACACACACCCACACATCCTTCCACACCCAATCCCTCTCCCCTCCCACACCTGCATTCAATCCATCAACACAAGCGCGAACTGACTCGCTTCTACCAATCCGATCAATCCGCCAACTGACACATCCACCACACATCCACCACACTCTCCCTTCTACTCGAGTACACCACTCTTGATGCAGATGATAAAAGCCCTGGCCTCCCAGCCTCTCGATGTCTCCTTCATCCCAATACATCATCATCATCCTCCTCCGACGGCATCGAGTATCTCAAGCAAGCGAGCCTTCCATAGCCACTTCTTGATTTCTCTTCTTTCATCATCACCCTCTCCTCACTCCTAATTTTTATTTACATTTCTTTCCGACTTTGAGAGTCAGGATCATCAATTCACAGTTTTCAACCTTCTCATCGGAAACTACCACTTTTCCCACATTCGGGTCTTTACAGCAAGCAGCCTTTGATAGCCTGCCGGTAATTCGCTACTACTACCACTTTGAACCCTTTCTTCGGCTTTGTCACCTATACAAACTTAATCGCTACAATTGTTTCGACGAACAAACACTTTACAATAATGTCTCAATCACCGGCTGGAACCACATTCAAGCTCCGAACTCCCGCTCACATCAAGTCATGCCATCTTGTCGGCTCTTGGGATAGCTATGGGAAGCGATACAACATGGCCGCCGATACCGCGGCGGGTGCAGGATGGTGGAAATTGACTCTCAAGTTCTCCACTTCCGGAGCAGCAAGGTTTTGGTACTACGTATGCAGCCATCTTTCATCGTGTCATATCATTAACTTTCTCATTTTTCATTTCGGCCAAATTCTCTTTCCCCGCTCTCAGCTCCGGAAAATGAGTTCACTTGCAGCTGGCTCGACTTCTCTTTCCTTTTCTCTTTTCTCTTTTCTCTTTTCTCTTTTCTCTTTCTTTTTTCCTTGGAGTATAACTTATCGATCTCTCTTCTCTACATTGATTGGATGAATGAGTCCCGCTAACAGGCTTTACAGTACGTCCTTGATGGATACTTTGAGTCCCACGATCCCAACAAGCCCACATGCAAGGAACCCACTCGCGGAATCACCCTCAATATCCTTGATTGCGGTGTAGCCTCCTCCCCCACTCCCTCAAGTGCTAGCTCTCGGTCTTCGTCTAGCTCTCACAGCTCTCGCTTCCCGTCTCCGTCCTCGTCCGTCTCCCCAGTCTCTGCATCCTCAGGCAGGAGCTACCGCTCTCGACCAACAATCTCGGACCCTGTCCTCCAAGGCTCGAGTGCACTTCCTCCTAGCTCGCACTCACACCGCCGCCGCAACTCTCCTCCTCCAGCACGTCCAGCTTCTCACATCGTCCAACCAGTTCCTCGCAACCCCCTCACCCAACACAAGTTGACCCTTGACACTTCTTGCCGACCAATCTCAATGATTACCACCGCAGCCACAACTGCCGGTGACTCTCCTGTTTCGGCATCTTCGTCCCGCTCTGCGTCATCCATGGGATCATTCTGCTCTTCGTGCTCATCCGGTTCCACAGTCTTCTCCGAGGACTCACCAACCACACCTCTCTGCCGCTGCGGTGGATTCGAGTCCGGGTGCGAGAGTGAGGGCGAGAGCTGCTGCTCTGAGGAGAGCTATGAGGACGAACACGAGGAATACCGACGCGTTAGAGTTTCAAGAAGAGCCAGCTACCACCCGACCAAGGCCGGCCACGGCGGGAAATTGGCTTACGAGCTCGAGCGCAGACTCAGAATGTAAAGGGCGTCTACATTCAACAATTTCCTACTTTATCTTTTCCTTTTGGGTCTTTTTTTTTTATAAAAGTCGTTTCAACAGGAGTTTGGGGGCGGTTGGGAAAAAGGCTAGAGGCGTTATTTCTTTGAGGAGTTTATCTTACACCACTTTTACCTATACACTTTAATCTTCTGCCCTGGCAGGCGGGAAGCGGCGATAGAATCGGCTGGGATGTGCAAAGGAATGGTTCGGGCGTCCGCGACTGGAACCAAAGAGGGGGGAGTTTCTTTTTTTCTTATCATTGGAGCTGGAAACTAATATCTACTAATATCTTGACGATATGGAGAAAGAGAGAAACGGCCAACTTTTTGGGGAATATTCCTTTAATCTTGGAGGCGAGATTTTACACTTGCCACATTTGTCTTACACTGGTTCTGCCCGGGCTTTCTATCTGCCCTTATTTTCATGTTTTACAATTTTTATCTCATTTCATGTTTTGTCGACATTTCGTTTTATGGCTTGTTTTAAGCGGGAGTTGGAAGGGGGTTTTCTTTTGATCCATTTGATACATTACTATCATTAATTTTATGTCTATAGAGATCAAGGTTGAGATGACGAGAGGAACGAAACAAAGAGAAATGAATAAAAATAATAAAAATCAATTAGAAATAAAAAACTACTTGTTCCGTGCAATTTTTGAGTGATGACATTGACTTTGATTGAATTGCCTGGCGTAAAAAGTCGAACTGCAACGATTGGTGTAACAATCCCGTTTCAAATTTAGACGCGAACACCGGCCTTGGGACGCGCTCATTCTTTGCAGTAGTCCACGATTGGTGTACTCGAGTACTCGTAATAGGGCGTCAAACAGTATTGAGATTCCCAGTTCCATACGGCGCATCACCTCATTTACCACTAAGTTACTCCTCCTATCACAACCGCTGGGGAGCCCTATATCCAAATTTGTCTACGCATCGCTCACCCCAAAACCTGATTCGTGGGCGTGAATAGTGAGGAACTGGGCTTGCAGATTGTGCATGTGTGTGTGGCCACGGCAGTGTATGATAGGAATGGTGTCAGCCCAGTCCAAACGATTGCAGCGACAGTTGGGCACGCAAGAAGTGAAGCTTGGGAAGAAGGCAGCGTCCTGCACTAATTAGTGTAGCGGATGAATTGAGTAAGTAGTTGTACGAGTTACTCGTACAATGCCCCGTACTCCCCCTCCCTCCATCACCGACACCACCAAGCACACACACACACGACCGAGCGAGCGAGCATACCACCCACCCTCTCCTCCCTCCTCCTCCTCCTCCAAAAGTCCACTACCGCACCTAATACTCGTACTCGAGTATGATACTTTCTCCAGACACGAGTCAAAACAATAGTTACCCCGCCAACAACCGGGCGAAACCTTTCCAAATTATATCATAGAAACTAGAACTATGTCACAAACCCGAGACATCACAAAGTACGAGTACAAGTACCGACAACCGGTACCATACCGGTAAATTTAAGTTGGAGGAGGAAGTGGTGGTGGTGGTGGTGGTGGTGGTGCAGGCAGGGTTAGGGTTACCCGCCACATTTAGCCGCCACGGCATGCGTGGTGGGCTATATTTGGGGGATAATATGGAATTATGGGATGGTTATTTGTACTACTACATTTGGGTCTATTTTTGTGCTATCTTTTGGGCGTGGTGGTGGTGGAAAATGGGCTGTTTTGGGGAATATTTGGTGGTGGGTGGTGGGTGGTTTGGGGGGGAGTGCATATGAGATTTGCTGCGAGTGATGGGGATTTGTAATTTTTCTTCTCTCCTCTCCTCTCCTCTCTTCTCTTGGGGGGGTTTGGTGGTGGTGGTGAGATGTATGATATGTGTGCTGTTTGGGTTTGAATGCGGGTTGGGGTGTTGGAGTTGGGTGTTGTGTACTGATATGGGGAGGGGGGTGGCATATATCATGGTATGGTCAACTATCTTGTTTTTCAATCGTCGTCGTCGTGGGCTGTTGGATCACCTCATTCGTTTGTTTCGTTAGACCAACTCTTTCTCTTGGGTGGTTCTCCGTGGAGGTATCTGCAGTCCATCATGAGTCCGCCCACAATGCACAACTGCACTACTCGCCACTTCTCAATTCAACTCCTGCTCAGTCTACCTTAAACAAAATCTTCTGGCAGGATTTTCCCCCACAGCCATCTCCCCCCCCCTCCCCTTCCTGCCCAACTTGCTTTCAGATGTCGTCGACGCCCCAAAAGCACATCTTATGCACCCCCAAAAATAGCCCGGGTATTATAATATTATCATTATTATATAAAAAGATTTCCTCGTGACCACTAGCTAATTAATTAATTAATTAATTAATCCGCGTCTCGTGCGTGATACTTTTCTGGTTAAGAGTCAGAGTTTGAATTACTGTACGAGGGTCTAATGTCTTGTTAGAGCCACGGGTGTGACGACAGCTTCTCGTTCCGCGCGCAGGTGTTGTGGTCTGTGTTGGGGTGCGTGTTCGTGAAGGTGGGTGAGGTCATATGTACGAGGTGCTGTAGGCTGTAGGTGGTCATTGATTTTTGGGAATTGTTTTCGTGCTGTGGTGGAGGGGGATATGTGGGTAGTTAGTTAGTAGGTGGATAGTGAGTGAGTAGGTGAGAACTGGTGGTTGGGCCTTGATCAGTTGGGAAAATCGTGGGATTTTTTTCTGCCATGCTGTTATGGCTCGTGTTGGGGCTTTTGCTTGGATGGGAGGAGTGTTCAACCACACCAGTAGGAAAATTTAGCAGCGGGGTAATGCTACCCGGTATGTATGTCTCTGATGAGGGGAGCAGCCGTGTTCTAGGCGGGATATAGCCCGCGTGGTGCCCGCGGTAGTGTAGTTAGAGACATGGACTCTACTAAAATGGGATGCTATCTGCTATCAACTGCTCTCCATTGCTATTTAATACAAATACTCGGGTGCAAATTAAAGATCCGGAAAAAGTGACAAACAAAATGTATGGTTGCAACACAGATATTTCAAGTCACTTTTTCCGGATCTTTAATTTGCACCCGAGTACAAACCCACGACATAAAGCCGCGATGATTCATCTGCGGACTCATTGCTAATTCTGGGCTTTTGCATGGTAGCACAATGCTAGCTTCACAGAGATTCGCTCGGTTCTTTTCGATATCTTAAGCGCGGTGCATAGTGTCTTGTGATTGACGAATGTGTGAACCTTGATTAAGAATACCTGAGACTAACCACCAGCTTGGAAAGAGTGACAGGATATGAAAGACATTGGGTAGTGACGATGCATGCATGCATCCAGATGGGGAATTTGCGCAATGTCGGGGATTTAATGACAAGAAGGCAGACAAGGGTTAAAAATAGGGAAAGGGCAAACAGACGGACAGGCTCAATGAGTGACTTGCCGAGTGTGTCCTTTATTATAGGGACGTTCCACCAAACCCGCAGTAAGCCAAGGAGCGATTATCAAGGGCAGTGTGAATCATAAAAATTGTGAGAATCATCAGCGGGGAAGGAAGTGGGGAAGAAAAAGAGAAAAGGGAAAAGCAAGACAATTGATCCACCGCCATCCCGAGATCCGTCCCAAACCACAAATTCCCAGCATCCCGATGCACCTTATGAAATCTCAATCCTCTTGGCGATCTGGCTTTGCTTCTTCGGCACCACAATCTTCAAAATCCCGTGTTCAAGACTAGCCTTCACAGCGTCCACATCCACATAACTCGGGAACGAGAAGCTGCGCTGGAACTCGCCGACCGTGCGTTCTGAAACCCAATAGCGGGGCTTGGAATCCTTGTCCTTCTTCTCTTCGGTGCCACCCTTGCCCTCCTTTGTGTCTTTCTTGGTGACGGTGGACTCGGCACCGCCCGAGGACTCCTGGTGCACGCGCTCGGTCTTTCCGCGGACGAGGAGTGTCTGGGGGTCGGTGAATTCGATGTTTAGGTTCGACTTGTCGTGGAGCCCTGGAAACTCGCCTTCGAGGACGTAAGCTTGCTCGGTTTCGTGAAGATCGAAGCTTGGGGAGAAGGCTCCGCGGCGGTTGGTCTGGAGGGATCCGCGGGCGGTCTCGTCGAGGAGACTGAAGATGTCAGAGTATTGTCTTAGAAGGGACATTTTTGTTGATGAGATTTTAAGTAGTGAAGAGGGCTTTGGAGTTTTCGCTGATTGTTTGGTTGTTCGAAGTTTGGATTTCTGGTATCGAGAGCTGAGGATGTCCAGGGGTTTATATCTTCCGGCCGGGCCCTCAGGAGGCCCAATGGAACACGCAATTCGGTCAGTGCTTCGAACGGTCTCGAAAATTCGAGAGTGGTCAAACTCCGCGTGTGTTCGCGTCTGCCTGTCGTCATCCTCACATGATTTGGTGAGCGAGGTCTCGAGTGACTATTGATGTTTCTGGAAGGCTCTATATGGGGTTAGGGGTTTCGAGAAACTTCTTGAACTTTCCGTTTGCGGTTGACCGGGGAGTGGGTTATGTAGGGTCCGATCGTTGGGCCAAGGATCGACTAATTCCGCGATGTAACAAGTTACTGGAAATGTTATTGGGAGAGAGGCGAGGTTAATGTTTTCATCGGCGTGGATATTCTGGAGGGTCTTGGAAAATAATTTCCGGCCTATGATAGGTTTTTTGTTTGTGGAGTCTCGAGCTCGAGTATTTTCTTGACGAGCGAATGGTGACAGTGCCAGTATCATACCGGTAATATCGTTCTGAAATTTACACCGGAGCCCAACACTCAGATCCGTAAGCACTTTAATTTCGAGATCTCCATGGGGCGTGCTCTCTGATGCCAGTACGAGTAGTGATAGGGCACTAATTAACAAGGGGGTGGGGGACCAGTGAGGTCTTTCCGATAGCGCTGTCTGTTGTCCATCCACCAACGGTGATCCTCGCTCCTTTCGAGCTGCACTTCTCAATCTTCGGTGGTAGCCTCACCATTATTTGTTAGCTTAGTCTAGTCTACATTACAGTATTCAACTGTCCACTTTGCAGGAGAGATGGAGCTTCTCCGCCTCATGGAAAAAGATCATATCATTCGAAGGGAGTGCGGGGCTGTCTTCGATAAGAGTGGTTGTACGACGTGAGGCGCGCCTCACAAATTACTCAGGGCATCTGGATCGTGTGAAAAGGGTGGCTGCCCAATACTCCATGATGCGCAGCGCATTGCGGGTAATCTTCGCCACAGCGGCGGCATTGGTTTCCACGGCAGTCTGTTTGAAAGTCTTCAATATGCCCCATCGTGTGTAATTTCCTTTGTGTAGCAAGCCACCTCAGCATACATATAAGAGAAAGTGAAAACCTAGGGCTACAAGAACAGGTATCATACAAGTACAGCACTCGCCGTAAAGTTAGTGAGGAATTGACTTTGGTCACCAGTAGCCTGCAAAATAACCATCTCTCCGGGCACTCTTGTGCTCATACAGTACTGCGCCCGGTCAGAAGCATATATTCACCTACGAAAAGCCTGCACTGGGATGCGGCACTGAGCATCGTGCCTTGCACCCAGATTCCAGTGCCTAATTGCAATGGAGCACATTGTCGCGTGAGTCTCTCGAGGCATGATAAATGAAGACATGCGTCGGTCCATTCATCGCCCTCCATCGACCGGTTGAACTCCAATAGAATATGCAGGTTTCAGCCTTTTCTCACTGAAACAGCTAGCCCCCGGTCGGCTTTTCCCCGTATTTCGACCCCTCCGCACGAGGAGAATATCCCAAAGCGCACAGGGAGCACAAACAAAAGTGGCCAGAATCGAAAAGTCGAATCAAATCAGAGGTCAGGTGAAGCCTTGAGAAAGAAGAAAAAAGAAATAATGCCGGCAATAATAATGATAATAAATATTATAGCGTTGATAGTAATAGGAAAAAAGCCCTAAGTTACCTTACTGGTATCGTATATCTCCACCTTTTTGTTCTCACCGCCCCAAACTTTCACCTTCCCGCTCAAGTCAAGGGCAAAAATATTTCTTTCCCATCCAACATTTCTGGAAGCTTTTCTGTGTTCTTCTGTACGAGTACCTTAACCTGCCTCTTGCGCCCCCCCCCCACCGCGCCAAAACCACATCACCAAATGGCCCGTGCACGTTCTCCGCCCCTCGCGTTCCTCTCTCAACCGCCCCTCCCCGCATTCAATCTGCAGCAATCCGCGCCCTCCCGGGGTCGCCCCCACGGTTTCTCCTTCCCCACCGAGGACCTAACGAAGGAGAGCGATGCTTATGAGGCCATCCACAACCAGTACCAGAAACTCCTCTCGCACGAGCGGGAGGGAATGGAACTCGAGCGGACCTTATGGCTATCCGAGCGACAATTCTACCTCGAGAAGATTGTAAAGTTCGAGTCGACGATAAAGTCGCTACGCCAAGAGCTGGAGAAGGCGAAGGCTTCCACATCGGACGGCGAACCCAAGGATAAGGAGGGGGATAAGGACTCTGAAAATGATAATGTCGCCATCATTACTTCCCCACCGCCACCGGTTACCGGACCCATTCCGGGTGTGGAGTCTCCCCCTCCAGCTGACATGCCGATCAAGCCTAATGAAGCCGAGTCCCCGGAGATTGAAGAGGCGCGGACACCGAAACAGGAGAATGGAGTTGAGCAGTTCGCCAGACCGTTCTCCGAGTTGGACGAGAAGACTACGAATTTGCTGTACGAGCAGGCAAGGAGGATAGTTTACCCGCAGCGGACATGGCCGGAGGAAAAGATTGTTCTTGATGACGATGGGGAAGGCGATGATGAGGATATCAAATTAATCTTGAAAAAGAATAACAATTTTGGCTGGGCTTTTTAGTGTGAGTGGAGCATATTGTGTGCGTGACTTACTGTTGACTGGTGGACAGATATCGTGCGAATAGGTTTCAAGTTTTCCTCTCTCTCCCCTCACACACACACGTTCATTTGTTCGCCTAGCACTGTTTTTCGCGGAATTTCGTCATCGGATACGTCGCGATAGCCAAAGGGCAATGGTGGCCATCACGGGCATTTCTTGTTTCTATTGTTTCGGGTTGTTTCATTATGGGGTTGGTGGAATTATTATATGCGTTAAGTTTCTGGTTTCTCATTCTCTGCGGCTTATATGCCTGATAATGATACCTCGTCCCCGTTTCTTATGGTCTATTCCTGAGCAGCCTAATGGAGGAGGGGAGCACTTGGTTATTTGGATTTCTGGTATTGGTGGGCAGTGGTTGTCAAGTGGTTATTGCCTATTTATTTTGTTTACCAAGGTTTTTCTGTTTATGATGAGAATATTAATGAAGGGATCCCAACTGATAACTTGTGAGAGCAATGTGACTATTTTCTGCGGAGGGTGTAGAGAAGGAATTGCCCGAGCACATGCCAAACGGGAAGGCTCTATCCGGGGGGGGGGGGGGGGGGGGGGGGGGGGGGGGCCCCTAGAGGCTGAAGATACTATAGGAGCAAGTGAGGAATAACTGGTGTGCGGGAATAGGCGACACACGAGGTTTTTAAACTTAGGGAGAATCAGAGACTAAAATAAATCGCCAAAAGCCTTAGATGAGAGTGATAAGTGGTGGATAGGAGAAGGGATGGGGGAGTTCAGGAGGATGTAATGGTCCAAGCTTGAGGGGTGATAAATATATGGAGGCGAGGCAAGCATATAAAGTTTTCGAACGCTAGCATGGGAGAAGGAGGTATTTGTGCCATAGTCATAATAAAGAGGGATCTTAGAATTCACTACAAATCTCCGGCGGGGTGCATGAGGTGGATCTTTAGCAATTTTCTAAGGGAGAAGAAGGATGGATTCGCAGTGGCTAGAGGCATGAAGAAGAAGAGCTAGTGCACATTCCGAGGTGGAGGTAGGCGTGGGGAATTTGCACTTGTATCGTATCGGATTGAGTTATCCTTGGTACATCGCCACCCTCTCCAACGGTGAGGTGCCAAATTTGCTTCCGTTAGATACGAGTGGGCTAGGATGGTAACTTTTATTGATATTGCACGATGTTTTCTGATTGGTTGGTTTGGTGCGGCGGGATATTATGCAGACTGAGGAACAGAAAATGTGCTGCGGGAGTTCCTCCTTGACTGAGCTCTCTGCGAATGAGAAATTTGTAGTAGTATGATATAATAGCTGTTATATTAATAATCCTCGCTGGTACTAACTGAAGGCTGAAAGAGGATCTTTTCGCTGTGTTGGTTCCCCTCAATCAGGAGGGGAAATCCTGGACGTCCTAGAGCATACTGTAATTCTCATTTGCAAGGTTAGGGTTCTTGACACATGCCCACGTCTCCTGACTTCTGCTTGCCGGGCTATACTCGGGGGTGTCCTTAAAAATCGGAAACTACCCGTGCTGAATCAGGGCCAAAACGATCGAGCGATCACAATAGAGGGTTTGCGCATGAGGACCTAGGTAGCAGTTAGTGCCGAAGAGACCTAGGTGCTGAAATGAGTTTGCGCAGAGAACCTAGGTGACTTGGCAGCCGGGTGACTCGAGCTAAGGTGAGATAGGGTTAGAATAAGAATGTTTTATAGATAGTGATGTCAAGAAGGGGGGAAGGAGACTCGGATTTGGTGAGAGTGCGGTAATCAACACATATCAAATGCTTGCCCAACGATTCCTTCTGAACCGAAATGCCCGAAGACTAGGAGCGCTACGACAGCTGCAGGCTGCGGTTTCCAATGACAATAGTCGTAAAAGAGGTCCCATGCGAGAAGGTGGACGATTGGACCTGAATACTTTGGATGAAGAGGAGTGGAGAAATCAGTTTCGGTAAGCATTTGTTCAATCTATCAGGTTAACTAGAGAAATAAGTATAATTGAAAAGATGCTAACTAGTAAAAGATTCACTCGAAAAGAGGTGGAAGAGCTAGTTAATGCTCTCCAACTCCCCAGAATTGTTCGAGCAGCAAACCGAATTACGGAGGATGGTCGTACTGCTCTGTGTATGCTGCTGGCCAGATTGGCCTACCCAAATGGGTTATGTGACCTGGCTTTGAAATTTGGCTGGCCAGTTGAACGAGTCTCCCGCATTAGTACAGTTGTTCAAGGCTTTATACATGATAGGTGGTATCACCTACTTGTATGGGATCCACAACGCCTGACACCAGAGTGTCTTGCCCGATATGCTAGAGCTATTGAGCAAAAGGGAGCCCCGATAGGAACAGTCTGGGGGTTTATAGATGGGACAATTCGGGCCATTGCGAGACCTACCCAGCATCAGCAAACCTGCTACAATGGTTGGAAGCGAAAGCATTGTCTGAAGTACCATGCAATTGTAACGCCAGATGGTCTAATCAGCCATTTGTTTGGTCCAGTGGATGGCCGTCGAAATGATGCCTTTCTTTGGAGAGAATCCAATCTTCCTGCGATTCTGCAACAGCACGCACATACCCCCAATGGTATTCAACTCCAAGTATACGGTGATCCAGCCTACAGTATTAATAGCTTTATCCTTTCCCCTTACCAGGGAGCCCAACTCACCAGACCGCAAAAGCTATGGAATAAGTCGATGTCGCGTCTTCGGATTGTTGCAGAGTGGGCTTTCAAGGAAATGGTTAATACTTTTGGGTTTTTAGACTATGTAAAGAATCAGAAACATCTGCTTCAGCCTGTAGGAATACAATTCCGAGTGGGTGCCCTGCTTCATAATGCACATGTTTGTTTACATAGGCCTCAAGTTACTCAATACTTTGATTTAGAATGGGAGGATATAGTTGAGGGGGGCCGATTGGTTGAGGCAGAGCTTTTGGAGCCACCATCATTATTGCAATACTTTCACGATTGATCAGAAGGCTTAAGGACCAGAGCCGGTAGTGTTCGCTTAGCCGATTGGACTAATTGGCCTCGGAGGAGATACAGCTTTTGTGGGAGGGTGGTGGCGGATTACTGGCAGTTTGTTGGTATGCTGCAAGGCTCTTCAGTTATTATTTCTTTAATTTCATTCAATCAACATCCTATAATTCCAGAAGTATATGTACTACACCCGGATGCCCCTTCTCCCATATTAACAAGAGTGTTATCCAGCTATAACCAGTGTTCTCAGCTGTCCGGGCTCCCATGTGTCCTGGCAGGACTGCCAGGACATCAGGGCAAGATGGGACAGCAAAATACAGTCCGTCCTGGTCCTTGAATTCCCAGGATTGCCATCATTAGCACGAACGATAAGCCTTATGACCTGAGGCAACCTAAACCAAGGAACAGCTGATCACTACATAGGACCACCAGGAACAGCAGGGGATAACAGAGGATGGTGGGGGACAGCATAAAATGGCGGAAAACATCGGGGGACAGCGGGGGATGGTCAGTGTTCTCAACTGTCGGGGCCCCGGTGGTGCGCGAGAGGGGGACTACTAGGAGCCCCGGACCGGGCAGGATGGCAAAACGCAATCTACACCCATCCTGAAAACCTCAGGACGGCCGTCTTTGTGGCGAATGGCACCGGGCCCTGCATGGTAAGACATTTCAGTATCGGGGATGGCAGAGGATGGCAGGGCACTGTGAGGGACTATGAGGGACTGTGGGGGACTGTGGGGGACTGTGAGGGACGACTAGGAACTGCGAGCAAGAGTGACTGTGGGTTTCTGCTGTTGACTACAGGGGACTATGAATCCTAATGAGAGTCTTTCATGATACCCTTGTCGAGCAAATACAGAAATTCATCTAATAAGATTAAAAGAAACCTGAGACTATCTAGGAGAGATAAATAGATATAGGATATATCCCATAATATACTGCTAGGGTGGGACAGCGGGGCTTATAGGCCTTCGAACCGGGGTGTAAGGCAAGTTTTGAAAAAGACCAGACGGGACCGCTTAACAACGTCCACCGTCCCCCGCCTTCACAATGGATGGACTACCCCGTTGAGAAAACTAGCGACGGTTGGGGACGATAGAGGACAATGGCGGATGATAGAGGATAACGGGTAACTGTGGGGGACAACTCAATGTCTTCCATCCTGGTTTTTAGTTTTAGCTTGTCGGACATATTCAGGAAAGGTGAGGACGGCATGATAAAATGTTGTCTGTCCTCGTTATAGCCGAGGATGGGCGGACTGCCCTATTGCGAACACTGCCTATAACTGGTGTCTCCATGGTCAGAACAAATATCCTCTTATTCCAGAAGCATCTGCACTCCCTCCGAACAACTCTTCTCCTCTACTGATTGGACTCATACCTCTTTGTGAGTGAGCTTGTATGGTACGGATTCTCTTGTGATTGTGGGCAATCTTGAGAGTGATGGTTAACACTTGTGCTAAAGGTCCTCTGTAAAAGAAAACATAATGGTTAACTGTTCCGGTGATGGTCATCTGCAAAAGAAAATGAAGAAAACTGTAATTACTAGATTGAAGTTGAAAGCCGAACACTTATGGCTATGATAAACTGAAGTGATTAGCTGTCTGAAAAACAGCAAGAGATATGATTTTTTTTAAAGCCATATTGAACTCAAATTTCCCCATCCTTCCGCAAGGCTTCCAATATCATAGCAAGCTCGTCCTTCCTTGCCTCTCGCTCTAAATAGGCATCGTGGGATCGCCGTTCACTTTGTTCTCGTATTTCGTC
>Ga0307513_10003464_pt1 | contig 21345 bp, 25 predicted proteins | sample 15_EM_MG_FD_202174 | JGI IMG/M metagenome (GOLD analysis project Ga0307513, IMG submission 202174) | Populus trichocarpa ectomycorrhiza microbial communities from riparian zone in the Pacific Northwest, United States - 15_EM | ecosystem: Host-associated > Plants > Roots > Unclassified | place... | reverse complement strand
AACCTCCTTTGTGTGTGGTTTCCAATTGAATAAAAAGAGTTTATACTATACTTGTTTGAAATACCATTAGTGGATCCTCTAACCTTGACATTTGTTGTTATCATTGTTTAATCCTTACGTTAATCTTTCATCTCAAAGTTCTCATCAACTTCTTCTTCTTCATCATCTTTATTATTATCATTATTAATAGTATTATTGGTATTATTATTATTACTACTACTATTACTATTATTATTATTATTACTACTACTACTAGTATTATTATTATTATTATTGTTGTTGTTGTTGTTGTTGTTGTTGTTGTTTTATTGTTACTATTGTTGTTGTATTATTGTTGTTTATAATTTATACAATTAACCTCCCTGTGGTTCGACCCCGGTCTTGCTGGGTTATTTATTACTTCGACACTCCTACACTTGGGAGAAGACATCAATCTTTTGGTCGTGTCACATAGTGAGTATAGTGTGGTAGATCAGTTGAAGAAAACTCCTGCTAGAATCTCTTTAATGTCACTTATCTTGAGTTCTGAGTTACACCGTAAAGCATTGCAAAAGGTGTTGAATGAAGCATATGTGCCACAGGATATTACTCAGGATACAATGGAACATTTGGTGGGAAGAATTCAAGCCTCTAATTACTTATACTTCACTGAAGATGAGCTAAACCCGGAAGGGACTGGGCATAACAAGCCTTTGTACATCACCGTGAAATATAAGGACTGTCTGATCGACAAAGTGCTTATGGATAATGGTTCAGCTTTGAATGTGCTACCAAGGCATATGCTAGATGAGATGCCAATTGATGCTACTTATATGAGGCCAAGCACTATGACAGCTAGAGCATATGATGGTTCCCCTAGACAGGTAATAAGGACCATTGACATTGAATTGTTTGTAGGGCCTCAGATGTTTTTGATAACCCTACAAGTGATGGATATCCATCCTTCGTATAGCATGTTATTAGGAAGGCCATGGATACATGCCTCTAGGGTTGTGACATCATCTCTACACCAATGTCTGAAGTACATTATCAATGGTACTATAGTGAAAGTTAAGGCAGAAGAAACCTTGTCCATGATAAGGAATGTGTCGGTCCTTTATATTGAAGCAGAAGATTGCAAAGATGGAAATCTCCATGCCTTCGAGATTGTGAACACTGAATGGATACCAGAGAATATGGTGTTGAGAAGACCAATTATTTCTGATACTGCCAGAATGATAGCTAAGTGTTTTTTTAAACATGGGCTACCATTCCAGAATGCTCCAATTACTGGAAATCTTAAGAGAGTCAACATGATGAAAATTAATGCTGCTGATCAGAGGTTTGGGCTTGGCTTTAAGCCTAAGAAAGATGATCACAAGAGAGCTGCTAGGATTAAGCGAGAAAGAAGGTTGGATAGAATGGAAGGAAGAAAGCCAGAAGAAGAAGATATTGTAATCCCACCAATCCATGTTTCTTTCCCAAAGTCAGCATATGTAATGAAACCTGAAAACATGATGGAAGTCTTGGGACAGAAACTTGCTGTCATGGATATCAACAATGTAGATGAAGGTGAAGGAAAAGGCTGGAATTGTAATGATGAGCCAAAAACAACAAAAGAAGATGAACTGTTACCTCAGTTAACCGTCCACTCTCTAGAAGAGGCTCTAACCAACGCCTTTGTGCGAAAGCTTTCGGTTGATGAAGTATTCCAGAATTGGGAGATTGAAGAAGCCCTAGTTGTTTTCAAGAAGTAATGATTAAGCATCTGCTTATATTAACTTTTATGTGCTTTGTGTGCTTTGCTTTGTATTTTGCTTTGTGTTTTTGTACCTAGTTGGAAATCTTGGCTCAAGATGTCAACATAAGGTCTTTCATAATTATTGAGCCAACTTTTAAAATATTATTGAGATCATGCATTTTCTTCAACATTTGTTATCTTATTTTGCTTTGTTTGGCTACAAGATATGCATTTACACTAAAAACACCTTCCGTTTTCAGGAATTCTGAAAGTGAATCCTCCATAAATCCACAAACATATTGCATTGAAAATGAATGGCCAAACTTTGATAAGGATGTGATTGCAATGGATGAAGAGGAATGGAATGAAGATGATATGAAAGAGCTTACTAGACAAGTAGAATAGTCTGAGCATGCTTGGAAACCTACAAAAGAAGAATTAGAGGTGATAACTGTAGGCACCAAGCAAGATAAAAGAGAGCTAAAGATTGGAACTCTGATTACTACAAAAGAAAGATGTAGTTTAACCGCACTACTATAAGAGTATATGGATGTGTTTGCCTGGTCTTATGCAGATATGCCTGGTTTAGACATTGATATTGTAGTACACAGAGTGCCTTTGATAGAAGGATGTAAACCTGTTAAGCAGAAATTGAGAAGAACTCGCCCGGATATTCTACTCAAGGTCAAGGCAGAGATAGAGAAGCAGTGGCATGCTGGTTTTCTAGAAGTTATTAAATACCCTCAATGGGTATCTAACATAGTGGTAGTACCAAAAAAGGATGACAAAATCAGAGTATGTGTAGACTTCAGGGATCTAAACAAAGCTAGTCCAAAGGATGATTTTCCTTTGCCTCACATAGACGTTCTGGTAGACAATGCTGCTAGGAGTTCAACTTATTCCTTCATGGATGGATTCTCCGGGTATAACCAGATTAAAATGGCTGAAGAAGAGAAAGAGAAGACCACTTTTGTCACACCATGGGGAACATTTTGCTACAAAGTGATGCCATTCGGGTTAAAGAATGTTGGAGCCACATATCAAAAGGCAATGGTGACACTTTTCCATGATATGATACATAAAGAGATTGAAGTGTATGTGGATGATATGATTGCCAAGTCTAAAATGAAGAAGATCATGTTCAGGTTCTAAGAAAATTATTTGATAGACTAAGGAAGTATCAGTTGAAGCTGAATCCTGCGAAATGCTCATTTAGGGTGAAGTTTGGAAAGTTGCTAGGATTTGTGATAAGCAATAAAGGAATAGAGGTCGATCCTAATAAAGTGAAAGCAATTCAGGCTATGACAGTTCCTAAAACCGAAAAAGAAGTAAGAGGCTTCTTAGGACGTTTAAACTACATCGCTCGATTCATATCTCAATTAACAACAACATGTGAGCCAATTTTCCAATTACTTTGAAAAAAGAATCTTGGTACATGGGACAAAGATTGTCAAGAGGCTTTTGATAAAATAAAGCAATACTTACAGAATCCACCTTTGTTAGTGCCACCTGTGCCTGGAAGACCTTTGATCTTGTATTTGACAGTAACTGAGGTAGCAATGGGTTGTGTGTTGGGACAACATGATGAGTCTGGAAGAAAGGAGCAAGCTATCTATTATTTGAGTAAGAAGTTTACCGATTGTGAATCCAGATATACTATGACTGAAAAGCTATGTTGTGCTCTTGTATGGAGTACGAAGCGTCTTCGACAATATATGTTGTATTATACCACCTGGTTGATCTCAAAAATGGATCCTCTTAAATACATCTCTGAGAAACCTTACTTGTCAAGCCGAATAGCAAGGTGGTAAGTAATGTTGGCCAAGTATGACATTGTATACAAGACAAGAAAATCCGTAAAAGGAAGTGTAATTGCTGATCATTTAACAGATAATGCTATCAAAGATTATGAGCCTTTGAAATTTGACTTTCCAGATGAGGATGTGTTGATAGTAGAAGAAGACAAAGAGAAGAATGATTGGTGGATTATGTATTTTGATGGGGCAGTGAATGTATCTGGCAATGGAGCAGGGGCTGTGATAATCTCACCTGATAAGAAGCAATATCCCATCTCAATCAAGCTATAATTTGAATGTACTAACAATACTGCTGAATATGAGGCTTGTATCCTTGGTTTAGAAGCTGCTTTAGAGATTAAGATAAAGAAGCTTGATGTCTATGGGGATTCAATGTTAATAATCTGTCAAGTGAAAGGCGAATGGCAGACCAAAGAAGAAAAATTGATACCATATCAACAATATCTCTCAAAACTGGCTGAGGGCTTTGATGAGATAGATTTTACCCATATGGGAAGAGACAAAAACCAGTTTGCTGATGCTTTGGCAACCTTAGCTTCTATGGCCAAAACTGATTACGGAATCAGGGTACAACCAATCTGCATTGAGATTAAAAATTTTTCAACTCTTTGTTGTTCAATTGAAGGAGAAGTAGATGAGAACCCATGGTTTTATGACATCAAGCGGTTTATCCAATATCAAGAGTATCCCTTGGGGGCATCTAAAGCAGATATGAAGACCTTGAGATGATTAGCCATGGAATTTTACCTGGATGGAGAAATTCTATATAAAAGATCATTCAATGGGACTTTATTAAGATGCCTAGATGAAATTGAAGCTAAGGTAGCATTGCAAGAAATTCATGAAGGAATTTGTGCAACTCATGCAAGTGGGCATATGATGGCTAGACAAATGCAACGATCTAGGTACTTCTGGATGACCATGGAGAAAGATTGCATCGATTATGTCAGAAAATGCCATAAATGTCAGGTGTATAGTGATAAGATAAATGCACCTCCAGCTCCTCTGTTTAATATGACATCACCATGGCCATTTGCAATGTGGGGAATAGATGTGATTGGGCCAATCAACCCAAAGGCCAACAATAGACATCAATTTATCTTAGTAGCCATTACTTACTTCACAAAGTGGGTGGAGGCCAGCTCTTATGCTCATGTAACTCAAAAGGTGGTCAAGTGTTTCATTGAGAAAGATTTGATTTGTCGGTACGGTTCACCTGAGAAGATAGTGACTGACAACACCCAAAATTTTAATGGAAAAATAATCATAGAATTGTGTGTGAAGTGGAAAATTAAACATTCAAACTCGTCTCCTTACAGATCAAAGATGAATGGTGTTGTCAAAGCTGCAAACAAGAATATCAAGAAGATTATCCAGAAGATGGTAGTCACTTATAAGGATTGGCATGAGATGCTTCCCTTTGCTCTGCATGCATATCGCACAGCAGTAAGGACATCTATTGGAGCTACAACTTACTCATTAGTATTTGGGATGGAGGCGGTGATGCCTTTGGAAGTAGAAATTCCATCTTTGAGAGTACTAATAGAATCTGAACCAGAAGAAGCTGAATGGGCTAAAGTGAGATATGAGCAGCTAAACATGATAAGTGAGAAGAGGTTGGCTGCAATTTGTCATCACCAGTTATACCAAAGAAGGATGGTCAAAGCATATGACCGGAAAGTCCGACCAAGGGAATTCAAAGAAGGGGATCTTGTACTAAGAAAAATCTTACCATTACAAAGTGAAGACCGAAGCAAGTGGGCACTAAACTATGAAGGCCCGTATGTAATGAAGAAAGCATTCTCCAGAGGGGCTCTATTGTTAACTAGGATGGATGGAGATGATTTATCTAGGCCTGTGAACTCTGATTCTGTGAAAAAGTATTATGTATGATGTGTTTCATCCAATCAAAATCAATTAAATGAAGTTTTGGCCAGGAAATTCTCTTTGCATATACCTCACCAAAAAACCCATGCATGATCTCAATGGCTCAACAATTTGATCTTTCAAACTTTTTTACAGGAGAACCCATCTTAAATGAGGTTTTAAAAGAACTGATTTCGTTTGTGATTTCAATGAAATAAATCAATGATTTGTTTAGGATAATGTTCAGAGCAATTCCCTTGAAAGAGATGACCAAACAAGTCAAAAACATGCAATTGGAACAACTATCACTCAAATTATATCTTGGATTTACATTTTATCAACATGAATAATGGTTGGTAGTATATTAGTTGTCATGGACTCACAAAACATGGTATCTTGCAAATCCAAAGCATTACACTGGATGTGGACAAAGTTTATTGGTTTTAACTAATCTACTTGAAATAAGAAAAGACCATCTTTGATATTCCTTTCACTTTCTTTAAAATTATCCTTTGCAGTCCCAATTTGAGATGAGTCTATTTAAAGCTTTTTCTTTCATAAGAACCTTAACTAAGATCACACCCTACACTAGGGGGCAAAAAGAGAGAAATGATTATGGAAATCGTCTTGAAGGCATGTGAGCTTATCAAGTCTGACAACAAAGACTTCAATAAAATTCCAAACAATTGAGAGAATTCCCAACAAATATGGGAGTAAAAAAAAACAAAAGTTCCTAATTTGGAATCTTTAGTATCATTTTTGTTATCAAGATAGCAAAAGAAAAGGCTAAGATAAGATAATAGTGATCTATAGTTTTTAAGCCCTTAAACACTCTTTTGAGCTTATGAAATACTCTTTCTTTTATAGCCTTGAGCCATAAAATACATTACGTGTCTTTGAAGTCCTTTCTAATCAAGTAAGCAACCTGGATCAATAAACGACGTTCTCAAAATATAAGAGACTTTTCCATAAAGAATCATGGCGTAGCAAATAATTACTCGTTATTATTCATGCTGTTAAAAGGAGTGTTTCTAAAAATAAAAGGCAAATTGTTTCTTTTCTCTCAAAATACAGTCAAGCAATCGCTTGAACACTTTGAAAACCAAAGTAGAAGGTCATCTCATCACTTACCTTCATCTGAGCTTACTTTTACTAAGAGATTTGACATAAAGCCCTAAAGTTGCCTGAACATTGTTATAAACAGACATTGAGAGTTTTAGTTTTCATCACTTACCTTCATTTGAGCTTACTTTTACTAAGAGATTTGACATAAAGCCCTAAAGTTGCCTGAACATTGTTATAAACAGACATTGAGAGTTTTAGTTTTCAAGAACAAAACAGATCTTTTGTAAAATCATTTTTGAAAGAAGGTTTTATTTGTAAGAAAAATGAATATATGACACACTACGAGGCACTATTAGAAAATCAGAGATTCTAATGACAACAAGAGCAAAGGAGGAAATGAGATGAGGCAATTAATTCTCCCAGGGGGCAGAGAAGCAGTTACCAGATCCCTAATGGCACAAAGAAGTTTGCTTCCCTAGTGGAAAATACACATGATAAAACTGTAGACTTCTTCCAGCATGAGGACTGAAATAGTATGATTTGCAGTATCTACGAAAGGAGATTGTTGACTCTCACAATATGATTAGTTAGACAACAGGATAACTGATACATCGTCAGTAAGCGAAATGTATATGAAAATCCCAGGTGAAGCGGGATAATCCTCATATATTGACCATATGAATTGGTTAAATAATCCTCAATAATGGGAATATTGCCAACAGAACAATGTCGTGCCAAGGAGAAGCTAATGCTCTCAGTGAAGTAACCAATAGAGAAAGGTGCAATGACTGTTGGGAAACTCAAACAAAGTTTATCTTAGAAAAATGAGCAACATGGGTCGGCTTGAGTAGATTTGAAGGACGCGTGAATCAAAATAGGTCACTAAAAATCAAGATCCTCAAACAAGATGAATGGGGGATCTATATTTCAAAAACAGGTAAGATGCATTGCATATCATCTAACTTCATGAGCATTGCATATTTGTTTTGTAGATATTTCACAAAACAAAATTCCCACTGGGATCCAACGAGACTCAGATGAATTGAAGTTCTTTTAAATGACATCAAATATGGCAAGTCCACAAAAGCAAAATTCATAAATGAAGACAAGAAAGATGGATTTTTATTCATGGAAAAAAGTGTACAAGTATAAATGTTAAATAGTGCGAGGACAATTAGGGATTTTTTCATCTTGATGATCAATCATGCCTCGAAATTCTTCAAATTGTTTATGCATACGCTCCATCTCTTCCTCGAACTCGTGGTGTCGTGTTTTAACATAGTCCCTCCAAAAGTCAACACGTGCATTTAGCTCTTGATTTCTCCTCTCTAAGTTGTTTCTGTTACGTCTCTCATCACGGAGTCTATTCCTTAAATTCTCGATCTGATGATGGAGATCAGGAACCTGAGTATTCAACTCAAGTCTTCTGGCATGAAGACGCTCTGCAATGTTCACCAAAGACGAAGTAGCTCTGATACTAAGAGCAAGTGACTGATTCACTGCTTCAATATCGGTCCTGGCTGCCAGCATTATTTCATCACGAGGAAGGATCATGTCTCTAGCCACGACTACAGCAGTATCTTCATTGTTCATTACAATATCCTCTATTATAACTGGACGACCATTCACTTCAAAGGTAGTACGCCAAACTACAAACTCCACCGCAGGAACAAGGTTTGGGTTAGCATTGGAAGAAGAGGAAGACATGGTTAAAGCTTCAAAAGTTGAGAACTTTGAAAGTATTGAAAATACAAGAAGTTGATGATGTCTTTCACCAAATACTGCGTGATTTATAAGGATTTTACTCCTACCATTATTTTGAACAGAAGATCGAATCTCAGCCGTACATAGAAGACTTTCTTGAGAAGCTTTCATCATCTGTGAGTTCGATTTACAAATCAGATCTCAACCGTAGATATAAGACTTTCTTGAGAAGCTTTCATCATCTCTGAGATCGATTTACAAATCAGATCTCAACCATACAGGTATGAATTCCTTTAGAAGTTTTCATCAACCCTGAAGCTCATGGTGAAATCACTTTCATGTATTTCACAAGACCAATGCTGAAATCACTTTTATGTATTTCATAAAAATCAATGTTGAAATCACTTTTATGTATTTCACAAAAATCCATGTTGAAATCACTTTCATGTATTTCACAAACAGGTTGGTCACCTGGAAAATAAGATCAATGCTGAAATCACTTTCATGTATTTCACAAAACTAATCTAAAATCACTTTCATGTATTTCACAAAATCAATTTTGAAATCACTTTCATGTATTTCACAAAACCATTGCTGAAATCACTTTCAAATATTTCACAAAATCAATATTGAAAACACTTTCATGTTTTTCACTTGGGTAGGTCGCCCATAAGAATTAGACCAACTGAAAAATCTGTGTATTTTTCAACACCTCCATCGTTTTTCTTTACAAAACTTACTATGCAAAGTCAAAAGAAAATGAATTTTCCAATCCCTTTGCACCGTAAGCATTGTAAAGAGGGGGCAACTGTTGTAACCCAATTTTGGATTCACCAAGATTTTCTTGAATGTTGTTTTATTTCTATTATTATTCATAAAAATCCAAAACAAATTAATTAAGAAAAAAGTTTAAAATTCAAAAATATATTTTCTCGAGTCAACCGCATCTTTCCATAAAAATCGATTCCACCGAGTCAATACAGGTCAAACCATGTCGATCAGGGTAAAGAATGAGTTTTCAAGTCGTTTCGGGTAAAAACCGTCATTTTGGTCAAAACTGAGCCACCGAGTCAATACGGGTCAAACCATGTCGACCAGTGTAAAAAATGAGTTTTCAAGCCGTTTCGGTCAAAACCGAGTCCACCGGGTCAATACGGGTCCAACCATGCCGACCGGGATAAAAAATGAATTTCAGGCCATTTTGGGTCAAAACTGTTATTTTTGGTCAAAACCCGGTCCACCGGGTTGATACCCATCGAAAGTTTTTTTTTTAGTATTTCAATATAATTTTTGGTAATTAAAATTGATTTTTAGCGGTTGAAACAGGCTTTTTCTAATACTGATTTGAGTTTTTAGTTTTATCCATATAAATATTTATTATTATATGTAATAAAACAAAATCAATAATGTAGAAATTTGTCATAGTAGGCGGGGCAGTTATGCCGATGCTAGGCGGAGTAGTTGTGGCGATGAAATTTTTTTTTAAAGCAGATTCGTGCCAACTGCATCAGATCTTGATGTCCCTCATCATTGGCTATAAATAGCCAGGGACAATTCGCCAGAAAAAAAAGGGAGAAGAGGAGAAAGAAAGAAAAAAAGAAAGAAAGAGATTTGTGATTACTATTAAGTTTTTTTTTTGCTATTCCTTCACATTAGTAAGATATTGATTTAAAAAAAAAAACAATTTGAAAATCCCAAAAATATCCCAACCATTAGATATAATAGTATTTAGTTCTGGACCTTTGATTTAAAAGGATACAATAGGGCTTACCACACTATATTAAAACCCAAATCCATCTCAGCCCTTAAAACAAACGGCCCTTCGATCTTGTTGTGCCACGTCACCCGGTGTACCAAGCTCTCGGTGTACCGCACCATACCAGATCAAAGCTCAGCCCATCCGGACCGTCCGATCAACTTCCAGATCAAGCCAATCACAGCCGAAGGATCCGTTCATCCGCGATCCAACGGTTCACAACCTTCAGCTGCACCGGTGTACCATGCTCGCGTTCACACCGTAGCAAAATCTCGGAGTCTCTCTCTCCTCTTGCCGGCGATTCTCTCTCTCTCATTCGATCTCCCATTTCCGGCCGAGTGAAGCCTCCGAACCACCACAGAAAGGTTGATAGCCTCCTATAAAGCAAAAACCAGGTCGTTTTCAGTGTTTTGTCCTCCCTATCTGGTCGGAAAAAGGCCACGATTTTCGTTGGCCACCCGAAGCTTCAACCGATGATTCTCCCTCATCAGCCATCAACGGCTGTCTAAACCACCGTCATTAGAATCCTCTCCCTCAGATCTACCAGAATCAACCATTTGTTGGTCGGAAATCTCGCGGGAAAATTTCACCGCCTCCAACAGTAACCGCGCGTGAGCCATACGCGCCACCAGGGGCATTTTCATAATTTTCTGAGAAATTCAAGGGTATTTCAGTCTTTTACCTATACAGTGGCACTCAAGTAAATTTTTGGGGTTCCTAATGATATTTTTAATATTTTTATATATAAGTATTTGTAAATTTTCTTGTATGTTGTAAAACAAAAAAATATATATATATAAAAGGAATAACGACGCAGGTCCAACACCCATCTTATCATGTCTCTTTTTTTTAGAAAAGGACTGATGTCAAAAATTTAAATACCAAATATGGATTATGTTCATTATTTCTTTTGGTAACCCAGACGTAACTCTCCTTTTTAGGGACAAACGTTAATATTTTAGACGAGTCTCCTATTTTTTAGGGACTGATGTCATTTTTTACGTATCTCCTATGAATATTGTTTGTCGACACGTCTCCTTTTTACAGAAAAAGGTCCGATATCAAAAGTTTAAATACCAAATATGGATTATGTCCATTATTATTTCTTTTGGTAACTCAAATGTAACTCTCATTTTTAGGGACAAACGTCAATATTTTAGACGAGTCTCCTAGTTTTAGGGACTGATGTCATTTTTAACGTGTCTCCTATTTGTAGGAACCGACGTTAACCATTTAAAAAAAAAACAAAATTGCAAATAAGCTCAAAATATAATAGCATTTGAATCAAATAAAAAACACACAAGTAAGGGTAACCTTTCTCTTGAAAGGATGTTTTAAGGGTGGTGTCTACCTTCCCTTAATCATAACTAACCCCGTACTTGAATCTCTTGGACCAGTGTCTAATTTGAGATTTCTAATTTCCTCAAATTACTAGATGGTGACTCCAATAAAATCTTCATTTCCCCCAATCGAGAAAAAAACCTTTTTCTTAAATAAACAAAAAGTGGAGTCGTTGCCCGACGTCGTGTATCGACATCAAGATTCCAATGCCTTTTCCTATTCTTTTTGCAAGTTTCTTAACGATTTTCCTTTTCTTTGTTCGTCAAAACTGCAAGAGAAGCTTTTGCTTGTGTGTCTTTTCAATATTTGTCATTTAGCAAAGCTTTTTTTTTTTTTTTTAGGCTTATTGGGCCTTCTTATTTTGCAGCCTCAATCAAGATCTCATGAATTCTATTCATAGATATTCTACCTTGTTTAGGTTTTCCAACCACTTTTTCATCATTAGCAGACATTCTCAAATACCTTTATTTTCATCATTTTATAATACTTGCCCCTAGTGTGGGGTGTGATTCTAGCAAGGGTTTTCTTACAAAGATCAAAAACTTCACTTCAACTCAAATTGGAACTGCAAGGGACATATTTATCTATACGGGATATAAAAAATGGGCTTTTCTCATTTCAAGTAAGATTGCTCAGGACTAATAAATTTCAACCTCATTACTGTAGCGATTTGCACAAAATTCTTTTGCAAGATCATGACTCATGAAAACTCCATCATCTTTGTTTCATATAGCTTTTGCATAACAAACTTTGATGGTTAGATCGCTCATCTAGGTAATTAGCCATCTCTTAGGGAGTTGCTAGGTGAATCGTTGCACTTGACAAATCATTAATTTTTCTTAAAATCATTAGCAAATTCAAATCTTGAAAACCTTTGTTTAAGAGAAAATGATTTTTTAAAAAGGTTTTTTTTTATTCTTTTGAGATTATTTGAAAAACACAAAATATGTAACAAGAATGAATAACCATACTTTATTGATTTAAAGAAGATGAACACACTACGCATAGTAGTTCTTTATAGAGTTAAAGTATACAAGCCTAGGCAAGTCGCCTCTATCCATTCTTGTCAACAATAGAGCTCCCCTAGAGAAGGCTTTCTTCACTATATATAGGCCTTTGTAGTTGGGTGCCCACTTACTTTGATCTTTGCCAAGTAGAGGTAGGATTTTTATCAACTCTAGATCTCCTTCCTAGAATACCTTAGGTCTAACTTTCTTGTCATATGCTTTAGCCATTCTTTGTTGATACAACCAGTGATGATAGATTGCAGCTAACCTCTTTTCACTAATCAAATTTAACTACTTGTATCTCATCTTGACTTAATTAGGTTCCTCAAGTTCTAATTCCATCAGTACCCTTAGAGATGGAATTTCTGCTTCTAGTGGCATTACTACTTCCATCCTGTAAACCAAGGAATAAGGTGTAGCTCCTGTAGATGTCCTTTTTGTGGTGTGATATGCATGTAGAGCAAAAGGTAGCAGTTCATGCCAGTCCTTGTAAATGACACTACCATCTTTTGCATAATCTTCCTGATATTCTTGTTGGCCGCTTCTACAACATTGTTTATCTTTTGCCTGTCTGGAGATGAATTTGAGTGCTTGATTTTCCATTTTGTGCAAAGTTCTACTATCATTCTTCCATTGAAGTTTTGAGCATTATCAATCACTATCTTTTCAAGTGCTCCATATCAACAAATTAAATCTCGTTCAATGAATCTCTTCACTACCTTCTTGGTTACATAAGCATATAACTGGCTTCTACCTATTTTATAAAGATACAACATTGTTAAGAAAGAGCTCTAAGTCAGTTGAGTCAATTAAGAGAGAGAAGCTCCCGGTGTAGTGAGAGAAGCAGTCTTTTAGGCATCTGTGTTCTTCCCTCTTTGTTCACCATTCTTCTTCTCTTGTCTGTCCCCTGCTCTTCAGTGTTCTCTCTTCGGTCAATATGACAAAATTCAAGGCTAAATCTTCAACTCTTCATTCCACCCAGGGCGATTTCCAGCTTCAAACTAAACGTCATGCGCCTGCCTCGCACACGCCTAGGGTTCAGTCAAGGATTTGCTCACCAATTCAACACGACTCTATTTCTCCTTCTTTGACCTCCACTCCACCTAGAATGAAGGTTGCATTTGCTGATTTCTCCAACGCAGCTAGGGTTTTGTCCAAACGCAAGAACATAACCATGCAAAAGAAAGGTTCTCCTTCTCCATCTCTTCACCGTCCCTCTTCTGGTGGTCGCAATGATGGCTCCTCTAGCAGTTCCAAGGCAAGCCCCTTGCTTATAAAATGTCCTATAGAATGTCCGGTTAGGTTTAACCCTAGCAGTTCTTGTCCGGGCTCAGGTGGTCTCACTCGCACCCCGACTACTGTTCCTCCCCCTCAATCATCCTCTGTCAAGAGCCATCCTTGAGCAATTCCTTCTGATGTCACTCCCTCCCCTACTGGTGCCACCACTCTTGCATTACCGGTGATGGATAAGTCTCAGCCTGGTTGTAGCAGAGGTGCTCCTGCAGACTCACCACCAGGTACTTTAAATTCTCAGTCTCCCGCTCTTATTCACTTTCCAGAATATGCATCCTCTACCTCATGTCATCTTCAAGAAACTGATGTTAGTGAACTCATTGTTAAGTGGAAGGTTTGCTTGATTGGCTATGTGGCTGGGAAATTCCCAGGTTATGCTTCATTATTAACGTATATTAATAGAACCTGGCAGCATAAAGCTCATTTCACAATGCATGATTCGGGTTGGTTGATCTATGCATTCTCATCAGAATCGGAGATGCTAGATGTCTTAGGTGCAAGTTCATATGTTGTCTTTGACAGGCCTCTTATTCTGAAAATAATGCCTGAATTCGTTGATTTTCAATCTACTGATATGACCACAATGCCAACATGGGTGAGGTTCCCTGATCTGCCATTAAGATGCTGGAACCATATTTACTTATAAAAAATTGCAAGCATGATTAGGAAGTCGATCCATTGTGATGACCCTACTGCACAAATGACCCGACTCTCACATGCTAGAGTTCTTATTGAAGTAGACCTGCTCTCCGACTTGCCATCCTCTGTCAATGTGATTCTGCCCAATGGCACCACTTTGCCTCAACAGATTGTGTATGAATCTCTTCCACGCTTTTGCAAGCAGTGTAAGATTCTAGGACATTCAACCCTCACTTGCACCAAAGGACTCAAGCCTGGAAGTAAGAAGAGGCCTTATGAAACTCCAGCATGTTCAGCCAGTTCTAGCCCCTCTAAAGAGACAGCTGTAGCTGAGAAGCAGGAACCGTACTGTGCAGGCCCTTCTGTTGATCCTCAAGTGGATCCAATTTCCACTGAAGCTGCTACAGCTGGTGCACTGAGGCCCTAGTCTCCTGGTCGCAAGAGGTCCAAAGTTGCTGCATCTGAGCTCTCTGGCTCCACTCCTTCTGAAGCTGGGGCCACTGCAACTGTAGCCACTCCCACAAGGCAATATCTCACTAGAAGCAAAGCAGTTGCCATCCCTTGTTTGGGGTCACAAAGGAAGGCCAAGGCCCCTGTTGTTGATTTCCAGTCACTGCATAGCTTAGATGACTCTGCTCCATCATCCACTTTCTGATGATTTGTTCATGTTTAGATTGGGAGGGTGATCCCTTGGTTTCTTATTAGCTATCTTGTATTGCTTGTTTTATTTTGTAGACTTGCTGGTCTTTGGTTTTTTTTTGTGCAGATCCCCTGCTTGCTTCATCTAGGGCAATATTTTTTGTTTGGTGCATTTTTTTTGCCTGCTTCCTATTGCAACTGAGCTGCCAGTTTGATCTTGTGTAGTCTTGCTTTTGTTGTTACTGGTGCTATGTGTTTTGGATGCAGTGCAGCTGTTCTACTTGGGTGAGTTACAGCTTGGCTAATAGTTTGCTTTGTGTAGTTTTTTTCTATTTGTGCATGTTCTGTGCCTGTAGTTGTTGGTTTTCTGTTTAGTTCCTGTCAGTGCCTCCTCTTGCTGGCAATTTGGGTTCCTTTTCCAGTAGTCAAGTGTTACTGGATGCAATTGATGTTGCTGGGTTTCTATTTAATGTCTGGTTGGTGCCTGCTGTTGTTGGTTTGCTTTTGGCTGGTCTCTGATTGATGATATGTTTATGGGTTGTCTGCTCTGCTGGTGCTTTAGTCAAAGCCTCTGTTGATGTTTGGTCTCTTGCTAGCATTTTGGGTTCTTATCTAGTAATCAAATGTTAATGGATGCAAATAGCTTTTATCCGTTGTGATGGTTCTTGCCTGCTGGTTAGTTTGCTAGCTAGTTTAGGCTTTTTATTTTAGGGAGTTTGTTCCCTTATCTCAAGGGAGTTTGTTCCCTTGCACTGGTTTGTATATGCCTGTACAGTTGACTTGCTAGTCTCTAGCTATGTTTTATTTTTTATCTATAAAATTTCTTACATTTGATCCAAAAAAAGAAATATACAACATTGTTTATCTTTGGCCTGTATGGAGATGAATTTTGAGTGCTTGATTTTCCATTTTGTGCAAAGCTCTACTATCATTCTTCCATTGAAGTTCTGAGCATTATCAGTCACTATCTTTTCAAGCGCTCCATATCGACAAATTAAATCTCGTTCAATGAATCTCTTCACTACCTTCTTGGTTACATGAGCATATAATTGGCTTCTACCTATTTTATGAAGTAGTTAATAGCCACTAGGATAAACCGATGTTTGTTGTTGACTTTTGGATTGATATACCCAATTACAGCGATTCCTTACATTGCAAATGGCTATGGAGATGTCAATTAAATAGAGGAGCTAGAGGCACATTTATCTTATCATTGCACACCTGACATCTATGACATTTTCTAACATATTCTATGCAATCCCTTTCCATGGTTATCCAGAAATACCCCGACCTCTGTATTTGCATAGCCGTCATATATCCACTACATGAGTTGCATAAATCCCTTCATGAACTTCCTGGATTGCTTTTTTTGCTTCTGTCTTATCCAAACATCTCAACAATGTTCTATCGGACAACCTCTTGTATTACACATTTACATTGGATGCCCCTGGGGGATTTTTTGGTGTTGGATAAACTATTTTATATCATAATACCATGGATTCCTATCCACTTCTCATTCAACTGAGTAGCAGTAAGCCAGAGAATTTCTGACTTCAACACTTATGGGTTGCACTTTATTCCTATAATCAATTTTGGTCATAGAAGCTAAAGTGGTCAAAGCATTCACAAATTGATTTTTGTCTCTTCCCATATGAGTGAATTTTATCTCGTCAAATTCTTTTACTAGTTTGGACAAATATTCTTGATATTGCCTCAGCTTCTCATCTTTTGTTTGCCATTTTCCTTTCACTTGGTAGATTATCAACATTGAGTCTCCATATACCTGAAGTTTATTTATCTTAAATTTTAATGCAAGCTTCATACTCATCCATATGGTGCACTCAAACTACAATTTAATCGAAACAAGATATTGCTTTTTTTTAGGAGAAATTATCACTACTCCTGCCTTATTGCCATATACATTTATTACTCTGTCAAATTACATTGTCCACCAGTTTGGTTCTTCTTCTTTTTCTACTACCAACACATCTTCATCTGGGAAATGAAAATTCAAAGGCTCACAATCTTCAATTACATTATCTGCCAAATGATCAGCGATAACACTTCCTTTCACAATTTTTCTTGCCATGTACTCAACAAACAACACCTACTATCTTGCTATTATGCTTGATAAATAAGACTTTTCAAAGATATATATGAGAGGATCCAGTTTCGAAATCAATCATGTAGTGTAATACAACATGTATTGTCAAAGTCGTTTTGTAGCCCATATAGGTGCACAACAAAGCTTCTCTACCATTGTATATCCAAACTCGCAATCTATAAACTTCTTACTTAAGTAATAGATCACTCTATTGTCTATTAGACTCATCATGTTGCCCGAGTACACATCCTATTGTTTTTTCAGTTGTTGTCAGATATAGAATTAACGGTCTGTCAGGCACGAGAGGTATCAGTAAAAGTAGATTTTGCAAATATTGCTTGATTTTATCAAAAGTTTCTTAGCATTCTTCATTCCATACCCTATGATATTTCTTTTGAAAGAGTCAGAAGATTGGCTCATAAGTTGCTGTCATTTGAGATATAAACCAAGAAATGTAATTAAAACGACCCAACAACCCTCTTACTTCTTTTTCTATTTTAGAAGCTGACATGGCCTGAATTGCTTTTACTTTATCAGAGTCGACTTTAATACCTTGTCTACTCACCATAAATCCTAGCAACTTTCCAGATTTTACCTCGAATGAGCATTTTGCAGGGTTTAGCTTTAATTGATGCCTTTTTAACCTTTCAAACAGCTTTCTTAGATTCTGACAATGGTCTTCTTCCTCTTTGGATTTAGCAATCATGTTGTCCATATACACTTCAATTTCTTTATGCATCATGTCGTGGAATAGAGTTAACCATTTTCCTTTGATAAGTGGCCCCAATGTTTTTCAGTCCAAATGGCATCACCTTGTTGCAAAAGGTTCCTCACGAAGTAACAAAGGTTGTCTTCTCTTTGTCTTTGTTGGCCATTTTGATCTAGTTGTACCCAGAGAAACCATCCATGAAGGAGTACGTTGAGCTTCGCGTTGCATTATCAATCAGAACATCGATGTGTGGTAAAGGGAAGTCGTCTTTTAGGCTTGCTTTATTTAAATCCCTATACTCTATACATACTCTGATTTTGTCGCTGTTATTAGGAACTACTACTATGTTTGATATCCATTGTGGGTACCTAACAACCTAAAAAAAAACAGCATCTCATTGCCTTTCTATCTCGACTTTCAACTTTAATTAGTACTATATCCGGACGAGTTTTTCGTAGTTTATGCTCCACATGTATATTTCCTTCATTTAATGACACCTAATATATTACAACGTTAGTATCTAAACCAGACATATCTGCGTAGGACCAAGAAAACATGTTGACATACTCGCGTAGCAGTGAGATCAAGTTTTTCCTTTCACTAACAGTCATTAAAGTTCATATTTTCAATTTTCTTTCATCCTACCTTGTACTAACATTAATTGTCTCCAATTCTTCTTTTGTCAGTTTCCAAGCTCGCTTTGATTGTTCTATTAGCATAGCGAATACTCTTACATCATCCTCTTCCCATTCATTTTCTTTCATTGCAATTATGTACTCATCAAAATTTGGCCATTCATTCTCAGTATAATGCTTGTGATTTTGTAGATGATCCACTTTTAGATTTCTTGAAAGTAAAAAGTGTTTTAGTGTAAGTGTGTATTTTGCATAGATAAATAGACAAAAAAATTTGTGAAAATGCATGATCTCATTGATAAAAAAAAGAGCCTCAACTACAACGAAAACCATGTGTTAACATCTTGATCCAAGATTGCCAATTTAGTATGAAAGCAAAGACAAACACATAGATAAACACATAAAACATAAAACATAAAAAGCATACTAGAACAACATTGTTATTTACTTTTTGAAGACTATAAGAGCCTCTTGGGTCTCCCAACTTTGGAACCTTTTTTCCACTTGTCGGCTTTCGCATGAAACTCTTGACCTTATTGTCATCTTGTTCCAAAGTGTTGATGCCTATAACAACCAAGCCTTGGGTAGGGATATATGTCTTATCTTTATAGTGCATTACATAAACAGCTTTGGGGAATGGTATTTGGATCGGAGGGATGGTAATCTCTTCCTCTTTCGGTTCCCTTCCTTTCAGCTTGGGTAGCCTTTTTTCTTGTTTGATATTAGCAACTCTTTTATAGCCTCTCTTTCCAAGCTTAAAGTCGAGCTCGAATCTTTGATTTGCATCTTCAACCTTATCGGACTTATCATCTCAAGATTTCTAGAGATAGGATCATATTGGAAAGGAAGTCTTTGCTTTAAGAAATACTTGGCGACCATTCTTGTGGCTTTAGAAATTACTAGTTTTCTCAATACCGTGTTTTCCAGCACCCATTTTGTATTAAAAATTTCAAAAGCATGGAGATTTCTATATTTGCTTCCTTCAGCTTCTATGTAGGGAACAATCACATTCTACATCATTGCCAAGGTTTCTTTGGCCTTAACTGTCACCAATGTTCCATTCATAATATACTCAAAACACTAATGCTAAAATGATGCCATGATGCTAACGGCTTGTATCCAAGGCCTTCCTAATAACATGTTGTATGATGGGTGGATATCCATCACTTGCAAGGTTACTAAAAACATTTGTGGGCCAATGAATAACTCCATTTCAATGGTCCCTACCACGTGCATTGGGGAACCATTATAAGCCTTTGTTGTCAAGGTGTTTGGCTAATAAATACATTGAATCAACTGGCATTTCATCCAGCAAATGTTTTAGGAGTGCATTTAAAGTTGAATCGCTGTCCATAAATACTTTGTTAATGTTGCAACCCTTGAACCTCAAAGTGATGTATAGAGGTTTATTATGACTCATTCCTCTAGCATCGAGCTCGTCCTCAATGAAGTATAGGTAATTTGTTTCATGAATTCTTCCGACCAGATGCTCCATATTGTTTTGGGCTATGTCTTGGGGCACTTATGCCTCATTCAACACCTTTTGTAGTAGATTACAGTGGGGCTCATAATTCAGAATAAGAGACATCAAGGATATCCATGCAGAGGTTTTCCTCAGTTGCTCTACAACACTATACTCATTGTGCTTCATCAAATTTAGGAATTCACTAGCTTCTTCCTCACTTATGGGTTTGTTTATTTTCATATCTTTGATGGTATCTATAACCTCTTTGACTTTGGCTTTTCATTGCCTATCTTGTTTTTCATGCGTAAAACACCTACCACTTCGAGTTAATCCATCAATCTCAGTCTGAAACACAAGAGCAGGACCCTTGATAATGGGGGGATTTTCATAATTATATGTCAATCCATTGTAGCTCCCATTGTAGGTGTTGTAACCCATTTTTGGGTCCCCACAAATAAAATAAATAAAGATAATAATAAATAAATAAATAAAACCAAAATAGTTTAGACATTGTTCTCTCTCTCCCCGCATGCTGCTCCCAAAACCTAAAGCCCTACGCCCCCATATAACGAGAAACAGTGAAGGCGTGCCCTGCAAAGCCACGCCTGTTTGGAGACCTCGCCCGGTGTCCCCCTTCTCCCCATGCGCAACAGCAGGCCACTCCTCTTTGCTCTATAAATACTGCGCCCAACACCAAGAATAAGGGGAGACTTTTTGAAACTGAAAGGGGAGGGAAGTTTGAAACGAGGAGAGGTACTATGAGAGTGTAGAGAAGAGAGAAACCGAGAGAAAGGAGGGAAGAAGACGGGGAAGCTTGCAACAGTGGGGGAGAGTACAAACACACCAGCACTGGAGGATCGTCATTTTTCAGCTCACCATCTTCTTCCCCCGTTGGTTTTTTTTATGCTGGCCCAGGCTGGTTCTGGCCCAGCACTGATGGGTTTCCTTCGCTAGGCCAGGCTGGTTCTAGCCCAGCCCTGATGTTTTGTGGGCCAGACTGATTCTGGCCCAGCCTTGCTTTCTAGGCCGGGTCTGGCCCAGACTAAAAAGAAAGAGAACTATTGGGCCTAGATTGGCCCAACCCTTTTGGGGCCGAGTCCGGCATAGTTATTTGGGCCGGCCCAGCCCAGCCCACCTAATATTATATATTATATATTATACTGTTTTTGTATTATTTTTATATATAGATATATAAAAAAATTAATTAAAAAAATTCTGAAAAAATCCTTAAAAGATTTGTTGATTTTCCTGCATATTTTTATCAAAATTGTTTAATACTGGTTTGTATTTTTATACCGTAAAGATACAAATCCAGTATTAAAATACCCGGTGTAACACCTTGTAATTTAGTACATTCATAAAAGAACTTTGAGCCTTAACTTTTAAAAAAATGGGTATATTTGTTTTTTCCATCCACCGAACTTATCCGAGACTTGCCGAAATTTCAGTGGAAATTTTGGCAGAGTTTCCTTTATACCTGGAGGTCCCAAGTTATCGACAATCATCCTGTATAGTTATACTCATTTCTCAATCATATCATAATCATGTAGAACCTTAACAACACATCATTCATGGTACATGCCTC
>Ga0307513_10003463_pt1 | contig 21346 bp, 22 predicted proteins | sample 15_EM_MG_FD_202174 | JGI IMG/M metagenome (GOLD analysis project Ga0307513, IMG submission 202174) | Populus trichocarpa ectomycorrhiza microbial communities from riparian zone in the Pacific Northwest, United States - 15_EM | ecosystem: Host-associated > Plants > Roots > Unclassified | place... | reverse complement strand
CGATATAATTGGTATTTGAGTCGGACTGAGGGTTAAGGATGAGCCTAGGTCGGGGATCCCAGGAAGGGTAAAGACTGAGGAGTCGGAACCTCAAAAATGGAGAGGCGGGGCGATCTGTTCCCAGAGAGCCACGCGGCCCTGCCTTCATCGCCGGCAGGGGCGTAAATTCGTTCGTATGAAGTCGAGGTTTCTATTCGAGGGAGCGTGGTACTTGATAGTCCAAAGTGGGAGGAGAGGGCGGGGAAAGGGATTGGTGGATCCGTTGGAAGACTCTAACTGGATTCCGTGAAGCGGAGTCAACAGGCGACGAATATGTGAGGGGTAAACACCCTAAGATGGACTGCTTACCATTTCACGAGGGAGGGAGCGCGGTGGTGAACGTGGTTGAGGGAGGGCTTAGTGTCAACGCTCACCGCGACGGTAGCTGCTCGAGCACTATGGGCTCTTCTGAGTCCTGCCTCATCAAACAGCAGCTCTTCCTCGGTGCACACTTCCTCAGGCCTCATCCCTTCCGCGCTCTCGGTGTACACCTCGTCCTGCTTCACCAAGGGACATCGCATCTCCTTCCGGCCTTTGTGATCTGGGCTCCCTTTCTCTCGGTTCTAACGATGTCGCGACATCTCTTTTCACATACAGTCCTCCGTTGAAAAACCGGCCGTTTCAAAAGCCAACACCTCACAGATTCGGACATGAGGCATATACCTGGTGATCCCCGCAGACGCTATCCAAAATACCAACACCAAATGTATGTCTCGATCGAGGAAGACTGTGTAGTGTGTTCAATCTCATGTACCACGCCTTTCTCTCTCTCATTGCTTTGTCCGCGAGGGCCTAGTACTATGGCAGGTGTTACCTATGGTATAATGACAGAAGTTGTGGTCCATCTCTCTAGACTAGGATTTTGCGGGCCTCTGAAGACAACCTCGATAAGCTCGGGTCCGTTGGGCCAGACTCGGAGGCGGTCGGCCCGGCGATCCTCCGACACACTGGCACATCTTCCACTTGGCCATACGGAAAGTCCACCCCTATGTGTGCGCACCAAACCTGCTTCTGTATATACATCAATTCCCGCATGCTGATTCCGCCGACAGAAATTGGAACGCTTATCAGCCGTCGCAATACCAATCGAAACCATCCCAGCTTCGCCCATTGAACAAAGTTCGGTTCAGACGCGTCTCAATCAAGACCTTCGTCCGAACCCGACGTAAGGTGAGGAGACTTTTCCGTTCTTGCCACCAACGGGGAGGGTTTGCACTGGGTTCCCGTTGGCTAGCGCGGCGACAGACAGAAGGAGGTGCCAGCCCAGAGCGGGCACGAATTGGACGCGGTTGAAGTTGGCATAGAATCCACCCTCCAGCGTCCGTATCATCTACGCCGGCGTAGGAACTTCCTCACCTCCCCCCTTCTCCGTCTACCCACAGAGCTCATCATCGAGGACCTTCGTACATACGAATGAGTTGGACAAATGCAGCTCATTACCGTTAGACGACGGCGGCCCAAGAATATCGATCTTGACTGTAATCTTTCACCAGCTCCGCGAAATTGGAATAGTTTCCCCCCAGTTATGGGGTACAGTTGACCTCGCCATTCCCTCCATTGCCGAACTCTTTCTCAAACGTTGCAAATACAACCCACATGTCATGGCATCCAGCTCTTCCTGTAGGAGCCGATAGATGCCTTTGATTATAGAGCGAGTGGGGGCTACGATAACCTTCGTTCTGTTACATTTCGAGGGTCACCGCACGAGTCCATTCGTAGAGCTGGCGGTGTTCTCTGAAGTGCACCCAATACATCAAACCTCGACCTCGACAACACCTGGGACGATCTAGCAAATTTTCGATGGCAACGTAGTGATCCAATACTCAACCTCTCCACTCTTCGCCTTCGCCACTTTTCGATCAGTTGGATTACACCTCCTTTGAAACCTACGCTGGTTGACCCCGAGACTTGACCCTCCTCCACTCCGAAATTGGTGAATTACCCTCACCCCGAAGTACTCAACCTCTCCCACACCGGACCGCACCCGCTGGACGGTCACCAAGGCAATTGCAACTCGATTGTCCAACTACGCTTTGTACGAGTCCCTTCGCCGATAAAATCTCCCTCTTACTTTCCTGGAGTGGATCATCGGGATTTTTTTCTTTGAGCCGGCACCCAGTTCGGCCCTTCCCCACATATTTGTAATTTCTGGGGCTGGTAGGTCTGGGCAGGATGTACTACGGGAGGAACAAGAAGGGTTTGAAACACAACGCCAACGTTGTCAGGCGCCTGATATTTAGGTCTTTGTGCGGGTTTTCAAATCGATAGCCCGCGGCGAGCACACCTATCGTAGTGGCGACGGCGCGACGTGCCAGTCCCTGGCACATCCAAACCAGCGCGTACACTTGAGCAACGAAATAGCCGTTGTTTACTTTGAATGAATCGTAACTCCTTCTGATCCCAAGTTGACTGGTGTACGTCCGAGGGTTTCGCAATTTTCGAATGTTCGCGGTCGTGGTCCAAAACCCAAGGAATGACGCACCTTTATTTTGCCTTGGGTTTACAGGAAATACCATACAGGGTTATAGAAGGGTGTCTTAGCTACAGGGTTGTGCCAAATCTGTGGCCAGAATGTGACTGGAAGGAAGAATAGTCGGAGGAACGGTGAACGGGGGGTTCCAATTCTGCTAGTCTGCCACTCGTCGGGCCATTTTTCAGGTGTCGCAGATTTGTAAGCAGTCACGGTCCCGTGCAACCGTTATCCGTTACCCTCTCTGCCCCTTGCCGCGACGCGTCTAATCCCCCTGACTGTTATCCGTAACTTACGACGTGACTTGTCAGAGCAAGTTGTTTTCGTTCTCCTCAGAAGCAGGGGAGGCATTCGTACGTGAAGTCCTTCAAGGTGTCTGGTCCCACACGCCACGGGACCATCAGATCGAGGCTGTGGTGAAGTTGCTGGACGGTATCGATGTACTGGCGATCCTCCCTACCGGTGCGGGCAAGACCGCGATCTTGACGATGTTCATGCTCGTTTTGAATTACATGAAGTCCAACCCGGGATGTTCTCTGCCGCATTGCAGATGGTTTCCGGAGGAGCCGATCATAGTTGTTGTATATCCGACGAACTGCCTTGAGGAAGAACAAGTATGCACATATAAATTTATGGATGAGCTCATCTTATGGACTGAGAACTGTGTGCCTAGGCCACTACGTTTAGAGAGGCAGGACTTACGGCCGTGGTTATCAATGCTGAGACACCCCAACGCTCAGACATGTGGGCGAGGGCAAGCGAGAGTGGGTCACGGATACTCCTCTTGTCACCCGAACAATTGATATCCAAACGCTTGGAGAAGCTTGTCGACAACGTAGCGTTCCGCAAACGAGTGTGTCTACTTGCTGTAGACGAAGTCCACCTGCTCGATTCCTGGGGGGACAGTTTCCGCAAGGCCTATCAACAGATCCAGTATGTACGCGCACGCTTCGAGTCAAACCTGGTCGCGATTGCGATGACAGCCACGTTGCTTCCTGGTGACCAAACCGATCGAGTTTGCGACTTTGTTCGACTCCAAAACTACCATACCATCCGGCGGTCTAACCGGCGACCGGAAATCCAACTCCTCTTTCACGTCCTCAGTTATGGGATCGAGAACTGGAAATTCCCCGACCTTCGATGGGTTATCGATGATATGCAACGAAAGAAGATAATCATCTTTTGCACAAGCATCAGGGGTGGCTTTCGGGTCTACTCCTACCTCTGGAGGCAGCTTGATTCCCCCCTGAGTGTCCGAGGTGAACAGCTGCGGATGTATAACGCGCTGAACTGGTCAGACTACAACCTTAGGACACGGGAGCTCATGCGGAAACAGGACGGCTGCCGGGTCATCGTTGCCACCGACATCCTCATGGTCGGAATTGACTTCCCCGATATCGATGATGTCGTCATCGTCGGTCACCCTTCTCACACTAACGACTACCTTCAGAAGATCGGACGGGCGGGGAGAGATCGCACCCTCGTCTCCAACCCCCGTGGGATCACGTACATCACAAGCCACGCGATGACAATGGCACGCCAGGAACTGGGGGTCAAGCAACCAAAACGGAAGAGGCGCGTGACGAAAAAGCCCAAGACATCGAGCAAGAAGATCACGCCTAAATCACCAATGTCGAGGTCAATGGCCGAGCTGATCCTTTCCAGCTGCAAGACCACGTCGCTGGACACGCTATACGAAAACCCCCCACTTGATGGACTCCTGCGGTGCAATTGCTCGGGCTGTGTCACAAAACCTGAGGTTGGCAAACGGCCGCCACGGCAGCGGCCGAAGCAAGCAACACGCAGTCTGACGAAGGAGATGAGGGAGTCCGCAACAAAAAGGTTTGATACTCTCAGGGGCAACATCTTCATCAAAGAGGCTCAGTCGGCATTGACTGATCCATTCTTCACTCTCCCCCGAGTACTCCCCGATGAACTTATCTCCGAAATCGTCAATGAATTGCTCTGTCTTGATTATGACATTTTGAGCACGCTCGTTTACGACGAGGAGATCGCAAAACTTCACATAATGGAGATATGGACCGTAGTTGTTGAGCTGCAAACAACCTTCCAGCAACAACTAAAGGATACAGCGAACGAGAAGGCCGCTTCAAAAACGTATGTCTTATTGCTCGGCGCTGAACCCCACACGACGCTGACCGGTTTCGGACCAACAACAGCGTTCGAACAAAGCGTAAACGAGAGCTGACCAACGTTGATAGTGGAGGTACGAGGTATGCGCCGATCTGTTCTCGATACATGCCGTCCCTCTCACTGGTTTCAGACTACCTGATTCTCACGAGGACGAAGTGAAAAGGAAGCGGAAAAAGATCCAACCGACAAAACGGTTACCCCCTCCAACCGAGCAACATGACGTCGGGGAACCTCTTGACAACAAGACATTGCAGCAGGGACCAATCGCCGGTGATCCCACAGGCTGGTCGGTCGCATTGCCTCGTTCTCGCACTACGATCACGGCTGACTTTTGCTGAAAGCACCTCGGGAACCATTGTACCTTCCACAACTGTCCCTGCTGTGAAGCGCAAGCGGGAAGGGGAGCCAGTAGTTCCTGTTCGCCACCAGCAGGCGAGGCGCTGCAAAAAATGATTTTGGGACGTTGTGTTGTTGTTGCTCTTTACGGACAAATGGTGTGATCCTACGAAATACTTTTACATAAGCAGCTCGTCTCGTTGTCACCCATCATCGTCTGCCCCCTCTTCTTGACTCCGTCTCAACTCCTCATCATTAATTATCCACAATTCTCCATCGACAAGTTCACGATGTCCTTCCGTGAGTCGATGACTCAACTGGGGTAGTTCTTCGTCCTCGTCCTCCATCGTATCGCCAACCTCTGGTCCCACCCCGGATGTCCCAGGGGATGTAGTGTGTGCGGTCATCAAGTCCGAATGCATCAGGTCTGCCTTCCACTTCTTCAGCTTTTCTGGCATCTTCTTCATTCCTTGGGAGAACTCATCCTCAAAATTTGCAGAGGATCGATACTGTCGGCCCTTCCGGAATGTGTGGAGTTGTGTTGTGCGATACTCGTCAAGTAGGATCTTGATTTCCGGCCGGTCGTGAGGTTTGGGGTGCTTCCAACCTTTCGGTAAGAGTGCAAGTGTTGACCGCATTTCCTTCTTGATCCGTTCAGTGTGGTGTACTATTCTTGAATGGATATCCCTCATCTGCTTGCTGTCCCATTCCATCCCACCCCTCTTAATCCTTCCCTCTAGGATGTCGTTATGGTGTTCTTGCATCAGGTCCTTTTCAATGTAACGGCCTGCCTCCCCCGATAGGTTGATCAACCAGTTTTGCAGAAAAAGGTTTCGTAGCTCCGGCCCAGCATCAATTTCCAAGAACGTGATCATGTCGAGGAGGTAGCCAGTATATTTGTTGTGCGAGGACCCCGCAAACGTGAATAGCATGAGCTGCATCTTGTAAGAATGCTGAGATTGAGCCAAGTCAATAACTAACCTTTATACCTTCGTAGACTCTCCCGGGATCCCCCTCCGCAACCGCTTGTGCCATTTCTTTTGAGACCAGCGCCTCATACATGAGAAGCGCTGACCTCATCAATGTGCGGTCACCGTTAAACTATTCACTCTCAGCTGAAATTGCGTCTTTCCGTTTCGCCAGACCCACCTCTCTTTCATCCTCCCCTGATCCATCCTCATCCTCCCCTGATCCATCCTCATCCTCCCCTGATCCATCCTCGTCCTCTCCCTGCTTGGTGTCTGTATTTTCGGCTTCTGCTGAAGCCGGTTTTTGTTCTACGTCTTCCCCCTCCCTCCAGGGTTCACCAACCGACACGACAGAGTTGTCAGGTTGACACCCTGACATGAAAATTGTGGCTGCCCGCGGGGTGCTGTAGTTATCGTAGAGTGAGAGTGCGATCTTGAAGAGGTCTTCAGGGGTGGGGAGTTTGTCTTGATCAAGGTCATTGAAGTATGTCCACACGCTCTTTGTGCCGAAATGTAGGCTGACGCAAGGATCAATCAGTGTTGAGGAAGTGAATACGACACCCTCACCGCCAACAATCCAGAATTCGTGCATCGAGTATTCGGTACAGGTGATGAGAACCCGGGTAGTAATCGATCTTTGCCAGGTTCGCTGGCCGCTTGAAATTGATCTTGGCCGAGCTGTGGCCGATCGTCGAAGGATCCTGGGATCCGTTGTCACCAAAGTGTGCCGAGAACAGTCGGGATAGGTCCGTCCACTCGGTGTGCCACAGTTGGAGATATGGCTGAATGATCTCAAAGTTTTTGAATGGCCCATCCTGAAATTGTGTCATTCGCTTGAGGTTCCCCAGTTGCTCGAAGGTGAGGCCATCTCCCCCGACAAAAGTGATGCGAGGGTGGTGATCATCTGGCGTTTGCCCAATCTGCTCTAGGAAATCAACGAGTCCATCTCTGAGGTCCGTGGAGGAAGTCTCGTTCTTCGCGGAGGTGGCGAGTGGATGAACGACAGTTTTGTGGACCCCATCCTTGTCGAGCCGCATGCTTGCTGGGGGTTCTGTGCGGAACTTTTCTCGGACATACCCCTTGTACGTCTCGAGCTGCGGGACATAGGTAGTCAGGATCTGGAGCCAATGAAGAGCACCGACAGTTCGGTTATGCGGCGCGTTCAGGAGGCCGATAAGATCCTTTGCCTTGAGTAGCATCTTCTTCGGCTTCCCCTCGTTGATTAACTGATGCCGTCTCCCAAGGTCAACTGCCTGTTGATTGAAACCCACGAGTTCCACTGCTGTACCAGCCATCCCAACCCTCATCACATTCTCACGTCCTATCCTCATCTCCCACTGCTTTGCATATGTCTGGACGTTGTCGAACGTCAAGTCCAATCCCCGTTCATGGTCCCTACCGATCGCTTTCACCTTCTGTGCTTCATCTTCACTCAACAACTTGAGGATGTCGAACACATTATTGTAACTCGGAGTAAGGCACAATCGGCTTGCATAGTCAAGGACAGTTTGTGTTGCCCCGTTAGCCAAGAGTAGGATTCCATTAAAAACTTGTAGCCTCTTCGCATTTCGATTGCGTGCATAGTTAACCTGGGAAAGCACTTGCGTTGCAATCTTTCATATGTTAGGGACAGAAAGCACAATGTCAAATTTTCGCGTACAAAAAAAGGGGGTCTATAACGATAGTTCTTTGCTAGGTCATGACGTTCGGGGGTAGCAAGGTTTTCAATGAGATCGAAGGCTAGGGGTTGGTGTTTTATCAGCACGTTCTGGATATCTTCGAAGGTGGTCGCGCCGTAGGTGTCCCAGTTCAAACGCAGATTGATGGGTTCTGTCTTCTTGTGGGGGGCGAAGACGTGAAGCCCGCCATCCGGACCTACAGCGGCGTGTTGCTCGGTCAAAAGCCGATCACGGACTTTTTGTGCCGCATAAGAGGTGAGGGCGGCGCGGCCTGATTTCAGCGACTCATAGGAAGGAGTCAGTGCATACAAGTGTTCTTGTCGGGTTTCAAACTGCCTTGCAATTGTGTCGAGCCGTTGAAGCAGTTCTCCGACACCAAATGTTGTATTTCCTCGGAAGAACGCGCCCAACATCTTTCCATGACGTTCCGACCTCCCGGTCAAGCGGAATAGGTCCATCAGGAAGTCGCCGAGGGCATAGTGATGGCCCTGAGTTTGGGACGGCAGGACGAAGAAAAAAGAAGTAAGAGTATACAGGGGTCTAACTAAATTACGTTGACTCCCTCATGGCTGTATTTCGACGGAGCAGGGGGGTTCTGAAACGTTGCAGCGAGTCCCAACCTCCTGAGGACGAACGGGCCGGGCGTGAGAAGCGCTGACAAATCTGCGACGTACAAAATCGACGCGTCGAGTGGCAGACCACTATAAAGCTACATCCCTTGTCGGTGATCGTCAGTGATAATACGTGGTCTGCTTGAGGAGACTAGCCGGGGGTAGGGTTCTGTGAGAGTTGCTCCGCAATTCTAACTAACTGTTATTAACTCGGACACGATATGACCAATTATTAACAGTAACTTTAACTAGTTATTAACATAATCTCTAACCGCACGTATACACACAAAATTCTAACCGACATTGTTTTATTCACAGTTAAAAACTGTGAGAGAAAGGGGGGTACGGGGCTCGACTCCGCCGTCACATATTTTCCCACTCCTCGTCGGTCGGTTCGCAATCCCCTACTTCCATGTATATGGGTCCAGTGGTGACCGCAGTACCCCCCGAAGTCGGTGCCCGTGTATCCGAAAGCATGCCTTGGAGAAAAAGCGAGTCGAGTTCGATCCGTGCATCAGCCGGATCGGCGGCAGAGCATTCTTTGAGGATGGAGACTACGGCGCAAATGCCAGGTCCTCTCTCTCTGATTGGCACAATCCCATTTGTGTTATGACGGGGTCCAAAGACAACCTCCAGCACATGGTTGGTGGCGGAGTTTTTGTCGCCATATTCCTCAATGTCATCATCACCGACGGAGAAGCAGTAAGTTGTTGATTGGGTGTCGTGGTGTGGAACCGAGTTAGGAAGGTGTTCCAGGAGGCGTCGGAGGCGCGTGAGCTGTTGGTTCTGAGACATTCGTTGCGCGGGTGGGATGGGATATGGAGAGACTGGGTGCTGGGTTTACTTCGCCGTCGGGAGCGGTTGCCCAACCTAACCGAGACGCCACCATACAAATGCCTCATCCTATTGGGTATAGACTATGTCGCTACTTGTATATATGCTTCCCCGTCCGAGATTGGTCTGACACAGGTGGTCTGGATAAGCGAGTTAATAACAGGCTATCCGGACCCCCTGGCTCCCTCACAGTTAATAACAGTTACTATCACAGTTATTAACAGGCCTGTGAATATTTCGGGTGATTCTCACGGAACCCTAGCCGGGGGGCCAGTACGAAAAATTCAGTGATGATGTTTTTTTATATACTGTGGACATTTAGGCACTAAAATGTGTCGGTACTGTGTGCATATACTGGGAGCGACCAGATAGTGAAATCTTGCACTGATTCATCGACATTGTCAACACTAACCTTCCCACAGAGCGGTATCAGAATGTTCGACCTCGACAAAGCCCTCTGCTTACTTACGTAAGTGCCGGAGAAGACGAGGATACGGCAGAACCCGTGGTTTATTCGTGCATTATCTTGAGGCCTAAAACTGGGCACTGAACACGCTCCCTCCAATCCTACCCTCGCTACCATGGCGACGACAGCCGATCTGAAATCAACAACGACAAGGACCAAACAGAAGCGGAGTGGGATCTTGTTCACCTCATTACCCAGCCGCGGTCTGACGTCTATGTGATTCAGGATTCTCGAATAACGTCCCACCAGGACTACATTACCTCCCACCGCTCGACCCCAAATCGGAGGAATTTGCAGAATTGTTTCGGTCGTTCTTGTCGTCGAAGGATGAACGGGACCATATCCTGGCGTTATCTGAGGAAGATGCGAAGCTTTTCATCGAAATCATCGACAGGGTACGTTTCCCTCGAACACTCTCTGTCACCTATTATTGACCCCCCTCCCCCCTAATGCGAAGGCGTTCCGAGCTGCGCGGTTAGAAACCGAACTCCGTCAGATTGCTCTTATCGTTCTCAGGAAGTTATGTGGGAGGACAGGATATATTCCCGAATCATACCTGTTATTCAACACTGAGCTCGATCTCGCGGGGATGCCCCACGCCTGCGGTGGCTCCGCTGATGTTCGAGTGGGAGTGTTCAAAGGGGAGAACGTCGCCGTGAAGTCTTTGAGACTCTCGGAGCTAGATAGCGAAATAAAGATCCGCAAGGTCAGAAACCAGGCGAACTGATCCCACTTAGGATCACTTACACAGGGTGATACAGCGCTTTTGTAAAGAAGTTGCCACGTGGAAGAACCTCTCCCATCCCAACATCCTCACTCTTATCGGTATCCCTGATACCCTCGAGGACGGGAGGTTCTCTATGGTCTCGAAATGGATGGTCAATGGCAACATCCTGGAGTATGTTCGCAGCAACGTTGGCAATCACCTGAAGCTCGTGGGTCACGATCGCACACGCCCTCACCACCCACTGAGGACATTACAGCTTGCAGACGCCGCTGAAGGGCTGGAGTATCTTCACAACGCCAATATTGTACACGGCGGCTTGAAGGGTGTGAGCCCCCCCTCCCCCCCCCCCCGCTAGGCTTTCATAAACAATCCTTATACCGTCTAGGCCGACATTTTAATTACAAATACCAACCCCATCACAGCGTGCCTCGCAGACTTCGGGTGCACGAAAATCCTGCCTGATCCGGGCCTGGGGTCGTCGAGATACACAGTACGTGGTGAGACAGTTCCTCCGTGCTGCCAGGGCTTATCGTTCCATTCTAGTTTGGACTTAGTGAACCTATTACTTCGAAGGAAGCCGACGTATTCGCAATGGCAGCGATGATATATGCAGTAGGTATTCCACGATCTCTGGACGTGTGTTTACCTGCCTTCCGTGTAGGTACTCACGGGGATATTACCGTTCGGTAAAATGCCTAGGTCCGCAGTGGTAATTACAGCCTTGAAGGGGGGTATGCCCCTGAAACCCGCTAACGCACTGGAGCTTGGCCTCTCCGACGGAGTCTGGAAGCTGCTAGAAGACTGCTGGAAAACTGACCATGCACTCCGACCACCAATAAAGGATGTATCCGCCCGTGTCAAGGTGGCGGCGTCAGTCTGTGGTACCCTCTCCTCGGTCGGGGGTGTGACCCAAGCGTACGGAGGCCTTGAGTTGGACTCGGCTAAGTTCGGTAGGTCGCTTTCCGGTTTGTCAGGCAGTGTAACGCTCAAGGAACTTTGCAGACCAATTCTTCGCTGAAATGGCCTCCTTCGGTGAGTTTCCATCCCTCGCCATATACCCTCGGAGGGCTCATACCATATTGCGTAGACGATGAAGATTTCGGTACCTTTCGTGAGCCCGGTACTAGATCCGTACCCTCGCGGGTTCACTTGACTATTTCTTGCAAGGCATCCATGACCTCATTCGCCCTGAACGACGTGACGGTAATCCCGGTGACCGAGACGTTTTGTCTTATAATGAGGAGACATCACATATTGTCTCACCGACTGTTGAGGCCGATGGGAACAAACGCTCCCAAACAGGTCCCACCGAACCTTTCGCGTCCCAAGGTCTTGGTTTGGAGGAATTGATCAAATTTTTCCAAGGAATTGATGATTCAAACGGTGTGTTCTTGACTCCCTAGAGAAGCGGCAGCGAACTGAATCCACAAAAAAATCCGGCATAGTCCCGTCACAGGGGGCGGACTACATTATTTCACTGTTCAAGGATAGGACCGGATTCAAGCAACTCGTAAATCTGGAACGTGATCAAGCTCAGAGGTGTGCAGATGTCCTCGATGCGGTTCGGTAATCCATAAAATTTGCGCTCCGCTTGATCTGACCCTATCGCCAGTCCCTAGACAAGGAACTACTGTGCGGTCAGTCACGAACGCAGTGTCTGAAGTACTTGAGGCGGATCTGCGGCGTGTTTGGAATACTTCCGTCCTCGTTCATCCTCCAAGATACTGCTGATGAACAAGGGTCGGTACCATTCGCAAAGGGTGGTTATTCATATGTGTACCGGACGACATTTCAGGGGCGCTGTGTTGCGGTGAAAACACTTACGGCCGCTGTTGGAACAGGGAACCTTCAAAAGATGCACAAAGTACGTGGTCCAGTTTGGGGACGAAGAGATTACTCACACTATGGTTCAAGTTACTTGCTAGAGAGGTCGTCGGATGGAAGTGGCTTCAGCATGAAAACATTCTGCCCTTTGTGGGAGTTACGCCGGGCCTCGCCATTATTTCTGACCTGATGGAAAATGGGAATATCATGGAATTTATCGCAAATAACCCACGTCACAATCGCCTACATCTTGTAAGTAACGCCAGAACATACAGTATCCTAGCATCATTCTCGTCCAGCTCGCAGGCGTAGCAGCTGGACTGGAATATTTACACAGTCATAATACTGTTCACGGAGATCTCAAGGGGGTAGGTAACTATATCTATCGCAAGACCTGGTCTGACGTCCATTATATCAAGGCCAATGTCCTCGTAGATTCCAGGTGTTCTGCCCGCCTAGCGGATTTTGGACTCGCCACGATCATTGACGAGTCAACTGTTGGGTCAACCACCGGTGGACATGAGTTGCGGGGTACAACCCGGTGGATGGCACCAGAGATGCTGCTTCCAGAAGAATACGGGTTCTCTAACGATTCCCAGAGGCAACTTCCATCCATGGCCACGGATGTCTATGCGCTAGGAATGACTGTACTTGAGGTACGCGTGTCCACAGAATGGCATTTGAACATTGAACATCAGTGACGTGCCAAATAGGTATTAACGGGGGAACGGCCGTTCAACGATATAAAAAAAGAGGCTACTGTTATACTCTGGGTCATGAGAGGGAAAAAACCCTGCCGACCCTGCTCGGGATTTTCAGATGCGTTATGGAACCTTCTATTAGCGGCCTGGGACGTGGAACATGGGTCCGAACCTTCCAAACGACCGTCGGTTCAAAAAATCTTGGACCAGCTGGGGGAAGATACGAACAAGTGGGATCAATTTGTCATTCTACCAACCTCAGAGCAAGGGGATGAAAGTTGTACGTTCCCCGTGAGCTTGGAATACATGGAGGATCGCTCAGACAACTTTCATCGTGACAGTGTTATTGGGAAACTACGAATGGGGAGGATCTAACGGTAAAGACGTGGTCTGACAGAATGGATCTTCCGGTCACTGACGTAAGACCACAGAAGCATTGATTGGGACCGTAGCCACTCCGGAGGTAGTACCGAGCGCCGGACCAGCCCCGTGCCCCCCCAGCACCACAAGGGTGCCCGACGTTCCAGCTACCATGGATGAGGACACTCAAAAGCCGACCAGGATTCTGGACAAACCCAGGTGGTCCTACGGACCAACCAGGAAGATCCAGGAGGCTGTCAAGTCTTTCAGGACACGTAGTCCCAAGTAAGGACACGGGGTGCGGTCGTGAACACCAGGTGCAGGATGTCCATCTGTGAAGTGTGCGAAAGCTGTTTTCGAAGCACGGCGTGGCGACTGCCCCCTCCGCTTCGGTTGCATCACTCATAAGGGGATCACTGCCAGTTACTACACTCACAACCGTGCTTCTCTGGTTTATGTACATATCTGTGGATCACATTTTCGCTCCTACCCTATACCGTTCCTTCACAATCTGCGTGTTTTCTTCTTGTCTAACTGCGAACCCGCAGAAAATTGTGATAGGCTCCCTGCTGGCGCAATTGAATCTGCATAATAACCGCTTGAACCTGCCTCGGAACTTTAAGAAACACCCCCTATTTGCGTGGGTCTACGCTTTTTGGAACGCTTATAAAAGGACCTGATAAATGAGAAAAGGCGAGGGGACCGGGAGGAGGGGGTCGGGACAACGGTGGGAATCGGGACAAAGGTGGGAATAGGGCGGACGGTTATAGTAGGGACAACGGTGGGAGTAGAGATGGCGGCAGAAGCGGGCACCCTTAGGAGTTCTTGAACTTGGCGCAGCAATTCATGTAAATCTGGGTCTGCGTCGCTGACAGCAGACAATGACGCCGTGTCATCATCGGCTTGAGGAAAATGTAAATCCGAGGGTTTCCGCTTCAAGGGCGGGAAAATACTAACCGACAATTGCGGGAGCCCCCGATGTTCCGAGGACCCAGGCTCTGGCGTCTTGTTCTAACTGCACACCTAACGAGGAGATGGGCGGCCGCCTGGGGGACGCCGACTCGTGTTCTGCGTACCACGATTGAATCAGTAGCCCCCACAGCGGGTCGGAGAACCCCACGACCGGTCGTTCAGGTCTCCCTCCTTCGACGACGTGCATCCAAATGGCATCAGTCCTCAAGTGGTCGAATGGTCTGCGCTGTGTTATAACCTACCGACTGTCCAGTAAGTTCCTGTGGGATTATCGCAGTATGACACGTGCACACTCGCCTCAAAAATTGACATTCCCAACGCATATATATCCGTACTCTTTGAGGGTAGCTGCTTCCTAGATCTCTTTCCAAACCCAAACATTTCGGGGCACAAGCATTCTGGTGCGCTCCACCGAACTGTTCCCACAGTGGAACTGGCAGCCGACCCGTCATGGGTAAGTGAGTCCTCAACGATCCTCGCCAGCCCGAAGTCCGCTAAACAAGCGCAATGTTTGGAACTGACGAGGATATTACTCTGGTGGGCCATAGTTCAGTTCCAGAACATTTAATCTCGCGGTCACGATCCTCACCCCCTTGATATCCCCGTGAACGAAATCGTGATCGTGGAGGTATTGTAACCCTTTCGTGATATCCACCAGCTATATGCTCGTCACGAAACCTGTGAACAGTTCCGAGAGCTTCCAGGTGCTCACCAAGTCGAAGGGGTTTTGTTCAGGGTGATATCTTAGAAAATTCACGATGCTCCCGTTTTCCATCCACGGAGAAACTATGCTGAACGGTTGCGGTATCGAGGTGATCCCTAGAAACGGCAGGATGTTATCGTGGCGAAGCCACTTCCATCCAACCACCTCCTTCGCAAGGGTCTGTTTCGTCGGGTGAGGAACTGTCGGAATGGCGCGGATGAATAAAACACACCCTACGTGTGAGGTCTGGATCTCCGAGTGCGTCTATCCTTAGGGCTTTCACCGCGACTTGACACCCTTTGTAAGTCGCCCTGTATATGTCCGAGAAACCGCCCGTGTTAGATGGGTACTTATCGATCCCCTCCGGTACTTCGGTGAGAGCAAACGATTGAGGAAGAACTCCAGAGACACCGCAAAGATTCTGCAGGCACCTAAGGTACTTTTTCGTATTTTTGCTAACGCCAATACGATCAAGTGCCTGAGGCTGTGGATCAGAGCTCCGGTTGTGTTGAATATTGCTCGCATGCCTACGCACCTTGTCAAGATCATTCGCGAACTTCTGTATCTTCTCGTGCTCCATATTCATCACCGTCTGGACCCCAGTTTCACTCGCAAGTAAGAATGTAACAGGGTCCGCTGTCCAGTGTTTCACCGCCACTTCTAGACGGTTCACCACGTGTTTGACCGTCGGGCGTGAAGAAACATCCCTTGCCCAACACAGCCCCAACAAGTCCCAAACCTCATTCGTGATTCCAATACTCTCCGAGGTGCTTGGTCTGGGGGGACATTTGCCTTCAATAGCGGCCTGGAATACCAACTCCGGTTTCCCTCGGCTCGCGAATGGGGGAGCTCCGGTCAGCACCTGGTATTGATATACAAGATTTGTCCCTGACCAACGCAGCAAAGTGAACGAGTTACGTACTTCATATACGACCATGGCAAGTGCGTAGATATCGCTCGCAAAAGAAGGCTCGCGTTTGTCGTCATCAACTGATAGCAGTTCTGGGGCGGTCCAATCTATTGACCTTCTCGTTACGGAGAACGAGTCGAGGAGGATTGACCTCAGACCAAAATCTGACAGAAGTGCTCGGGGTGGGTCATGGTTACTTATGAGAATGTTAGACTGGAAACGCCTTCAATGTGGGTCATTCATCCTGTACGTGGGGGAAGTGGCTTACTCCTCTGAGATTCCCATGGGTCACGGTAGCACGGTGCAGGAATTCTAAACCACTCGCTGCTTCAATCATCTGTCGAGGAACATTCATAAAAAACAATTCGGCTGTGAATTGGTGACTGCGACGCACCAAACGAAGGCGATTGACCTCTGGGTTTTTCAACGTAAAGGTAACGATATTCCCGTTTTCCAACAATGGAGACACGATGCCGAACGAATCAGCCATGTAAACACCATAGAACGGAAGAAGGTTCTGGTGGCGTAATCGTTTCCAGAGCACGAATTCTCTACAAAGCCTCTTACCGAGATACAATACGTAAGCGATGGGTATGTGCGAACAGAACATCCGGGGAAAGACTATACCTTGGCGACCTCAGCCCTGTCATCACCAACAGCGAATCTTAAAAGCTTAACAGCAACGGCTTCCCCTCTAAAAACACCCCTCCTTAGATCCGCATAAACATGCGCAGCGATCGGTATCCCAGGGCTGATCTCCAATCCATCCCCAACGAGGCAAGTATTGGGCAGTTGTTGAAACGTTCCGCATAGCTGTCTCAGAGTCCAAAAAGCGGTGCTCCTCGAATGGCTTGGAATCTTCTTGTGCCGGAGGACCTGCGGAACGGTCGAAACCCCCACCAGATATCGTCGACCCCGTGGACCACTTACCCATGTTTCAATAAGTTCTATAAGGCGTGTTACTTCGTCACTGGTAAACTGGTATACATCAAGGCCACTGCGTCTCTGAGCGGCAAGGATGTCCTCCGCCAAGCGGGGGAATTCGTTTGAAGTATTATCTGCTTCCAACAGCCTTCGCCATGAATCATCTGGTCAGGACACCGACCAATCAATCCTTTAGAGAAAAGATAAACGGAGTCACGAAACGTACGAGTTGGAAGGGCCATCTTAGGAAACGAAAAAAAAAGATTAGTTGGAAGGGGACAATGTACTAGTGTGAAGCGCCTTCCATGCAGCTCATGGTAGAGGAACATGACTAACCAGATGCCCCCATCAGCTTTGTACGTGTTTGTTTGATCGGGATTGGCAATACCCCCTCGCCGTTCCGGTCCCCTTTCTCCCACCCACCGCGCCGCTCTGCCTGAGCGTATCTGTTCAATGGCAGATAAGTCCAAGCCCTTGCCGGTCAAGACCGGCAAGGCTGCGGAGTGGTTTGATCCCGAGCCAGATCCGTGGGTCCCACCCGCCCACGCAGCTCCCCCCACCCGGATTTCACTTCCCTCGGACCGAAAGCCAGAAGTGCTTTCGCCCAGTACACATACTCTTCATAATATCACGTCTGTGTAAACTCCAAACGTGATTTTTACTGCTTGATGGTTACGGACATCCGCGGGGATTATAAAGACTCAGTTTGCCCGTGCATGTAGGGCGATCTAGCCATGGGAGCAGTATAATTTCTATGTCACAAGGAGGAAATGGAGGAAATATGTGGAAAGAAGAGTAGGCCGATGATATAAAATGAGGTCGGACTGGTCTTAAGAACGATGGATCGCACATATTGGGGAGAATGGATATAGCGTTTGTAGCCGAATGCACAACGAGAAAGGAGAAAATCCTTACGGGGTTGCGGGGAGTCACAGAGCGGATAAGTGGTTGTAGGGTTATCAGTACGCGCGACCAAAGGAATCGTGGATCAAAGGCGTGGGGCTTGGCGTGTAGAACAGAAGATTCGTGACATATCGGTGGTCTCGTTAACTCATCGTTAGGTCGCGTCGCCGTTACATTAACACCCCGCCCATCCAATTATCAGGTTCGGGTTTGACATCACTACGGGAATCGCTGGTGTCCATTTTGTCGAGGTCCATCGCCACGAAGCTACCAGAGTGCGGGCGGATGGATCCCACCGGGTTTCCAGAGTTGAGCCCAGCGGGATTGATCACGCCACTGGCTTGGGCTTTATCTTGAGCCTCCCGACAGTCCTGTCCTCCCTCTGAGCGTACTGCAAGATATTTAGCCAAGAGGCGTTAGTTATAACCGAGGAAAACACTTGCGATGCCGGTTGAGTGCGTCCATCCTCTGGAATGACTTGCCGCAACCTTCACATTTATGGGGTCGGTAATTGAAATGAAGCTGCTCGTGGCGCCCGCGGTCGTGAGCGCTAGCAAACGCTTTCCCACAGCCAGGCCACTTGCACTGGAATGGCTTCTCTTCGTTGTGTGAACGCATGTGACCTGAAATGGTAGGTCACGTCAGCACCATTTCAGATGGGCAACCGTGGAACGCGCCTTTCAAATTGAAGTGTCTGGTGAAGGTCCTTCCGCATCCGGGGACGGGACAAGCAAAGTTTGCATCTGTCTTCCTTCGCCTTTCGCTGGCCTCCGCCGTAACGGTCGTCGTGGATACGGTATTTATAGCGCTGAGCCCGTGGATGGGTTTGCCACTCAAAAGCCCCTCGTCCGATAGATTACCCCCAGAGCTGAGTTGTCCACTAAGCTCACCGGTATAATACGGTAGTATACCGTAGAAGGAAGCTCCGTATGCCGGTGTGGAGGTAGGTCTATCCAGCTGTCCCATGCCAGAAGGAGCCGGAAGGATCTGTAGACTGGGAATGGGTGGCAGGGAATCGTAACTGAGAAGTGGGGAAGCATTTGGGCTAGGGTAGGGACTGGTACGGGAGCTGCCGGGTGCACTGTGCAGTTCCGCTCTGCCAATACCACGATCCCTGGAACCGCTCCAGCTGTTCCTGCGGCGACCCCGATCAGCGTCGGGAACAACCTCGGTGGGATGTAAGAGCTGTTGCTTCATGGTATCCAAGTTGTCCGCCGCCGCGCGAGTAACGAACTCCCAATGGGCGGACGGTGGGTAAGAGATCCCACCCTCAGGCCTGGGACAAACATCGGGGATGACCGGGGAGGGAGGAGATGGAGATTTCTTGGAAGAGGAGTCCCAATGTGGGGAATCGAAGCCGGGTGACTCGAAGCCTTGGGTAGGGGGGGAAGATGGGCGTAAATGCGAGTGAGATGAAACAGAATCTGCACTGGGGTTCACTAGTTTCCCAACTGCAAAATATGAGTACTTCGGTATCGACTGTGCATAAACCATGATTTACCTCCGTTCTGGTCTACCACGACCCGTTCGACTACCGCAGACTCCTCTAGGAGCTGTATTGTCTCTTCTTCGCTCCCCTGAGCTGGAGTGAGAAACCCATATGAACGCACAAGCAACAAACATACCCGGAGAAGGTCTTGGATGTCGCGATGATGTAGCAATACTGACGTCGCATCGGATCTCTGTTTACATGCTACTTAGCACCAGTGATGCCCGAGAAAAGGTCCTGACCTGAAGTATGAATTCTGCAACAACATCAAAGCCGTCGCGGTCATCCTTGGTCAAGTTCGTGAGCAATGGTAGGCTCGGGTGGTGTTCTGGACTAACCAGAGGTACGTTGTGGACTACGATCGGACTTGTCTCCGAGCGATCGACTTCCGCTGAGTCGTCATCAGAGTCGGGAATCCCGACTACTGCCTCCCCAGCGGTATCACCCCCGGAGCCCCCTTTTGGGAGTTCATGTGGTCCAGCTGCCGCCTTGAGGATGAGACCCCACCAACGAAATGTGTAGTAGCGGATGAAAACACAATGGTTGTACTCGTCTGGGATCACGGATTCCGAAGCGGAATCCTCACCCAAGCTCCGACCCCCCTGGTTAAGTGAAGGGTGTGGTCCACAGTTTGTGTGTACCAAGCCCGAAGTGCGCCATGACCCCCACACGGACACGGACGCAGAAGCAGCAGTGGGGACTCCAGCCGAGAACTCGCACTCCACACGGGTCCGGTTGTCTGAATAGGCGACCGCCGCGAATTCCCGAGTTAAGTCGACTCCAGTCACAAGGACAGGTCTGATGTTTTTCCCGCGTCCACGTTCACGTGCGAAGTCAACCCACGAGTTATAGTGTCGCTTGATGTAATCCTCAAAGGTGCCTTCGTCTTCGATGTCTTCCCGGTAGGTCAGATGTTTGGTAATCAGGGCAGCACCTCGCTTGCTGGTGAGTTCAAAGGCAATCCTTGCGCCAGGCTCCACAGGGCTGGTGGGTCCGATCAATCGCGATGGTCACCAACCAGACCAAAACACCTGCACACGCACCAAGCAACGGCAAGTGAACCGCCAACATCCACTCCAATCTGTTGAACCGTGTCTGTACGTAGGTAACCTGCGGAACGGACTTGGCCTGGTACGACTAGGCCGACATCCAAAGGTTCGAAGGTGAGAGGAACATCGGTACCGAGCACCCTCGATCCCAGAGGGATCCCCGCAGAGAACAGAAGGTGGAACCTCCCTCGGCGAATGTAACCGACGTCACCTAATCTGACCCGCCGGTAACTGGGTATAGGACCAGGCTCCCTGCCGTCGATATTAGACTGGGTTTGAAGTGACGGAGGAGCAAACAATTATCAACCAAAGGGCGTCACCGAGTTTTAACGGGGCTAACTCTCTGCGCTGCATGAGTCTGACTGGAATACATGAAGGTGGAGGATAAGCCTACTCTCTATAGACCTTCCAAGGGGAAGTCATGGGGAGATGTCTTCAGGTTTCCCAGGTCCAGATTCGCGCAAGACAAACTTATAGGGAGCTTAGGCTGTGCTGCTTGATAGACCCCTGGAACCCTCTTATGAAGAATTAAATGGGGGTGACAAGTAAGTCCAGTGCTTAGCGCTCGCCTTGTAAACGTGATCACGTCAAATCGGCTGGATTGGGCGGGACGTTTGAATGGCAGCTCATCTGTTTACCACCACACCTCGGACGTACGCACCGTTGCGCCAAGAAGCGGATGTCGGAAAACCGTCCATTAGGTCTAGATCACGGGATCGCTGGCACCTTCCGGGAGCGATGCTTGGTTGATCCTCCATCGGAAAAACCCACGGAATATTTCAACCGGCCATTTCGGTGTATTTTGGACCTCATGAGGTGGGGAACCTCATCTCGGAAATCGTGATGCAACTATCATGACCGCACCGACCTGACTTGTAGGACCCCCGAGTATAGGTGGTCAGCCTGGCTCTGGAGGTGGAAAAGAATGTCCGGACGCGAACGGGTGGTGATCAGGATCGAACCCAGCCGTGGAACTTCACGCGTCATGGTAATCGAGGACCCATTCGTCCTAGGCTGTGGGGTCTGATAATGCCAGGTGATTTTGGTCAGGGTTCAATTCAACGTTCATTGGCTGCAGCCCTGAAAATTGTGCTAGCACCAGAGTGCGTTCAGTATGCGGCTGAAGTGAATATCATTCAGCTTTTGGACGGAGGAGGATGAGACACCCATGTTTGGGTATTCTGGAGATGACGTCGTGGACGAGATCTGCCGGCCCTGGGTCCCCCA